>Ga0180121_10001349_pt1 | contig 10437 bp, 6 predicted proteins | sample AntDrymUQ5402106_2_FD_129676 | JGI IMG/M metagenome (GOLD analysis project Ga0180121, IMG submission 129676) | Polar desert sand microbial communities from Dry Valleys, Antarctica - metaG UQ540 (21.06) (version 2) (version 2) | ecosystem: Environmental > Terrestrial > Soil > Desert | place...
AAAGAACCATCTTCAGATGTGGCTTTGACTATTTAACAACTTTCATCAGAAAGCTTCTTTCAGGGAATATTTACAATGATCTTGAATTTAATAACGTTACTAAATTATTGTCGTGTACATAGCGCGGCGAATCAATTCAAACTTCATCATTGTAACAAAAAGTGAAAATTTCTATATTATATTAATTAAAAAAGAAAAGGGGTAAATCAAGTTTGTTAAAAGTAATAATTCAGGATGGGGAATCCATCGACAAAGCTCTTAAAAGATTCAAGAAAAAGTATGAAAAGTCGGGATTGTTAAAGGAATTCAGAAGAAGAATGTTTTTTACAAAGCCGTCAGTTGAAAAGAAAATGGATAAGGAAAGAGCGATCAGGAAAACTAAGAGAATTTTAGCAGAAGAAAACATTTAATTACAGTTTCTTATAATATTTAAACCCATTGAAACTCTGTCAGTGGGTTTTTTTAATTTGAGTTAAATATAAATTGTTAAGTATCCACACTGTAATTAAATACCAATTATATCCCCTTATTAATAATTGATGCAAGGTGTTAAAAAAATCTAAACCAAATATTAAAAAATACATTTCCAAAAAAAGGATTTCAAAGAGAATTAGCCAACTAGCTAAAAAAATCAATAAAGATTATGTAGGAAAAAAACCGATTTTTATAGGTATACTAAACGGTTCTTTCATATTTCTTGCTGATCTTGTAAGGGAAATAAATGTAGAGTGCGAAATAGATTTTCTGAAACTATCCAGCTATGGAGATGAAAAAATATCATCGGGCGAAGTTAAGCTTTTAAAAGAATTAAATTGCCAGATCGAGAACAGGGATATTATAATTGTTGAGGATATTGTAGACTCAGGACTTTCAGTAAAGTATATTAAAGATATTATTGAAGCAAAAAACCCCGCTTCTCTTAAATTTATTAGCTTATTATTTAAAAAGAATATTTCTAATTTGAACTTCAAGATAGATTACATTGGTTTCGAAATAGCAAACAAATTCGTCATAGGTTATGGGCTGGATTTCGCTCAAAGCTATAGGAATTTAAATGCTGTATATATGTTACATAGTTAAATTTAAAATCAAAAATAATGAATACCAAAAAACCCAACAATAAAAATACCGGAAAGAATAGCGGTAATGATGACTTTAACTGGAACAGGGTTTTTAAAATTGTCCTTGGATGGAGCGCGATTCTTATCGGTTTCTTCCTGATTATGATTTATACAAAAGGAGCGGATGGGAAATATTCTGAGTTAAAATATGACCAGTATATGAAATTTCTTAACGAAAAGAAAATTGAAAGTGCAATAATAAAAAAATCCGATAACAACTACGAATTTCTTGGTAAGCTCAAAACACCGGAACCTATCAATGTGGGTAACAGAACAATTACAATAGACCGTTTTTCAGTCCTTCTTCCTTATACAAATATAGATGATAATGTAGTGAAAGCATGGAACGATAGTGGGGTTCAATTCAGCATCGAAAAAGATGATGGAGGATGGCTTGCGCCATTGCTTGGTGCTCTGCCGTGGATATTAATAATTGTCTTCTGGATAGTTATTATGAGAAGAATGCAGGCAGGAGCTGGAGGTTCTAAGAACATTTTTTCATTTGGAAAATCAAAAGCGAAGCTATTAAGTGAGTCGGCTATTAAAGTTACTTTTGAGGATGTAGCCGGAGCTGATGAAGCAAAGGAAGAGCTTTCTGAAATTATAGAGTTTTTGAAAACACCGGCTAAGTTTCAGCGTCTCGGCGGAAAAATCCCGAGAGGAGTTTTACTGCTGGGGCCTCCTGGGACCGGTAAGACTCTACTTGCAAGGGCGGTAGCAGGCGAAGCAGGCGTTCCCTTTTATTCTATCAGTGGAGCTGACTTTGTTGAAATGTTTGTTGGAGTAGGGGCTTCAAGAGTAAGGGATCTGTTCGAGCAGGGAAAGAAGAATGCCCCTTGCATAATTTTTATTGATGAAATTGATGCCGTAGGACGTCATAGAGGCGCCGGCCTCGGCGGAGGACATGATGAAAGAGAACAAACACTAAATCAGTTGTTGATAGAGATGGACGGCTTTGAGCAAAACAACGGTGTGATAATTATTGCCGCAACAAACAGACCTGACATTCTTGATCCTGCATTGTTAAGACCGGGAAGATTTGACAGACAGGTGGTTGTCGACCGGCCTGATGTTAAAGGGCGCGAAGGAATATTAAAAGTTCATACTAGAAAAACTCCACTGGCAAAAGATGTAGTGGTAGACGTGCTGGCAAAAGGAACGCCCGGATTCTCTGGAGCAGACCTTGCAAATTTAGTAAACGAAGCTGCGCTGCTTGCTGCAAGAAGGAATTCCGATATAGTTACAATGAGAGATTTTGAAGAAGCGAAGGATAAAGTAATGATGGGAACAGCAAGGAAGAGCATGATTATTTCAGAGCGTGAAAAGAAAACTACTGCATATCACGAAAGCGGACACGTAATAGTTGCTAAAATGATCCCCGAAGCAGACTCTGTTCATAAGGTAACTATAATTCCAAGAGGAAGAGCTCTGGGGGTAACTACATATCTTCCAATTGATGAAAAGCACACATATTCGAAGGAATATCTAGAAGCAATGATTGCATATGCAATGGGCGGACGAGCAGCGGAGAAAATGATTTTCAATGAATATACAACCGGTGCAAGCAACGATATTGAAAGAGCGACAGGCATGGCGCGAAAAATGGTCTGTGAATTTGGTATGAGTGAAAAGCTCGGTCCCATTGCCTATGGTCTGAAGCAAGAAGAAATATTTCTCGGAAGGGATATCAACCAGCACAGGGATTACAGTGAATCCACACAGATAGTGATAGATGATGAGATAAAGAAAATAGTCCAATCAGGAATGGACAAGGCAGAAAGAATACTAAATGACAATGTCGAGAAGCTTCATAAAATGTCTGAAGCTCTGCTGGAAAGAGAAATTTTAGATTCAGTTGAGATTGACATGCTTATGAGAGGGGAGACATTACCTCCATTCGAAAAGCCGGTGATAAAAGATGCTATACCAACAAACGGTGAAGTGCAAAAGGAAAAAGAAAAAAAGAGTAAAGATGAAAATTATGCTCCCGGGGATGTTGCACTAGCAAACTGAACCCTTTAAAATATATTTATAATAAGCGAGCATAACACTCGCTTTTTTTTTGTGTACTGATCTATCTCTGAACACGACAAACAATAGAACACGGATAACGGGGATTTAACGGAAAAATAATTGATTTTTACAGTGGTTTAAAAATGGTTTTAAATACAGGAAATTTTTTTAAATAAAAACTAAGTAGAAATTTACGTTGTATATTATTCTCAAACTATCTGTGAAAATCCGCTAAATCAGTATCATCCATGTTCAAAAAAAGTTTTGTCATGTACAGAGTTGATCTATATACATAATGGAATGAACACGGATAACATGTATTAACGCAAACCACTGATTTTTTAAATCTAATTTGAAGGAAATTAAAATTTATTTTTATTTATTTAATAAATCTAAAATTACAAATTGCATTTTATTTCCAACTATCTCCGTGATTATCAGTCAAATCAGTGTTAGCCGCGTTCTAAAAAAATATCATAAAGTTGGAAGATTTAGAAAATAGAATAGACTTAAAGAGTGAACTTCTTCGTAAAGGTATACACCTTTCTTCGTCGGTTATTCCACTGTCTTATTATTTTTTAGACAGGGAAACGGAAATATATTTTTTATCCGTGTTCAGCTTCCTGCTTATATCAATGGATGCGACAAAGATGAGGGTTGAGTGGGTTAGAAAGTTATATTTAAAATTTCTTGGACCCGTCCTGAGAAGTCACGAAGTTGATAATAAAAAATTATTTTTTACAGGTGGGACATATTTGGTAATCGCTTTTCTGATTTGCGTAATCGTTTTCACAAAGCAGATTGCAATAACTTCCATGCTTGTGATTGTATTCTGTGATTCGGCAGCGGCAATCGTAGGGAAAGTTTATGGAAAACATTTTATAAGAAACAGGACATTTGAAGGAAGTGCAGCTTTCTTCGTTTCAGGAGTTGCTATTATTCTATTGACACCCAAAGTTACTCCGTATGTATCTGAATACTATATAGCTCTAGGCGCTCTTTTATTAACAACTGCTTTTGAATTACTGCCGAATAAAATAGATGATAACCTTTCCATTCCACTTTTCTATGGGATAGTTTACACTGTCTTAATAAAAATTTTTTTATAAGTAAAACTATATTATGTCATTTCGCTGTGGTATCGTAGGACTTCCGAATGTTGGCAAGTCAACTTTGTTTAATGCAATTACATCTTCCCAAAATGCCGAAGCGGCTAATTATCCTTTTTGCACCATAGATCCAAATGTCGGAAATGTGATAGTGCCAGATGAACGTGTGGATCAGCTTGTAGAATTATATAGTCCAAAAAAAATAGTACCCGCAACAATTGAATTTGTTGATATAGCCGGGCTTGTAAAAGGTGCTTCCAAAGGAGAGGGTTTAGGAAACCAATTCCTGTCGCATATCAGGGAAGTAGAAGCTATTATTCATATCGTAAGGTGTTTTGACAATGATAATATTGTTCACGTTGAAGGGAAGATTGATCCGAAGAACGATATAGAAATAATTGAAATTGAGCTGATAATTAAGGACATGGATACGATAGAAAAAAGGATTGAGAGAACATCTAAATCTTTAAAGAGCGGAGATAAAAAAGCTAAGCTCGAAGTAGATGTTTTGAACTCATTGAAACAACATCTATCGGGCTCAAGGCTAGCAAAATATTTTATTGATGATCTCAACGAAGAAGAGAGAGCTATTATAAAAGAATTACATCTGCTCACGGACAAGCCAATTTTATACGTTGCAAATGTTGATGATAAAAATCTGAAAGGAAATGAATACTCAGAAATTGTAAAGGGAATAGCCAAAAAAGAAAGTGCTCAGTTTCTGATACTCTCAGTACAAATTGAATCTGAAATTGCACAGCTCGAGACAAAAGAAGAAAAGAAGGAATTTCTACGAGAAATGGGTCTTGAAAAATCCGGACTTGATAAACTAATAAATAAAGGATACAAGTTATTGGATCTGATTACTTTTTTTACCGCTGGTGAAAAAGAAGTTCATGCATGGACATTACATAAAGGGCATAAAGCACCACAGGCTGCTGGTAAAATACACACGGATTTTGAAAAGGGATTTATTCGTGCAGAAATTATGAAGTATAAGGACCTGATAGTGTTGAGAACCGAAAGCGCAGTTAAGGAAAAGGGGTTGTTGAATGTTGAAGGTAAAGAATATACTGTTGAAGACGGTGATGTCATACATTTCAGGTTTAATGTGTAATGGGGGGTTTACATGTTGGATTTTTGATTTTAGATTTAGAACCATAATATATATTTAATATAATATTATTCAAAACCAAAGTCATAAATCTTCTTTGGATGCTGGCGGAAGCTGGTGTTGGTCTTGCTTTTGTCCATAAACGGTAAAAACAATTTGTCGTGGGGATTACTACTGCAAGTGGTCTGACGAATATAGCAAAAAATAAAAAAGCCCTGGTTCAAATAATAAACAGGGCTTTATAAATCTTTAGTATATAGAAAATTATTTTACAAGCAACATCTTTTTTGTATTGACAAAATTATTCTGTCCTGATACTTCAATTTTGTAGAAGTAAACTCCGCTCGAAAAATTTGCTCCATCAAACTTAACAGAATAATAACCTGAAGTTTGAGTGTTATTTACTAATTTTTGAATTTCTCTTCCTGCCATATCGAATACGACTAAACTTATCTTACAATCATATGGTAAGGCAAAATCAATTTTTGTAACAGGATTGAATGGGTTTGGATAATTTTGTGATAATTCAAATTTATTTGGAATACCTACAATCACTTCATTCGATAGGTTGTAATATTGATAGCTCCCATTGTAATCAATCTGTCTAAGTCTATAGTTATAAACTCCGGAATTTAAATTCTTATCGATAAAGGAATAACTGTGAGATTCATTTGTTGTCCCGTTTCCTGCTATGTTTCCCAATTTTTTCCATTCACTATAATTTGATAATTTTCTTTCTATATCAAAGCCAGCGTTATTTGTCTCGCTAGTTGTTGTCCAGTTCAGAGTCACGTTATTTATATTTACATTTGCGGAGAAACTGGCTAACTCAACAGGAAGTATACAATCAATTATAGTAGAAAACATTCCGTTTCCATGAGTTCCAATTAATAAAGCCTTATCGTTTGGTCTGTAAACTAATGCGCTTGTTACTGCAAATTTAATGCTGGTTTCGCCTACTCTCTCCCATACAGTTGATCCACCATTCAATCCTACTGTGCCCCATAAACCTACAGAAGTGCCAACATAATATTCATCAGGTCTAACATCGCAACGTGAAATCGCACTAGAACGAATTGATGGAAGACTTATGTTTCCCTCAACTGCAGTCCACACAGGAGATGCAACTGACGCATCACTTGTAAACCAGATACTCGAGACTCCATAGTTAGAAAATGTAACCATAATCTGTTTGTCATCTATCGAATTAACGGCAATGCTGCTTACAACCGCACCAGTTGGCATGGCGCCTCCTGTTATATTTACGGGACTTGTAGTAGCCGACACATCTCTTGGATTATCCAATCTATAGATCGAAGCATCAGAAGTTCCGATATAAAGCTTACTGCTTGTTGTGTAAGGACCCCTGGTAGTTGCCATCGATCGAATGTCACCTGTAGTCGCACCGTTGACACCTGTCATGGCTGTCCAGGTCGCCGGGGTGACGGTCGAAGCACTCGTTGTTCTATACAAATCTCCAGAATTCGCGTAGTAGAGAACCTCTGTATTATCGGGATCTAAAAGAAAATAGGTAACGAATATTCCTTCCCCAGTTCCTGTAGGCTTAATATCGGTTCCAGCGTTAGGTGGATCCCCCGACATCCTTCGCATAATGTTTCCTTTTTGAGAACCTACGTAGTGGAATGCATTAGCAGAAGAGATACCAACGGCAACCCCATCGCCCCCGAGAATTTCCGTGTGCGTGGTCGTGCCGGTAGTACTTGTAGTACCATTATCTTGTGCTCCCCCGATTGCAATTGTACTCCCCATCGTCGGATCGAGGGCTACATGGTAATATTGGTAAGTGATGTAATTGTTATTTAAGCTTGTCCAAACAACGGGCGACGCTGCAACATTAGCGGTTCTGTGAATGCCTCCGTCACTACCGCAGACCATAGTTGTAAACGTTGTTGGATGAAATCTTAACACGTGTATGTCCGGATGATGGCCTGTGTATTTTGTATATGCTCCAGTCCCTGCATAACCACCTATTCTTGTTGTTGCACCTGTCGTTGCGAATCAATTGGTCGAGCGATAAGCGTTCGTTCCTCCAATCACGACAAAGTTGGGATCATTAGGTTTGACAGCTATTACCAGATCATATCCGCCTTGAACAGCGAAAGGATCATTATTATTTAAACAACCCGCTTCATCTGGCAGGTTCGCACTCCGATCTGTCCATACGGAGGACAATTGGTGCCATCTGAAAAAGTCAGCTTCAGGGGCTGCTACTCCAGCACAATTACTCACAACGTTGTTACCATACAAAACATATAGAGCAAGCGAATCAAAAGGGAAAGAGGCAAGTGCAAATACAACTCTTCCGTACGTACCCGCCGCGTTCCATCCCGGCGGAGTAGTTGCTGAACCTGTGCCGGCAATGTGTGTCCACGTACCTAAATTACCCGTTGTTGAAGTCCATACACCATCCATACCGGTTTCCTCCCTCCCAGTGAACGCGGCATAAAGTCTTCCAGTTGATGCACAGACTATATCTGTTACGCCGGTAAGGTTGTCTCCCCCAGAGGTTCCAAGAACAATTGACCATGTCGTCCCGCCGTCAATCGATCTTTCTATAACTCTCTGGCATGCAGCATAGATATGTCCGTTAACAGGATTAACCACAATCCTGTGAACTAAATCAAAAGGTGAGTTGAAGTCTTCAAGTGTCGAGTTTGTAGCCGCTAATTTTGTCCAACTAACTCCGTTATCAATAGATTTATAGATTCCATGGCCTAAATAAAAAGCTGCATCTAAAGAGGCCGTATTCCCAAGTGCTTCTCCTGTCCCATAATACCAATTCGATTGAAATCCTGCTCGGCGATCTTGAGCAAGTGATGTTACATTATGTATTTCGCCGGAAGGCGTTACATTGGTCCAGCTTGCGCCTCCATCGACACTTCGAAACATACCGGAGCTTACTCCGCCTGAAAGCATTATGAGTGGATCTAGGATATCGTATTCAAATGCCCTCGTCCTTCCACCGAGATTACCGGGACCCAAAGTAGTATATACATTTAAATTATCATTAATTTCTTCTCTTGTTGGTTGAGTTTCAGCGAACCTTACTTCTCGCTCCCGAATGTTTCTTGGAATCTTACCTGTTGTAGGGTCTTTCAACATATCAAATTCAAATTTAATCCTGTCTTCTATCCCATCATATTTCTCGTTGAATTCAATACTACTATTATTCTGAAATAAAGTTGTATTCGCATCATGATTGTAATCTTCCTTTTTTACAAGAGAAATGATAGAAATGATTACTAAGCAAATAACAAAAGTAACAGAAAAAAATATTTTTGACTTCATTATTGTTCCTCTCTTCTAATTTAAATTTTAAAAATCTATTAATAAATTTATTTTAAAATGTAAACTTTATGTCGCATAAGAAAGTAGCGGGACTTTTATTATGAATAACCATTTTAGCCATTCTTTAATTTAAGAATTTAGTGCAAGAAAATTACAATCTTTTTTAATTTTCATAAACTATTTGATATGATTAAATCTTAATGGGGAATAGATATTGTGGAAATTATTAGTACGATTCTTTTTTTAAAAATACCAACTATTTGTTATAACCTACTAATTATGAATTTAAATGTCAAGATGTCTTGCTTTTTAATTATTAAAATATGAAAACTCAATAGAAATGTCAGTGCTTTGATAATTAATGTAACGTAGGATTATTTAAGCTAAGCATTAAAAATGGCTCGATGTGGTGCATAAATAATTGCAGACTATGTGATTCGGGAAAGAAAGAGATACCAGAGAGGAAAAAGTATTGAAGTGCAGTAAAATGTTTTTCGGAAATTAAAAGTATCAGCAACAATTATTTCAGACTGTTGATGTGAATAATACGATGGGTATTACCTTAGCTGTTGTTTAAGATTGCAATGAAACAAAAGTAACTAATTAATCCCAACTGCTCTCAATCCATTAACTGTAATCACTGTAAGTATGTAAGCAATTGCCGTGAAAACAAAAATCTGAAGAACAGGAATTCTCCAGCTTCCAGTTTCCTTTTTTGCGATTGCAACTGTTGATAAGCATTGCAAAGCAAAAACGAAAAAGATAATAAGCCCTGTAGTCGTTGCAGTTGTAAATAATTTTTTACCCGTTCCTTCAATAGTTGCTTTTTTCATGGCTCCGAGAATTGAGTTTTGCAGATCGTCCCCGTCATCAGTGATTTTGAAGATCAAAGCTAATGAACTTACAAAAACTTCTCTTGCAGCAAATGTTGCGATGAGAGAAACACCAACTCTCCAGTCCATTCCTATTGGCGTCATCAAAGGTTCGATAAACTTTCCCATGTAAGAAGCAAACGATGTAGAGATCCTCTCTGCATCTTTTAACTGCGAAATTTCCTCTTCAGTTTTATTTGCTTCATTAACGGACGGATTATAATTTGGAAAATATGTTAGGAGCCATAAGATCATTGATAAATACAAAATTACCGGACCAGCCTTGCTCAAGTATTGCTTAGCGTTCTTAATAGTGTTATTTATTACAACACCCGGCTTTGGTTTTCTGTATGTAGGAAGCTCCAGAATGAAAGAAGAATTATCCTTTTCTTTAATCAACCTGTTTTTAAATTTATTTACAATTGAGGCGATTATCACTGAACTAATAATGCTGAATATATAAATAAGAGATAAAACTAAACCGCCTATCCACGGTGTGTCCTTCGGAACCAACAATGCAATGAGAAGCACATAAACTGGAAGCCTGGCGCTGCAGCTCATGAGAGGGATTATGAAAATTGTTAAGAGTCTTTCTCTTTTATTGGAAATGGTGCGAGTAGCCATGATAGCGGGAATAGCGCATGCAAAACCAGACAACATCGGGACAAATGACTTTCCATTCAGACCTATTTTCGATAAGGGCTTATCTATAAGCATTGCACCTCTTGCCAGATATCCTGAATCTTCGAGCAAACCGAGGATCAGGAATAAAATTAATATCTGCGGGAGGAAAACTAAGACAGCTCCAAGTCCGCTGATTATTCCATCTGAAACCAAACTGCCCAGCCATCCGTCTCCCAGTATCAAAACTGCCTGATCGGATAAAATTGAGAAAAGAT
>Ga0180121_10001350_pt1 | contig 10429 bp, 8 predicted proteins | sample AntDrymUQ5402106_2_FD_129676 | JGI IMG/M metagenome (GOLD analysis project Ga0180121, IMG submission 129676) | Polar desert sand microbial communities from Dry Valleys, Antarctica - metaG UQ540 (21.06) (version 2) (version 2) | ecosystem: Environmental > Terrestrial > Soil > Desert | place...
CCAGGTCCAAATTCGATTCAACCAGGCCGCACATTCTTCGCGAGCGATCGACGAAGGTGACGTGCGCGGCGCCACGAGAAAGCGCCTCAATGCCAACCGCCCCCGAACCGGCGCAGAGATCAAGAAAACGGGTACCTTCGAGTCGTGGAGCTATGACATTGAACAGAGTCTCGCGCAGCCGATCCGATGTCGGCCGCACCTGCATGGATGGCGGGCTCTTCAGATTTCGCCCGCGGTATTCCCCGGCAATTATTCTCAATAGCAGCTCTCGATTTCCAGACTAAGACTTTGGAGTGTGCCGGCAGAGCGAAGCGGCGACGGCGCTTTGGATCTGCACTCAAGATTCTGTTGCCAAATTCCTCGTTCCGGGGCGATCCAAAGCGGGGTCGCCGCTTCGCTCTGCCCCCGCACTCCAAAGAAGTACCTCTTTGGATACCCGTTCAGCCAACTGCTGCGAGACCGAATCTCGTGTCGGCTCGCACGCGCTGAATCATCTTTGAGGTTTCGACAGATCTTTCGCGCTTGGTGAGGTAGAACTCAGCTTCTTTCCGCGCTTGCTCGAGTATCTGCTGATCGCGGAAGAGATTCCCGATGCGAAATTCGGGAAGGCCAGCTTGTTTGGTTCCCAGCAGCTCGCCGGCGCCGCGAATCTCGAGATCCTTTTCGGCGATTAGAAAACCGTCGCTGGTCTGTTCCATGATGCCCAGACGCTCTTCTGCGACGCTGGTTCTTTTATCCGACGTTAGCAGCGCGCAGTAACTCTTTTCCGCTCCGCGCCCCACGCGCCCGCGGAGCTGATGAAGCTGGGAGAGTCCGAATCGTTCGGCGTGCTCTACTACCATTACAGATGCGTTGGCTACGTCCACACCGACTTCGACCACGGTTGTGGAGACTAGTACTTGAATCTCCCCGGCCACGAAGCGGCGCATGACGTCGTCTTTCTCCGCCGGCTTCATCTTTCCGTGAACCAGACCCACCGTATACCTACGAAAGACCTTATCGCGAAGATACTCGTAACGCTTCGTCGCGTCTTTTAGATCCATCTTCTCTGATTCTTCGACCAACGGATAGACAACATAAATTTGTCGTCCAGCCCTAAGCTCGCGGGCAATGAGCTGCTTCACCTCCTGCCGATCGTCCGGGTTGTCGGCAAAAACCCTGGTCTCGATCGGCGCCCTCCCCGGGGGCATCTCATCTATCACTGAAACATCGAGGTCACCATATACGGTCATCGCGAGGGAACGGGGAATGGGAGTGGCGGTCATGACCAGAACGTCTGGGTTGAAGCCGCGCGCGCGCAGCTCGGCGCGTTGCATAACGCCAAAGCGGTGCTGCTCGTCAATTAAAACCAAGCCCAGCTTGCTAAACGAGACCGACTCCTGAACCAGAGCGTGAGTGCCAATGGCGGCGTGTATCTCGCCTGCGGCCAGACTGGCTTGCAGACGACGCTTCTCCGCGGCGCGCAAAGAGCCCGTTAGGAGTTCAACTCGATAAGGCGTCCTGGCCAACAGGCGTTTGATGTTGCGAGCATGTTGCTCGGCAAGAATTTCAGTCGGGGCCATCAAAGCCGTCTGGTAACCATTTTCCATGGCGGCGATCATTGCGATCAGCGCGACGATCGTCTTGCCACTGCCGACGTCGCCCTGGAGCAGCCGGTTCATGGGGGAGTCGGATTGCATGTCTTGGAAGATCTGCTTGACTACGTTTCGCTGAGCGCTCGTGAGTTTGAAGGGCATCACGGAAGCGATCGCCTCCTTCACCTGAACGTCAATCTTTATCCTGGCTCCTTTTGCTTCCCTGATTCTTTGGCCACGTTTTAATCCAATTCCCAGCGCGAGCCAGAAAAAGTCTTCAAAGATCAGTCTTAGGTGAGCGGCGCTGCGAGCTTTTTCGTATTCGGCGAGTAGCGCATCTTCAGGCGGGAAGTGAATCTGACGAAAGGCGTCTGCGCGACCAACTAAACGCTGCCGCCGACGCAGCTCAGCAGGAAGTGTCTCCTTAATTTCTTCATCACTGATCAATTCCAGAGTGGCATGGACAATCTCCCTCATCCGTTTGGAAGAGAAGTCGCCCAGCTTGCGATAAACAGGCACCCGGCGACCCGCATGAACGGCCGCCAGAGCAGGATCGGCGGAGTCTTCTACATTCGTGTCTTTCGCTTTCGAGAGTGCCGCTTTCTCCCGTCTCCCAACCTCCCCATCACCCTGTCCCTCCAAAGCCGCCAACAATTCCAGCTCATCGCCAGGTTTATGCAGACGCAGAGCAAAGGTCCCGCGCCGCTCATCCCACTCCCATCTACCGAAGGTAATGAAGCGAGTACCTCGTGTGAGCCTTTTCATGTAGTAGCCGACGATGTCGCGTGCGTGAGCCCCGGAAACAAACCACCAGACGGCGACGTCCCGTCCGGTCTTCTCTTTGTCCGTTGCAACAATTTCAAAGATGAGGAGCCTCGGCTTGCCGTAGCCACGCTTCTTTCCCACCTGATAACCCCCGGCATTCTTAACGAAGAGTTCGAGCGAGGCTTCCATCCCCGTCTTCAAATCGCGAATGCGGGCGAGGTTCGATCGATCCTCGTATCTCATGGGGAGATAGGTCAGAAGATCTTCAACAATAGCGTCGCCTGCTCCTTTCTTGCCGTGGTAACTCGCCAGCGCCAGGGCAAGCTTGTGAGATGTGGTCTGCCCCAGGAGCGCAATTCTGTACTTGTACAGTTCGTCTATTGTTGTATCGAAGCTGAGAGGGGGGGGCATCATCGCCGATCATAGCATAAGGAATCATCTGTACGCCGTTGGCGTTCAGTTCGATTGAGGCCTTCCAAAAGAAAACAAACACTAAGCGGCTCTGAATACCCGGGCTTCGCTGAAATTAAGTATTCACCTAGAATGCTTCTAGGCTATGGTGAGCTTATGAACCGCTTGGAATCCCTTGCCGAGAAGGCGCTGAGAGAAGCAATCGAAGCCGGCGAGTTTGATAATTTGCCGGGAAAGGGACAGCCAGTCGATCTGAGCGAGAATCCATTCGAAGATCCTGATTTACGCGTAGTTCACAAACTCCTTCGCAATGCCGGCTTCGCCCCGGCGTGGATGGAGGAACGGAAGGATATTGATGCGACATTCGAAGCCGCGCACCAGACACTGACCCGTGCCTGGAGGATTTATCGGCCCGGAGGTGTCTCGCCGAATGACGCCACGTGGGAAAGGAACGTCGCTGAGTTTCGTGAGAAGGCCACTGAACTTAACAGTCGCATCAAGCTCTATAATCTGAAAGTGCCCGCCGCCGTGTTTCAACGCAGACTGTTTGATGCTGACAAGGTCATCGAGGGTATCACGCAAGCCAAAGACTAGCTGACACAATGAGGTGATGTAATAGTGGGTCATCGGCTTGGGCGTGAGGTCAGATTGGATGTGTTTTCGAATCCCGAAGGGATTTAAGTCCATAGCCGTGGGCGAGCTTTTGCGACGCCCACGGAGGATCGGAGAAAAGACTCCTGCCCTGGAAGGGTCAAACGGTGCCCGAGAATGTGACCCCTTCAGGGTCAGGCATTTTTCTTTTGCCTATCCGTGGGCTTCGCGCAACGCTAGCCCACGGCTATTAACTTAGATCCCTTCGGGATGTTGTGCGAAACGCAAGCTGATGACCAGCTACATGCGATGTCTTAACGGGAATCGAAGGAAGGAAGGGAATTCACCATGGGTTCTGCCAATGAAGTCTACGAATCAACGCTTCAGCAATTGATCCAACTGCGACAGTCGTTGTTGCGTATGCACAAGACTTTGCTGGACCTGGAGCGTGAGGCTTATGAACGAACACGCGGGCGAGTCGACAACAGCTACGAAGTTCTGCAACTTGTTATGCACGATCCCTGGTTCGCCTGGCTACATAGCCTGTCCGAGCTAGTGGTGCGGATAGATGAGATGTTGGACGCGAAGGAGCCGTTAAAGGAAAGCGAGGCAGTTGGAGTTATCGACCAGGCTCGAGTCCTGCTTACACCTTCAGAGACCGGGAGCGGATTTCAGAAAAAGTACTTCAGCTCACTGCAGCAATCGCCCGATGTAGTATTGGCGCATTCTGAAGTGGTGAAACATCTAGGAGCCGCTGGAGCAACCGGCGAGAAAAACCACCAGGACGCTGGTTCAACGGAATGTGAGAATTTCTCGTGAGCCGTAGCGTCCTGGCGGTAATTAATGTCGTCAAACCGTTACATCAACCAGCAACGGTTTCCGTTTGAACGCAGTGCTGATCGAACGCCTTAGTAAGTTCCTGGGCGATCTCTGAGGGACCTCTGCCTTCGATCTGGTGCCTCTCCATCATAAAGACGAGTTTGCCGTCTTTCAGGAGGGCAATCGAAGGAGATGAAGGCGGATAACCCGTGAAGTAGTTTCGGGCTCTCTCAGTTGCTTCGATATCGGCTCCGGCAAATACTGTGGCTATCTTGTCAGGGCGGGCGTTATGCTGCAGCGCCTGGGCGACGCCGGGGCGTGCCTTGCCGGCCGCACAGCCGCAGATGGAGTTCACCACCACCATCAGAGTTCCCTTGCCGTTTTGCACTGTCGCATCTACCTGCGCCGGCGTCTTCAGCTCCTCAAAACCTAAACGGGTCAATTCCTCCCGCATCGGTCGAATCATGATTTCTGGATATGGCATTGTTTCTAGTCTCCTCATCTTAATCTACGTTTGATTCTAGCACAGCGTCATCATTTAGCCGCGGATCCACGCGGATAAACGCGGATCTAAAAAAGGCACTTATCAAATGCGTCTAGTGAGTTGTTGTGATTGTCCTGGTTTTCGCTCTGATCCGCGTTCATCCGCGTGTATCCGCGGCTAAATGGATCGAGATTGAACGCGGATCGTCTCCGTCTCCGGAAATCACGATCCTCCAGACACTCCCGGGTAAGGGATAGCGACCCAGGCGTTCGGCCCACTCAATTACCAGCACGGCCTCTTCGTCTAATAACAACTCATCAAGATCGACGGCGTGGGCAGCTGAGGCTCCTTCATCGAGACGATAGAGGTCGATGTGGTAAAGAGTGAGCCGCCCCGAATAGGGATTGACCAGTGTAAACGTCGGACTGGTTACCTGCGCGGGATCAAGACCAAGCGCGGCTGCGATTCCCTTTACGAAGACCGTTTTGCCGGCACCCAGAGGCCCACTGAGCAAGAGGATTTCCCCGCCGATGAGTAGGTTGCCGAATCTTTTGCCAAGGCCAAAAGTCTCATCACGATCGCGCGAGGACCATTCGTCAGTGGTAAGCGCTTGTGAAGTCATGTGAACCATTGTTTGAAAGGGCGACCGGTCCTACGGCGTTTCCCCTTCCTGATCGAGTAGACGAATCGCCGCGCCAAAGTGTGATTGAATATCAGAAGCGACCATTGTCCGCATGCCCAATTTCCGAGCCGCGAGATCGCCCGCGAGACCGCCGATGTAAAGAGCAGCGATCGTTGCTGACAGAGCATTCGCGTCGCCTTTTAGAGTGGCAAATGCTTGAGCGCTGAACCCGGCTATCAGGCCGGTTAACGTGTCGCCAGCCCCCGCAGTTCCGAGTCCGGCGTTGCCGGTCGGGTTAACGAAGACGCGACCGTCGGGCCCCGCAACTAGTGAGCGCGAACCTTTGAGAACCACAATCAATTCCTGCTTGACCGCAAAGTCGCGCACCGCTGCGACCCGATCAGTCAACTCAGATTTATCAGTGATCTCGATCAATCGCCTCATCTCTCCGGCGTGAGGAGTGAGAACCAACGGGTGAGCTTTTGACCCTCGCAACTCCGCGGGCCAGGGAGCGAGGCAGTTCAGCCCATCCGCATCGATAACGATGGGCGTGGTTCTGTTTTGCACAACAGACTTCACAAATTTCCGGGTGCGTTCATCTTCCGCGGAAAGGCCGGGGCCGATGGCCACAACCGTTGCCTTGGAGGCGAGGCGCTTGACATGATCGATCGCCTCATCGCTTACGGCGCCCCGATCTGTTTCCGCTAGTGCAGTTGTCATCACCTCCGGCATAGCCGCCGCAACTACTGAAGACTGTGCTGAGGCGGGAGTCGCGATGGTCACTAACCCGGCACCTGATCTCATAGCGGCATTGCCGCAGAGCGCCGCTGCACCGGTGTAACCTCGGGATCCGGCAATGACCAGTACCTGCCCATGCGTATTCTTGTAAGAGTCGGGTTGGTATCGCGTGGCTATAAGCCATTCGCGCGCGTCGGACTCCTGAATCAGGAAAAGTTTTGCTTCCGGAGACTCGATCAAAACAGAAGGTGAACCGATGTTCGCAATCATCAGCTCTCCATTGAAATGAGAGGCTGGGGGCAGCACGTTTGCGCGTTTAGGAGCTGTGAAGGCTACCGTAAGATCGGACTGGACTGCTGCTCCAATGGGATCGGCGAGGTCAGCATTGAGTCCCGAAGGAATGTCGACTGACACAATCAGGGGTCGAGCTCGAGATGATCGATCACGCGCAGCCCTGATCATTGCGAGGTGTTGAATTACCTGCAGATAGACTCCTTCAAGTGGCCGGATTAAGCCCGTGCCAAAGAGTGCATCAACAATGACGTCGTAAGTGCCCCGGGGTCTGGCGATCTCTTCCCAGTCAGTTATGCTGGCACATTCCAGAAAGCTCAACGGTGAAGATTGCGCACTCCACCCCGCTTCAAAACTTGCCAGTCGCCGCACTATCTCGAAATTAGTTCGAGCATCACCCTTTGTGTCGTCAACCCTTCCAAAAAGGATCACGTCGGTTTGCACGCCGACACGGGCGAGCGCGCGGCCAACACCAGCACCGTCGCCGCCATTGTTGCCAGGACCACAAAGAATGCGAGCTTTCTTGCCGACAAGATCGCCGGAAAAATGTAAGGTAATTGCCTGTGCGACGGCTTCAGCGGCAGCTTCCATCAAGAGCAACGAAGGGGTGTCAAAGTTCTCGACTGTAAGACGGTCGAGTTGGCGCATCTGCTGGGCTGAAATAACCGGTTGCACGGCTGGATGATAAGGAGAAGGTAGTTGCGGGTCAATTACTTAAAGAGCCTGTTACGGCTTAAGATTCCTTGTTATCCGGAATGCCCTCCCCATCAACGTGCGAGCCTCGGGGATGCCAAACGCGGAAGTTAAGCCGAAGTAGCTAAGACCATAGATCCCTAACACCAGAACCGCTACTGGGACAGGGTGTCGGGGTCCGAGCAGGAGCTTGCTGCCCCATCCGGCTGCAGCTCCTAAGAATGCGGCAAACCAAAGCCTTAGGAGGTATGGAAGTGGGAGGCCTGTGCGGCCAATACGCCGATTCAAGGTCCTTCGGAGCAGCATAAACTCAATCCAGGCTGCCACGCTGGCCGAAGCCGTTAGACCCACAACACCCCACTTGGGCGCGATACCGATGGCCGGTGGCAGGTGGATGGCGCAGAAGTACCCGAGAACAGTTGCCAGGGCCACATGAATAACTGCGTAAAGCAGTGGTGTTCGAGTGTCATGAAGTGCGTAGTAGGTTGAGGAATAAAGACGCCCCAGCGTAGATGCCAACAAGCCAATACTCGACCCTGCGAGAATGCCCCAGACGTAGATGGCTGCATCTTGTTTGAACTGTCCCGTTTGGTACAACACAGCGGCGATGACATCGCCGAGCGCCAGGAACGCCACCGCGGAAGGAACAATGAAAAACGCTATCTGGCGCAGCCCGGCATCAAGCCGCTGCCTCAACACGTGAGCGACTTCCTGCGTGCTACCGACCGCCCGGGACATCGCCGGCAATTCAGCGGCGGAGACTGACATTCCGAAAAGGCTGACGGGAAGCGTATAGAGGCTTTGTGCATACGTCAGAGCCACGACAGCTCCCACGGGCAGGAAGCTCGCCAATATGGCGTCGACAAAGGCGCTAATCTGAATTACGCCGCGGCTCATGAATACCGGAAAAAACCTCGTCACCACGGTTCTCACGTGAGCACTAGTCGTGTCGATCACCGGACGAAGCGGGCGAACCAGTTTGAGCACGGTTGGCAGTTGGATGCCAAACTGAAGCGCGCTGCCGATCACCGAAGCCCAGGCTACAACCGCAGCAAGCTGAAATTGAGCTACCTTGCCCCCGTACGCTAGCAGCGACGCAACGATGGCTAAGTTCCAGGCGACCGGTGCGGTGTAAGAGATGAAGAAACGGTGATGGCTATTCAGTACGCCCAGACACCACGCTGAGAGCACCAAAAGGCCGGCGCCGGGAAAGAGAATCCTGACGAGGTGGATTGTTAATTCGCGAGTCTCGCCTTCGAACCCGGGTGCGATGAAGGCGATGAGATACGGAGTGGCCAGCACTCCTACAAGCACGACCAGTGAAGTTATTAATGCCAACAGTCCGAGCACGCCGTTGGCGACGTGGGATGCTTTCTCTTCATCCTCCTGGGCCAGCAGCTTTGCGTACACCGGAATGAAGGAAGCCGAGAGCGCTCCCTCACCAAAAATGTTTTGGAGGAAATTGGGGATCCGAAAAGCTGCGCTGAACGCGTCGCCCGCGGCCGAGGTACCAAAGTAATGTGCGAAGATGCGTTGACGTATCAGACCAATCATGCGGCTTATCAAAATGCCGGAACCGACGAAGAATGCAGATCGTCCGGTGCTTGGCTCACTTCTTCTTGCTGTTTTTTCACGGAGAGGCTCACTCGGCGTCGCGGCCAGCGGCTCGAGAGTTTCCCCAGCGATCATGCCGGCATCGTCACAGGTACTTGCCTGTGCAGAGCTAGTCGCAAGGGATTGAACCGATACGTTACTGGTCTGAGAGTGATTGTGTTCTTCCGAGGATTTCGAAGCGCCTGCTGAATTAGCGGGATTGGTGGTAGGGATACCGTTGGAAGAATCTTTCATCGGTAATCAGATTCGAGTTCGCGGACATTGCCTGGCTGACTGTGCTCGCGCAGGGCTGCCGAAGCCATTTCGCTGAGAGATGCTTCGCGGCCCCGGATCCTTCCCCAACTGCGCAGCCATAGCGGCGTGACCATTCCTCGCGCAATAGAATGTTTTCAGTTCTGACTCGCTTGTTCGAGCGCGCGTTCGACCAGCAACAACAGGTGGTTCGAGTCTACGGGCTTCTGCATAAAATCATGAACAGCTTCATCGATCGAAGGGAAAGCTGTCATTACAAGGACCGGGACCTCGACGTCGGCGCGTGCCGCGTTTAAATCATCGAGGCCTAAACCATTAGGCATACGCAGGTCGGTAAGTAGAAGCTCATGTGGAGGGCGGGCAATCTCATTGAGAGCAGCGCGCGCGTCAGCCGCCTCAGTTACCGTGTAACCGGCAGTCTCGAGCGTCAGAAACAATACGCGGCGTAAACTGTCTTTGTCTTCGACTAGTAGGATATCAGGCATCTTGGGGGACAGTTTTGCGGTTAGACCACAGGCAAGACGTTGAATGGCGGAGCAAGTAAGTTAATCCTGGGTAGATCATCTGGCTCATCATCATTGATTGTTCCATTGCGGGTGTCAAGCAGGTTATTTGGCGCTTAAAGGTAAAGGTCTAGGATCAGGTGGGTACCTGTAGCACCAGAACAAGGCAGGGGACGCAATCCTGGGATGGTCCGCTCGCGCGTGGTGCCGCACGCCGCGCGCCGGACCGGACGGTAAAGCGCCCCTGGGATCTTCGGATCGCGGGGCGCAATTCTTTGATTGATCGACTGTTTTTAGGGGGAGGTGACTGGACCCTTCAAGACGGGCTCATACTCGTCGCCTGCTGAAGGTAGGCTTTGCGTGTCGGCCAGTTTCATCGCTAACAGGTGCGGTTTATAGTCGAAGGCTTTTGGACCTCCGCGCGAGTTCTGAATCTGCATCACCAGATAATCCTGGTTCAAGCGAAACCTCAAAACACTTCCCTGCCGGTTCATAATTACAAACAGGAGGGTCTCGCCGCCAGCCGTTTTCAACTGGCCCACGAGGGAGCTGACTCCGCCGTCGGTCCTGATGAGCGTACCCGTCTTAGCGATCACACTGCCGCGCCACGCCGGGCTCGTGAAGCGCTCCTGGAGTGTCCCGGGATCGATGCCGGCGACCGGCATGATGTCTGTAGTTGAGAGTTTGTTTTTCCGCAGCTCTTCGCGCAACGCCCTGAAGATCTTCATCATCGTTCGTGGGCTAACGCGGTTAACGCCCAATCCACTCAATGAGGAAATCATAAACTCACTGGAGGACAGGCCCAGCGAGTTCATGAGTTGGCTTCGCACCGGTTGTATCCCCCCGACTGAATCACCCAGGCGCTCAGCCATGAAGTTGTTTGAGTAACAGAGAAGGACCTTGAGGATGTCGACCAGTTTGCTCGACTTCTGGGCCAGGCGGAGTTTCGCATCCGCCGCTACAAGATTAACCTCGACCTCACCCATCACGGACACGCTGGGGATCGTCTGCAGACTCGCCTTATCGCCGAGGGCTGTTCTTTCATACAACCACGCACGACTTGCTTCCCCGG
>Ga0180121_10001351_pt1 | contig 10425 bp, 7 predicted proteins | sample AntDrymUQ5402106_2_FD_129676 | JGI IMG/M metagenome (GOLD analysis project Ga0180121, IMG submission 129676) | Polar desert sand microbial communities from Dry Valleys, Antarctica - metaG UQ540 (21.06) (version 2) (version 2) | ecosystem: Environmental > Terrestrial > Soil > Desert | place...
CGCATCTCACCGATGAGGATGACCTTGGGTGCCTGCCGGAGCGCGGCGCGGAGGGCCAGCGCGAACGACTTCGTGTCGGAGCCGATCTCGCGCTGATTCACCGTCGACTTCTGATGCCGGTGCATGTATTCGACAGGATCCTCGATGGTCACGATGTGGTAGGCATACTCCTGGTTGATCTGATTGATGATTGCGGCCAGAGTCGTCGACTTACCCGATCCTGTCGGTCCCGTCACCAGGACGATGCCGTTTTTCAGCCGGGAGATGTTTCGCAGTTCGGGCGGAAGGTTGAGCGAATCAAGCGTCGGAATCCCCTCCGGAATGACCCGAAGCACGATTGCGTACGTTCCCCGCTGCGAAAAAATATTCACGCGAAAACGGGTCTTCTGAGGGATGGAGTAGGACAGATCCACCGAGCCATTGGTCAGAAGAATCCTGGTCAGCTCGCGGTCGCCACGGAGCATGTTCAGGACGATCATTTCGGTCTGATAGGGGGTCAACTTAGGGAGGCCGGGGAAATTGACCGGCATCAGTTGGCCATCGATCTCGACCTGGGGAGGACGCCCCACTGAGAAATTGAGGTCCGAAACACGGTCGGACATCTTCAGCATTGCCTCGAGTATGGCGTCAAGGTTGAAGTTCTTCATGGGCACCCTTTCGACTTCTGGAAGTCAGCATTGTAACGGATGCACCGGCCGGGAGGTTGGTTGCAGGTTGCAGGTTAAAAGGTTGCAGGTTGCAAACTCTGCCTCTGACCCGCAACCTCTCAACCTGCAACCGAAACGTCAGGACCCGCTACCCATCCCGTGTATCCAATGGAACCGCCATAATACGATCCATGGCCTGGATGGGAATCGACTACGGCACCAGACGGATCGGGCTCTCCACCAGCGACTCCGGGATTCTGGCCTCGCCCCACTCAACCATCTCCCGGAGCGAAACTCTGGAGGCTACCATCGATGCCATCGAGAGGATCGCCGGACCGCTCGAGGTCGACCGCTTCGTAGTCGGCTTCCCCCGAACGAATCGCCCCCACCCCCACTCCCTGCGAAAATTTGAGCGGTTCGCCGACGCCCTGCGGCAGAAAACATGCAAAGAAGTCGTGCTCTGGGACGAGACGCTCTCCACCGTGGAAGCCGTTGAGCGGAGGCGGGAGAGAGGAAAGTCGAGCCGGAACAACCGCCGGCCCATCGATCAGGAAGCCGCTACCATCATTCTTCAGTCTTATCTCGATCACCAGTCTCGGAGGACGTCATAGTCGAAAGGAAACAGCGCCGCGGATGCGGTAAGTACATTCAATCTCTGGGGATCCTGTTCCTGTTCGGGCTTCTCTTCTCGGCAGCTCTCGGAGCGTTTCTGTGGCGCGCGCTGACCGTGCCGTTCAAGGGCTACTCGGCGCCGGCCGTTCGTGTGGAGATCAAACGGGGCTGGAACAGCTCAACAATCCTCGCTGCACTTCGCAAGAGCGGAGTCCTCCGCGACGACTTCGTTCCGCTTCTCTACATGAAGACTCTCCGCCGAGGCTCGTCACTCAAGGCCGGCGTTTATGAGTTCAACCGGCCGCTTTCGCCCGTCGAGGTTCTGGACAAAGTGATCCGGGCCGACGTCACGCAGAAGACAATCACCATCCGCGAAGGGCTGGACCGGTTTGCCATCGCCGAGCTCATGGCCAGAGAAGGATTTGGAACGCGAGCCGACTGGTTGAAGCTCACCGCCGATCCTGAACTGATCAAAGACATCGACCCACGAGCTGACAGTCTGGAAGGCTACCTCTTTCCCGACACCTACAAACTCACCCCGGGGAGCTCGGCAGCCACGGTCGTGAGCCTGATGATCCAGAACTTCAGAAAAAGCTTTGGAGAGGAACTGGCCTTCATCGGCAGCGGTCTGGATGTACATGACACGGTGACCCTGGCCTCCATCGTCGAAACCGAGGCGCAGCGTCCGGAAGAACGCCCCATCGTGGCCTCGGTTTATCTCAACCGAACGCGGAGAAACATGCCCTTGCAGGCCGACCCGACCGTGATCTACGCCATGAAGCTTGCCGGTACCTGGAACGGGAACATCCGCAAAACCGATCTCCAGGCTCAGTCCCCTTACAACACTTACACCGTACGCGGCTTCCCGCCCGGAGCCATCGCCAATCCAGGCCTGGCATCGCTGCGCGCCGCGGCCGCTCCCGCCTCCACATCGTTTATCTATTTCGTTTCGAAGAACGATGGTTCCCACGTCTTTGCGAACTCACTCGACGAGCACAATCGGAACGTGATGATCCATCAGAAACGCTTTTTCAGGGATCAGGTTGTTCAGACGACAAGCCCGTAATTCAGGCAACAGGCAACAGACAACAAAAGCTTGGTTGAGATCCCCGTAGACCGCTCCGACTACTTTCGAACGATGCTCAGCGTATGCGCGTCAAAGATCCCTCGCTCGACGCTTCTAATGACACCGCAGGTGTCGATCCTCGCAACAGGGCCGACGATAAGAAAGAAGCTGGGCCGAGGCTATGCCGACAAGCGCAGCCGGCCGGGCCGGCTCGGGATGACAGCTTGCGCGCGCTGCGCTCCAAACAACAGATCACGCCTTCTGTCTTCTGCCTTCTGTCTTCTGCCTTCTGTTGCCTGTTGCCTGTTGCCTGCCCTTCGTTGACTCCCACTGTTTTTGGGTGTTAGGGTGATTCGCGGAGGTCTTCATGGCCGGGAAATCGAGGCCGTTCGAGAAGTTCGGCCCGTATATCCTCTTCAAGAAGCTGGAGAGCGACGCTCTGGGAGAGCTGTGGCGTGCGGCCCGGCTCGAGGGGCAGTCGCTCGGCCCGCTGGTGGCCCTGCACCGACTGGTAGGATCGGATCGAGAGGCATTCGAAAGAACCATCGAAACCGCCTCGCAGCTGGTCCCGGCCATGAGTGGCAGCACTCTGGTCAAACATCAGAGCTACGAGATGATCGAAGGAATCCCGGCCATCGTTCACGATTACGCCGGGGGGCGAACGCTCCGGCACATCGTGGAGAAGGGTCGTGGTGGGACCAGCAACCATCCAAGACCCATGGCCATCGATCAGGCCATCGCCATTACGGAAAAGCTGGCCCTGGCCTCGGAGATGATTCACAACATCAAAGTCGGTCAGTCCCGTCTGGTCCACGGAGCAATCCTTCCCCAGTTCACATGGATCTCGGAGGATGGAGAAGTGCGCTCGGGTGGACAGCTTCTGGCCGCTCCGCTTGTCGCCTCGACCGGCAAGCCGGGTGTTGCCAGAGAGATCAACTCGTTTCTGGCGCCCGAGCTGAGGGCTTCTTCCACCCCCACCACGAGCTCCGACGTCTACTCGCTCGGCTCGATCTTCTTTTTTCTGCTGACCGGCGCTCACGCCACCGAGGGAGCACCCTGGCGAACGAGCAAGATGATGCTGAACGACCAGCCTATACCGCATGATCTCCAGAAGATTCTCGAACGCTCGCTGGTCCCTGATCCAGCGGCGCGGTATCCGAGTGCGACGGAGATGAAGCAGGACCTGCTCAAGCTGATGAACGAAGGTGCGTACTCGCCGACCACGTTCAATCTCGCGTTCTATCTGAACAACCTGCTCAAGAAAGAGCTCGAGGGAGAAACGATCGAGCGCGAAAAGGAAACGAAAGTCCCGCTTTCGCCGTATCTGGAAACCGAACCGGTCAGCGGACCGATTCCTTTGCCAGTCGCAGCTCCGACGTTCGGCGCGGCCGCTCAGAAAACAACTCGATCGAAACTGCCGTTGATGGCAGCGGTCCTTGCACTGATCGTGGTTGGTTCGGCGATCGGTGGGTACCTCTACTTTTCGAAACCAGCGCCTGCTGCCAGCGCCGCCGTACGACCGCCCGCAACACCGGCGCCCGCCGCACCTCTTCAGATTTCCGAACCGATCGCCGCCGTGGCATCGGGCAAGCCCGAACTCGTCCCGGCCGACAGGCCCGTCGACCCGAATGCCGATAAGAAGGCATTCGAGGCTGCCGTGAACCGCAGGCTGCAGCAGGAGCTGCTCAAGCTTCAGGAGCAGTACAACAGAAAGCTGCAGTCGGAAGCACCGGTGCAATCCGCCCGCACTTCGACTCCCCCGCCTTCCGCCCCTGCTCCCCGTCAGCAAGAGGAGCCCGAGCATTCTGCCGCCGTTCTCGATCAGGCCCGACGGACCGAGACTCAACCTGTGGAGACCCCGCCGCCTCAGCAAGTGGCATCGGCTCTTCCCACGACTCAGACGGTTGCTCCGGCACCGGTCACACCAGCCCCGGCCCCGGTTGCCGCCGTTCGCGAAGGGGATCTGGTCGACATCTCAGAAGTCGATAAGGTCCCCGAGCGAACCAACACCATTCGTCCGACCTACCCTCCCATGGCCATGCGCCGCAACATCGAAGCACGAATCATCGTCACTGCTCTCGTCAGCGAGAACGGAAAGGTGATCGACGCGAAGATTCTGAAAGGCGACGACAAGAAAGTGGGATTCGAAGAGGCGGCCCTGCGCGCGGTCAGATCCACGTCGTTCCGCGCGGCCATCAAGGACGGGAAACGAGTCCGGGTCTGGGTCCCGATACCGATCGATTTCAAGATGAATTGAAGACCTCCAGCCCGCGCGAACGCAGAGTCAACAATTTCCGGGTTTTCAGTGGGTGAGGTTGGATGCAATGGGCCCCGGAGGGGCAACGGAGATTAGCCGGTGGCAAGCGTAGCGCGGCCACCGGTCCGCGTCTTCATCCAGAACTTGTCACGCCCCGGCAGGGGCGTCGGATGGGTCATCACGAAGCCCGTTCGGGAACAGAATGTTGTCCTTAGTTGTCGCCCATTTCGATCCATGAAAAGGAGCATGGCTCCGCTGCTGAATATTCGATCGAAGTGACTTCAGGGCAGTTCACGCGCCCCCGTCCGCGGCCCCTGCCGGGGCACGACCCCTTTTTTGCGGGCCGCAAACCGGTGGCCGCGCTACGCTTGCCACCGGCTAATTTCCGTTGCCCCTCCGGGGCCGATCCTCGAACCCGGAACTCGCAACTCGAGCTATGGCCCCGATTCGCCCCAGGACATGGACCGGAGCAGCAGCCCCAGATCCCGCTCGTCGGCGGCAAGCCCCTGCTTGGCGGGATTGACCACGGTGTCCGTCTCGATGATCAGTTCCCTGGTCTTCGCTCCCGGCCAGGGCTCAATTTTGAGCGTGCGGGTGACGAACGCTTCGTCGCCACGAAACCGGTCGACCAGCCTGCCGTCCACAAACAGGCTGACGGTTGGCGTGGAGGGCAGGGAATCCAGCGGGATCTGAAGATCGAGGCGTAACTCGGCTGGACCTGGAAGAGCCGGCAGTACCGTGACCGCACGCCTGGCCATCCATCGCCATACTTCAGCGCCGCCGGCGTTCTCCGATTCGTACCACCCCTCGAGAAACCGGACGGAATGCGACGTCGGCGCGATGGAAACCTCGAAATAGCGGCGACGGGCGATTTTCCACAGGCGCTCCCGACCCCGCGTGAAGTTGATCCCTTTGGAGTTCGCGGTAAGCCCCTCCACCAGCAGATACGAGGGCTTCGATCCCTCCGGCTCCACCGGCACACCTCTCTCGTCCATGATGCTCTGCAGATCGTATTCGGGAAGATAGTACTGAGCATAGGGCAGCATGCCGAAGGCCACGTACAGTCGCACGCGATTGGGATTGAGCATCTGGCGGATCCACTGAATGGCCCGCATGGGCGGAGACACGGTCGAGCGCGCCACCAGAATGGCCGGCAGAGTCCAGATCAGAAACGTCAGGACCACAGCCCCGCCTGCAACACTCTCCAGTCTCGCTGGACCGGCCTTCAGCCGGGCCGAGAGCCCGGAAGCGGACACCGCAAGTCCGTCCGCGATCAACAGTGCGAACAGCGGTGCGTAACCGATGGAGAACCTGCTGATGCTGAAGTGATCGAGCATCAGCCAGGCCGTGATGCAGAAGGGAGCGAACATGAGCAACAGCAGCAGGATATTGATACGTTTTCTCGAGAAACAATGGATGACTGAAATGATGACAAAAATAGTGACGATATTGCCAATCTTAGCCGACTGATAATTCCGCACGAAAAAATCATTGAACAGCTTGTAGAGAGCAGTCCGGTCGGGGTTGCGGAATGAATCCACCTTGACGATGTACTCCCGGTGCCCTTCGATGGCCTGGGTGTAGACCTCCCACGAGCTCGTGGCCCTGGCCGCCCCCCAGAATGTTGCGCCCACCACGGCCGTCCCCATCAATCCCGCCAGTGCAACCACCGCGAACTTCCCCGCCCGCATTCGATACCAGGAAGCCAGCAGTCCGGGCGCCAGCCCGATCAGAAGGTTCTGCGGCCGATAGCCAACCGCTATCGCCAGCAGCAGGGTTCCTCCCAAGAAAGCTCCGTCGCTCCGGCAGCCTCGGAGCAGAAAGGCGCAGGCCAGCACCACAATGGCGATGGAGGGTACATCACTGAACGCCGTGCCCCCGAAAAACCAGACGTTCGGAAAGAACGCGCAAATGGCCCCGGCAGTGACTGCAGTGACGAAACGAAATCGGAGCTCCCGGGCCAGAAGAAAAACAGCAGGAAAGAGCAGACAGGCGAAGAGAAGGTTCACTCCCTGAAGCGCCCGGAAATCCGAGGATGTGATCAGTCGGAGCATGCGGGCCGTGGCGATGAACAGAGGAAAGCCGGGGGGATGAGGGTGGTGGCTGGCCACGTCGAAGTCCCGCATGCCCAGAGAAAAAAGGACTTCGTCCCAGTCCCAGAGAGACCGGGAAAGGGCAAAGAGGCGGGAAAGGGCAATGGCCGCGGCAACAATCCAGAAAATCGTCCACTCTTCCCGAAGCAAAGGAAGCGGTGGCTTAGCGAAGTCTCGCCACGAGGTTCGGGCCGGATCAGAGGATTGATTCATCGAACGGATAGGACGAGGATCGGTGCGCGCCCCGGGCGGAGACGGATCCCGCGGCACCATTCTCGCAAATCGAAGCCCTTCGTGCAGAACAAAGGTGTGCCCCGCCGATCGCGTCTGGATACCAAGGGGATCCGGCGTCAGGGCAGCAAGGAGAAGGGCTTCCGCTACGGGACCCCGGACGGGAAACTGATTCGAGAGGAGCGCGTGCTCCAGCGGATCGTCAGGCTCCGGATTCCTCCGGCCTGGACCAATGTGCGGATCGCAGCCAGCGACTCGGAACCGCTCCAGGCCGTTGGTCTCGACAGGAAGGGGCGCACTCAGTACATCTACAGTTCCAAGTTCCGCTCAAAGCGCGAAGAAGAGAAATTCCGGCGGGTGGTCGAGTTCGGCGAGGTGTTGCCGAAGCTTCGTCGTCAGGTTCTGCGGGACCTCAAGGGCTCCGAGCTGAGTCGCCAGAGGGTCGTGGCTTCCATTGTCCGGCTCATCGATCAGAAGTTCTTCCGCGTGGGAAACGACAAGAGCGCAAAGTCCGAAGACACCTACGGGCTGACCACCGTGCGCACCGATCATGTCCGCATCAGGAAACCCAACAGGGTCGAGTTCGACTTCGTCGGCAAGTGGCAGAAGTCCCACAAGAAAACCTTCGACGACAAGGAAGTCGCTTCCATCATCGGGGATCTTTGCGAATTGGGGGGTAAAGAGCTCTTTCAGTATGTCGATCACGGCCGCGTCCTCGATATCAAGGACCGCCACGTCAATGACTACATCCAGACCTCGATTGGCGAACAGTTCACCGCCAAGGATTTCCGAACCTGGGCCGGAACGCTGATCTGCGCCATGGAACTGGCCGCGCACGAGCCGGCCGGCACAAAAAAGGAGCGGAAGCGCAGCATCAAGAAAGCGATCGAGGCCACGGCCGGCCAGCTCGGCAACACCCCCACGGTCTGCCGGACCTCCTACATCTGTCCTCGCCTCCTGGAAGATTACGTGGAGGGAAGACCGTTCGAGATGCTCCGCAAAACCCGAAAGGGAACTCCGGTGGCCAAGCTCGGTCTCTCCATCGAGGAACGGGCCCTCCTCAAGTTTCTCCGCGAGACCATCGCTGATCGAAGGAGCGCGAAGAGGGCGGCGTAGGGGACGATCTGTCAGTGATCAGATGGGCAAGGTGGGCGGCCGAAAGGCTCCGGTGAAGCCGGTTCGGCGTGCGAGTTTGTCGGCCATGTCTTCCGTCAATTCGGCGTTCAGTACCACGGCCATGGAGGGATGGCGCTCCAGCAGACTCCGAAGTGCGCCCTTCGGCCAGGCCACGTATCGAGTCGGTTCGAGGGTGGTGACCGTAGCCGCGGCGGGTGTGCGTTTGACGAATCCGATCTCTCCCACGAAGTCTCCCGACCGCAGTTCGGCCAGCTTCCTCCCGTTCTTCTCCACGTTGACGCGGCCACTGAAGATCAGCATCACCTCGGACGCTTCCTCCCCTGCCCGCATCAGCACCGCTCCCGAACCGGCGTTCTTCCACGTCGCGATCCGGACCAATCTCATGAATTCCACCGGTGCGAATCTGCTGAAGCTGGTCTGATACAACTCTTTCTCCTCGTCGGTGAACGCGATGCCTCGCCGCTCCCGGAAGAGAATCGCAATCTGCAGGAGGTTCAAACCGATGAAGACGCCATTCCACCCGATGACCAGCCAGAGTGGTTGACCCGGGGCAAAGTAGGCATAGGAGATCGAGGCCACGCTGGCCGCGATCGACAGCGATCGCAACCAGAGAATGTCGCGAACCAGAAACGAAAGCGCGATGAGCGCAAACGCAAGGTGCCCGGCAATATCGAGCATGATCCTGTCCTCTATCTCGTCGCTCCCCAGGATCGCTCAGCCCAACTCTGGCCTTCCCGGAGGGTCCTCAACTTACACCCGTTCCGAAGGCCACTCATTCAATTTCCAGTGGATGGTTGTATCCTCATCGACTCCCAAATCACCCATTTCCCGTCCGCCGATCCATTCCGTCACGGAAGAGAGGAACCTCATGGCCCCCACAGAAACCCCGACAGTCAGCATCGGAGACGAAGGCGTACCGGTAGACACAAAGGTCAGGAAGAAGCAGAAAAACAAAAAGGAAAAGGACCGGAAAAAGGCGAAGAAGGAAGCCGGTGACGGAACGAAGTCAGACAAGAAACTCAGCACGAAACAATACGAGAAGGAACTGGCCAAACTGCACCTCGAGCTGGTCAAACTTCAGGAGTGGATCAAAGAGGAGAAAGTGAAAGTCGTGGTCGTATTCGAGGGGCGGGATGCTGCCGGTAAAGGAGGGGTGATCAAGAGGATCGCCGACGCCATGAACCCCCGCATCTGCCGCGTTGTGGCTCTGGCCACACCCACCGAGCGGCAACGCACTCAGTGGTACTACCAGCGCTACATCGAGCAACTGCCGGCCGCGGGCGAGATGGTCCTTTTTGATCGCAGCTGGTACAACCGGGCCGGTGTCGAAAACGTGATGGGTTTCTGCACCAAAGACGAGTACCAGGAATTCCTGCGTTCCTGTCCCGACCTGGAGCGGATGCTGATTCGTTCCGGCATCATCCTCATCAAGTACTGGTTCTCCGTGAGCGACGAGCAGCAGGAAAAACGATTTCAACAGCGGCTGGAACGACCTACCAAGCGCTGGAAGCTCAGCCCCATGGATCTGGAGTCACGCGGTCGCTGGGACGAGTTCTCCAAAGCGAAAGACGACATGTTCGCGGCGACCGACACCAAACACTCCCCCTGGTTCGTGGTCAATGCCGACAACAACAAGGCGGCCCGGCTCAACTGCATCCATCACCTGTTGGCGCAGATCCCCTACGTCGATCTCACGCCGAAGCCCATGAAGCTTTCGGCGCGCCGCAAGAAAAGCCGCTACAAACGCCCGCCCATCACCGATCAGACCTTTGTGCCCGAGGTGTACGGCTGATCAAGAGGTCGCGCACATTTGTAGGGACGCGCCGCGCCCCCCGTCCGATACCCCGACCTTCGTCGCCCCACCGGGGCACGCTGTCATTCCCGAGCGCAGCGGAGGATGACAGCTGGCAGGCTCGGCGCAGTGCCGGTCTCTGCCATTCGTAAAATCTTTGTGAAATTCGTTTTGACAACTCGCGGCGCCCGCGATACTGTCGGCCTCGGAATGTAACCGGTTACATCCATGCCGCCGCTGCGCTCATTTTCGCCTCCCCCTCGCCGCCGCAGACCCGGCGCCGCGCCGAACACAATCAAGGAAGTCGCGGCCCACGCAGGCGTTTCCGTGGCCACCGTCTCTCGCGTTTTCAACAACCTAGGCCCGGTTCGAGAAGCGACCTCGCTCCGCGTTCGCCATGCGGCTCAGGCCCTCCGCTACGTTCCCCATCCCGTCGCGCGAAGCCTCAGCATCCGGAAGACTTCCACGATCGGAGTCCTCCTTCCCGAACTTCACGGAGAGTTCTTCTCCGAAGTGATTCGAGCAATCGATGTCGCGGCCCGCGGCAAGGGATATCACCTCCTCGTCTCCGGCTCTCACAGCCAGCAGTC
>Ga0180121_10001352_pt1 | contig 10425 bp, 8 predicted proteins | sample AntDrymUQ5402106_2_FD_129676 | JGI IMG/M metagenome (GOLD analysis project Ga0180121, IMG submission 129676) | Polar desert sand microbial communities from Dry Valleys, Antarctica - metaG UQ540 (21.06) (version 2) (version 2) | ecosystem: Environmental > Terrestrial > Soil > Desert | place...
TGGCGACGACTTTGAGCGCCATCTCCCGCACTCTCCAAGCGTCGTCGTTGAGAGCACGCATTACCGCGGGCAACGCCTCGTCGTCCCACGCCCATAGAAGTCCGCGTGCGGCCCATACTCGCAGCCAATAAGGCGGGCCGGGGTCGCCACCTTCAACCGCCCATTTGGCCGGGGCGCCTCCGAGGGCGTGGATCAGTCTGGGGTCTACCTCCCGCCCCGACAGCAGATCGATGCAGCCGGCGACGACGGCGCTCTTTCCGCGGCGGTCGCATTCGGCCCGGATGCTTTGTTGGGGGGTCCACGCTGGCATCAGGCGAGCATCTGCACTGTCACACGCTTGCCTGACCAGTCACGCATGTGTCGCCTGGCCCGACACTGCACTCCCGTGAGAGTGACGCTGGTGTCCGATTCGTCCCGCGTGTCGTCGCAGAAACGTCACTCTCAGCGGAGCGTGAGCTCTCAGCGGAGCCTCAGCCCCTTGCCCGAGTGGCCGGGTGGAGGGTGAGCAGGTCCCGCCGCGACAGGTACTCCTCGCACAGCGGCACCAAGACGTCGTACGCCTTTCGACCCATCAGCTCGACCAGCTCGGCGGCATTGGTGACGTAGAGCGGGTCGGGCGCCACGTGCGCGTCGGTGTTGGCCGAGCAGTACCAGTCGAGGTCGTGACCGCCCGCGCCCCAGGCGCTGCGCGTGTACTCCTCGATCGTGATCTCGAGGTACGAGGTGCCGTCGCCGCGGTCGACGTCGCGGTAGCGGCGCCGGATCGGCAGCTGCCAGCAGACGTCCGGCTTGGTGGTGAGCGGCTCGACGCCCTGCCTGAGCGCGAACGAGTGCAGCGCGCAGCCGGTCCCGCCGGCAAACCCGGGTCGATTCAGGAACACGCAGCCACCGTCGACCACCCGGGTCTTCCGCTCGCCCTCGTCGTCGACCTCGATCCAGTCCTTGCGCCCAGCGGAGCGCAGCTGCCAGTCCTCGTCGGTCAGTTGCTTCACCGCCTTGCGAACCCGCTTCTCGTCCGCCTTGTCGGAGAAGTGCGCGCCGAGCGTGCAGCACCCGTCGTCGGGCCGGTCGGCGTAGATGCCGGCGCACCCCTGGCCGAAGATGCAGCTGTACCGCGAGGTCAGCCAGGTCAGGTCGCAGCGCAGCACCTGGTCCTCGTTTGCCGGATCGGTGAACTCGACCCAGGCACGCGGCGCATCGACACTGATTTCGGGCACCGGGCAACCGTAGCCGCGCGGCGGGCGTCACAGTGTCAGCAGGTGTGGGGCACTAGGGTGCGGTTCGGCGATAGGGGCGTTTGTGAGGTACCGACGAGGGCCGCGGGTAGCGGCGGCAACCACGGTGCTCGCGATGACGGCCACGCTGCTGGCTGCAGTCGGGCTCGGGTCCGGCACGACCGCCCTGGCCGCTGTTCTGACCGACGAGGTACGGCTGCCAGCGGACACCGGCTCCGCCCGCGGCGACTGGTCGGTCGAGGCCCGGTCCGGTGATCGCGTGCTCGTGTGGCGCGCGGCCGGCCGGCTGCCGGTCACCGACGCCCGACCGGAGCTCCGGGTGCCCGCCGACCGTGGGACCCGATTGGTTGCGGTGCCGAGGCTCACCGCCGACGGACGCGGGCTCGTCACCGACCTGGCCGCCCTGGCCGGCGTGGACACCAGCCGGCTGCAGGTGTGGCTGGGTGCGGACCGGCTCGACCGGCCGGGCCGCATCGCGCCCGCGTACCGTTCGGCGCCGGCCACCGGCGGCCGTGGCGTACAGACCGTCCCCGTCGAGACGCTCGCCGCCGACCCTGCCGCCCCCGGGCCGCACAGCGTGGCCACCCCGTACGACTACCGGTCCGAACCGCTGCCGTGGCGAGAGTTCAAGGCGCCGATGGAGGTCCGCGGCCACGTGGTGCAGCCGCGCGGGGTGGACAACGCACCGTTGGTGCTGTTCCTGCACGGCCGGCACCAGCCCTGCTACGGGCCGGGCTGGAGCGGCGACTGGCCGTGCGACGGGCAGTCCCGCCCGGTCCCGAGCCAGCTCGGCTACGAGTACATACAACGCCGGCTCGCGACCCAGGGGTACGCGTCGGTGTCGATCGCCGCGAACGCGATCAACGCGCAGGACTATCAGAGCCCTGACGGCGGGGCGCAGGCCCGGTCCGCGCTGGCGCGACACCACCTGCGGCTGCTTTCGGAGTGGCAGCGCGCACCGCGGCACGCGGCCACGTTCGGTCGGATGGACCTCGACCGCACCGTGCTGGTCGGCCACAGCCGAGGCGGTGCGGGCGTTGCCCGAGCCGTGCTGGAGACGACGGCTGACGCGCCGTACGACGTGCTGGGACAGGTGCTGATCGCACCGACCAACTTCAGCAACGCCGCCACGCCGTACGTGCCCAGCGTGACCCTGCTGCCGTACTGCGACGGCGATGTGATCGACCTGCAGGGCGAGACGTACACCGACCTTGCTCGCGACCTCGGCACCGGGGACACCGCCTTCCGGAGCAGCGTGCTGATGCGGGGGGCAAACCACAACTTCTTCAACACCGAGTGGACCCCCGGCATCTCGCAGGCGCCCAGCTTCGACGACTGGTACGACCAGCGCCACCGGCTGTGCGCCCGCGACAGCGACACCCGGCTGACCGCGTCGGAGCAGCGCCGCGCCGGCCTGTCATGGGTCACCGCCGCGGTCCGGCTGTTCGAGGCGGGTGACACCTCGATGCTCGAGGCGCTGGACGCGTCCGGTGCAGTCACGGTCCCGAAGCTTCGCGACGGTGCGGTCTGGACGCACGCGCTGGGTGGCGACCGGCGGCTGGTCCGGCCCGACGCCGACGCCGACGCCGACGGACCCGGTCAGCTGTGCCGCGCGATGGCGACGGGTGGCTTCCTCTTCCATCGTCGGCTGCCGATTTGTGGCGCGGGGCTGAACGAGCTGCGCATGCTGCACTGGTTCGTCGGCCGTACGAACGGGCTGCCGTGGCCGGTGCAGCTGCTGGCCGAGTGGACGCGAGCGGGACCGGCGGGCGGGCTGGAGCTCGACGATCCGCTGGACGCCACCGGAAGCGACACCAGCCTCGACCTGCGGGTGATGGTCGACCCGCGCGAGGGCGCCGCGCCGCTGCGGGTGCGGCTGACCGACGCCGACGGGTCGACCTGGACAAGTGCTCGGCAAAACCTCATCGCCATGACCGGTCACTACATCCGGACCTGGTGGGCGCAGACGTTGCGGGTCGACCTCGCGGCCGCACCGCCCCGGCTCAACCGCGCCGCTCTGACCGAGGTCGCGCTGCTGGCCAGCAGCGGCTCCGGGCGGGTCTGGCTGCTGGACGCCGCCGCCCGCCGGCCGGCGTTGCTCCCGGTGCCGGACCGGTCCGTCCCCACCGTGTCGGTGCCGCGCCGGACCACGACCGACGAGGGCGATCCGGGTGACCGGATCGAGGTGGACTGGCAGCTGAGCGCACCAGCGCCGTCGCCCGGCCGGTTCGCGATCGTGGCCCGCTCGTCGTTTCGCTCCAGCGGAGGCTCGGTCTCGCTCGTCCGGGTCCCGGCGGGTATCTCGTCGGGAACGGTCCAGATCGACTACGACTCCGACACGACTGACGACCTGCCGCTCACCCGGCTCGGTCTCGAGGTGGTGCCGCTGCGCGACCTTGCAGTCGGATCGAATGTCGGGCGGCTGACCGTGCGCGACGACGACCCGGACGTCCGGGCCCGGGTGACCCGGCGCGACGCGAGCGTGACGCGGGGCGGCCGGATGACCTGGGTGGTCCGGCTGAACAAGCCGGTGGACTACAAGTTCGACATCTTCGCGGGTGGACCGCGTACCCGGCCGGAGAGCGAGATGCTGCGGGTCGGCGACGTCCGACGGCGATGGGTGGACGACCATGTCGGCGGCCGCCCCAAGGCACTGCTCGGGCCAAGGGTCTTCGAGCTGCTGCGGTTCCGGCCGGGTGACCACGTGGAGCGGGTGTCGGTGCCAACCCGGGTCAACTCGCTGGTGCACGAGCACCCGCGGACGCTGACGCTGCGGTTCGAGGGTCGCGGCCTGGACGGCGGCGCCGAGCGGTCGACGATCCGGCTCCGCTGACCCGCGCTGCCAGCCCGCGATGCCACGCGGGCGGGCTAGCGTGTGACGCTATGCGCACCGGCATCCTCGACATCGGGTCGAACACCGGCCACCTGCTGGTGGTCGACGCGCACCGGGGTGCGGCGCCGCTGCCGGCGTACAAGTTCAAGCAGGAACTGCGGCTGGCTGAGCACCTCGACGAGGACGGCGGGGTCGACGCGTCCGGCATGCAGGCGCTGCTGGACTTCGTCGAGCAGGCGCAGAAGGTGGCCGACGACAAGGGCTGCGCATCGGTCGTCGCGTTCGCGACCTCGGCGATCAGGGACGCAAGCAACGCCGACGAGGTGCTCGCCGAGGTGCGCCGGCACACCGGCGTCGAGCTGGAGGTGCTCCCGGGTGCCGACGAGGCGCGGCTCACCTTCCTCGCCGTACGGCGGTGGTTCGGCTGGTCGTCTGGACAGCTCGTGGTCTTCGACATCGGCGGCGGGTCGCTCGAGATCGCCGCGGGTCAAAGTGAGAGCCCCGAGATCGTCCAGTCGCTGCCCCTCGGCGCCGGTCGGCTTGCCCGCGAGCACCTGAAGCGGCAGCCGCCGTCGGAGAAGGCGGCATCCGCGCTGCGCCGAGACGTGCGACGGACCATCGCCCAGGACGCGGGCGAGGTGCTGCGCTGGGGTCCCGGTCACCGGGCGGTGGCGACCAGCAAGACGTTCCGGTCGCTGGCCCGGATCTGCGGCGCTGCGCCGTCCTCCGACGGGCAGTACGTCCGCCGCGAGCTGGCGCACGGCGCGCTGCTGGAGTGGCTGCCCAAGCTCGCCAGCATGTCGCTGAAGGACGTCGCCGAGCTGCCCGGGGTGTCCGCGCCGCGGGCGCACCAGGTCCTCGCCGGGGCGTTCGTCGCCGACGCGGTGCTCGAGCTGTTCGAGCTGCCGCGGCTGGAGATCTGCCCGTGGGCGCTCCGGGAGGGTGTGATCCTGGAACGCCTGGACCTGATGTGAGCCCCGAACGCCAACCGCCGGTCAGTGTCCCCGATGCACGAGTGGCGCTGTCCAGTGCATCGGTCTACCCGGAGCCGCTCGCGGCCGGCTTCGCGCTTTCGCGTGAGCTCGGGTACGACGCCGTCGAGGTGATGGTCGGGATCGGCGAGCTGAGCCAGGACCTCGACGCCGTCCTCCGCCTGCAGGACGAGCACCAGGTGCCGGTCGTCGCCGTGCATGCGCCCTGCCTGCTCATCACCCAGCGCGTGTGGGGCACCGACCCATGGGTGAAGCTCGAGCGAAGCGCCGAGATGGCCACCGCGGTGGGCGCGGACACCGTCGTCGTGCACCCACCGTTTCGTTGGCAGCGCGACTATGCGCGCGGTTTCGTCGACGGGATCGCCCGGCTGGAGTCGGACACCGGGCTGGCCTTCGCGGTCGAGAACATGTACCCCTGGCGCGCCCGCGGCCGGCAGGTGCACGCGTACGCGCCGGGCTGGGACCCCGTCGAGCATGAGTACGCTCATGTCACCCTCGACCTGTCGCACACCGCCACCGCGCACGTCGACCCGCTGGCGATGGCGCGTGACCTGGGTGGCCGGCTGGCGCACGTACACATGGCGGACGGGTCGGGCTCGGGCAAGGACGAACACCTGGTCCCCGGTCGAGGTGCACAGCCGTGCGCGGAGTTCTGCGAGCTGCTGGCGACCGAGCACTTCACCGGGCACGTGGTGGTGGAGATCAGCACCCGGCGCGCCGAGGACCGCGACGAGCGGGTGACCGACCTGGCGGAGGCCCTGGCGTTCACCCGGCTGAACCTGGCGGCCCCGGGTTAGAGTCGGCGGGCCGGGTCGACCGTGGGAGGTGCGCGCGTTGCTAAGGAGGTCGCTGCTGGCGCTGTCGCGGAGCTCGACCGTGCAGCAGCTGGTGACCACGCTTCCTGTGTCCAGCGGTGTCGTTACCCGTTTCGTCCCGGGTGAGACAACGCAGCAAGCGGTCGGTGCGACCGCTGCACTGGCCGCTGATGGGTTGCGCGTCACCCTCGACCACCTCGGCGAGGACACGCTCGACCGCGCGCAGGCCGACCGGATCGTCGACGAGTACGTCGGTCTGTTGGAGTCGCTCGCCGACGCCGGGCTGACGCCGGCCGCCGAGGTCTCGGTCAAGCTGTCCGCGGTCGGACAGGCACTGGGCGCGGACGGTGCCGCCGTGGCGCTCGACAACGTGCGCCGGATCTGCGAGGCCGCGCGGTCGGCTGGCACCACGGTGACGCTGGACATGGAGGACCACACCACCACCGACGCCACGCTGGACGCGCTCGCCGAGCTGCGCCGAGACTTCTCCGAGACCGGCGGGGTCGTGCAGGCGTACCTGCGCCGGACCGAGGCCGACTGCAAGGACCTGGCTGCAGCGGGGCTCCGGGTCCGGCTGTGCAAGGGCGCGTACAAGGAGCCCGAGTCGGTGGCCTACCAGGACCGAGCCGACGTCGACCGCTCGTACGTTCGCTGCCTCAAGGTGCTGATGAACGGGCCTGGTTACCCGATGGTCGCAACCCACGACCCGCGGCTGATCCGGATCGCCGACATGCTGGCCGGCCGCGCCGAGCGCGGCGTCGACAGCTACGAGTACCAGATGCTGTACGGGATCCGCCCGGAGGAGCAGCGCCGGATCGCGGGCTCGGGCAAGACGATGCGGGTGTACGTGCCGTACGGCGACGAGTGGTACGGCTACCTGATGCGCCGGCTGGCCGAGCGGCCGCAGAACGTCACGTTCTTCGCCCGCTCGTTGGTGAGCAAGGGCTGACGTGGCCACCACCTCCAGTTGTGGCGCCAACACGCTGACGACACGCTGTCCGCGCCGGGCATTAGGCGCCACAACCCCCGCGCTGGCGCCGGCAGCCGGCGCGGCACGCCGAGTGGCGGAAAAGCGCTGCGACACGCCGGGGATGCCACGTTCTTCCGCCACTCGCGCTTGACTGGACGGTGGTTTCGGGATCTGGCTCCCTGCCTCGGGAGGGGACATTGGACGGGGCGTTGTGCAGATCTACGTTCGACTCGTCAACGAGGACGTGGATGTCTGGGCACCCGTTGAGGCGCGCCAACTGTATGACGATGCACCCGGCGACACGGTGCGCTGCGAGTCGATGGATTCGGATTCCGGCTCCATCATGGTGGCGGTGGCACCGGCGTAGGCCGCGGCGAATGGCGCGTTCAGGGTCCGAAACGTCGGCCGAAACCCCGTCAACGCGCCACTCAACGACGTCGCGAGTGCGTACGAGGGGTTGACTGCCGCCCTCATTGGACGCGCAATTAGTCACATGGCCAACAGCGACACGCCGGCGGTGCGGGTGGACCGGCTCGCGGTGGTGCGCGGCGGCCACCGGGTGCTGCCCGGCCTGTCGTTCACCGTGCCGCGGGGACAGGTGACCGGGCTGCTCGGGCCGTCGGGATCGGGCAAGTCGACCCTGATGCGCGCGCTGGTCGGGGTGCAGAAGGTCCAGGGCGGCACAGTCGAGGTGCTCGGGCTGCCCGCCGGTGCGCGTGCGCTGCGGGACCGCGTCGGATACGTCACCCAGGCACCGAGCGTCTACCCCGACCTGACCGTCACCGAGAACCTGAGCTTCTTCGCCCGGGTCCTGCAGGTGCCGCTGAACCAAGTCGACGAGGTGCTCGAGCAGGTCGACCTCACCGACCACGCCGGTGCGCTCGCCGGCCGGCTGTCCGGCGGGCAGCTGTCGCGGGTGTCGCTCGGTGTCGCCCTGCTCGGCTCGCCGGAGCTGCTTGTGCTCGACGAGCCGACTGTCGGCCTCGACCCGGTGCTCCGTCGCGACCTGTGGGCGCTGTTCCACCGGCTGGCCGACCGCGGCGCGACGTTGCTCGTGTCCAGCCACGTCATGGACGAAGCCACCCGCTGCGACCGGTTGCTGCTGCTCCGCGAGGGCGAGCTGGTCGCCGACGACACCCCGCAGGGACTGCTGGACCGCACCGGTGCGGCCGATGGCGAGGCCGCCTTCCTCGCGCTGGTCGAGCAGTCCAGCGGAACCACCGAACGGGAGGTGTCGGCATGAGTCCGCGTACGACGCTGGCCGTGGCCGGGCGCGTGCTCACCCAGCTGCGCCGCGACCACCGCACGGTCGGGATGCTGATCGTGATCCCATGCGTGCTGCTGACGCTGCTGTGGTGGATGTTCGACGGCAACGAGGTCGTGTTCAGCCGGCTAGGTCCGCCGCTGCTGGCGCTGTTCCCCTTCATCGTCATGTTCCTCGTGACCTCGGTGACCACGCTGCGCGAGCGCTCGTCCGGCACGCTCGAGCGGCTCCTCACCACTCCGATGAACAAGGCCGACCTGCTCGTCGGGTACGCGCTGGCGTTCGGTCTGGTCGCCCTCGTGCAGGCCGTCGTCGCGGTGGGGCTGTGCATCGGCCTGCTCGGTCTGGACGTACAGGGCGAGGTGTGGGTGCTCGGTCTGGTCGCGGTGCTCAACGCCGTGCTCGGCACCGCGCTCGGCCTGTTCGTGTCCGCGTTCGCCGAGACCGAGTTCCAGGCGGTGCAGTTCATGCCTGCGCTGGTGCTGCCGCAGGTGCTGCTGTGCGGGCTGTTCGTCTCGCGCGATGCGTTGCCGGACGTGCTGTCGGCGATCTCGAACGTGTTGCCGCTGTCGTACGCCGTCGACGCGATGCAGGAGGTCCAGGCCCAGCCGGCGTGGACCACCGACCTGAGCGTCGACGTTGGTGTGATCGCCGGGTCGGCGCTGCTGGCGCTGGCGGTTGGTGCCGCCACGCTCCGCCGCCGCACCGCCTAGCCGCCTTGAGACGTCGGCCGATCAACCGGACGTGGAAGCCACGAACACCATGTCCAGTGGGTCGTCGGGGACGTCGAAGGTTTCGACCCGCCCGAAGCCGGCGTCCGTCAACATCTGACGCGCGAGCTGCTCGCCCCACGCCGTTCCGAGACCAGCACCGTTGTGGGCAAGGGACACTGTCATGCAGTGCATCGTGCTGACCGCGTATAGCAGCGGGGCGAACGGGTTACCGAGGTTGTCAGCGAGGTCGCTCTGCGACTTGGTGTCCATCATCACGAACACGCCACCGGGCGCGAACGCGTCGTGGACTCGCTGCAAGACCGTCGCCGGGTCAACCTGGTCGTGGATGACGTCGAATGCGAAAACCGCGTCCAGCGGCGGATCTGCAGCTAGGAGGGTCAGGTCGAGCGCCTCGAACGAGACGTTCGTCAACTCGTAGCTGGCTGCCTCCGTACGAGCGAGCTCCAAGGCGTCCTCGGCAAGGTCGTACCCGACGAACCGCGAACTCGGGAAGGCGCGGGCAAGCACGTTCGTACTGTGCCCGGTGCCGCAGCCGATGTCCGCGACCTGGATCCCGTCCGCCAGCCTGTCGGCAAGACCCGTCATGGGCACGATGACGTCCACCAGCTGCTCGTCGAACACGCCACGGCTCAGACCGTCCATGACTTCGGTGAACTCGGGACGGAACCGCTCGTACGGGATGCCGCCGCCCTCGCGGAACACCGTTGTCATCTCGGGGACGTGGCTGGCCAGCAGGGCCAGCACCTTGCTGAGCGGTGCCAGGTTCATCGATCCGGATCCGGTCAGGCAGGCCGCGTGCTCGGCCGGCAGCGTGAACGCCCGGGACACACCGTCGTAGTCGACGATTCCGGCGGTGGCGACCGCTCCGAGCCACTCCCGGACATATCGCTCGTTGAGTCCAGCGCGTTGCGCCAGCTGCTCGCTCGTCGCCGGCGCTTCGGCGAGCGCGTCGAACAGGCCGGTGCGGTGCCCGAGGTCGACCATCAGGTTCACCATCCCGGAGACGTACGTGCCAAACAGCTGCTCGACGAACGCCTCGATCCGCGTCTCGTCCAGAGACCGCGGTGGTGCGTGTGTTTCGTTCATGCGACAACCTCCGCTGGCCACTATGCCCGAGGTAGGGTCCGACGCATGTCCGGGTGCTCGGCGTGCTCGGTCTACGACGACGGCATGACCGGGTACGACTTCGGGCCTGGGCACCCGCTGGCGCCGGTGCGGGTCGACCTCACCATGCGGCTCGCCCGCGCGCTGGGCGTCGTCGCGACTGACGCCGCCGGCGGACTGCTGCAGCAAATCGACGTGCCTCCGACCGACGACGAGCTGCTGCTGCTCGTGCACGAGCCGTCGTACGTCGAAGCGGTCCGAACGATGAGCGAGCACCCCACCCACGACTTCGCGCACGGCCTCGGCACCCCGGACAACCCGGTGTTCGCCGGGATGCACGAGGCGTCGAGCCGGGTCGTTGCCGCGACCGTCGAGGCGGCGCGTCGGGTCTGGTTCGGCGACCGGCTGCACGCCGCCAGCATCTGTGGTGGGCTGCACCACGCGATGCCAGGCTGGGCTAGCGGGTTCTGCGTCTACA
>Ga0180121_10001353_pt1 | contig 10420 bp, 7 predicted proteins | sample AntDrymUQ5402106_2_FD_129676 | JGI IMG/M metagenome (GOLD analysis project Ga0180121, IMG submission 129676) | Polar desert sand microbial communities from Dry Valleys, Antarctica - metaG UQ540 (21.06) (version 2) (version 2) | ecosystem: Environmental > Terrestrial > Soil > Desert | place...
GTGCGCATTCTGCGGCATCCGGATCGACAGCGGCGAATTTCAGTGGTACGTGCGTGAGATTAGTCTTTTGAGTCGCGAAGCCAAAGGCCCGTTACTAACGTCGAATGTACCCGAGGTTGGAACAGACTATCCCAGCGTGGTCCAACCCGCTTTCGAACACCTGCGCGCGGAGTTTGAAAAGAATAATCCAGGTTTCAACTGGGGCCAGTTTCAAACGCGCGCCCACCTGATCTTTAATGAGCTGCAAGCGGCATGGTCGACGCTTAACTGGGAGAGGGCCCGGCCACACGAAACGGACAATCTCTTTCAAATGCATCAATACTGGATTGATGCTTACCGGCGCCAGCATCTCCGCAATGCCCTTGATCAATGTATCGTTACGGCGATGCAACCGGTAAGGATCAAGGAAGACGCCTTCTACAACTCCATCACGGTCCGGATGGGCGCCCAGGGGTACGATTACACGGTGGACGAAGGTGGGCGAGTCGTTAGCGGCTCGAAAACCAACTTGCGCCGGTGGAGTGAGTATTGGACTTTTATTCGAAACCGCGAGGCTAAGCCGGCCGAGGCCCGGGCGGATCTGAATTGTCCTAACTGCGGCGCGCCTTTGAAGGTCAACAATGCCGGCGTTTGTCAATTTTGCGGCGGAAAGATAACCTCGGGAGAGTTTGATTGGGTACTGTCGCGGATTGAGCAAGACGAATCCTACCGCGGTTGACTTAGCGGCTGCTTAAAAACCAGGAATGATTCACGAAATCACACGAAGCGACACAAAAAGAGGCTCTTACTTCGAGTTATTTCGTGGATCGTCTTATGCGGCTACGAATGGCGCACTCCTTTTTCAGCAACGAACCGAAGGCTAATCGCGCTGACATCCAATCCGCTCTCGGGCACATCGAAAAGCGTCGATTGAAATCTCCGAAGACTCCCGAAGTTTGTGGCACTGGCCACGGATAGTTTGGCTCCGCTTAGGAACTAATTTATGCAGGTTTCATTAAAACGTTCTTTGCTAATTCTTTTACTACTCGGTTCCTTTTTTGCCCCTGCGGCACAATTGGTGGGAGCGCCTCACGCATCGTTGCCCGGCGTCCACGGACCGCAAACACAGCAAACACCTCGAGGACCGCGAAGAGCTGCAGCTCCGGAGACCGTACGTGCGCAGGAAGCAAAGCTTGTCAACAAGGTGCTGGCCAATGGGCTCGAGATTATCGTGCTGGAAGACCATTCGGTGCCTTTGGTTACCGTTGAGCTGGCAGTTCGTAACGGTTCGTACACGGAGCCGCCCGAGTTAAACGGCTTATCGCATCTTTACGAGCACATGTTCTTCAAGGCAAACCGCGCTATCGTCAACCTGGAGGACTATGTCAAGGACATGGATTCCCTGGGCATCATCTCCAATGCTGAGACTAAGGAGGAGTTGGTCAATTATTACTTCACGACGACCACTCCCAACTTTCCCATCGCCATGCGTTTCATGCGCGATGCGGTGCGTTATCCCGGCTTTGATGGGAGATGGTTCGACCAATTGCGCACCTCCGACCCTCAGAGATTCCAGAGAATTCAGGACTATGTCGAGCGGCAATTTGACGCTGAGCAGGAGGCCGTGATTGGCGAGCTCGACAGGCACGAGTCGAACCCTTACGGCTCTCTCAGTCTCGAGATGACCAACCGCCTCTTTTACAAGTACCCAAGCCGGAAGAGTCCGTCCGGGACGAAGGAAACGGTGAGAACGGCGACAACCGAGATGATGCGACTCATTCAGAGCCGCTACTACGTGCCGAACAACTCGGCCATCGTCGTCACCGGGGACCTTACGCCTGCCGAAGCTTTCCGTGCTGTCGAGGAGTTGTTTGGCGACTGGGAGCGCCGCGCCAAAGACCCATTTGTGGAGTTCCCGCTGGTCGAACATCCGGCGCTGCCCAGGAGCGAGGCGGCGATTATCAAGCAACCCGTACAGAATATCGTGGTGAGCATTGGTTGGCATGGCCCCTCCGTCGGCAAGGACGATGCTGCGACCTACGCGGCAGACGTCTTCTCATTCATCCTGCGTCAACCCAATTCGCGCTTCCAACGCGCGCTCGCGGATTCAGGACTGGTCACAGGGGTGGGCTTTGGCTACTACACGCAGCGCAATGTCGGCCCGATCAATCTGATGGCCCAGACCACCCCGGAAAAGGCGCGCGCCGCAGTGCGTGCCATTTATGAAGAGATTGCCCATTTCGACGACCCCGGCTATTTCACGGATGAGGAACTGGAAAGCGCCAAGGCCCTGTTGGAAGCAGAGGACCTTTATTCGCGCGAAAAGCTTTCGGAGTATGCGCACACGTTGAGCTTCTGGTGGGCTTCGACTGGGTTGGAATATTTCCGCGGGTACCTCGGACGTTTGCGTGCTACCTCGAGGACCGACATCAGCCGCTACGTCAAGACCTACATCCAGAACAAGCCGCATGTTGGACTGGCCTTGATGTCGGATGAGTCACTGAAACAATCTGGATTGACTACGGAAGATTTGCTCGGCAATGGAAAACAAAACGCGCGCTTGCGTCCAGCATCTTTCGAGGCGCGCGGCAGCAGGTAAATTAAGGCGGAATACTTTGAGCATTACAAACACTGAGCAGAAGCGCGCCGGACTGGCGCACAAACGGCGGCAAGCGGGGGGCCTGATTTTATCGTTAGTCGTCCTGATCCTGACTCCATGGACGGCCGGTGCCCAGCAGTCAACTTCGGCCGCACGCACGGCCTCTGCGAGAGCGGCGGCGGACGCGGCGCGTCTCGTCAGCGAGTTTGAAGTCAACGGACTAAAGGTCCTGGTGAAGCGGCGCGAGGGTAGTCAGACAGTGGTCGCAGGCTTATTCATGCGCGGCGGCTCGCGCAACGTTACCGCGGAGAACGCGGGCGTTGAAGCCCTTATGTTGGACGTGGCCACCGAAGCCAGCGCGGGCTTTCCGCGCGAGCAGATGCGCCGCGAACTATCGCGCACGGGAACCGGCATAAGTTACGGCGTTAACTACGACTACTCAGTCCTGACGCTGGGGAGCACCCGGAGGCATTTTGATCGCTCGTGGGAGATCTTCACCGACGCAGCACTGCACCCCAGCTTCGCGCCCGACGACTTTGCGCGCCTAAAAAACCGGCTCGTCGTCTCCTTGAGCGGTGACAAGGATGTGCCGGATTCCTATCTTCAGGTCTTGCAATCGCGCATCGTTTACAAAAACCACCCTTATCTGAACGACCCGCGCGGCACTGCCGAGTCGGTGGCTCGCCTGACGATTGAGGACGTCAAGCGATTCCATCAAAACATGATGCAGACTTCACGCCTGCTGCTCGTCGTGGTAGGCGATCTTGATCCGAAACAGCTCAGGCGAAAGATAGAAACCACCTTCGCCAGGCTCCCGCGCGGCGATTATCGTCCGTCCGCTCCGCCGCCACTTGTCTTTAGCGCGCAGACCGTGGACGTCACCACGCGCCGTCTGCCAACCAACTATGTGCAGGGAGTCTTTGCCGCGCCGACTTTGAATACGCCTGACATTTACCCGATGCGAATTGCTGCTTCGATTCTGCAAGGCCGGGTCTTCGCGGAAGTCCGTGTTAAGCGCAACCTGTCCTATGCGCCGGACGCATTCCTCGGTAGCCAGGCGGCCAACATTGGAGGCATTTACGTAACCGCCGTAGACGCTAATCAAGCCGTCCGCGTGATGCTGGAGGAGATTGCGCGCCTGCAAACTGAGGAGGTCTCGCCGGAGGAATTGCAGGCTACCGCCCAGCAGTTTCTGACCAAGCACTACCTCGGCCAGGAGACGAACGCGGCGCAGGCCGGTGATCTGGCGCAGGCTGAATTAGTCGGCGGCGGCTGGCGCAACTCGGCCGCTTTCCTCGAACGTCTGGGTGCCGTTACGCCGGCCGAAGTCAAACGAGTTGCCAACACCTACATGCGCAACATTCGCTTCGTCGTACTGGGAGATCCCAAGAGCGTTGATGTCCGTATTTTTACCGGCCAGGCGGGGAGCTGAGGCCAGGAGGCAGGAGCAGTCGGCAGTCGGCAGGTCAGAACCGCCTGACGTACATTGAGTTTGATGCAAGAGAACTTGTTGCCGCCGATCCTGCCGTCTGCCTACTGATTCAACGTTTCACTCAAGAGCTTTTCATAAAGCTTCATATCGAGCTGGCGAAGAATTTTTGCTTCGCTTAAGGCAAGTCTTTCGTTCCCACTCTCAAAGTAGGCGATGGCAAGGTTGTAATGGGCGTCCGCATTGTTCGGCCTCAGGCTTGCCGCTCGGGTATATGAAGCGATCGCCTCCGGCATTCTGCCGGCGTAGTAGAAGGCATCACCCAGCTTATTGTGAATTTCATCTGAATGGGGCTTAAGCTCGAGCGCGTGCTGATAAGCGCGAATTCCTTCTTCGCTTTTTCCCTGCTTAACTTTGCAATAACCAACCTGCGCCCAAGCGTCCGCTCGCCCGGGGTTTCTATTCGCTGCCGTTTCGAAATAGCCGAGCGCGTTGTCGTAATTCCCGAGCCACAGAGACTCCAGACCCGTTCGATAGGACGAATCCGCAAGGTCGCTGCCACTTCCTTTAGCCGGCAAAGTGGGGAGGGAACGCAGGAGGCCCGGGCGCATTTTGTTTAACCGATCCGCGGCGATAGCAAGATTAATGTTCTGTCCATTCGTCACTTTAACGGTGACCACGCCGACAACCTGGCCCTTGAGATTGAAGACCGGACTGCCGCTGTTGCCGTGGGAAATCGGCGCCGTGATCTGGATGATCTTACCGACGTTTGGAACTTCTCGAACCGCAGACACAATTCCCTGGCTGACCGAGCCTTCCATTTTAAGTGGATTGCCGATCACAATGATCGTTTCTCCCTCATCAGGAACTCCGCCTGCCATCTCGCCCGATCGCGTGCGTTCGGTGGGCATATGCACGCTAAGAAGCGCGAGGTCACCTTCTTCATCCAAAGCGATTGTTCCCGCGACGGGAAACACTTTTCCTTTTCCGTCAAGTGTCTTGATTTCGCAACGCTGCGCTCCACGAATGACGTGCAGATTAGTTACGACTTGTCCCGGTCGGAGGAAAAAACCGCTGCCGGTCGTAAGCGCTTCGCCCTGGGAATCGTAAGTAGCAATGGCAACTACGATGGGCTTAACGCGTCTGACTAATTCCGGAAGAGTCTCCTGGGAGAAGGTTGGCGTAACGAAAAGCAGGATGCTTACGCTCGACAGCAGCAACTGGGGGAAGATGCGTTTGTACATAGCCTTAAATTGTAACCGCAACAAACGGGGAGCCGAATTGGAAGAGGAGCTGGGTTAACCCGCTCTCGCTATTTACCATACTACGCCAGGAGCAGGCGAACGGGGTAGGAAAATTCTGCGCGATTCATGAGGGGCTGCTAGGCAGAAGGCAGGAGCAGGCCACGCAAACAGCGAGCGGGACTCCCGATCAGCCTCCCCGCCTGCTGCCCACACCAAAGAAAAAGGCCGCCAACTGGTGGCGGCCTCAAGCCATTTACCTGACAGGAATGTCGAGAGTGATTATCTAACTATCTCAACTATTCCGATTCGCTGTCCGGTAGGCGTCGAAACTTCCTCTTCAACGGTTACCAGCAAACCGAAGTCGCGCAACGCGGTTTCGGATTGAATCTCCGCTTCGTTGCGTCCCGCGGTATTCACGATTTGTCCAAGTTTGACAAACTTATTGTCTGACGAAACCGCCCATAGGACATAAACCATTCCCGCTGGCGCTTCCTTTAGCTCATGGAACCGAAGCTTCACCTGGGTTGGTCCATCCTTGCGCGGCTTAATGAAGACGTTAGCGCGCGCGCCTGTCATGGCGCCGCTGAAATTGATCTTCATCTTGGTGTCGTCGCCCTTTTTGTATGCCGGGATGTTGAGCATTGGCACACTGTAAGACGTCGCCGGTGACATGCCAGAAGTAGACGTTGCCGCCACGTTCTCGCCAATCGGGTGCATTGTGTGCGGGATTACGGCGAAACCTTCAGGCACTGAGCTCCTGAACAAGACCTTTGTCATCATGGGATCGTAGGCCGTCAGGCTGGCTTCCGGCGAAGCGATCAGCATGAACTTATCGAGTGGTGTGGTCGTGGTGAATTCGCCGAGACCATTAGCGACCGAGATAGGTCCGAGCAATGTTACAGCTCCGGCCGGATCGACGGCATAGAGGTTTAACCCGGTAACGTCTTGTGGGACGCCTGTCAGGTTAAGTTTGATTCTGGTCCCATTGTCATCACGCAAGATCGTGGCGACTCCGTTGGCGCCGACGAGGGTCACGGGATTCAATGCTACAGTTACTTCCTTTTTGACCGGATACTCGATCACGGTGAACGTGCCGTCCGGATGTTGCACGGTCTTGGTAACCGTGGTTGGAGTTTGTCTGACTGTCGTAGTTGTCGTTTGTGCTGCGACGAGGGCCACTGATGAAAGCGTCATTAGCGCCGCCGCTATGATTGAAATTCGTTTACTCATAGATATTCCTTGCTCCTTCTAGCTTTTTAATCCCGATTGAGTTGTGCGGGGGAAATTACAGGTTAGTGCGGTTAGCAGTGGCAAGCATCATGCCGCCGAGAGCGATTTGAATGCGGTAGTGAACCTGAGGCGGTTAGGGGCGAATTTTAGGGAAAACCAGCAGAGAATCCGGTGTTGAGCGATACAGAATAGTACATATCTGTACGGCAATTTATCGTATAAGCATTCAGTTTTCTAGATTCCGCATTTCAGATCCTTCCGCCCGCTGCCGATTCCTCTATCAATGTCTTCATCGACGATTTTCCGTAGCCCGTCAATCCACCCAAAGCACAACGCCCGTCGACCGACTCGGGCCAGGTAATGCTTTGCCAGCCGGTACCCTTCTTGTAAAAACCCACCCACAACTCTTTTGCGGTTGCATGATGAGCCTCGAGCCATTTACGAAAAGCGGAAGGTGTTTTGAAGAATCTGGGAGTCACGGCTCTCTAACTTCTCCAACCCAAGGGATAGGAATTTCGTGTGAAGAACGTGGAGGACATGGCCGAGAGCGGGAAATCAAAAGTGCTGCGCCCTAGAGAGGGAGAATTCGAACTCGCGAACGCCCTTCATCAATAACAATCAAAGCTTTCGCTTCAAGTAGGGATTCGTTCATCCGCAACACATCAATCACTGCTTTTTCCAAATGGGCGGGCGACACGTCTTGCGTGCGAACTTGAATGACACTGGGACTCTCAGCCTGAGTCAGCGCCAGCATCGCGCCAAAATCCAGGTCATGAGTGAATACAACGTAATCATTGGCTCGGGCCCAATCCATCAACACCGAATCTTCCGCGCGCGGGTTCCCTACTGTTGACCAATGAACCGCAGTAATTCCGTGCTGGGCAAAGACGACCACCCACTCGGGCGAAAGATTCATATCAATGAGAATCTTCATCCCGTCACTAGCGGCAGCTCGACTTCCTCAGCACGCCATGCAGCGTAAGCCAAGGCCTCAGGCAGGTCTTCTTCTTCGAGGTAAGGATAGAGTTTGAGAATTTCGTCTCGCGAATGTCCGGAAGCAATCAGTCCCACAATGGTGCCAACGGTGACACGAAGGCCGCGAATGCACGGCTTGCCACCCATGACTTTTGGATCGAATGTAATGCGGGTTAGTTTCATGGCGTTGATTATAGCACCAGCATCGCCACTCGTCGGATGCCTCAGCGGTATGAATCACTCGGCCTCTTCGGTGTATTCATCAAGCACGCTGTCGGACAAGTGGGCGAGATGTTTTTCTCTGGCAATCTCCTCGACGCTGTCGTACGAAAGATATGTGCATCTCTCGGAAAGTGGAGCTTCGTCCAACAATGAAAATACGGGTCGTTGAATCTCCTGGAATACTTTATCTCGACGGGAGTAAGGGGCGACGATGTGCAACTTGATATTCATGTTTGGTTGAAGAGCCAAAAGATCAGCCATTCTTAAAATGCCAGAATATATGGATGTGGTATGTTCAACTTCGAAAGCCCTAACAATCGCCCGCCCTCTCAACCACAAGACATCGATTTGCTCGATTGTCTTGATAGTGGTTTCGTCATAATTTAGCGGTAGCGTTTCCAGCACTGGCCGGTGTTCGGACGACCATTCGCCAAGAACGGCGGTTCGATCATTCTTGGGGAGCCAAATTTTTAGTCCCATCTGAGCGCCGATGCTCGCGAGTAACGCTTGGATCTTTATAGAGTCACGTGTTTCTCGCGGCTGCGGTGTGACTTCAGCCTCTGTATCCAACGGAACTGAGACTGTTACCTCGCCTTCAGGTCGGCGGACTTTATGCCGAAGATGTTTTGAATATTCCTGGTCGTCTACTTCGTAGCTGGGGCCGCCGTTTGCTTGACTCCGTATCAACTCCTCCAAGAACGCGCCGTCGGCCGTGTTTAATGGGTTCAGGCTGTTCCGGAGCTTGCCGGTCCAGTGTGAAGAAGTTTTGTCCCAATCTTTCGTAAATGACAACTTGTTCCACACATTATCTTCTCGAATCGGTATAGCTCTATCCTTTTCCAACCAAACAAGGGGACGCACTCTAAACCGGATAACGAAGGGGTCGTTAGCGCCGTAGAAGATTGGTGTGTCGTCTCGGAAGTATTCACTAGTGACCTCCAGAATACCTACCCATCGAGAAAGCTTGGTCATATAGCAGATTAGTTTGTCGCCTATTTGAATCTTGCTTGCGGCATTTTCTAGGCGCGGTCGAAAACCCGAGATGTCTTGCTTCGATCTCGAGAACGCCTCATACGTCTCCGGTGAAAAGAGATCTAGGAAATAAGCCATTCGCGACCTTTCAGGTCTAAGACCGATTAATACTGGAGAAGCTCTGTAATAGCTCGGGCTACATCAGCCGCTTGCGGCAGGATCACGTCTTCCAATTGTGGAGCGTAGGCGACGAAGGAGTCCATGGCGGCCACACGTCGCACGGGCGCGTCGAGGTGTTCGAAGAGTTCATCTGAAATGCGCGCCGCGATCTCTGCGCCGTAGCCAAACGACAACGAATCCTCGTGGGCAACGATCACGCGATTAGTCTTCTTAACCGTCGCGACGATGGCATCCCAGTCGTAAGGTTGCAGGCTGCGGAGATCGATAATCTCCACGCTGTTTCCGTGCTGTTCAGCTTGCTTAGCGGCGACGATCGAACGTTGTACTAACGCACCGTACGTGATGATCGAAATGTCTTTTCCTTCGCGCGCGGTCCTCGCTTTGCCGAAGGGAATCATGAAATCGTCGGGTGGGTACTGCGATTTGTTATAAGCCTGGCGATAAAGATGCTTATGCTCAAGAAACAACACAGGGTCGTCTGCGCGTATGGCTGTGCGCAAGAGTCCATTCGCGTCAAGCGCGTTCGACGGATAGATAACTCTGAGACCAGGTATCTGCGTAAAGGTGGAGACTCCGGATTGGGAATGATAGACCGCGCCGCCTTTCAAGTAACCGCCCACCGGCACGCGCATAACCACCGGCGCCTTCCAGTCGTTAGCCGAGCGCCAGCGCAGCAAAGCCAGCTCGTTGCGAATCTGATGCATCGCGGGCCAGATGTAATCGAAGAACTGAATCTCGACCACCGGCTTGAGCCCGCGTGTGGCCATGCCGATTGCGCGACCGACGATGTTGGCTTCAGCCAGAGGTGAATTGAATACGCGGGCGCTGCCAAACTTGCGCTGCAGATTCGCAGTGACTTTAAAGACGCCGCCTTTTCCTTTTACCTTTTCCAGAAACTCTTCGCGCGAACAATCCGCCACGTCTTCGCCAAACACCACGATGCGCGGATCGCGGGCCATCTCCGTGTGCAGGCAACGGTTGATCAGGTCAACCATGGTGCCCGCGTTTCCGGACAGCTCAGCACCTTCCTCGGTATCAAACTCTTCGGCAGTTGGGTCGACATCCGGTGAGTAAATGTAGAGCTTTACCGTCTCGGGCGCCGGTTGAGGACTGGCGAGAGCCTGATCAGCAGCTTCAGTGACCAGGGCATCGATCGCGTCTTTGACCTCTTGCAGGCCATCCTGGTCCACGATGTTTTCTTCGATCAGCAGGTGACCGAATCGTTTCACTGGATCCCGCTCAGCGTCCGCTGTGCGCTCCTCGTCAGGACGATAAAGCCTTTCGTCATCGGAAAGTGAATGGGAATACGGCCGAATAACCTTCGCGTGGACCAGAGCCGGACCACGTCGCGCGCGACAGTATTGGACGGCCCGGTGCATCACGTCGAGCGACTCAAGCACGTCGGTACCGTCGCATCGTTGCAGGTAGAGATTCGGGAAATTTTCGACCAGCCGCGAAACATCGCCGCCCGCGGTTTGCACTTCCACTGGAACGCTGATCGCGTAGCCGTTGTCTTCCAACACGAAAAGGACCGGCAGCTTCAGGTTGCAGGCGGTGTTTAGCGCTTCCCAAAACTCACCTTCGCTCGAA
>Ga0180121_10001354_pt1 | contig 10417 bp, 6 predicted proteins | sample AntDrymUQ5402106_2_FD_129676 | JGI IMG/M metagenome (GOLD analysis project Ga0180121, IMG submission 129676) | Polar desert sand microbial communities from Dry Valleys, Antarctica - metaG UQ540 (21.06) (version 2) (version 2) | ecosystem: Environmental > Terrestrial > Soil > Desert | place...
CAAAACAAATCTTTTCGAAAAACTTTTTCCCAGAAACTATCTTCAGTGCTAAAGATACCGGAGAGTTCAGGAATGTTGTTTCTGTTTTTATTTCCTTTGATGGGAACTTGCCAAAAGAATTTATCGACAGCTTGTTTAGAATTATTATCTACTCTGTAGATCATTATCATGGTTATTTAAAGGATATAGACTTTGGAGATAAAGGCGGCGTAATTGTTTGTTACTTCGGCGCGCCGGTTTCATACGATGAAGACATAAATCGTGCTTTGAGTTTCATAAAGTTTGCAAAAGCAAAGTTGTCATCAAATCCGAAGTTAAATATTATTAAAATTAAAGCGGGTATTACTTATGGTAAGGTTTTTTCCGGTTATGTCGGGAGCGATCAAAGGGTGCAATATTCCATCCTCGGGGATGTCGTAAATCTTTCAGCAAGACTTATGTCAAAGGCAGGATGGGATGAAGTATGGGTTAGCGCTGAAATTTTTGAAAGAGCAAGAAATAAGAATGGATTTATACTTTTAGGGAAATTTCAATTCAAAGGATCCAGTATAGAAATTCCTGTTTATAAACTCGAGGAAAAAGATTCAGGTGGACTTTTAAAATCAAAAAAAGAAATATTAAGTCAGACACAACCATATCTTGGACTAGAATTAATCGGCAGAGAGAACCAACTTAAATTATTAAATGATAATGTCAGAAAAATATTTAATAAAAATTCTTCCGGAGTAATTTATATTCTGGGAGAAGCAGGAATTGGAAAAAGCAGATTAATTAAAGAGTTTAGAAAGGAATTTTCGGAATCGAATAAAATAACCTGGCTTTACTGTTATACGTCGGAAATTTTACAGCGGCCGCTTTCACCTTTCAAATATTTATTAAAAAACTTCTTCAAACAATCCGATGGAAATACCACAGAAGAAAATAAAAGAATTTTTGACAACATAATTGACATAATCATAAAGCGACTTGAAATTATCGTTATTGAAAATAAAAGGGATATAGACGAAGTCTCACAAATCAAAAGTGAATTAGAAAGAACGAGATCGATTTTGGCGGCGATGATTGATATTTATTGGGATAATTCTCTTTATGAACAATTAGATCCTGACCTGAGATTTGAAAATACTAAATTTGCATTCTGTAATCTAGTTATGGCCGAATGTGTAATACAACCGGTCGTTATAGAAATTGAAGATATACACTGGCTTGACAAAGATTCGGCTGAAGTTTTGAAAATGCTGCTTAATAATGTTGTCAATCTGCCCCTGGCAATTATATGTACAAGCAGATATTTATCTCAATCGAAAAAGATTTTCTTAGAAATCGACCGGGAAAATTTTAAGATTGAGTTAAATTATTTCTCTTTAGAGCACATTAAGAATTTTGCTGAAAAGATCTTAGAAGGTAAAGTCGAAGATAAAGCAGTTAACTTCATTCATAAGAATACTAACGGTAATCCGTATTTTGTCGAACAGTTGACATTAGACCTCAAGGAACGAAACATATGGAAGAAAAAAAATAATTCGTTCATGTTGGCAGAATATGATAATTTGAATATACCGTCTTCTATTAACAGTGTTCTTATCTCAAGATTTGATCGTCTACCGGATAAAGTCAAAGAAGTTGTTCAGACTGCTTCTGTGCTTGGAAGGGATTTTGAATTCAGGATTCTACAGCAGATGTTTGAGAATGATAAAGACCTGGATTCAAAACTTAAGCTGGCTGAAGAAGATAAAATTTGGTTTGTAACGGAAGGAAAATATATTTTTACTCATGCTCTCCTATGTGATTCTGTTTATAGCATGCAGATGAAGACATATTTAAGATCCACTCATCTTATTGCTGCAGAAGCTTACAAAAAATTTGCCGGGAAAAAAGTGTCGCAGAGTATTGAAGAACATATTGCTTATCACTTCGGGATCGGACATAATTTTATAAACTCAAAGAATGAGCTAATGTCCGGTACTATAAATCTTAAAAAAGAAGAAGATAAGAAAATTGCGGAAGAGTTTCTAAAGCAGCAATTACACATAGTCGATAAATATAAAACTGATTACAGGAATGAGAAAGCGTTGGAGATATATGATTTGATTTTGGGATTACTAAGAAAACTGAATGATACTAACCAAGAGTATTTTATTCTGTTAAAGAAGGTTGAAATATTGAATAATATATCTAAATGGAAGGAAGCGGAATTAGTGGTTGAAAAAGCTATAGGAATTGCAGACAAATTAAAAGACAATGGTAAAAAAATGTTGAGCATCAGATATCTGGGGGAAGTCTGCTATTATAAAAATGAATTCGTAAAGTCAGAAAAACTGTTTAAAGATTCATTAAAATACTTCAAATCTAAAAGAATAATTTCAGAAGTAATTGATACCACCTTTAATTTAGGAAATTTATATTATATTACAGGGAATTATAAAAAAGCCTGGAGTTTCTATCAGGAGAGTTATCGAATGGCAAAAAAATTCGGAAATAAATTTCAGGTTGCTGAATCACTGGCTTCAATTGCAAGGCTGTTTACTAAGATGGGTGATGAAACAAAGCCCTACAATATTCAAAAAAAGCTTTTATTATATCCCAAAAGATTAATTATAAAAGAAATGTAGCAATTTTAATGAGTTCGTTTGGAAACAATTTTTATTCGAAGGGTGAACTTCAAAAGGCATTATTATCTTATGAAAACTCAGTAAGATTATATGAAGAAGTAGGAAATCGATCCGGGTTGGCCCAAATCCTGGAAAATATTGGCAATATACATTTTGTAAGATCTGAATTTGAAAAAACACGTCAGTATTATAATAGACAATTTGAAATTGTAAAATCTCTAAACGACAATTTAGGTTTGGCTTCGGCTTACGGATGCATGGGAAGATTGTCAGCAGTAGTCAATGATTACACAAAGGCGCTGAAATACAATAAGGCGCAATACAAATTAAACAAGAAATTGAAAAGAAAGGATGCGCTTGGAATTTCATTGGGCAATATAGGCAAAATGTATTTTGATATTGGACAATATTCGAAGTCGATTATCTATTTTGCCAGGCAGTACAAAATTTCGTCAACAATAAACAAACTTAGCGATATGCAGAGCTCATTAGTAAATTTAGGAAGCGCTTATTTATTAAAAGAAAATTATACAAAAGCCAAGGAGTTTTATGATAAGGCCCTCAGATTAACGAGCAATAAGTTTTTGAATTTAAATACATTTGTCCTGCTGAGTAATTATGCCCAACTTCTTACCAAAATAAAAAAATATGATGAAGCGCTGAGGATGTGCAAAAAAATTCTTACCAAAGAAAAATCATGCTCCGATAAGGAGCTGGTTATTTGCGTGAAAATATTAAGAGAAAAAGTAATGATTGACTCTCTGGTAAATAAAGTCTTACGTAAATCTGCTTTAAGAAATAACTTCAAAAATAACATTTTAAAAAATATTTCAAAAATAGAAATGTTTATTGAAGGTTTATCTAAAAAAGAATATATTGCCGATGTTTATTATTACCTGATTGAAATATTATTCTCAATTAAGATACTTAATATGAACCACCCGAAGGAAAAACAATACAGGGAGAATGCAATTGCTATTCACAATGAGGTATTATCCATCTATCCATCCAAAAATTATAAAATTCAGTTAAGAAATATTTTAAAAAATAAGTTTTAGTCCCTTTACTTATTGTAAACTTTTTTGATAATTGAACTCTCATTTCTTAAAAAAAAATAAATGTTATGAAAACTCCAGTTTCCGTAATTGGTATTTTTTTGCTGAGTTTTAACTTATTGAGTTGTGATACTGAACGTAGATTTAATGCGCTTGATTTACGGCTTGATAGTGTATTGAGGATTAGTAGAAGTTTAGCACAATATGAAAGAGGAATTACTTTTAATAAAATTAAGAGTCTATCTGTTAGAGTAAAGATTGTTTATTCATATGATCATGGACCAGATATTCCTGAAGAAATAAACTTTCCAGTTACTGCTTTAGGATATTATTTCCAACCTTTTTTAACTGGCTGTGCTCCTGGTACTCAGAATCCCAGACCAAGTTTTTATATTATAGCAAATAATGATGGAACAGGAGAAACACCAGTACCAGTTGATGGCAGACCTCACGAAATTCCCATAGAACAACCTTCAGAAATACCAGGGAAAACTACCCCGATAATAATTACAATTAGAGATTCACCCATCAACCCTTGCAATATTATTTCAGCTGAAGCTCCGCAAGCAGTTTATACTGTTGAAATGAATTAAATTAAAAATTAAAAGATGAAGAAGGTTGGCTGGTTAAACTGGGAACAGTCGGATAATTTTGAGACAATTTTTAAAGATTTTTTCAAAAAGTATAATTTTACATAATATATATTAATACAGAAAAAAAACCTTATGAGTACTCCATTTTCAGTATTTACAACTCTTTTATATAGCATAATTTTTTTAAGCTGCAATTCGGATAACCGGGTAGAATCACTTCAAAAAGAACTTGATGCAAACAAAAAACTTTTGGCTGAATGTCAAAATAAGTCGTCTGAATCTCAAAGCAATTCGTCTGAAAATGGAATCGCGTTTAAGAAGACTACAAATCCCTCAGATGTTATAATTAAGCTGAATGTTATTTATACTTATAAAAACGGACATGAAGTTCAGGAAATAATTACCTTCAACTATAATGATTCAAATTATAATTTTCACACATTTTTAAATGACTGCGACGGTAAAATGGGTGTTCCGCAGGTTACATTTTATGCTATTCAAAACCCCGGTGAATCCGGTAACCCGGCAGGTGTCAAGTATGCATTAATTCAGGCTGACAACATGCCTCGCCGCTTGCAAATAGATCAACCGGGTGATACTCCTGCCTATGTAACGTTTACAATTAGCACTGATAAACAAAATCCTTGTACACAACAATCAAAAAAAGGAATTCAAGCCACAGCTGTATATACTGTTGAAATGAATTAGTAAAAATTAAATGGGGTAATATGAAAACAATCAACGCAAGTTCAATATAAAATTTAAGAATCTTATAAAAATTAAATATGAAAACTTTGTTTTCTCTATTTACTATTCTGTTGTTTAGCTTTACAATGATAAATTGCAGTCCCAATAGCAGGATTAAAGATCTTCAAGATCAGCTCGAATCAAGTAATAAACTTTTAGCTAAATGCAAGAGTACAGATACTGTAGATTTACGAAAGGAAGGAATTGCATTTATTAGTAAAACGGGTAACAATCAAATGTTGAAAGTGGTTTATTACTTTAAATCCGGACTCATTATTGATGAGATAGTAGATTTTAAAAGGACCGACACCTCATACAGACTGCAGACTTTTTTAGTCGGCTGCGATGATGAAAAACATGAAAAAATTGAATTCCGTACAATAGAAGATTTTTACGCATCTAAAGAACACATTATTCCAATTGACTCGATGCCCCATTCTTATCCAATTAAACAGCCGGGCGCCTCCCCTACAGCTCCAAGGCCAATGATAAGCTTTACAATTTTCAAAAAAGATCCTTGCACTCCTCCAAAAACAGGAACCATAAAGATGGGGCCAAAAGCAGTTTATACCGTCGAAATGAACTAAAATTTTTTATTCTTAAGTTGAACAAAATGAAACTACTTAAATTTCTTTTTATAATATTAACTTATGCGCTGCTTTCCTGTTCTAAATCAACCACGTCTAAAGATCCGTCATCAAAAAAAAATAAATCTACTGATTCAAACTCCCAATTAGCAAAATATGATCTTGATTCCAAAAACCCTGCTGTGATCAAGCTTCCAAAAGAGCTTACTGAAATATCTGGAATTACAATGACTCCCGACGGAAGATTATTCGCGCAGCAGGATGAAAACGGTATTATTTATCAGGCAGATTATGCTAATGGAATTATTACAAAAAAATTTGCTCTGGGAAATCCTGTTATTAAAGACGACTTTGAAGATATAGCTTTTGCGAATAATAAATTTTATCTTTTAAAAAGTAGCGGAGATATTTATGAGTTTGATGAAGGTGTCGATGGCGAGGCTGTTGAATTCAAAATTTATAAGACTGAGCTCAATCATGCAAATGATGTTGAGGGTTTATGCTTTGATGCGGAAACAAATTCCTTGCTGCTAGCGTGCAAAGGCGCTTCCGGGACCGGTGATAATGAAGACAAAACGATATACTCCTTTTCATTGGATAGTATGAAATTAAATAAAACTCCAAGGTTTATTCTTTCGCATGACGAAATTAAAAAAAACTTTAACCCTTCAGGAATAGAAAAAAATCCATTCACAGGGACTTATTTTATTATAGCGGCAAATGGAAACGAGATCATAGAGATTTCCAAAGAGGGAAAAATTCTTGGAAGGAATTCCTTGCCAGCTGATATTCATATGCAGCCGGAAGGAATTACATTTTCAAAGGACAGGAATTTATTAATCAGCAACGAAGGAAAATCCGGAAAGGGTTACATAGTTATTTATAATTACAAAGAATAAATTGTTTAAATATTTGTCCAATAGCTTGAAACTAATTTCACGAATTATTACGAATATCAAATGAATTAATAACAGAAAGTGTAAGTTTGTAGTATCCGTGGCAGAAAAAAAACTTGGTATCAAAGCAGTCACTTTGAGTAATTTGTATCTTTATAATTCACCAGCTTAGAAATTAAACTTAAGTTATCCCCATGAAAAAGAGACAGTTAATTTATTTTGGACTTACTATTCTGTTTTTCTTGATTTCAGTTTCCACTTATGGACAACCGGACTCAATAATTAAATCTACAACTGTTGAAAACCAAAAAATAAGAATTACACCCGGAAAACAATATGATGCGGGCGCCCTTCACAATTTTTTTTTCGGTGAACACTGGAGAGATCTATGGAATACTGAAATAGATGCTGAAGTTCTTGATTTGAAAACTTTTGGAAACGGACTGACGCCTACAAAAAAAGGCGGAGGTTTGCAGACAAAGTCACTTCGCCTAAAAGGCAATGACGGGAATGAATATAAATTTAGATCAATTGATAAATCCCCGGAGGAGACTCTTCCGCCGGAATTACGATATTCAGTTTATGCAGATATTATTAAGGATCAGATCAGTATAGGGCTTCCGGCATCTTCATTGATAACTTATCCTTTAATGAAAGAAACCGGGATTCTCAGCGTCGAACCTAAAATTGTTGTTATACAGGACGACAATAACTTGGGAAAATTCAAAAAGGATTTCGGAGGTGTTTTAGGAATTATTGAACTAAACCCGACCGCAGGAAAGAAAAGCTATAATGATTTTGAAGGTGCAGATAAAGTAGTGAATGGTTTTGAAATTTTCAAAGAAATTGAAGAAGATAATGATGAACAAGTTAATCAAATTGAATTTTTGAAAGCGAGACTAATGGATATTTTTCTTGGTGACCGCGACAGGCATGCCGATCAGTGGCAGTGGGCACGCTACAAAAACAACGGAAAAAGAATATGGAAGCCGATTCCGCGTGATAGAGACTACGCATTTGGGAAATACGACGGATTGTTTCCTTGGGCTTCACAATTCCTGGCTCACTCTCTGGTAGGCTTCAATGAAAACATTCCTCAAATAATAGAGATAACTTGGACGGGAAGACATTTGGACCGAAGGTTTTTGAATTCTTTAGATAAAAAAAAATGGGATTCAGTTGCAAATTATTTGATAAGTAAATTAACCGACGATGTACTGTTAAGAGCGATAAAAAAACTTCCCGTTGAAATGTATAACAAAGCAGGAAAACAATTATTCGGGAAGTTGAAGAACAGAAGAGGCCAGTTAAAAGAGGCGGCAGATGATTTTTATGAAATAAATTTTGATGTAGTGGATATTTACGGAAGCAATAAAAAAGAATTTGCGGAAATTGAAGTTAAGAATAAAAATGAGCTGGAAGTCAGGCTGTATAAGCGTGATAAAAAAACCGGAGAGAAAAAAGGGGAACCTTTTTATAAAAGAGAATTTTCAAATAAATACACCAACGAAATAAGATTGCATTTGATTGGCGGTTATGATTATGCTTTGATCAACGGGGCAATTGACAATAATATTTTGCTTCGCATAATCAGCGGTGAAGGTAAGGACGAAATAAACAACAGCTCGGAACTGAAAATAAAATTATATGACAGCAATAAAAAAAATAATATTAAAAGCGCCAGTAGTATATACCTGAATGATGACAAAGTAATTATACCTCTAAAAGATATTGATAGATATGAACCAACGATCGAAGACAGGTATTGGTTTCCGGCTTTTACACCGGTATTTAATTATAATACGGATGACGGTTTCATATTAGGCGGAGGACCTAATTTTACTCAGCATGGATTTAGAGCAAATCCTTATTTATACTTTATAGAACTTACAGGGGCATACGCAACAATTGCCAAAGATTATGATTTCAGGTTTTACGGAGACTTCCATAAATTAATTCATAACTCCCGAGTCCAATTTTTTCTTAAAGCGAGCGAGCTAGATTTCAACCGGTTCTATGGCTTCGGAAATGAAACACTTCGTAATCCAGATCTTGCAAATGAAGGTTTTTACAAGACAAATCAACAGGATTATTCAATTGAATCTAAAATATCCGTTGATGTATCCGAATCTTTTAAATTAAATTTCGGCGCCGCTTACAAATATTCAAATGTTAAGTTAGATCAAATATCTAATGTGAATATTCTCAGGCCCTACGGAGTAGGTAAATTGTCGACTCTCGGAATTAAAACTGGTTTTGATTTTGACAACAGAAACAATCTTGTATTTCCTGAAAGAGGATCCAAAGCAGTTTTAGAGGCATCGTTCTTTCCTGAAATTTTTAACAGTGAAAGTACTTTTGGAAAGATCAGCGGAGACTTTATAACTTATCATTCACTTAAAACTTTCACAGATATAACTTTAGTATTGAGAGCGGGTGTTGAAGCGCTGACTGATGATAATCCTTTTTATTATGGCGCTTCACTTGGCGGGTTAAAAAATCTGAGAGGATTTTCACGTGAGAGATTTCTTGGAGATGCCATGATCTTCGGTCAATCGGAACTAAGAATTTATCTTGCTTCCTTGAATTTGTTTTTTCCTTCAAAAATTGGACTGTCGGTGTTGGGAGATGCAGGAAGAGTTTTCTTAAAAGATGAAAACTCAAAAAAATGGCATGCCTCTTATGGAGGCGGCCTGTGGCTGAACATTATCAATGCAATGATATTAAATTTTACAATTGCTGTATCTCCTGAAGTTACTAAATATTATTTTTTGACAGGATTTACGCTTTGAGACTGGGGAAAAAATATTTAACCACATAGAGACATAGTCCGCCGCGGCGGAATATAGTATAAATTATAAATTAAATAAAAAAATTACTATGTTCCTATGTGGTTCAAGAAAATTTAAATATTAAATATGAAAATTATTCTAAAAATTTTAGCAGTTCAAATTTTATTTTTACAATACTCCGATTCAAATTCTCAAACCGATACATCCAACTATTTTTCAGAAAAAATAAAGGTTACTGCAGGTAAGGAATACGGCAGGAGCGGTTTAACGGAAGTTTTTTTTGGAAAGCGCTGGCGAAGTTTATGGACTACTCCCTTTGAAGTAAACGTTCTTAATTTGAATAAGTATGGAGGAGGATTGACTCCTTATAAAAGAGGAGGTGGGTTGCAAACAAAGTCTCTCAGGTTAAGAGGGAATGACGGGAAAACATACAAGTTCAGATCGATTAATAAAGATCTTCAAAGAATTCTTCCACCGGATTTGCAGGGATCAATTTTTGCCGACGCATTCAATGATCAGGTAAGCGCCTCGAATCCTTTGTCCGCCTTAATAGTTGCCCCATTGCTGAATGAAGTAGGAATACTTAATGTTGAGCCGATAGTTGTTCTTATGCCGGATGAAAACAAACTCGGTGAATACAAAAAAGACTTCGGAAATGTTCTAGGGACCATAGAAGAAAGTCCCGATGACGGAACTGACGGGGAAAAAGGATATGCAGAGTCGGATAAAATAAGGGATACATACAAGCTATATAAAAAAGCGGAAGAGGATAATGATCAACAGGTTGACGGGACCGAATTTTTGAAAGCACGGCTTATGGATCTTATGATAGGAGATTGGGACCGTCATTTTGATCAATGGCTATGGGCGGGTTATAAACATGACGGTAAGACGATTTACAAACCAATTCCGAGAGACAGAGACCAGGCATTTTCTTTGTATGACGGATTGATACCGATGATTGCAGGAGAGGCGATTACACAAATTGAAGGATACGGTGAAAACTATCCGAAGATATATGATCTTTCGTTTAACGGAAGGTATGTAGATAGAAGGTTTCTTCCGGTTGTAACGAAAAAAGTCTATGATTCACTTACTTCTTACATTCAAAGTAAAATTACGAATGATGTTATTG
>Ga0180121_10001355_pt1 | contig 10415 bp, 13 predicted proteins | sample AntDrymUQ5402106_2_FD_129676 | JGI IMG/M metagenome (GOLD analysis project Ga0180121, IMG submission 129676) | Polar desert sand microbial communities from Dry Valleys, Antarctica - metaG UQ540 (21.06) (version 2) (version 2) | ecosystem: Environmental > Terrestrial > Soil > Desert | place...
CCGCCGAAGCCGTTCGCGCAGCGGCAGAACATCTTCGTCCGCGTCTTCAGCTGGACGTGGATCTCGAGCCCGACGACCGGCTGCCACGTCACCTGAGACGCTCCGGAACGGGGTCGAAGCCGAGCGCCAGCTCGAGCGCGTGGCCGGTGCGGAAGAGCGTGTTCTCGGAGAGCTGCGGCCCGATCAGCTGGAGGCCGACCGGAAGGCCGTCGGAGAGGCCGCACGGGACGTTCAGTCCCGGCAGCCCCGCCATGCAGGACGGGATCGTGAGCAGGTCGGAGAGGTACATCGCGAGGGGGTCGGCCGCCTTCTCGCCGAGCTTGAACGCGACCGTGGGCGAGGTCGGCGAGACGAGCACGTCGAAGCGCTCGAACGCGACAGCGTGCTCGCGCGCGATCACCGTCCGCACCTTCTGCGCCTGGCCGTAGTACGCCTCGAAGTACCCCGCCGAGAGCGCGTAGGTGCCGAGCATGATCCGACGCTTTGGCTCGTCGCCGAAGCCGGCGTCGCGCGTGCGCTCGACCATCTCCTGGTAGCGCTCGCCGTCGACCCGGAGGCCGTAGCGGACGCCGTCATAGCGGGCGAGGTTCGAGGACGCCTCGGCGGGTGCGATCAGGTAGTAGCAGGGCAGGCCGTACTCGACCGAGCGGGGCAGCTCGCACTCCTCCACCTCGGCGCCCAGTTCACGCGCCAGGTCGATCGCCTTCTGCACGGCGGCGGTGACGCCGGGCTCGATCCCCTCCGCCTCGTTCAGCTCCTTGGGGACGCCGATGCGCAGGCCTTTCAGGCTCTCGTCTTCCGGCAGCTCGACCTCCGGCGCGTCCACGGTCGTCGAGTCGGCGGGATCGCGGCCGGCGACGATCGAGTAGAGCCGCGCGCAATCGCGGACGTTCTTCGCGACCGGGCCGACCTGGTCGAGGCTCGACGCGAACGCGACGACGCCGAAGCGGCTGACCGTCCCGTAGGTCGGCCGCAGGCCGACGTTTCCGCACAGCGCGGAGGGCTGCTTGATCGAGCCGCCGGTGTCGGAGCCGAGTCCCCAGGGCGCGAGGCCCGCCGAGACAGCGGCGGCAGTGCCGCCACCTGAGCCGCCGGGAACACGCGTCGGATCCCACGGGTTGTGCGAAGGCCCGAAGGCCGAGTTCTCGGTCGACGAGCCCATCGCGAACTCGTCGGTATTCGTCTTGCCGAGCAGCGGCAGCCCTGCTTCCTTGCAGCGCGCGGCCACCGTCGCGTCGAACACGGGCACGTAGCCCACGAGGAGCTTCGACCCGGCGGTCGTCTCGACTCCCTTCGTCGAGATCACGTCCTTGAGCGCGATCGGGACGCCATCGCCGGCGGGCTCGTCGACGGTCCGGAGGTAGCAGTGCAGCTCGGGGTCGCGTTCGGCGACGGCGTCGAGGTAGGCGCGGTGCAGCTCGGCGCCCGACACCTCCTTGCGCTCCAGCAGCCCGAGCGCCTCCTCGGCGGTCAGGCGCAGCGTGTCGATACTCATATCGTGGGTGGGACCCGGAAGAGATCGCCTTCGCGCTTCGGCGCGTTCGCGAAGGCCTGCTCGAGCGAAAACGACTCGCGTGGCTCGTCCTCGCCCCAGCCGTTCACGAGCTCGAGCGGGTGCGACGTCGGCGGCACGTCCGAGAGGTCGAGCTCGCTCACCTTCGAGACGGCCTCGAGGATCGCGCTCAGTTCGCCCGTGAGGCGCTCGACCTCGTCGTCGGTCAGCTCGAGCCGCGCGAGCTTCGCGACATGCAGGACCTCTTCTCGCGTGATTGCCATCGATCCATCCTTCCAAAAAGAACGGGCCCCCTATAGGGAGCCCGTTCGAAGCTCGACCCGGAGGGTGACTAGCCGGCCGTGACGTTCGCGGCCTGGGCGCCCTTGGGGCCCTGGACGACCTCGAACTCGACCTTCTGACCTTCGGTCAGCGACTTGTAGCCGTCCATCGTGATCGCGGAGAAGTGCACGAAGACGTCCTCGCCACCCTCACGCTCGATGAACCCGTAACCCTTTTCGTTCGAGAACCACTTGACGGTGCCCTGAGCCAACTGTGTTTCCTCCTCCGGTGAAGCGACGGCTCAGGCACCGAGCCGCCGACCTTGATAAAGCGCGCGAAACATAGCCTTACGCGCCTGGATGTGCAAGCTCTCCTTCCCGGTAGCGCGCTGCCCGAATCGTGCTCGTCAGAAGCATCGCGATCGTCATCGGGCCGACGCCGCCCGGAACCGGCGTCAGCAAGCCCGAGCGCTCTGCGACTTCTGGGGCAACGTCGCCGACGAGGCCGGCGTCCGTCCGCGTGATCCCGACGTCGATCACGGTTGCGCCCTCCTTCACCATTCCGCGCTGCACGATCCCCGGCACACCGACGGCGGCGACGATCACGTCGGCGCGTGCCGTCTCAGCGGCGAGATTGCGCGTGCGTGAGTGGCAGACGGTGACGGTCGCGTGTCGGTGGAGCAGGAGCAAGGCAGCGGGCTTGCCGACGATGTTGCTCCGCCCGATCACGACCGCGTGCGCTCCCTGCAGCTCAACGTCGTACTCGTCGAGCAGCGCAAGCACTCCGAGCGGCGTGCCGGGCACGTGTGCGGGCGTGCCGGCGACCAGCAGCCCCGCATTCACCGGATGGATGCCGTCGACGTCCTTCAGGGGGTTGATCGCGTTGATCACATGGCTCTCGTCGATTTCGTCCGGGAGCGGCAGCTGTACGAGGATCCCGTCGATCGCATCGTCGGCGTTCAACTCGGCGACGAGCGTGAGCAGCTCCTGCTCGCTCGTCGTCGCGGCTAGGCGCAGATCGCGCGCCTCGATCCCGACCTCTAGCGTCGCCTTGTGCTTCAGCCGGATGTAGACATCCGAGGCGGGATCGTCCCCGACGAGCACCGTCGCGAGGCCGATGGGCCGCGGAAAAGCCGCCACCTCGCCCGCCACCTCCGCGCGGATCCGTGCTGCGAGAGCCTTCCCGTCCATGAGCGTCGCGGCCATCCTGCAGGCGAGGATAAATAAGCTCTGGGGTATGGAGCTGCGGAAGTGGCCGCGTCGGAACGACGCAGAGTCGATCAACGCACGCCGCGAAGCGATCCGCGGCATCGTCGGCGTGGAGCCGCTGGCGCACGATGATGAGGCCTGGAGCCGTGCGCAGGAGTCGCACACCGGCGCCGCCGTCATCCCCGTCTCCGTGGTCGGGCCGCTGCTGGTCGAGCTCGGCTCCTACGAGCTCGAGGAGCCGCAGGGGACCTTGCGCGAGACCGGGCGTGCCCGGGAGGAGGTCCTGATCCCGCTGGCGCACACCGAGGGTGGCCTCTCCGCCTCGATGTCGCGCGGACTGAAGGCGGCCGCAACCTCGGGTGGATTCCGAACATATGTCCTACAAGACAGAATAACACGAGCATCATGCTTCATCTGCAATAACACTGCAGATGCAGTTCATCTTGCAAGTTGGCTGGAGGACTCGGTCGGCGAGCTACGCGCCTTCCTTGCAGCGCTCGACGACCCGTCGCTCTCGAAGCGGGCGAAGCTGCGCGAAGTGAAGACGCACGTGGTCGGCCCGATGTGCCACGTCCGCTGGGCCTGGACGACCGGCGACGCGTGCGGGCCGAACATGATGACGCGGAACAGCTACGCGCTGAACATGGGCTACGTCATGCAACAGGCGCCCGTCAAGCCCGTCCGGGCGATCCTCGAGGCGAACATGGGCGGCGACAAGAAGCCGTCCCACGAGTTCTTCCAGTCCGGGCACGGCAAGACGGTGCTCGCGGAGGCGACGCTCGACGCGGACACGGTCCGGCGCGTGCTGCGTACCACGGTCGACGACCTGCTGGAGCTCTCCTGGGCCGGCACGCACGGGGCGGTCGCGTCCGGGATGCAATCGGTGGCGTTCACCCCGGCATCCGCGATCGCGGCGATCTTCGCCTGCACCGGCCAGGACCTCGGAATGGTCGGCACGAGCTCGATGGCGCACGGCACGGCGCGCCGAACCGAGGACGGCGGCCTCCACGCCGCGATCCGCTTCCCCGGCCTCGAGGTCGGCACCGTCGGCGGCGGCACCACCCTCCCGTACGCCCGCTCGTGGCTCGCCCTGCTCGACTGCGCCGGCACCGGCAAAGTGCACCGTTTCGCTCAGATCGTCGCGGCGGCGGCGCTCGCGCTCGAGATCTCAGCGTCCGCGGCGATGGCCACCGCGGGCTCGGAGAACTTCTTCCGGGCGCACCATGAGCGTGGAGGGCTCCGCTGACGGAGATATCCTGTTCACAATGACCGTCGAGCCTGCCGAGGAGTCGATCAGCGCAGAAGCCACGTACGAGCCCCTGATCGAGGCGGAGCGTGAGGCCGCCGCGGACGCTGCCCACAACGACAGCGCACGCGGCGTGCTCCGCTTCTACGAGCTCGCGAAGAAGCAGGAGTGGCAGGTGCGCGACCTGCCGTGGGGCGAGATCCCGCCGATCCCGGAGACGCGCGCCGGCGCCTCCCCCGAGAAGAAGGCGCGCCGCCAGGCGGTCTGGCGCTCGGTGATCACCCAGCAGCTGCAGGCGGACGAGCTCGCGGTGATGATGGCTGGACAACTCCTGAATCTGGCACCGCACCCTGAGGCAAAGCTCTACTACTCGACGATGGTGCAGGACGAGGCGCGGCACGTGGAAGCGTGGCTGAAGCTGTCGAAGGAGGCGGGCGGCACTGCCGAGCGCGACCCGCATCTCGACGAGCGGGTGAAGATGACGCTGAACGCCGAGACGCTCGAGGAGAAGGTCTTCCAGATGCAGGTCTTCTTCGAGCGCATGATCATCCCCCGCTTCCGCCTGATCGCCCGTTCCTCCCGCGGAACCGTGCTCGAGGACGTCTGCAACCGGCTGACGATCGACGACGGCATCCACCACAGTTCCGGGGTCGCGTACGAGCGCGTGCTGCTCGAGGGCGCGTCGAAGAAGACGAAGGACAGGCTGATCAAGGCCGCGAACCGGCTGCTGCCGATCTTCGTCGAGCACGCATTGTGGCGACCAAAGGAGCGCGCCTGGATCGGCGAGGTGATGCGCGAGACCGACATTCGGCGCCTGCAGGAGGACGTGATGGACGGGATCCGCATGGCGGCGAGCCTCGGGCTCGACGTCTCGGACATCGAGCTTCCGTTCGCGGCATAGCCGACCCGCCCCGGATCCCGCCGCATCACGACCCCGCCTGCTTTGGCTGCGGCGACAACGAGCTCGGCCTCCACATGACGCTTCCCGAAACGGAAGGCGCGGACGCCTACGAATCCCCGGTCACCTTCTCCGAGCACCACCAGGGCGGCCCCGGGATTGTGCACGGCGGAATCGTCGGCGCCGCGCTCGACGAGGCGTGCGGACTGCTCGCGACGTGGCACCGGTTTCCGGCCGTGACCGCGCGGATCGCGGTTCGCTACCGCCGTCCCGTACCGATCAACCGGACGCTCCGGATCTCGTCACGCGTGACGACGGACCGGGGCCGGCGGATCGAGATCGCGGGGGAGCTGCGCGATGGCGACGAGCTGCTCGCCGAAGCGGACGGCGCCTTCCTGCACGTCCCGCTCGAACATTTCCTCGCCACGCCTGAGGGCCGGGCCGCGGGCGAGTCATGGGCTCTCCGGCTCGCGGAGGGCCCGAACGAGTGATCGCGCGAAGCCGGGGCGCAACCGATACCTGACCCAATCCCTCCTGCGGCGGGATCGATCCCCATGTTCCGGACAACCCTCGCCGCAGCGCTCGTCGCCTCCGCCCTCGCCGCCGCTCACCACGGGCGCGTGCTCGACCGTGTCGGGCTGCTCGGATCGTGCACTTCGGTCGCGGCGCCAACCGAGGACGGCAGCCAGTGGCTGGAGTGCAGGCCCGGCGACCTGACCGGCTATCCGGATCTCTCGCAGGACGCCTGCACTCGCGGCGACATGCGCGGTGAGATGCGCTACTGGCGCTGCCCTACTCCGCTCGTCGCCAGCCGCTCGACCACCGAAACGCCGACGCGCTAGCTTCGTGGCGCAAGATGAGCATCCGCGGAAGCGGATGCTCATCGCGTGAAGACCTAAAGGGGCTGCTCCGCAGCCCAAGATCCCCGCTAACGTCCCGCCGAATGGCGCAGATCAACGTCTCGACGACCCAGCTCGGGGCACTCGCCGGCGTCGTCCGGCGGATCGTTCGGTTGATCCGGCGGCTCGCGTTCGTGGCCACCGCCGGCGTCGCGGCCGTGGCAGCGCTCCTCGCACGGGGGAAGTTCTCTGCTGGAGACGTGGTGATCACCGTGCTGCTCTTGGCACCGCCGGCGATCCTGCTCTTCTTCGCTCAGGGCCTGCGCGAGGTGCTCGCGCTACCAGAACGGTTGCGAAAGCTGCCGGGTGAGGGCCAGGAGCGGCTCGCCGAGCTCACGAGGATCGCCGGCGACGCGCGAACGACGCGGGCGCGCGGCATTCCGCTGCTCCTCTGGCGGCTGCGAGGCTCGGTCGGCTCACTCCGTGATGTCGCGGGTCTCGCGCTACCGCTGCGCGTCTTCACACCCGGGTTCCTGGGGCTGACCGCGCTCGCCGCACTCTTCTGCGTCGTGCTCGCCGGGGCCGGCGTCGTTGCGCTGGTCGTCCTCGTCGCAAACTGATCTCTGAGGCGGCGTTCAGGAACGTGCGGCAAGCTGTCCGTATGACCGAACTCGAGCGACAGCTCACGCGCCGCCGGCTCCTGGAGCTCGGCCTCGCCCTTCCCCCGCTCGCCGCCCTCGCAGGTTCCGACCTCTTCGCCCCGCAGGCGCTCGCGGCCACGCCCCAGATCCTGGACGCAGACGACGACCCGACCCCGCCTCTCACCGAAGGCCCCTACTTCACTCCGAGCTCGCCCAGGCGGAAATCGATCGTCCCAGCCGGCGCCGCGGGCACACGGCTGACGCTGACCGGCCGCGTCCTGACGACGGGCGGCCGGCCGGTCGCGAACGCGCTGATCGACTGGTGGCAGGCCGACGCGCGCGGCGCGTACGACAACAGCGGTTACCGCTTCCGCGGGCACCAGTTCACGGACACGCGTGGCCGTTACAGCCTCGTCACCGTCGTCCCGGGCGTCTATCCGGGCCGGACGCGGCACATCCACGTGAAGGTGCAGGCACCGCGCCGGCCAGTGCTGACGACGCAGCTGTTCTTCCCGGGAGTGGCCGGGAACCGGAACGACGGGATCTTCACCTCGGAGTGCCTGATCGCCGGCTGGAAGCTCGTCAACGGTCGCCGTGTCGGCCGCTTCGACTTCGTCCTCTGAGCGAGGAATCTCAGCGAAGAGCGATGGTCGACTGGACCGTGGTAAGAGTTCACGCACAAGTCCCGGCCGGATCACGATCGGAGCGAGGAATTTGGAGTGATGGTTGATGCGACCGCAGCGTTCTTCGGCGAGCTCGGAGGGCGGGGGCACGAACCCCTCTTGAACAAGGCGTCCGGGACGCTGCGTTTCGATCTGCGCGACGGAAAGCGGATCGATCGCTGGCTCGTGGCCGTCAAGAAGGGCGACGTCACCGTGTCGCGCAGGAACGTCGTGGCGGACTGCGTCGTGTCGACCGACAGAGCAGTCTTCGACGGCGTCGCGAGTGGCAAGACGAACGCGATGGCGGCGCTGCTGCGCGGCGCGATGGGCGTCGATGGAGACGTCCAGCTGCTCGTGTTGTTCCAGCGGCTCTTCCCCGCGCCGCCGCGCGCCCGAAGAGGGCGGAAGACGCCATGAGCGACGGCCTCGTCAAGATCCTGGACGGCAACACCTTCGTCGTCAGCGACTCGAACGGCGACATCGAGGCTTCGCTGACGGACCCGACCGGCCTCTTCTCATTCGATACCCGTTTCCTCTCGAACTGGGTGCTGACTATCGACGGGCAGAGACTGAATGCGCTCTCGGTCGATGATCTGCACTACTTCGAGAGCCGGTTCTTTCTCGTCCCGGGAACGGGCACCGTCTACGTCGACGCCAAGCTCTCGGTGATCCGTCGGCGCGCTGTGGGAAACGGCTTCCACGAGGAGCTGACGATTCTCAACCACAGCGACACGCCCGTCGACCTCGTGGTCCGCATCGACGCCGGCTCCGACTTCGCTGATCTCTTCGAGGTCAAGGACGCGCTCGCGAAGCAGGGAAAGTACTCCGCTCGTGTGGAGCGAGGGCGGCTTCTGCTCGGCTACGAGCGCGAGACGTTCAGGCGCGAGACGGCGATATCGGCGACGGCTCCGGCTCGGCTCGACAAGAGTGGCCTCACCTTTCGCGCGCGCATCGAGCCACACGGCGGCTGGACGACCGACCTGGACGTCGTGACCGCATCTGGAGCGGGCGGGACGTACGTGCGGCCGAAGTACGCGCGGGGAGCGAGACGGGCTCGGCCGAGCATGGAGCTGAGCCTGGAGCGGTGACTCGCGGAGGCACCGCGACTCGAATGCGACCAGAACGAGCTCAAGCGAACCTACAGGCGGAGTCTGGTCGACCTCGCCGCGCTGCGCTTCTCGCCGCCCGTCGCGGGAGGACGGAGCCTGCCGGCGGCCGGCCTGCCGTGGTTCATGACCATGTTCGGCCGGGACAGCATCTTCACGAGCCTGCAAGCGCTGCCGTTCACGCCTGAGCTCGCGGCGACCACCCTGCACGCCCTTGGCGATTGGCAGGGTAGCCGCGTGGACGACTTCCGTGATGAGGATCCCGGGCGCATCCTCCACGAGATGCGATATGGGGAGATGACCGCCTTCGAGGAGCGGCCGCACTCGCCCTACTACGGTTGCGCGGACGCTACGCCGCTGTACGTGGTGTTGCTGGACGAGTACGAACTGTGGACCGGGGATCGGAAGCTGGTGCGGGAACTCGAACACGAGGCTCGCGCGGCGCTCAACTGGATCGACGAGTACGCCGACCTCATGGGCACGGGGTACATCTGGTACCAACGCAGGAACGAGAAGACCGGCCTCGAGAACCAGTGCTGGAAGGACTCCTGGGACTCGATCTCCTACCGCGACGGCAAGCTCCCCGGCTTCCCCCGGGCGACGTGCGAGCTGCAGGGCTATGCGTACGACGCGAAGCTGCGGGGTGCTCGCCTGGCCCGTCTCGTGTGGAAGGACCCGACGCTTGCAGACAGGCTGGAGAAGGAGGCCGCCGACCTCAAGCGCCGCTTCAACCGCGACTTCTGGGTCCGGGATGGCGAGTACTTCGCCCTCGCCATCGACACGGAAGGGAACCAGGTGGACGCGCTGGCGTCGAACAACGGCCACCTGCTCTGGAGCGGCATCGTCGACAAGTCCAAGGCCAAAGCAGTCGCGGAGCGCCTCCTGGGACCCCGGCTCTTCTCGGGTTGGGGAGTTCGGACGCTGGCCGAGGGCGAGGGCCGCTACAACCCGATCGGCTACCACGTCGGCACGGTCTGGCCTTTCGACAACTCGTTCATCGCCTGGGGCTTGCGCCGGTACGGCTTCAAAGAGGCGGCAGCGCAGATCGCCGCCGGCATTCTCGACGCGGCCGAGTTCTTCGAGGGGCGGCTGCCGGAGGCGTTCGGCGGCTACGCGCGGGCGTTGACGAAGTATCCAGTCCAGTACCCAACCGCGTGCAGTCCTCAAGCGTGGTCGACGGGAACGCCGCTCCTGCTCCTGCGAACGATGCTCGGCCTCGAGCCCGTAGGAGAACACCTCGTCGTCGACCCGGCACTTCCCAGGGACATCGGCCATCTCGAACTGCTCGACATTCCGGGGCGCTGGGGACGAATCGACGCTTTCGGACGTGGACTTGTGGACGTCGAGGCGCGCGAGTGACTGCTAAGAGCCCGTCTCGAGATGAGCGCTGAGTCGCCTTTCGAAACGGGCTCTAAAGGCGACGAGCGGACTCGAACCGCTGTACGAGGCTTTGCAGGCCTCTGCCTAACCACTCGGCCACGTCGCCGCGCGCGCCCAATCGTAGCTAGGAGGGCGTATCCCTCCCTCCGCCTGCGCCGTTTAACCCGCGTCAACTACACACAGGAGGCCCGAATGTATATCGGTGGCGGTCTTCTCACGCTCATCGTCGTCATCCTGCTGCTGGTCTGGCTTCTCTAAGACGACGTTTCTCGGGCGCCCCACGGGGCGCCCGTTGCGTATTCGCTCATTCCCCATATCCCTTGTAACGGGTCAGATGGCTCGTACGAGGGATACGCGCACTCGGCGCTCACCCCGAAAAGGAGTACGGGCGGCACGGTCGCTTCCTTGCCACGAACTCCCTTGGAGGTCCTTGTGCTCGTTCGCCGCCTATTCGCCCCCGCCGCTTCTACGGGGCCGCCTTCGATCGTTGCTGCGCCCCGGCGCCACGCCGCGGTCTTCGCCGCAGTCGCCGCGCTCTGCGCGCTGATGGTCGCGGGTGCCGTCGAGGCCGGTGGCGTAGCCGCACCTCGTGCGGCCGGCCCGCCCAACGGCGCCGCCTTCCCCGAGCTGCCGCCCTTCTCCTGGCGTGCCGTCCGGGGCG
>Ga0180121_10001356_pt1 | contig 10409 bp, 12 predicted proteins | sample AntDrymUQ5402106_2_FD_129676 | JGI IMG/M metagenome (GOLD analysis project Ga0180121, IMG submission 129676) | Polar desert sand microbial communities from Dry Valleys, Antarctica - metaG UQ540 (21.06) (version 2) (version 2) | ecosystem: Environmental > Terrestrial > Soil > Desert | place...
CCACTACGCGCCGAAGTACCCCCTCAAGCGATACCTCGGTGATCAACGATGAAGCGGCGAGAACAAGGCGCTCCAGCTGTGCGGTGGAGGGGCCCGGCCGGTCGATTGAGATGTGAGTCACTCCGAAAGCTACAGCAAATGCTCCCCTGCCCGAAACCCCGGATAGGTTCGTACCGCTTTCATGCTTTCTTCACGGCTCCTCCGGTAGGCTGCTGGCAAAGGGGGAGCGGATGCTACTTCGGCATATTGTGGCAGCAACGGATGAGTCCGACGCTGGACGCCAGGCGGTCAGGACCGCGACGGATCTGGCGTCCGTCGCTTCTGCCCGGGTCACGGTCCTCCGGGTGATGGCTGTCCAGGCCTCGCGTCATCTGGTGAGCGTGGGCCACGGCACCGCCTATACGAACGGGGGTGAGGACGAGGTTGCGGTGAGCTATCTGAGCAGGTGGCTCGCCGCCGATGTCCTCTCGCCGAATGAGATTCAGACGACCGAGCTCGCTATCGCCTGTGGGGTCCCCGGTATCGAGATCTGCCGTTTTGCCGAGCAGGCCCAGGTCGATCTGCTGGTGCTCGGACGGAAGCGCCATTCCCAGATAATAAGGCTCCTGTTGGGTGATACCGCCGACGCGGTGGCGCGGCGGAGCCGATTCCCCTGTCTGTTCGTCCCCCCCGGATCAGGTAAGCCCAGGAAAGTACTCGTGGCGTTGGACGGCTCCGACCGGGGCATCAACGTCCTGAACCAGGCCTGCGATTTCGCCCGGTACGCGGGGGCCACAGTTGAGGCGGTGACGGTGGAACGGAGACCTGGCGACGAGACCCTGCAGATCGTTTCCACACTGCCGGTTGCCCGAAGCTCATCGCTCCAGATCCGGGTGCGCGATGTGCTGGCCCGGGAGGGGTTCCCCGATGCTCCGCTGGCAATCCGGCGGGGGGACGTCCTCGAGCGTGTGGTGGCCGAGGCGCAGGAGACTGGGGCCGATGTCCTGGCGATCGGCTACCACCGCGGTGGCCCGCCGGGCGTGCTCGAGGCCGGCAGTACCGCTCGGCGCCTGGGGCACGCGGCACCGTGTGCCGTTCTCACCATTCCCCTCTGACGGCCAAGCTTAAGGAGACCCTATGACATGCAACGTCGGCTGGTTCGAGCGCATTACGCGGTTCATCATAGGCGTGATCATACTCGGCCTCTATGGTGCCCTTACGCCCCCCTGGCGGTACATCGCTCTGCTCGGGCTGATACCGCTGGGCAGCGCGTTGACCGGCTTCTGCCCCATTTACGCACAGTTGGGCTGGAACCGTTGCCGTCCACCTGCTCATCGGGGGGAATCATGACTGCCGCCCCGGCTGTTTCCCAGGCGGTGGGCGGGAGCGAGGGGCAGCTCCTGACCGCGCTACAAGCGATTCACGGACCGTGGCTTCAGGAAACCCAAGAGGTCCTGGACTCCGCTCGGCGCCCTGAGGCCGGGATCCACTGTCGCTGGAGAGCGGTTCGATATCTCAACACCATCGTTTCCCCTCGATTCGAGATGGAGCGGGCAGGGCTTGAGAGCTTGGGTCAGATGGTCGAGCCGGGTCACGCAGCCCAGCTATGGCTGGCAGCGGAGCTCATGGCCACGCTGGATTGGCAGCTGGATCACGAGCTAGGCCTCTGCCATCGCGCCGGCGAATTCTCCGCTCTGACCCACAAGTTCGAGAAGGCGATGGTCCACTGGTGCAGCGCGGTGGAGGATGCTCTTGGCGGGCTGAGCTGGGGTGAGATCCCGGAGCAGGCTCGGCAACGATTCGCACTTTTGAGAGCGAAGGAGGTTCACCATGGCATCTAGTCCAGGACGGTTTCAGTCCATTCTGGTGCCACTCGACGGCTCGCCGCTCGCCGAGGAGGCCATACCGATCGCGCTGGCAATTGCCGAGCGGGCCCGAAGCAAGGTCAAGCTGGTGCTGGTCCATCACCCACTCCTCATGGAGCCAGGGCCGGCGTACATCAAGCTCGAGCTGGCGATGCAGAAGGCGGATCGTGAGTACCTCAGGTCGGTTGCTGCGCGTTTGCGCGAGCGACTTGGACGTGCCCTCTCCTCCGCGGTCCTCCAGGGACCGGTCGCTCAAACGCTTGCCAGGTATATCCGTGAGCTGGGTACCGACCTCGTGGTCATGACTTCACACGGGCGCGGAGGGGTTCGACGCGCATGGCTCGGAAGTACTACTGACCAGCTGGTTCGTACGTCGGAGGTTCCGATCCTGGTGGTACGGGCCAGGGAAGGCAATGCGGCCGAACCTTCCGTCGGCCTGACCGAGATGTTGGTGCCGCTGGATGGATCGCCCCTGGCTGAAGCAGTGCTCGAGCCCGCGGCCGCGCTTGCCCGCCTCTGGGATGGCGAAATATCACTGGTACAGGTGGTTCGTCCGGTCGTTCTGACCAGCGACCCGCTCCTCCCCTTTCCCACCGGCTACGCCGATCACGCCACGGCTATACGCCGCGAAGCGGCGCAAGACTACATTCGCGATGTGGCGGAACGCCTGCGCGAGTCAGGTGTGAAGGCTTCGGGGGTGGCGGTGCTTGGCGGCGGCATTGCTGAGACGCTTCTCAACCTCGCCCGCCCCGAACGCGTCAGTCTTGTAGCGGTCGCCACTCACGGTCGGGGAGGTCTCCGCCGGCTGGTGCTCGGTAGCGTCGCCGATAAGCTGGTGCGTGCCGCCGAGGTGCCGGTCCTCGTCGTGAGGCCTGCCGCCCGGCGTTCGAGGCGGAGCTCGAAAGAACGCAATGTATCGGTCAGTGCCCGCACGGCCTCGTGAATATCGCTAACCCGAGACTCACCCCTCGCAGGCCGATCAGGAGGTGGGCTCGACCTCGAAGCAACAGCTCGGCCGCCCGCTCCGGGAGCAGCAGACGGCATTGATCCGGGGGCTCCTCACTGCGGCAGGCCCCCGCTAGTGTCCGGTTCCAAACGCCTTCAGCCTGGGCCACGCGTGCAGGGCGAAGACCGCCGCCGCAAGCGCCTCAGCGATATGGCCGAGCAACAGAACCGCGGGCGGAAGCCCGAACGCCTGCCCCAGAGCAACCGCCAGCACCCCGGCATTCAGCAGGACATACGACAGCCAGGCGAATCCCTCTCGCCCACGTTCTGAGCCTGCGCGAAAACGGGGCAGTATCCAGAACGCCACGCCGAGCGCCAGCTGCAGTGTCCAGCCGACCAGCAGGAACTCGACGTGGATCGGCCGCAGACTCCCCACCCGTTCTCCCAGAAACACGCCCCGGTTCACCAGGAGAACCGCACCGGCGAGAGCACCTATCCCGAGGTAGCACAGGGCGCTTCGCACCAGCCACACGCTCAGTCGAGGCATCCTTACCGCTCCCTGACTCTAGGCCAGGTGTTGGCCACAAAGGCCCAGGCGGCGATGAGCTGCGCCACGGCCGATGCGACCAGCAGTGCAACGCTCGGCCGTCCCAACGCCTGCAACGGCTCCGCGACGACGCGAATGGCCAGACCGAGGTTGAGCAGCACGAAGCAGGTCCAGCCCAGCCGGTCACTGCCGCGCGGGGGGGCCGACGGGTGCTTGGGGAACATCCAGAACGCCACGCCAAAGATCAGCTGGGTGAGCCAGCCTACGACGAGCAGGTGCAGGTAGGTGGGCCACAAGACCCCGAGAAGCGGCACCCTCGCTGAAAGGCCGGACTGCATCAGAACGGAAAGAGCGAGCGCGGCTATCAGGTAGAGCATGGCGGACCTGACAAACCATCGAGTCAAGACCGGCATCTACCCACTACCTAGAAGTGCAGGCGCCGGCTCGAACGATCATACGACTCCTGGCTTCTGCACGATCAAGGCGGTCACCATGCCGAACATCCCGTGCTCCGACTCCGCGTGCGGCAGGATGTGGCAGTGGAAGGCCCAGGTCCCCGGATTGGTGGCCTTCACCAGAACGTCCCACCGCTCGCCCGGAGCGATGTTGAGGGTGTCACATCTCCAGGGCGCAGGCTGATCCCACCCGTCCTTGGCAATGACGGTCATGTGCTTTCCATGCAGGTGCATGGGGTGGATCATCATGCCCTCATTCATGAAGCGTATCCGGACGGTCTGCCCCAGCGTGCACACGATCGGCTCCGTGGCCGGAAAACCCTTGCCGTTCAGGGTGTAGCCATGGGAACCGTCGTTGAGCACCATGACGTAGTCCACGTCGGCCCGGTGGGACGCGAGCGGACGTTTAGGCTCGACGATGAACGCGCCAAGCAGCCCCAGCCCAACCTGCATCGCCGCGTTATGGTGCGAGTGATACATGTGCGAGCCGGCATTGGGCACGGTGAACTCGTAGGTGTACGTCTCGCCCGGCTTGACCGGAGGTTGGGTAAGGTAAGGTACGCCATCCTGATCGTTGGGGACCTCGAGCCCGTGGAAGTGGATCACCGTGGATTCGGGCAGCTTGTTGGTGAGATTCAGCCGCACCCGGTCTCCCTCGCGCACGCGGATCTGGGGGCCGGGGACCTGTCCGTTGTAGGCCCACGCCTTCGTCTTCCGCCCCGGCTCTATCTCCCACTGCAGCTCTTCGGCGGTGAGATCGTAAATCTTGACGCCCTTCTCGACGCGAGGTGCCAGGAGCTGATTGCCTTTGCCAGCGGTCTTGGCGGGGAAGGCCTTGACCCCCTTCTCGTGCATCGCATCCATGGCATCAGCCTTTTGCCGCTGCGAGAGTGGAGGGGCGGCCGACTGAGTCGAGGAGGGCAGAGCGGCCTTGGTCTCATCACAGGCACTCAACAGGGCCATCACTGCGGGCAGGCCGGCCGCTGCAGCCGCACCCTTGCGGACGAAATCACGACGTGATGGGGCAGGAGCTGAATCTGGGGTGGAAGGCACTGAAACCTCGTTTGGGCGGGGGGATAGCGTGCCCGAGGTGGGTGCTATCGTCCGGAACCTATGTCGCCGAACCACTTATCCCCATCAGGTATCCCCTGACCCCGTGAGCTCGGCTCGGCCGCCCAGCCCGGGCCCAGCAGGGCCGCACGCTCGGGCCGGTGAGCAGGCGGAAGTTGACGTGGGATCGGCTGAGCCATAGTCTCCGCTTATGCGCATCCTCATCACCGGCACCGGAGCGGGCGTGGGCAAGACCTGGGTGGGCCAGGCGCTGGCACTCGCGCTCCGGAGCTCCGGGAAAGAAGTGGTGGCCATCAAAGCGGTGGAGACCGGCTGCCACGGCCCACCGGGCGAGCGCGAGGACGGGGTACTCCTGGCCCAGGCGACCGGACAGAGCCACCCCACCCACGCCATTTTTCGTCTGCCGGAACACGTGCCCCCCACCCTCTCGAGCGACCGGTCCGGTATCACAATCGACTTCGATGGGCTGGTGCTCAAGATCGAGCGCTGCGGTGAGACCGCCGAGTTTCTGCTGGTCGAAGGAACGGGAGGACTACTGGAGCCCGTGACGTGGGAATGGAACATGGTGGACGTCGCCCGCGCCCTCGGCGCCTGCGCACTGGTTGTGGCAGTGGACCGGCTCGGAACCATCAATCACACCCTGCTGACACTTAGCGCTCTGGAGCTCGCCGGAGTTCCCTGCGCCGGCGTGGTGCTCACGACGCCCGCTGCCGCCGACCACTCCACCGGCACCAACGCCGCCGCGATCGCGCAGCTGTCGGGGCTGGATCGAGTGGTGGCCGCTCCCAAAAGCGCGTATCCCGACCGGACCGATGCCATGAGAACGGTGGTAGGTTGGCTGAGCAAGATGCACGCTCCCCTATAGTCATTGCGAGGCGCTACGCGCCGAAGCAATCCCGCCGCAGACGCTACCGGATCGCCGCGCGGGCCTGCGGCCCGCTCGCGATGACTATGGGGTATTTTCCAGCTGCTGCTCTATCGCATCCAATACCCAGCGACGCACCCATGGCCGGGGATCGTCGCGGTGCCTAACCAGCGCGGTGAGCGCCCGGGTGTCGCCCTGGGAAGCGAGGGTCGCCAGAACGATGGCGGGGCGCTCCTGGTCGCCCAGGATCTTCTCCAGCCCGTCGACAAGGGTAGAGTCGGGAGCCCGCGCGGTGGCGGCGATGGCCGCGTTCTGGATAACGTCCTGATACGACGGGGTACTGAGCCCGGCAAGCACCTGCGGACGTGAGCCCACGGAATCGATGCGTGAGAGCGCGATCAGCGCGTTGGCCCGGACCGTGTAACTCGAGTCCCTTCTCCATGCCGCCAGTGCCAGCTGCTGTGCCCTCGATCCCCCCACCGCACCCAATCCTGAGATAGCTGCCGATCTGACTGCCGCGGAAGTATCGCGCATGGCGGCCTCGAGCACCGGCGTGGCTACGGGCGGGGGAAAGCGGGCGAGTGCGCTCACTGCCTGCGCCCGGGTGAGATAATAGTCGGCGCTTCTGACGGCCCGTGCCAGCGCGGAGGCCGCCAGCGAGTCGCCGGTCCGGCGGGCGAGCTGGCTGATGGCCCAGTCCCGGTTCCAGAGATCGGGGTCTCTGGCCAGCTGAGCTGCCAGCCACGGCGTCGGCTGCTCGAAGGTCAGGGCTTTGAGCATGGCGTTGTTCTCATCGAACACGACCATGTTCGGCCGTGATTTGAGCCCCTCTATCGTGATCATCTGCTCCCGCTGGTCCAGCCTCACCCGCTTTCGCACGTCGCCAGCCGTTGTGCCTACCCACACCGTCACCGGCCCCTGGAATACCAGAGGAGTGGCAAAGCGAACCCCTGCGGTGTCCGCGTGCGCCGTGTCCACCTGGGTTTGCTGAACGGTGAGGGTCAGCGACCCCGTGGTCGAATCGTAGGCGTGGGCGACGGCGAATCGAGGATAGCCCGCCTGATAGATCCACTGATCCCAGAACCAGGCGAGGTTCCGGCCGGTGGCATGCAACACGGCTCGACGGAGGTCGTCGCTGGTGGCGTTGCCGTGGGCATGCCGGGTCAGATATCGGTTGATCGAGGCCCAGAACCGCTCCGGTCCGAGATGCTTCTTCAGCATCTCCATGACCAGGGCGCCCTTGGTGTAGACATTGTTCGAGTTGAATGAGGCGAGCGGAACGCTGCGTTTGGCGTCGGCGGCCAGGAAGCGATCATACTCGTCGAGATAGAAGTCGTCCTCCGCGCGGCGTCCCTGCCTGGCTCCCCAGTACTGACCGGCCATGAACTCGGCCAGCCCTTCATTCAGCCAATAGTTGGACCAGTTCTCCGTGGTGACAAAGTTGCCGAACCATTGGTGGGCGAGCTCATGGGGAATCAGCGACTGACGGTACCAGGGCCGGTCGCGATAGGCCCGCGCGTCCGGAAGCCAATCCACCAGCGTGGTGGCACCGACGTTCTCCATACCACCAATGAAATTGGTGACCGTCGCCTGGGAGTATTTGACCCACGGGTATTTCACCCCGGTCAGCCGGGTGAAGGTCTCCATCATGTCCGCGGTAACGCCGAAAAGGCGGCGCGCCAGAGGGAGATCCTCGGGATAGACGTAGTAGTCGAGGGGGACATTCCGCCACCGGTCGCTCACTTTCCTGAACGGCGCCGCGGCCAGAGAGATCAGATAGGTGGAAGCAGGCTGCTCCTGGCGCCAGTGCACCGTGTGGGTTCGGACGGCACCCTTTCCTGCACGAGCGCCGCGCGGCAGATCGGGCCGGTCACTCACCAACCGGCCGTTCGATACCACCATGAGGCCGGCCGGCACCCGGGCAACCAGCTCCCAGGTCGCCTTGTCGTCGGGGGCCGCATAGGTCGGAATCCAGTTGGGATTGCCGTCGGTGCCGCCCCCGCTGTACACCTGCTGCGGATGACGAGGTCTGCCCGGCTCGGCCTTGAAGAAGTAGAGCCCGCGGCCCTGGGTGATCCGGCCACGGTAGTCGATGGTGAAGCGCACCGTGTCGCGGAAGCCGACTGGCTTGGGCAGCCGCACCACTATGGAATCGCCGGGACGGGTAAACTGGGCGGACGGTCGGACGGTCGGACGGGCGGATACGCGTCCTGGTATTGCAGCGCCTTGATCTACGGTTACGCTCCGAACCGCGAGATTCCGGCCCATGGCCAGCACGATCGAGTCCAGCCCGGGACGCAGAGATACGAGAGTGGAGGTCACGTTCCCGTCGAACGCCGTCGCATTCCAATCGAAGTTGCCGACCTCGATCCGCTGATGAAGGAGATCGAAGTCGTGCGAGGGCGTGTCGCGGCCGCTGAGAATCCGCTCGGCGTTACTCGTCTGAGCGAAGAGTAGGGTGGTGACTGAAATCGTCGCCAGGATTGTCATTCTGAGCGAAGCGAAGGAGCCGATCTTAGGCATTACAGCGACAGCGTTAACTGCGCGAGCGGAGCGAAGGTGAGGCGGTGATGCCGGGTAGGGCCAAGTGCCTGCAGACCTTCCTGATGCTCTTCGGTTCCATATCCCACGTTGGTGTGCCATCCATAGCCGGGGTGCCGGGCTGCCAGGCGGTGCATGAGCAGGTCGCGCACCGTCTTGGCCAGGATGGCGGCCGCGGAGATCGACTGGCAGCGCGCGTCGCCATCCACCAGCGCATCGTGGGGGTAGCCGATTTCGGGAAGAGGAAGGCCGTCGATGAGAATGCGGTAGGGTTGTCCGAGCGTGTAGCGGCCGAGGAGCATGGCGATGGCCCGCCGCATGGCTAGCGCGGTGGCTACCCGGATATTGAAGCGGTCGATCTCGTGCGCCGAGGCTGCGCCGATCCCGAAGGCCACAACCCGGCCGCGTATCCGCGCCGCCAGTCGAACTCGCTTGCTCGCGGGAAGAACCTTGCTGTCGCGCAACCCGCGCACGCAGGAGCAGCCGGTCGGAAAGACGACGGCCGCGGCCACCACTGGTCCTGCCAGGGGGCCACGGCCGGCCTCGTCAACGCCGACGAGGAGATGCTCCTCAGCCCAGACGGCCCGTTCGCGGACCAGTGTAGGGCGAGGGGCCATGAGCTCAGGTCTCGCGCTTTTCCTTGATCCGGGCGGCCTTGCCGCTCAGAGCGCGCAGATAGTACAGCTTGGCGCGCCGCACCCGCCCCCGGCGGATCAGATCGATAGAGGCGATGGTGGGGCTGTGGATCGGGAAGAGCCGCTCCACCCCAACGCCCGCGGAGATCTTCCGGACCGTAAAGGTCTCGCTGATCCCGCCCCCCCGCTTGGCGATGACCATGCCCTCGAACGCCTGCAGGCGCTCCTTGTCACCTTCGCGAACCCGGACCATGACCCGGATGGTGTCTCCCGGATCGAATGCAGGAATGTCCGTGCGCAAGCCCTCACGGGCCACTTCTGCCAATCGCTGCATTATCCCATCCTCCGCGCCGTCCGGCGCCCGGTGAACCTGAAAAACTGGTACGATCTTACTACTGCGGCCCCGATTTGTCATCCGGAAGCGCCCTCAAGTCATTGCGAGGGTCCGCAGGACCCGAAGCAATCCAGTGGGCTGCCGGGGGATGCTTCGGGCGCTCCGCGCCCTCGCAATGACTCTCTAGCCCCCATGCTTCTCCCACAAGTCCGGCCTGCGTTCCTTCGTCAACCGCTCCGACTCCGCCTCCCGCCAGGCCTCGATCTCGGCGTGGTTCCCGGAGCGGAGCACCTCGGGCACGTCCAGGCCGCAATACTCCGCCGGCCTGGTATAGCTCGGCGGGCTCAGCATTCCGTCGTAATGTGAGTCGCCGCTGGCCGACTCGTGGTCTCCCAGAACGCCCGGCAGGAGGCGAACCACCGCATCCAGAACGCAGAGCGCCGCGGGCTCACCGCCGGATAGGACGAAGTCGCCGATCGACAGCTCCTCGGTGGCAAGCCCCTCCGCCACCCGCTGATCGACATCCTTATAGTGCCCGCACAGGAGGGTAAGCCGGTCGCCAAGTGAGAAACGAACCGCGTCGTCGTGGGTGAAGGGGCGGCCCCGGGCCGACATCAGTACCACCGGACCGGTTGGCCGAAGCGTTTCCACCGCCTCGAAGAACGGCTCCGGTTTCAGCACCATCCCCGCGCCACCACCGTACGCATAGTCATCTACGGTGGAGTGCCGGTCGTGGGTGAAGTCCCGCAGTTGCACCAGCCGGAACTGCACCAGCCCCGCCGCCGCCGCACGCCCCGGAATGCTGGTCGCCACGTAAGGGGCGATGACTTCGGGGAACAGGGTAACGACATCAATAGTCAGCATAGGCAGTCATGGCGAGGGTCCGAAGGACCCGTGGCAATCCAGCGGGATTGCTTCGGCGGCTTAGCCGCCTCGCAATGACTCGCTAGTCCAACAAGCCCTCCGGCGGCGTGACCGTCAGCTGCCGACCCGCCCGGTCCACCTGCTGCACGAACTCCTTCTTGTACGGCAGGAGAAACTCGCGCTTGGGGCCCTGCACCTCAATCATGATGCCGGCCGGCAGCTCGTACACCGCCGTCACCAGGCCGAGCGGCGTTTCGTCGGGAAGCCGCACGGCGAAGCCGTCCAGCTCGTGGAGATAGACCTCATCG
>Ga0180121_10001357_pt1 | contig 10401 bp, 9 predicted proteins | sample AntDrymUQ5402106_2_FD_129676 | JGI IMG/M metagenome (GOLD analysis project Ga0180121, IMG submission 129676) | Polar desert sand microbial communities from Dry Valleys, Antarctica - metaG UQ540 (21.06) (version 2) (version 2) | ecosystem: Environmental > Terrestrial > Soil > Desert | place...
CGATCCCGCTCGCCGAGGACGTGCCGGGGGCCACCGACCTGTTCGACCTCGTCCTGGTCCTGGTCCTGGCCTACACCCTGCTGCAGGGGCCGACCCTGCCCTGGGCGGCCGACCGGCTGGACATGTCCACGCACGGCGAGCCGCGCCATCTCGACGTCGAGGCGGCGCCGCTCGAAGGCATCGCCGCCGACCTGCTGCACGTACGGGTGCTGGCGCGGTCCCGGCTGCACGGTGTCGAGATAGCTGAGTTACGACTGCCCGAGGGGTCGTCGGTGTCCCTGGTGGTCCGAGAGGGGCGCTCGTTCGTCCCCGGCCTGACTACTCGGCTGACCCGCGGGGACGAGATCCTCGTCGTCACCCCGCGAAACATTCGCGAAGCGACCGAGACCAGGCTGCGCGCGGTGGCCGAGCACGGGCGGCTCGCCGGCTGGGCGCACCGGGGAACGCCTCGCCGACGATCGCAGTGAGTGTCGGCGATGTCAGGCATACTCGTGCCGAAGGTCGAGAGCTCCGCACGTACGCCTCCGAACGTGTGCGGACGGCAACCTCGCTGAGCCCAGCAAGGTGCCCTTCGGAGAAGACCTGGGCAGCAGCATGGCGCTGCGGCCAAGGACGGGCCGTACGCGGCCCAGAAGGGCTGTGACATGTCGGCATCCGTTTACCAAACCGACAACCATGGTGGCAGCGGCCGTTCAGGTGCTGAGGAGTACCTCCGGGTCCTGTTCCCTCGCTCTTGGGATGTTGTTGCCCGAGGAAGTGCCAACGAGGAGTCCGGGATCGCGTCCGGCATATGTCGGGATCTTTGGGCAGGGCGTGAGCGCGCACGCGCGCGAGCGGCGAACTCGCCGGTGCGACGCGAGGAGGTCGTCATCGACGGACGCCACGGCCTCCTTGATGTGACTGCCATCGTGTGCCTCGACTGTGCGTGGGTGGCGTGGGACGACAAGGTCGTCCACCCATGGGGTCTCGATGGAACCGCTCAGGAGCCCGACATCCGGGACTTCATGGGCGCCATGCGCGTTGGACGGACGGCCGCAGACATGGGGGAGCAGCCGTGGGAGCCGTACTTCGACACGCTCTACCCGAGTCGTCTGGCGCGCGACTTCGTTCAGTGGAAGCGGTTTTCGACCGGGGTGAGCATCGCGCGGCGGCTCTGGGAGCAACGTCATTGCCTGCTCGCCGCAAACCCGTACGTCGCGTCTGCGCTGGCGACAGGTGCCCACATCGGCGTGGTGCTCGACGCCGTGCCGCTCATCGCTCACGCAGCTTGCACTACTTGCACGTGGCTCGACGGGCGTGGAGTTTCAATGACCCGCCCGGACTGGCGAGGGCGCGCTGCAGCGATCGCTCGTCAACACGAGATCGAGCTCGCGACGTGACGTCAGCGTCGATCAGCGCGGTGGCGGGACGCAGATGTCTTCCTCCGACGAGATCTGGACGTTGGTGCTGGCGGAGGGGTCGATGCCGCGGTAATCGCTGCCGACCACGATGTCCACCCCGTCGGAGATATCCGGGCGCCGGAACACCTCGACCTGGCCCATGAACTGCTTGCTGACCAGGCGTACGGCCGCTGACTCGGGCTTGCGGTCGTAGATCGCGACGGTGTCGACCGAGATGTCCGTCGGCGCGTTCTCGGCGCTTCCGCGCAGGAAGCCACGCCGACGCAGCTGGTCCATGGTGGCGCCGGCGAGCCCCTCCCGGTTGCCGGCGTTGTAGACGTTGACCCGCACCTGTTCGGCCGGCAGCCGGTCCCCCTCGGCGAACTGCTCGTCGGTGCACCGCGGCTGCTCGGCGAACGGGTTGTCGGGTACCGGGTCGTTGAACTGATCCCAGCCGTACCAGCCGGCGGTGACCACGACCCCGAGCAGCACCAGCAGCGTGAGCGGCGTCCGCCACCTCATTAGCCGGTCCCGTCGACGTTGAGTACCCGGGCATGGAGCAGCGTCCGCTGCTGCAGCGCCGCGCGCAACGCCCGGTGCAGCCCGTCCTCGAGGTAGAGCTCCCCCTGCCACCGCACGACGTGGGCGAACAGGTCACCGTAGAAGGTGGAGTCGGCGTCCAGCAGGGTCGCCAGGTCGAGCGTCCCCTTGGTGGTCACGAGCTGGTCGAGGCGCACCTGCTGCGGCGGCAGGTCCGCCCACTCCCGCTGGCTCAGGCCATGGTCGGGGTACGGCCGCTCGTCGCCGACCCGACGGAAGATCATGCGCCGATAGTAGGAGGGCGCACTGGACCGGACCGATCTTCCGACGCCTCGGTCGCCGGGGCAGCGCTCCCACCCGTTAAATCGGCTCGCTCGTGCCGCCCTTACGCGGCGCCCCAATGGCCCGCGTTGCAGTTGCTCAAGGTTCGCTGATCAGATTCGGCGGGACCGAATCGACTCCTCGGCTCTGCTCAGCGCGGCCTCCGCAGCTTCTGGGGGAGCGGCGCCTGCCACTTCTCCAAGTCGGAGAGCGTTCCGCTCGCTGCTCTTGACGCTGTCCTCACGGGCTACGTTGGCGGCCTTAATACCGAAGTACGATGCCACCACCGAAGCGATAGCGGCGGTTACGGCACTGGTGATCGCAGCAACATTCGCCGCTCTGACATCAACCTCACCTTTGGCCAGAGGACTGTCAGGCAATGTGAGGAACGCAACGACTGCCACCACCACGAGCGCTATGAGTCCTCCGACACCGATCAGCGCAGCGCGCCAATCGCGTGACTCGCCTTCCGGCTGCTGATCGGGCGCGCCGGTCCTTTCGGCCATGTTCGTTCTCCCTGCGTTGCACACCTGCAGATGGTGTAACTCATCCTGCCGGCGGGACTAAGACCGTCTCGGTCTCGGACAGCTCTCAGATGCCTGGGCGGGTCGACAGCAGGTTATCCTCAGCAGGCGGGGCTCGGGCATGCTGTGATGGATCGCGCTCGTCCCTTGACCGCCGACATCGGATCGGGGACAGGCTGAAGCGGCCACCGTCGGGTGTTACCTCCCGAGCGAGTGTGGCGTTCATGGCGGAGGATGCGGGATTCGAACCCGCGAGGGCGTTAACCCAACCCGCTTTCCAAGCGAGCGCCATAGGCCACTAGGCGAATCCTCCGCGGAGCAGGTTACCGAGCCGACGGCCTCGACTCGGGCCACCGCCGAGGCCGCCGTACGATGGTCGGCAGCCCCTCGCGTGGCGGCATCCCGCCCAACTCCCCCAGGGCCGGAAGGCAGCAAGGGTCAGCAGGCTCTGCCGGGTGCGCGAGGGGTCCTTGGTGCCGTGGGGACTGCCCTGGGGACGGGCGCAGATGTGTCCGGCGCCGCGACTAGGGTGCGGGCGTGGACGCCCCGCTGGCCCTCTACCGCCGCTATCGGCCGGAGACCTTCGCCGAGGTGCTCGGCCAGGATCACGTGACCGGGCCGCTGCGGCAGGCGCTGGAGAACAACCGGGTCCATCACGCGTACCTCTTCTCCGGCCCCCGCGGCTGCGGCAAAACCACTAGCGCGCGGATCCTGGCCCGCACGCTCAACTGCGCCAAGTTCCCGACTGCCGAGCCGTGCGGCGAGTGCGACAGCTGCCGCGACCTGGCGCGCGGCGGGCCGGGCAGCCTCGACGTGATCGAGATCGACGCGGCCAGTCACGGTGGCGTCGAGGACACCCGTGAACTGCGCGAGCGCGCCACGTTCGCGCCGATGAACAGCCGGTTCAAGGTCTACATCATCGACGAGGCGCACATGGTGTCGCCGCAGGGCTTCAACGCGCTGCTGCGCGTGGTTGAGGAGCCGCCGCCGCACGTCAAGTTCGTGTTCGCCACCACCGAGCCGGACAAGGTCATCGGCACCATCCGCTCCCGCACCCACCACTACCCGTTCCGGCTGCTACCGCCTCGGCTGCTCGGGGACTACCTGTCGAAGATCTGCGCGCAGGAAGGCGTGACGATCGAGCCGCAGGCGCTGCCGCTGGTCGTACGGGCCGGTGCCGGCTCGGCGCGGGACTCGCTGAGCGTGCTCGACCAGCTGATGGGCGGCGCCGGAGAGGACGGGATCACGTACGAGCTCGCCACCGCGCTGCTCGGCTACACCCCGGAGACGCTGATCGACTCGGTCGTCGACGCGTTCGCTGCGGACGACGGTGCGGGGGTGTTCACGCTGGTCGACCAAGTGGTCGAGGGCGGACGAGAGCCGCGCCGGTTCGTCGAGGACCTGTTGCAACGGCTGCGCGACCTGGTGGTGCTGGCGCACGCCCCCAACGCCGCCGAGACGCTGCTCGATGTCCCGGTCGACCAGGCGGAGCGACTGGCCGGCCAGGCCGCTCGGTTCGGTCCGGCGGACCTGGTCCGGGCCGCCGAGGTGGTTGCCACCACGCTGGTCGACCTGAAGGGGCCGACCGCGCCGCGGCTGCTGCTCGAGATCATGTGCGCCCGGGTCCTGCTGCCGGCTGCCGAGGACTCCACCCGTGGCCTGCAGGCCCGCCTCGACCGGCTGGAGCGGCGGGTCACGGTCGGGGCGGCCGTCGAGTCTGCGCCGGCCCAGCCGGCCCAGCCGGCCCAGCCGGCCGAGCCAAAGCCGGACCGATCTTCCGACGCCTCGGTCGCCCCGGCAGCCGTACGGTCGGAAGATCCGCCGCGGGAAGCCGAGCCCGCGCCGGAGCAGCCGGAGCAGCCGAACCAGCCCGAACCGACGGGCGGAGCAGCCGTTGGCAACGAGCTGCACCAGGTGCGCACGCTGTGGCCCGACGTGCTGGACGTGCTCAAGTCGTCGTCGCGGTACGTCTGGGCGCTGGTGGGCAAGCAGGCGCAGGTCGTCGCCGCCGAAGCAGGCGTGGTGACGCTCGGGTTCAAGGCCAGCAGCAACATCGACAGCATGAAGGAACGCGACCGCGAGGCCGTCGTCGTGGCTGCGCTGGCCAAGGTGCTCGGCGGCGAGTGGCGGGTCGAACTCGTCGTCGACCCGTCCGCGGGCGGGTCACCGGCAGCGCCGGCCGAGCCGACGGGCGGCGCACAGGTCGACGATCCCGACGCGACACCGGAGGGCGGCACGCAGGAGCTGCTAAGCCGCGAGCTCGGCGCGACCGTGATCGAGGAGATCCCCAACCAGCGGTAGGGAGGAGGGTCTCGTGTACGAGGGCATCGTCCAGGACCTGATCGACGAGCTCGGCCGGTTGCCGGGCGTGGGTCCCAAGGGCGCCCAGCGGATCGCGTTCTACCTGCTCGACGCCGACCCGGTCGACGTCAAGCGGCTGGCGCAGGTGCTCGCCGAGGCGAAGGACAAGGTGCGGTTCTGCTCGGTCTGCGGCAACGTGGCCGAGGAAGAGCAGTGTCGGGTCTGCCGCGACCCGCGCCGCGACAGGTCGCTGCTGTGCGTGGTCGAGGAGTCCAAGGACGTCGTGGCGATCGAGAAGACCCGCGAGTTCCGCGGCCGCTACCACGTCCTCGGCGGCGCGATCTCGCCGATCGACGGCATCGGCCCCGACCAGCTGCGGGTGCGCGAGCTGATGACCCGGCTCGCCGACGGCGAGGTCACCGAGGTCATCCTCGCCACCGACCCCAACCTCGAGGGCGAGGCGACCGCGACCTACCTCACCCGCATGCTGCGCCCGCTGGGCTTGCGCGTGACCCGGCTGGCGAGTGGACTGCCGGTCGGCGGGGACTTGGAGTACGCCGACGAGGTCACGCTCGGACGGGCGTTCGAGGGGAGGCGAAGTGTCGACACCTGACGAGACCCGCGTCGACGGCGACCTGGAGGACCTCGCCCAGGCGGTGGCCGACCAGGTGGCGTCGTTCCTGCTGGCCGTACGCGAGGTGGCGCACCGCGGCGAGTCGGCTACCACGGTGCCGTTGTTGCTGCTCGAGGTGAGCCAGCTGCTGCTCGCCGGCGCCCGGCTCGGCGTGATGACCGACCTGGTGCCGCAGGAGCCGTACGAGGAGGAGACCGGCCCCGATCCCGACCTCGACCGCATCCGGGAGGGACTTGCCGGACTGCTCGGTGCCGCCGACGAGTACGTCGAGGTGTTCGACCCGTACGTCGACCCGCCCGAGCTGGTGCCGGGCCGCATCTCCGACGACGTGGCGGCGATCGCCGAGCGGCTGGCGCACGGGCTGGCGCACCACCGGGCCGGCCGGGTCGACGAGGCGCTGTGGTGGTGGCAGTTCAGCTATGTGTCGTCGTGGGGATTGGAGGCCAGCGCAGTGCTGCGGGCGCTGCAGTCGGTGGTCGCTCACGACCGGTTCGACCAGGACAAGGACGAGACGATCGAGCTGGAGCGGATCGCCGCCGCCGAGAAGCTCGTCGACGACCCCAGCTGAGACCCCCGTACGGATCTGTCAGCTTGAGGACAATCGTTTGCGCAGGTAAGCGGCCTGTTGACGGGCCAACCTAGCTGACAAGTCGGTATGGGGTGGCCTTGCCGGTGGCGCCTGGGGTTGGCGTCGTCGGGTACCGCCCGCCGGTCGGCCCGGCCACCTGATGCGCACCCGGCCGGCCGTCCTCAACCTCGAACGAGGCGTACGTGTACGGGTGCCCGTCCGGGGTGCTCACGGTCGTCACCATCCGCAGGTCGGTGCGCATCTTCTCGGTGTCGAGCCGGCACTGGACATAGCCGCGCCGGTCCCCGTCGAAGAACTTGATGTGCGGGTTGAACTTGATCATCGGGCCGTAGTAGGGCCCGTAGACCTCGCCGTCGCCGTTGCTGGAGATCGACGACCCGACGAACTCGGTGCCCACCACCGGCGAGTTCTTGATGTCGAAGTCGCGGTGGATGTCGTTGACGAACGTCGAGTGCCAGTCGCCGGTGGTGACGACCGGGTTGCTCAGCGCGTTGCGCTGCCAGCTCGCGGTGATCCGGTTGCGGGCCGCCGGGAACCCGTCCCAGGCGTCGTGCCACAGCCGCGCCCCGTCCTCCGCCTCGTGTTCCAGCCGCCCCATCATCACGTTGCTGGCCATGACGTTCCACTGGGCGATGGAGTCGCGGTGCCCGGCGTACAACCAGCGCTCCTGCCTGTCACCGAGCATGGTGATGTCCGGGTCGTAACCGGCCTCGCACGCCGGTGCCTCGGCCCAGCCGCACGGCGGGATGCTCCGGTACTGCCGGCCGTCAACGACATCGAACTGAGCGAGCGTGCCCCAGTGCAGCCGCCGGTAAATCCGTGGACCGTCCGCGTCCGGCCTGGCCGGCTTGCGCACCGGCTGGTGCTCGTACCACGCCTGGTACGCGGCGGCGCGCAGCGCCGAGATGTCGCCCTCGTACTGCGACTCGGTGTTGGCATAGTCGTTCTGGACCTCGTGGTCGTCCCACGTGACCACCCAGGGAAAGCGGGCGTGCGCGAGCTGCAGCTGCGGGTCGGACTTGACCAGCCCATACTGCATCCGCCAGCGCTCGAGCTTACGCGGCGCCGTGCGCAGCGTCGCCGGCGTGTTGACCTTTCGGTAGCCGCCGTTGCTCGGGATGCCGCCCTCGTAGACGTAGTCGCCGAGGTGGAACACCAGGTCGAGGTCCTCGCTCGCTATGTGCGCGTACGAGGGGTTGTAGCCGCTGGCCCAGTCCTGGCAGGAGGCGAACGCGAAGTCCAGCTGGGTCACGGCCGCGTCCCGAGCCGGTGCCGTGCGGGTGCGCCCGAGGCGGGAGACGTCGTCGCGGTACCAGAAGCGGTAGAACCACTCCTGGTCCGGGTCGAGTCCCTCGAGGTCGACGTGGACCGAGTGCCCCAGCTCCGGCAGCGCCCACACGTCACCGGAGCGCCCGACCTGCGTGAACGCCTCGTTCGCGGCGAGCTCCCAGCGCACTGGCACCCGGACGTTCGGCATCCCACCACCGTGCTGGAACGGCTGTGGCGCCAGCCGGGTCCACAGCACGACGCCGCTCTGTGTCGGGTCGCCGCTGGCGACGCCGAGCCTGAACGGGTAGCGACCGCCCTCCAGCCGGGGCGCCGCAGCGGCACGCCCGGCCGGGAGCTGCGCGGCGGCCGCCAGACTGGCGACGCCGGCGACGGCCGCCAGGAACCGGCGGCGTTCGAGGGTCGCGGCTGCGGGGAGCGTGGTGAGGTCTGCCACAGCCCGGTTCTACACCTCGCGCCGATAGACTCGACAGGCCAGACGTCAACCCGTCACCGACTGTTCACCCAACCCGCACCGTTCATCGCCATGGCACTTCGGAGGACGCCCGTGGGCCTGGTCGTCCAGAAGTACGGAGGTTCGTCGGTCGCCGACGCGACCGGGGTCAAGCGCGTCGCGCAACGGATCGCGTCCACCCGAAAGGCCGGCGACGATGTGGTCGTCGTGGTGTCGGCGATGGGCGACAGCACCGACGAGCTGCTCGACCTGGCGCACCAGGTGTCCCCGCTGCCGCTGGGTCGTGAGCTGGACATGTTGCTCACCGCCGGCGAGCGGATCTCGATGGCGCTGCTGGCTATGGCGATCGGAAACCTCGGCCACGAGGCGCGCTCGTTCACCGGCTCGCAGGCAGGCGTCATCACCGACTCGTCACATGGCCGGGCCAAGATCATCGACGTCACCCCGGGTCGGATCGAGCAGGCGCTGTCCGAGGGCGCGATCCCCATCGTCGCCGGCTTCCAGGGCGTGAGCCAGGACAGCAAGGACATCACCACGCTCGGCCGCGGCGGCTCCGACACCACCGCGGTTGCGCTCGCCGTTGCGCTGGACGCTCATGTGTGCGAGATCTACACCGACGTCGACGGCGTCTTCACCGCTGACCCGCGCATCGTCCCAACCGCTCGGCGGCTGGCCACGCTGGCGTACGAGGAGATGTTGGAGATGGCAGCGTCGGGTGCCAAGATCCTGCACCTGCGCTGCGTCGAGTACGGACGCAAGCACAACCTCCCGATCCACGTCCGGTCGAGCTTTTCAACCCGGCCGGGCACCTGGGTCACCGACCGCCCCGACCAGATTTTAGGAGGCGCCGTGGAGCAGCCGATCATCTCCGGGGTCGCGCACGACCGCAGCGAGGCGAAGGTCACCGTCGTCGGCGTCCCCGACAAGGTGGGCGTGGCGGCGCGCGTCTTCGACGCCTTGGCGACCGCGCAGATCAACCTGGACATGATCGTCCAGAACATCTCCGCGGCAACGACCGGGCGCACCGACATCTCGTTCACGCTGCCGCGCTCCGACGGCCAGACCGCGATGACTGCGCTTGCCGCACTTCGCGGCGAGGTCGGCTACGAACAGCTGCTGTTCGACGACCGGATCGGCAAGGTGTCGCTGGTCGGCGCCGGCATGCGCACCCACCCCGGTGTCTCCGCCCGCTTCTTCACCGCGCTCGCCGAGGCGGGGATCAACATCGAGATGATCTCGACGTCGGAGATCCGGATCTCCGTGGTGGTCGACGAGGCCAGGGTCGACGACGCGGTGTCGGCGGCGCACGCGGCGTTCGACCTTGACTCCGACGAGGTGGAGGCGGTCGTGTACGGCGGGACCGGCCGGTGACCGGCTGGCTGCGCGTTGGTGTCGTCGGCGCCACGGGGCAGGTCGGCGCCATGATGCGTCGGCTGCTGGCCGAGCGCGAGCTTCTGGTCGGCCAGGTGCGGTTCTTCGCCTCCTCCCGTTCGGCCGGGACCCGGTTGCGTTGGGCTGGCGCGGATGTCGTCGTCGAGGACACGGCAGCCGCCGACCCGAGCGGGCTGGACCTCGTGCTGTTCTCCGCGGGCGCCGCTGCATCTCGGCAGCTGGCGCCCCGGTTTGCCGATGCCGGCGCCGTGGTCATCGACAACTCGTCGGCCTGGCGGCTCGACCCCGACGTGCCGCTGGTCGTCAGCGAGGTCAACCCGGAGGCCATCGAGCAGGCGCTGGCTCCCGGCGGTCGTCGGATCGTCGCCAACCCCAACTGCACGACGATGGCGGCGATGCCGGTGCTCAAGCCGCTGCACGACGAGGCCGGGCTGGTGCGGCTGGTCGCCTCGACATACCAGGCGGTCTCCGGCAGCGGGCTGGCCGGAGTGGACGAGCTGGACAAGCAGGTTCGCCAGGTGGTGGATCGGGCCAGCGAGCTCACCCACGACGGCTCGGCGGTGCAGTTCCCCACGCCGGCCAAGTACGTCGCGCCGATCGCGTTCAACGTCTTGCCGGTTGCGGGCAGCGTCGTCGACGACGGCTCGTACGAGACCGACGAGGAGCAGAAGCTGCGCAACGAGGCGCGCAAGATCCTCGACCTCCCCGAGCTGCCGGTGTCCGGGACCTGCGTGCGGGTGCCGGTGTTCACCGGGCACTCGCTGTCGCTGAACGCGGAGTTCTCTCGGCCGCTGTCGGTCGAACGCGCGGCCGAGGTGCTGGCGGTCGCGCGGGGCGTTGAGCTCGTCGACGTCCCCAACCCGCTGCAGGCCGCCGGCCGCGACGCTGCGTACGTCGGTCGGATCCGGCAGGACGAGGGAGTGCCGGACGGGCGCGGGCTGGCGCTGTTCGTCAGCAGCGACAACCTGCGCAAGGGGGCG
>Ga0180121_10001358_pt1 | contig 10398 bp, 9 predicted proteins | sample AntDrymUQ5402106_2_FD_129676 | JGI IMG/M metagenome (GOLD analysis project Ga0180121, IMG submission 129676) | Polar desert sand microbial communities from Dry Valleys, Antarctica - metaG UQ540 (21.06) (version 2) (version 2) | ecosystem: Environmental > Terrestrial > Soil > Desert | place...
CGATGTCGGCGAGCGGCGCCAGCTCGATGGCGAGCTTCTCCAGCTCGGCGTGCGCCGCACCGAGCTCCGCCAGCTCGCGCCCCACACGATCCTGCTCGCGCGCGATGCCGGCACCTTCGTTCTCGGCGACTCGCGATTCGGTCATGAGCTCCTGGAGGCGGTCGCGCTCCTCCTGGGCGCGGCGCCAGCGCGGCAGGATCTCGACGAGCTTGGCCTCCGCTTCCGCCCGCCGTCGGTCCGCGGTCTCCGCGCGCGAGCGCGCATTGGCCAGGCGCGCTTCGGCCTCGGTCACCGCGCGGACGGCGACGTCCGGATCGCGCATGCCGCTGCGCAATCCCTGCATCTCCGCGACGATCAGCTTGCGACGGTCACGAACGAGATCCTGTGCAGTGCGAAGCTTCTCGTACCCCAGCACACGGGAGAGGAACTGTCCACGGTCCGACGGCTTCATCGCCGCCATCACGTTCAGCTCTTTCTGGCCGGTGAAGTAGGTGTTGAAGAACTCGCCGCGCGTCATGCCGAGGCGGCGGTGCAGCAGCTCGGTGACGCCCGTGATCGTATTGGCGATCGGAACGGACGATCCGTCGAGATACACCTCTGCCGAGGTCAGCCCGCGCTCGATCCGGTAGCGGTGGCCGCCGAGCTCGAAGTCCAGTTCGACCCGCACCTGCGCCCGGGGACCGGCGCGGTTGAAGCGGATCGTGTCGCGTGTTCCCCGCGCCGCGGCGTTGCCATACAGCGCCCACGCGATCGCCTCGAGGATCGTCGTCTTTCCGGATCCGTTGGGCCCGATCACTCCCGTGATGCCGCGGTCGAACATCAGCACGCTGTCGGCGTGCTGACGGAAGTTGCACATCCGCAGCCGGTCGAGTCTCAAACGCCCGCCTCGCGCGGATCGGGCTGGGTCGGGGTCGCCGCTTCGGCTTCCTCGAGGTAGCGCAGGCCGAGCGCGACCAGCGCTTCCCGATCAATGTCGCTTTCGAGGACCCGGCTGCGAAGCTTCTCCCGCACCGTCTCCGCCAGCGAGGGGCGTCGCCCGGGTGCGCCGTGCCCGTGAACGCGGATGATCTCGGGGCGTCGGGTGTCGAGGAGAAAGTGGAGCGCGCGCCGCTTGAAGCCTCGCAGTGCCTGATGGTCGAGCTCGCGCGCGATGTGCCGCGGAATGTCGCGGATGACCAGGCGCACGATCTTGTCGTCAATCCCGTCCTCACACCCATCGACGCACTCGAGGATGCGGCGGTCGACATCCGCGGCGGAAAGGCCGCGCGCCGAGAACGGGGGAAGGTCTACCAGCGGGCGCGAGTTCGCCAGCGGATGGAATGTGTGCACCCGCCGCTCGAGGTCATACTCGATCATCCCCTTCCCCTTCAACCCCGCCGTGCGCTCCTCGACGAGCTCGCCCCACGGGTTCGCGCTCGTGTATTCGACCGAGCCCGAGTAATACGCGTTCGGGGCTACCTCGCGGAACACGTGGTAATGGCCAAGGGCGATGTAGTCCCACCGGTGAATGCCGAGCGCCTCGCGCGGAATCTCGACGGCAGCGCGCTCATCGACGGCGGAGCGCGGGATGACCCCTTCGACTTCACCGTGCAGGAGGAGGACGTTGTATCGCGCGTCCGGGTCCGGCGTGAACGCGATGCGCGCGCCGGGGAGATCGGGCACCGCGAGAATGGAGAGATCGCGCTCGGGAAGCCCGATACGGCGGGCCGCGGCGTCGACGACGTGAATTCCCAGCGGCGAGAAGAGACGAAGGATGCAGCCCGTCTCGGCGGAGCGCGGCGTGTCGTGGTTCCCGGCGACGATGACGACCGACGTCTCGGGGAGCGCGCGCGTGAGCCGCGCAAACTGGTGGAACCCGTGCAGGATCGCCGGGTTGGTGGGCCGAACGCTATGGAAGATGTCGCCAGCGAGCAGGATCACATCCGGGCGCAGCTCGATCGCGCGGTCGACGGCGCGCTTGAATGCGGCAGCAACGTCCGCCTCCCGCTGGTTGATGCCAGCCGGAGTCAGCCGCTGATATTGCCGAAAGCCGAGGTGCAGGTCCGAAAGGTGGAGAAGCCGCACACGGGGGTTGTGAGAGAATTGGCTAACTCTTCTACCCGCTTGAGGATAGCTGGTTTCCTCACCGCTTGTCCAGAGCCCGCATCCGCTGGGTGATCGTGAGGTCGAAGCGCATGGGGTTCGACTTGCTGCCGGCTGGCGGAGGAAGAACGGACCGGAGCGTGATGACCGCACGTGAATCGGTCATCCAGCCCCGCTTGCGGTCCACGGTCATCCCGCCGCGAATGGTGCCGGTCATCTCGAGCCCGGCCGGGCCCTTCACCGAATCGACCGTCGAGCGTGAGAGCTCGCCGAGGAGCGAGATGTGGGCGACTTCGCGGTTCCGCGAGAGCGAGTCGAACCGGAACGTCGTCTTGAGCGATGCCGTGCTCGAATATGCACCCTGCCCCTGCAAGGGCACGGTGACGACCTTCGACCAGCGCTCCCCGACCTGCACCGGCGTCCGCGGAAGCGTGGAGGGCATCTCGGCCATGAGGGCCCGCAGCTCATTCGCGAGCTCGCTCGCCTCGGTGACGAATTCCGACGATCCATCCGGGAGGACGCGCATCTCGACGCGCGACCCTTCCAGGGCGCGACGGCTCTGCTCTCGCGAGGAGCTCCGGCCCGAGTCGGGTCCCGAGAGGGAGACGGAGTCCGTGACCGTGAGCACGCGCGCGCTGGCGCTGTCGCTGGAGAGCACCATCGCTCGTGCAAGGATGGCCATGCGGGTCGTCATCGACATGGTGGAATCGCGCTGGCCGACTCTCGTCGTCCCCTTCATCTCCACCGTTTGCTCCAGACGGATGTGGAAGGTGTCGCCGACCGTCGGTCGAATCTCGAGCAGTACCGGTTGCGCCATCGCCAGTGCGGGCAGGAACACCGCCCCGGCAAGCGCAGCGGCCGCCGCTCCCTGGATGTTCCACCGGAGCAGACTAAAAGCCATACGGATCATCGTCTGGGGCCGGCTTGAGCGGCACGGGAGCGGGACGTGGTGCGGCGGTGCGTTGCGGAACCCGGGAGCGGAACTGGGCCTTGAAGTACCCGCGAACATCGCCCGGCCTGGCGAGCATCGTCGCGCTGCGCGCCCGCAGCACCTCGGCCTCGTCGTACTGACTGACGATGTCCTCGACCCAGGCGAGCGTGAGCGTCGGGTCGAGCCGGCGGAGGGAGCGCAGCACCGATTCCTCGAGCGAGAGATCCGCGGCCTGCGGAAATCGCTCGGCGCCATCACGGCCGTTCATGACTGCGGGCCGTGGGAATCGAATGAAGATCGGCTGCGTGAAATGCGGGTGACGCACCATCAATTGCCCTTTGTCCAGTGTGGCGAGCTTTGTTCGCGTCGCGGGGCTCAGCACCGCGTACCCGGGGGTCGCCAGCTCATCCGCATCCATTCGTCCGAACAGTGACGTTCCCGAATTTCCGACCACCCGCCGATGGACCTGCGAGCGAAACTGCTGCGCGCTGAACAGCACGAGCCCGAGGTACCGACCCCGCTCGGCGATATCGAGGAGCATCCGGCGCACGTAGGTATCCGGCGCGTCGCTCGCGGCGTACTTGTTCAGCTCGTCGACGAACACCACCAGATGCTTGACTCCGAGATCCCGGCGCTCGAGGTGCTCGCGAAGCTTCGAGACGATCCGCGCGAAGATCAGGTCCTGGGCATCCTCTTCCGACGAGGCGACGTCCACTACGTACACCGTGCGATCTTCAAAGCTCCCGAACGGAAGGTCGCTGACCACGCCCTCGTCAGTGACGAGGCCGGCGCACCGGGTCGAGATGTTCGAAAGGCGGTTCCTCACCTTCCGGATGGTCGCGACGTGGTGGGTTCGCCAGGTATCGCCGCTGCTGCGTGATTCCACGCCATTGAGGACGTCGCGGAACCACTGTTCCAGATCTCCGAAGCTCTGCACCCGGTGGGGCCGGCTGAGCACCGGATCACTGAAGTCGCGGTCGATCACCCGCTCCTTGATGAAGTCGATGAGCGCGTCCGCCTTGGCATCGACGTCATCGCGGTTGAGCAGCACTTCCGCGAATTGGAGCACCTCGCGCAGGCCCCAGGTGAGCGGCTGGAGATTGTGCGCGAGCGCCTCGTTCGAGCGCAGTGTATTGAGGCCATGCCCCTTCGCGGTGTATGGCGCGAAGTACTCCACCTTCTTGAAGGGCGCGGGGTCGACGCCAAGCTGCTCGTAGATCTCGCGGTCGCGATCGGTGATCGCTCCGGGCTGGTCGAGGAAGCAGAGGTCCGGTCCCTTCACGTTGAAGAGAACCGCCGCGATGGAGCCCTTCTGCGCGGGGAAGTGGGTGAACAGCGAGGCGAGGATCCATTCCACCGCGCTGGTCTTCGTCGCGAGGCCCGACACGCCGGCAATGTTGAGGTGCGCGGCCTCCGGGCCGACGAGGAAGTCCGCATCGAGATAGATCGGCGAATCGGTTCCGCCCGCACGATAGATCCCGATCGGGATGCCGGTGTTGTTCTCCGGCCGAAGGTATCCATCCATCCGAAGCGCGACCGCGACGTCCTCATTGGTCGCGAGGAAGACCTGCCCCATCGGCACCGGCTGAAGCGGCTCTTCCGGGATCTGCCGGAGCACCGCCGCGGTGTAGAGGCGGATCTCGGCGCGCTCGGTGGGCGCGAAGCCCGGGCTCGAGGGGTTGCCATCGTGACCGAGGACGTCGTGCAGCGGCGTCTGGAGGTCGGTGTAGCTGAATCCCTCGACGACGATGCCGTAGATGTGCGGGAGCACTCCCTCGACCGGAGTGTTGCCATCGACGCGGACGATCGTGCCGATACCGACCGGGGAATCGAGCGCCGTCCAGAAGTGGAACTCGTGCGGGGTGTTCGGGCGCCGCTCGGTGGCGACGACGCGGCCCAATGACATCGGTGCAGTGACGAAGGGAGAAGTCTCAGACCGCGCGGAGAGTCTCCTCACAGTCACGGATGCCGTACACCATCGTGTCCCAGCGCGCGTCAGGCAGCGACAGCGGCGCTGCCTCGGCGAGGATCCAGCTCGAAATCTCGTCGGCCTTTTCCGTCGAGGCGTGTGACGCGGCGATCTCGACGCGAACGAGCCCCCACAGCGGATCGTGGCCGGCGCTGTCGCGTATACGAAGGTACCACGTGGCGACGGTCGCCCACTTCGGCGTGATGCGGAGCATGCTCGATCGCTCCCCGCGACGGAGGCCGAACACCACCTGCATCGCGTCCTCTTCGACATAGAGAACGCGGTGGCTCTTCACGATGCCGGCGACACTCGTCGCGGTGCCGACGCGCGGGCTTCCGGCAATGCTGCCGTCCACGAACAGGGGCCCGGCCCCCTCGGCGCACCATCGCTCGGCGAGCGTCGTCTCGAGGGCATCGCGTCTCCGGCGCACGACCGAATAGGCTCGATCGGCCAGCGCGGCCGGGTGGCCGGACCCCACGGGACCGCCGTAGTCGGCCCCGCAGGTGTCGACGAGAGCGAGCGGCCCGCTCTCGTCCCACAGCGCGGGCGTGACGTGGTTCCGGGGAAGATAGAGTGACCGCTCCCGCTCGTGTGCCCAGGTCACCAGCCGTCGGTTGCGCCGCTCGCGCACGATGGCGGCGACGGTTCCGATGACGAGCGGGACTCCGCGGTCGTAGGCCACGACTCGGCTCTCCTGGGTGCCGTCGAGGAATGCGGCGAACCCAGCCTCGACCGGGCGGAGTATCGGATGAGCCCTGACGGTCGTCCCTTCCAGAACGGAGGCACTGACCGTGTGGGCTTTCTCGGAAGCCGGGACTGTCAGTTCGAGGGGCGTTCCCCCATCCATGACTGCCCTCGCCTCCGGTGCGCGATCTGCGATGTACCGCTGCACTACCGAGTCGTGGGCGTCGGATCCGCGCGATTTATACGTCAGCCACCTCTAACTCTCGTCGCCGCTGGCATTGACCAGCGCGTCAGGCGCCAATGATGCTTTCACCGATCGCAACCGATTCGCTGGTGCGGGCCGCCTGATGAGGCAGCTGGCGATCGTCGCGACCATCCTAACGGTCGCGACCGGCTGTGACAAGCTGAAGGCGGCCGGCGGCATCGCCGCCACCGATGCGAGCCTCCCCGTGGCGGATGCGCTCGATCTCTCGCGCAAGCCTGACATCCTGTTCCAGGTGTTCGGCGAGAAGGACGACACGCGGATGATCCCGCTGGCTGCGCTCGTCGATGGCTCGATCAAGCAGATCAACCTCTCGAGCGATGGCTGGCGGCAGTTCGCCACCCAGTACGAGAAATCAGGTACGTCCTATCATCTCTACGATGACGGTCGCGATGTGGGAACGGCGAAGGTGCGACAGGGGATGTGGGAGAAAAAGGACGCCCCGCTCTACAGCCTCCCGAACTGCAAGGTGTTGATTCCCCTGGCGGCGGTCGGTTTGCAGACGAAGATCGAGCTCGGATACACCGTCGACCTGCTCGCGTCTTCGGCCGAGATCGCTCCCGGTTCGGCCGGTTTGGAGCTGCCCCCCGCGGAGCTGGAGCGGACGGCCCGCGAGATTGGCTATCTGGTAGGCGCTCGCGCGTCGTCCGGTGCAATCTCCCGCCAGGCGATCGACGCGCTCGACTTCCGGAGCTTCGCGGTGCAGACCGGGGCGACGCCCGCGCCGACCATCGTCGCATCCTTCATCGATTCCCGCAGTGAAGCCCTCGACGAAGGGACCACCCGGGGCCACATCTTCGTGATCGCGGATCGCCAGGCCAGCGGCAGCTACGCCCCGACCTTCTCGCACGCGTTCGGGGGCTCGACATCGAACGCCGAGTATCGCGTCTACCTGAACCATCTCGACCTCACGGGCGATGGAGTCCAGGAGATCCTTGTCGAGGCCAGGCAAGTGGGCGGCGGCGCGTCGGTCACCGCGTTGAGCTACCGCAATGGCGAGTGGGAGGAAGTCTTCCGCAGCCGGTCGGGCTGGTGTCTCGACGGGGCGGATTGATCGGACTGTCCCCCGTTCATTCGATCCCGATGTCCCAGGCCTGCTCGAGATCCTTCTTGGAGTAGGCGCGAAACGCGGTCAACGTCTGGGTGCGGATCAGCCCCGGCACATCCGGAAACTTCTCCGTGATGACCTGGGCGATCTGCGCGTACTCCGCGACTCGCACGATCGCGACGAGATCCCACTCCCCCGACACCGAGTAGACCTCCATCACGCCGTCGATGCCGGCGAGCTTCGTCGCGCACTGGGGGATCTGCCGGGGCTCGGCCTTGATGAGAACGATGGTGGTGATCACTGGTCGAGAGGAAAAGGGGGAACGTTCAGCAGCCACAGCCCTGCAATCCTGCCCTGCGGGTCCACGTCGAGGAGCAGGTCGCGCGCAATGCGCACCGTGCGGACGGGGCGTGACGGGCCGACGCGAAAGTGAATCGTCTGCTCCTTCTGGTCGGCCTCGGCGGCGAGCGCCGTGTCGATGGACACCGAGCCTACGTCGTCACCGAGCTTTCGCAGCGGCACGGCGACCCGGCCATCTTCGACGTTGGGCGGAACCGTCAACGCGGTGACCTTTCGAACATCGGGCCAGACCGCGACCTCCACGCCGTGAATTCTTCCGCCGGTCACATCGAGGTTGAGCCACGCGCCGTCGCCGCCCATGAGCTCCACCGAGCCGCAGAGTCCCTCGCCGACGGCCTTCGCCCGGACGGCCGCAGTGAGGATGTCGGTATCCGTGTCCCAGCGATAGTCGACGTCGGGGACGCTGCCCTGGGCGGGTTCGATCTGGACGGAAAAGCTCACGCTGCGCTCCGGCACGGGGACGGCAAAGGTGCGTCGCCGCAGCACACGAAGCAATTCGATTCATCGCGCGTGTGACCGAGGCCTTGCGGCGGGCAACTTATCCTGCGACAGCGACCGGGGACCAGAGCCGATGCCCACGACAGCCCGGCATTCTGCGGATGCGAGCGCGTTCCGGCGTGGGACGGGCGCCTGCTTGGAGCCGCGTCCGCGGCGCCACTATACTTCACGGCTCGCGTGGCCCATCGCCGATGCAGCCCGCGCACCTTTGGGAGGTCATGTGGCGGAACGCGACGAGCACGCTGGGAGCGCCGGGACGAAAAGTCCGGCGAATGCAGGCACGATCATCACACGTCCCCACGATGAGGATGCCGTCGCTGAGGTAGTCGGGCCCGTCCTCCAACGCATCGACAGGGCTGCGAGGACCGTGCAGGCCATCATCATCACCGCCGACGCTGACGACGCGCTTGCATTCGCTCGCGCGGCACTGGCCAGCGGCGACGTTGGTTTGCTCGCGGCGACCAGCGAGGGCCGGGCGCTCCGGCTGCTTCGTGCGCAACCAGCGCCGGTCGTCGCGGGGCCAGCTTCGACCCTCGTCGCGCTCATGCGCCATTCCGCCCTCAAGCTCCATGAGGTGAGGAACGTCGTCGTGGCCTGGGCCGATGCGATCCTGGCCGCGGGCGAAGCAGAAGCTCTCGAGACGCTGATGGCGGAGCTCCCGAAGGAGGCATCACGGGTCCTCGTCGCGAGCGAGCTCTCCGCGCCGGTCGAAGAGCTCGCGGAGCGATATTTCCGGCGAGCGCACCGACTGAACCAGCCCCCACAGGCAGAAGGTCTCTCGGCCGTCGTCATGTCATACGTGACGGTTACCCCGGTCACGCGCCCCGCTGCGTTGCGTCGGGTGCTTGACGAGCTCGATCCGCCAAGTGCCGCGATCCATGCGCGAACGGAATCCTCGGCCGGTGAGGCTCGCGCCGCCTTGCGTGAGCTGGGCTACGCGGCGGGTGATCCGAACATCACCGTCACGACCGATGCGGCGCCGCCTGATGTCTCGCTGATCATCCTCTACGACGTTCCCCAGGCGGCCGAGCAGCTTCGCGCCATCGTGGGCGCGGGGACACCGCGTGTCGTCGCATTCGCGCGTCCCCGCGAGCTCGCGCGACTCGGCGTGCTCGCCGGGCTGGCGCCCACGCCCCTGCCGTCGCGCGAGGCCACCGAGCACGCGCGCCGAATGCTGGACGCAGCGCGCGATGAGCTCCGAGCGGAAATGCGACGGGGCATTCCCGATCGCCAGATCGTCGCGCTCGAGCCGCTGCTCGACGAATTCGATGGGATCGAGATTGCCGGCGCCGCGCTTCGCCTGCTGGAGCGGGCGCGGGAACGGGCCGCCGTCGCAGCCGCGGCGGCGGCGACGAGCGCACCCAGTGCGCAGCCTCCCGCCTTCACGCGACTCTTCATGACCGTGGGGACGCGCGACAACATCGGCCCTGGCGACCTGGTGGGAATGATCACCGCGGGGAGCGGCATCACCAGCGCGCAGATCGGGAAGATCGACATCCGCGATAACCACTCGCTCGTCGAGATCGCTGCTCCGGTCGCCGAGCAGGTCGCCGCGAAGGTGTCGGGCTCGGCGGTGAAGGGACGTCGCATCGTCGCGCGTCTGGAGCGTACACGAGATGAGCGGGTGTCTCTCGAGTCCGGAGATCGCCCGCGCCCGCGTGGCGATCGCGAGGGACGTCCCCCGCAGCGCGGATCCGCGGATCGGGGGAGTCGCGCGCCTGCCGGCCAGAGCCGCCCGCCCCGTCGGGACGTGCCACCGCGTCGCGGACCAGAGTGAGCACGGGCTTTCAGGCTGCCGGCGGATGGATCGAGGTCATCGCCGGTGTGATGTTCAGCGGAAAGAGCGAGGAGCTGATCCGGCGGGTTCGCCGATCGATCATTGCGCGGCGGCGGGTGCAGGTGTTCAAGTCGCATCTCGACGAGCGGTATGCCGGAATTTACGCGGTGTCGAGCCACGACGGACGCACCGTGGAAGCCATCCCCGTCGACTCATCCCGACAGATCGCGAGCTGTCTCGATCCGACGGCGCACATCGTGGCGATCGACGAAGCGCAGTTCCTCGATGCGGACGTCGTCGCGCTTGCGACGTCACTCGCTGAACGCGGGCGTCGAGTGATCCTCGCCGGAACCGATACGGATTTCCGCGGAGAGCCGTTCGGGCCCATGCCACAGCTCATGGCGGTGGCGGAAGTCGTCGACAAGCTGCACGCGATCTGCGTGCTGTGCGGCGGCCCCGCGAGCCGCAACCAGCGGCTGATCGAAGGGATGCCTGCCCGCTACGACTCCCCGACGATCATGGTCGGCGGCCAGGACTCTTACGAAGCACGCTGCCGCGCCTGCCATCAGGTTCCGCGGCTGGACGAGGACCAGGGCCGGCTGCTGTAGCTGGCCGCTGCCGCCGACCCGGGCGTCTGGGACGCTCGGGCGTTACCCGCGCAGGCCCTGAGCCCCGTGTGCGAGCCGCAGGAACTCATCGCGAGTCTTGCCGTCGCTCCGGAAGGTGCCGCGAAGGGCGGAGGTAATCGTCTTCGAGTTCTGCTTCTCGACGCCGCGCATCATCATGC
>Ga0180121_10001359_pt1 | contig 10397 bp, 11 predicted proteins | sample AntDrymUQ5402106_2_FD_129676 | JGI IMG/M metagenome (GOLD analysis project Ga0180121, IMG submission 129676) | Polar desert sand microbial communities from Dry Valleys, Antarctica - metaG UQ540 (21.06) (version 2) (version 2) | ecosystem: Environmental > Terrestrial > Soil > Desert | place...
AAGGCTGAGGCCCGCACCCCGGCTCGCTCGGGCGTGCGGCCTCCCGCGATCACCGCGATGCTCACGGCTGCAGGCTCAGGTACAGCGCCCGCTCGTCGTCGAGGAGGGCTGCCGAGCCTCGGGATGCCCTCACGGATGCGTTCTGGTGGGGGATAGCAGAAGGTAAGCCGCATCTGGTCGTCGCCACGATTTTCGGAATAGATGGCAGTCCGGGAACGTAGGCCACCCGGCCTTCGACCGCCGCCGCAAGCAGCGCGCGCGTGTGTCCACCCATCGGGAAGCGTGACCCACACGGGGATGCCGCCATCGGGACGCGATTATAGGTGGCCTCATCAGGGAGGTGCTCATCGTTCGACTCGACCGACCCGTCGCGCCGTGACCGGTACACCTCGATCAGGGTGGCGAGGTTGTCCTTCCAGGGGTCCTCGTCGCTGAGTAGCGCTCGGTCATGAGCATCGTGGACGAGGAATCGCAGAGGTCGACTGCCTCCTTCGTGAGCCCAAGCGCTGCACGACTGACTGCTCTGCGAGGACCCAGCCGACGCGCACTCGGGGAGAAACTGCAGACGGACTCGAGTTGCTGCCGCCGAGCGTATGATAAAGTCACACCAGTTAGGTTCGAAGTTCGGGCAGGTGTAGACGAGCTTGGGACGCTCACCGGGGACGAGCGCCTCCTCGAGCTGGCCGACGAAGCGATCGATCGAGAGCTCGGCCAGGGGAAGCCCCGCAAGGCTAGCAGCGGCGATCGCCGCACCCGGCCAAGGGCCGTTCAATAGCCGGCGGTGACGCCCCATTCCACCGGCATGCACAACCCCGTGATCGGCGCGGCCTCGCTTGACGCGAGGAACGCGACCACCGATGCGATCTCGTCTGGGCGGATGAAGCGCGCGCGGTCGCGCTGGGGGAGTGTCGCGAGCAGTGCCGCGAGGTATCCAGCTTCGTCACCGCCGCCGAAATCGCGCGCCTGGCCGGCGAGCATGGGCGTATCGACGTCGGCGGGGCAGACGCTGTTGACCCGAACCCCCTGCGGCGCAAGCTCGAGCGCGAGCGAGCGCACGAGCCCGTTCACGCCGAACTTCGAGGCGCAGTAGATGGCCGCGCCCGGTCCTCCCACCAGGCCGTAGTCGCTCGCGATCGCCACGATGCACCCCGCGCTCGCGACGAGCGCCGGGATCGCCGACCGGCACGCGAAGAACGTGCCCTTGAGGTTCACGTCGATCGTGCGGTTCCACTGAGCCTCGGTCATCTCGGCGCTCGGCCCCTCGACCCATACGCCCGCCGCGGTGACGAGCACGTCCAGGCGTCCATGGCGATCTACCACCTCCGCGACCATCCGCTCGCAGTCGGCTACCGAGCTGACGTCGGCCACCATGGCTCCGGCGTCCGGCAACTCGCGCGCGGCCTCGCCGAGCGCGGCGGCCGTGAGGTCGGCGAGAACGACCGTCGCGCCGTCGCTCGCGAACCGTGCACCGATCGCCCGGCCCATGCCCCCGGCCCCACCGGTGATCAGCACGACGCGGCGCTCGGTGCTCGGCTCAGTCACGCTACCCCTCGACCTGCGGGAAGACGCGCTCGGCCAACACGTCGAGCATTTCTAGGTCATCGAAGAGCTCGTGATTCAACATGATGCGCTGCACCCCCGCCGCCGCGTACTCGTTCAATCGGGCGACCGCCTGATCGACCGACCCGACGATGCAGTGTGCTCGGAGCTCGTCGAGCTCATGTTCGAATCGCGTGGCCCGCATCGCTCGGGCGCGAGCCTCCTCGATCCGCCGCATCGCGCCGGCCTCGGTCTCACCCACGTAACACCACGTCATGACTGAGGTCGCAAGGGTGTCTTGCGGCCTGGCGTCGGCGTCGAGCCGATCGCGCACTCGGCCGAACCGTTCCCGCGCCTGCTCGGGCGAGGGGCCGACCGTGTTGAACTCGTCGGCCCACCGCGAGACGAGCGCGGCGAGCCGGGGCCCGCCGTTGCCGCCGATCACGATCGGCGGGTGTGGAATCTGCACACCCTTCGGCGCGAACGGCACGTCGTCGAGTTGGTAATGCTTGCCCCGGAACGAGAAGCGCTCCTGCGTGAGCAGGCCGTGCACGATCTCGAGTTGCTCCTCGAGCATGTCGAACCGCGTCGGCGTGTCGGGGAACTTGAAGCCGTGTGTTCGGTGCTCTTCCTGCCACCAGCCTGCACCCATGCCGAGCTCGACACGCCCCCCGCTCACGCGGTCGACCGTCACCGCCGCCTTCGCGAGCACCGACGGATGGCGGAACGTGACCGGGGAGACCAGCGTGCCGAGGCGGATCGTTTCGGTCGAGGCCGCGAGCGCCGACAGCATCGTCCAGGCGTCGGAGGAACCGCGACCGCCGCTCTCGCGGCCATCGTCGCGCATCACCGACAGGTAGTGGTCGGAGGTGAAGATCGCGTCGAAGCCGAGCCGCTCCGCGCTCCGTGCTGCCGCGAGCCAGTCGGGCCACGTGACGCCTTCCTGTCCTTCGAGCATGAGGCAGAAACGCATCGGCGCGTAGCATAGCCCGCGATGCAGAACGCACGGAGCGCGCCGATGCACGACGCTTCCCTACCCCAGACGCCGCAACTGAGCGAGCACGAGCGCGCGCTCCGCGCCTCCATGCTCGGCATCGCACTCGGCCTGCTCCTTCGGTGGGTCAGCCGGCGAAGTACCGTCTGACGCCTGCCGCCACCGCTCTGCCTACTCGATCGGCGAAGTATGGATCGGCGATGAGCGAGGCTTCCCGCGGATTCGTCAGGAACGCCGGCTCGATCTGCACGGCGGGCATGCGGGTCTCGCGCAGCATCGAGATCGCGAGCCCCCGGAGCCGCCCTCGGGTCTCGAGCACGGCCTCGATCTCCTCGAGGATGAGCTGGGCCGCCAGCATTCCCGCCGGCGAGTGCGTGTGCTCACTGCCGAAATACGACACAGTGGGGCCCGACGATCTCGGCAGGCCGGTCGCGAGGCCGATGGACAGGCACATCGCCGCTCCCATCTCGTTGGCCATGCGGGCGCACTCGGTTGGAGCGAGCCGGTCGTCGCGGCTGCGCAGCAACGAGGGTTTCGCGTCCATCGCGACGAGCTCATCGCGCACCACTGCGGCGATCGAGAGGGTGCAGGCGCCACCGAGATCCGCCGGATCTCCTGGATCGATCGCGAGCACCTGTGACTCGATCGATGGGCGTCCGTCGCGGAGCTCTTCGGCCTCGCGGACCAGGGCGCGGCTCGGCCCCGATTCGAGCGGACGCATGCGCTCGAGCGTCTCGATCGTGTGCGGTCCCACGATGCCGTCGGACTCGTCGCCGACGTTGCGCTGGAAATCCCGCACCGCCCGGTCGGTCTTCACGCCGAACATGCCATCTTCGCGGCCGGCGTCGAAGCCCAGCGCGTTGAGCTTGCGCTGCAGGGCCCGCACGTCGTCGCCGCGGAAGAACGGTGAGTGCAGGTAGAGCGTGCGGTCGCCGAAGCGGTAGCCGGCTTCCACGAGCTGACCCCATGTATCAGGCCCCACGAGGCCGTCGACCCGCAGGCTGCGACGGGCCTGGAACGATCGCACGGCCGCATCGGTCGTCGCTCCGAAACGCCCTTCGAGCTCCACGTCGTCGATGACGAGGTCGAGCGCGTTCAGTCGTCCCTGGATGTCGCCGACCTCGCGGCCTTCATCGCCGAGGCGGAAGATGTGCACACGACGAGTCTGAACGGCCGCCGCGGCATGCGGCAACCGTTCGAGCCGGTCCGACGCCGATGCGGCTCGATAGCTCAGGCCAGATGCGGCTCGATGTCGCGCAGGATCGCATCCTTCGGCTTCGCGCCGACGACGCGCGCGACCTCCTGCCCGCCCTTGAACAGGATCAGGCTCGGGATGCTCATCACGCCGTAGGTGCGGGTCGCGTTGGGGTTCTCGTCGATATTGAGCTTCACGACTTTCAACGCCTCACCCTTGTCCTGGCCGATCTCGTCGACCACCGGGGAGACCATGTGGCAGGGCACACACCACTCCGCCCAGAAATCCACGAGCACCGGAGTCTCGGAGTCCAGCACCGAAGCCTGGAACTCCTGGTCGGTCACGCTGTTCACGTTCGTATTCGTCGCCATCTTTCAACCTCGTCCTTCGGATCGTCAGAACGTTGCACCTGCTCTACAAGCGGCACGAACCACCTCAGCCTGCAACGCGTCGTCGCTCCCGGTGATTCCCACTCTCACGCGATCGTATGCGTCTGTTCCTCGAGGAACCGCTCGGCGTCGATCGCGGCCTTGCATCCCTGGCCGGCAGCGGTCACTGCCTGGCGGTAGATCGTGTCGGTCACGTCTCCGGCCGCGAACACGCCCGGCACGTTCGTCAGCGTGCGCGGCTCCTGCACGATGAGATACCCGTTGTCGTCGAGGTCGAGCTGCTCCGCGAAGAGCAACGTGTTGGGGTCGTGACCGATCGCGACGAACACGCCGTCGGTCGCCATCTCGCGCTGCTCGTGAGTGACGGTATCGGCCAAGCGCACGCCGGTGACAGCCCCTTCGCCGAGGATCTCGCTGATGACCGTGTTCCAGATGACCTCGATCTTGGGGTTCGCCATGGTGCGCTCCCGCATGATCTTCGACGCTCGGAATTCGTCACGGCGATGCACGATCGTCACCTTCGAGGCGAACTTCGTGAGGAAGGTCGCCTCCTCCATCGCGGTGTCGCCGCCGCCGACGACCACCAGCTCGCGATCGCGGAAGAAGAAGCCGTCGCACGTCGCGCATGCGCTGACCCCTCGGCCACGGAGCTGCTCTTCGCCGGGCACACCGAGCCAGCGGGCACTCGCCCCGGTCGAGACGATCACGGTCCGGCCTCGCCACTCCTGGTCGCCGGCCTTCACGAGGAACGGGCGGCTCGACAGGTCGACCTCGGTCACGTGAACGGGCAGGATCTCGGCGCCGAACCGTCCCGCCTGCTTCTCGAACCGATCCATCATCTCCGGGCCGAGCAGCCCGTCTGGGAATCCCGGATAGTTCTCCACGTCGGTCGTCAGCATGAGCTGGCCACCGGCGTCGAGACCTTTGAGCACCAGCGGCGCGAGGTTCGCTCGGGCTGCATAGAGCGCCGCCGTGTACCCGGCCGGGCCCGATCCGATCACGATCACATCGCGTTCTTCAGCCATGGTCTCCCGAATCCTCCCACACGCTTCAACACATCGAGCTTCCCGGGCATGCCCGTCATGCGTTCGATCGAGAGGCGCACCAGGTCTCTGAGTTGGAAGCCCCTACAGGCTCGCCGACCCGAGCGAGAGGATCGAGCAGTCCGCGATCGCCGTGACCCAGATCGACAGGAGGGTTGCAGGCCCGCCGTCTTGCGGCCGCTCGAGCACGATGCCCAGGAACGCCGGCGTACCCTCGAACATCGCCTGGCGCACCTGCACGATCTCTCCCGGGTAATCCGAGAAGGCCTGTCGCAGACACGCCACCGCCGTGCGTGTTCTGCCTGGCGCGAACCGGTGCTCGGTCGGGCCGCTCGTAGCGATCGGAGTCCCAGTGCCGGCCTCGCCAGTGCCGGCCTCGGCCGGAGCGCCTGCATCGGCGGCCTCGGCGGTGAGCGAGGCGGTGGTATCGGCTGCGAGTTGCTCGATCGCGGCCACGTCGTAGTCGGTGTCGTCGATCTGGATCCGCACGGGTCCCTCGGCGACGATCGCGGCTTCGACCCCTGCCCGATGATCGGCGGCGCCGGGCGCTTCGTCCGACGAGCTGCCGAGGCGCGGGACCGCCACGGCCACCAGCGCGACGACGGCGGCAGCCGCGAGGGCAGGCATGAGCCTGGACCAGGGTGACCGTGAGGCCGGCGTCGCGGACGTGAGCGAAGCGATGCGATCGGCGGTGAAGCCGGCCGCGAGGTCGGGCGCCTCGGGCGCGGGCAGGGCGGCGAGGGAGCGTCGAGCGGTGGTCGCGACCTCGAGCTCCGCGCGGCACGCCGCGCATGAGCGAAGGTGATCATCGAGCGCGGCACGGTCGGCGGAAGCGAGGGTGCCGTCGACGGCGCCGGCGAGCTGTTCGAGAGGATGCGTCACGGTTCCCGCTCCGACGCGCTCGTATCGGCCTGCGGTTCCCCGACGCCGTCTCGGGATTCCCCGGCGACGGCCTGGGGCGCGCTCGCTCCGGCCTCGAGACCCATGACCTTGCCCAGGGCGAGCCGGCCCCGATGTACCCTGGACTTCACGGTGCCGATCGGCACCTCGAGCACCTCGGCGATCTCCTGATAGGCCATGTCGTGCACATCGGCGAGCACGAGCGCCACTCGGAACTCCTCGGGAACCTGGGCGAGCGCCGCCGCCACGTCGCGGGTCCCCGCGACCTCGTCGGCGTGGTCGCGCACCGGCGGCCCGGGTTCGTGCTCGCGGTCACCCTCGGCCACGACGTGCAACATCGGCCGGCGCCGCTTGCGACGCAGCTCGTCGTAGCACGCGTTCACCGTGACCCGATGGAGCCACGTCGTGAACGCAGCCTCGCCACGGAAGCCGTCGAGCTTTCGGAGCACCGTGAGGAAGGTGTCTTGCGCCACGTCGGCCGCGGCGTCGGCGTCACCCAGCACGCGAAGGCAGAGGGAGTACACGCGCTGCTGGTGCCGTCGCACGAGGGTCGTGAAGGCGTCGGCGTCGCCGGCTCGGAAGCGCCGGACGAGCTCCTCGTCACGCTCGGGCTCGGTCACCACCGCGAACGCTACACGTTGGAGGTGCCGGTGGTCTCCGTCACGACGACCTTGGCGTAGTCCGCGGTGGGGCCGAAGCGAGCGGCGATGATCGTGTCGGCGGTCGTCCTCAGCGTCACCGTCACACCCCCGGTCGCAGAATCGACCCGGCATCCGTTGCGCCCGAGCTTCAGGGTGGGATCGAGCGCGGCGATGCTGACCGCCACGGCCTCACACGCTTCGGTCTCGCTCCTGCCCTCGCTGCGGTAGACGGTCGCGCCGGCGCCGGCGGCTTCGATCGCCACCTCGGACAGGCGGAAGGTGCTCCTTCCGATCGACACGACGTCGAGCCCGGCCACGACGATCAAGCCGGCGAGCGCGAGCCAGATCACTATCGCTTTGCCGACCATGCCCTGCTGGCCGCGCCATCTCGGCTCATCGTTCATCCGCGGAACCTCCTGCGCACCGCACCCATGACGTCATCGACCTCTCCGATGCCCAACATGAGCGCCGCGCCGAGATAGGCGCCGAGCCCCGCCCCCACCGCCAGCCCCACCTGCACGAGGCGCCAGACGACCGGCTGCGGGTCGGTGGCCGCTGAGACACCGGCGGCGACCAGCCAGGCGACGAGCGCCGTCGCAGCCCCCGCCGGCAGGGCCCGGGCGATCGTACGCCCGATGCGCCGTCCATCGAGCGAGCCGAGCTTCTTGCGCAGCACCGCGAGGCCCGCGGCGGTCGCGAACACGTACGACGTGGCGTGGCCGAGTGCCAACCCCGGCACGTCCCATCCGATCGCGCCCACGAGCACGATGTCGACGCCCACCGTGACGACCGCGGCGCCGACGTTGATGAGGGCGGGCGTGCGGCTGTCCTGGGTGGCATAGAACGTGCGCGTGATGAGCTGGAACGCCGAGAAGAAGGGAAGGCCTACCGCGAAGGCCTGGAGCGTGCGCGCGATCAGGCGCGCGTCCGCAGCGCCGGCCGCCCCATGGTCGAGCAGCAGCGACGTGATCGGTCCGGCGAGCGCGATGAACCCGAGAGCCGCCGGCACGATCACGACCACGGTGTCTCGAAGCCCGAGAGAGAATCGCTCGCGCACACCGTCGACATCGCGTTCCCCCCATCGCTCGGCCATCGCCGGCAGCAGCGCCGTGAAGATCGACACCGCGAAGATGGAATGCGGAAGCAGGAACACGATGAACGCAGTGGCGTAGATCTGGAACCGAGCGGGGCGGTCGATGCCGCCTGCCAACACGATGATCGCGAGGTACGCGGCCTGGTTCGCCGCGACGTAGAGGAACACCCAACCTGACAGACGCACGACTTGGCGGATGCCGGGGTGATCCCAAGCGGTCGTGAGGCGCCACCGGAACCCGGCGGCACGAAGCGACGGCCACAAGGCCACCGTCATGGCGACGACCCCGAGGGTCGTGCCCGCGCCGAGCACGGTCTTCTCGAGCCAAGTGATGCCGGCGAGCGACGGGGTAGCGCCCGCGCGGAGCATCGCGTAGACCACGAAGGTCACGATCGCGACGAGGTTGTTGAGGATCGGGGCGAACATCGGCGGCGCGAATCGGCCTTCCGTGTTCAACAGGCCGCTGGCGACCGCTCCGATGCCGTAGAAGACCACCTGCGGCATGAACCACCGCAACCAGAAGACGCCGAGCTCGATCTGCGCCTCGCGGTCGGCTGCATCGGATGCCGTGAGGTAGGCCCGCATGATCATCGGCGCGAAGACGATGCCGATGGCGGCCAGGGCAAGCAGCAGTACGAGTGTCAAGGTCATGACGCGGCAGCCGAGATCGAACGCAGCCTCGCGCCCGTGCGCCCGCCGATGATCGACGAAGACCGGCACGAACACCGACGTGAGCACCCCTCCGAGGAGCAGCTCGTAGACGATGTTCGGTGTGGTGTTGGCCTGCACGTACACGTTGCCGAGGGCGCCCACCGTGACGCCGAGCGCCGCTGTCTGGGCGGCGATGCGCACGTAGCCGGTCAGCCGTGACAGCGTCGTGCCTGCCGTCATGAGTGCGGTGTTGCGCACGTATGGCTCTAGAGCTTCGGGCGTCGGACCAGCCTCCTCGACCACAGCAGCACCAGCACCACGCCCGCACCGATCGTGGTCCACAGCGCCACGCTGCTCACCGCTGTCGTTCGCACCGTGAGGTTCTGGTCCTCGCCGAGGTCGCGGCCCGAAGGCGCTCGGATCTTCACCTTGATCGGCTGCGGCCCGCTCGCCTTGGCCACCACGTCGAACGGCTCGACCTGGTTGGGACCTTCGAGCGTGATCATGCGCTGGGAGCCGCCGGGGAACTCGAAGGCCGCCGAGCGCAGCACCACCTGCACGGTGAGCGGCGTGGGACCGGGGTCGCCCATGCGCACCGGGATCGACCCCTCGCTCGAAGTGAGCAGGAACTCCTGCTGCACGTCCGGCAGCAACCCTTGGAAGATCGCACCGGTCGTCCGGCTCACCTGGTCATACCAGGCTCGGCCCGCGAGCGGATCGTCGACGTAGTCGCCGGCTTCCGCGAACAGCAGGCTGCGATCGAGCCGGTCGGGCTCGGGGCTCGGGTCGACGAGCATCGACCGGTACGCCGCGACGTTGCGATGCTGCTCGCGGATCGCGTCGACGTAGTCGCGAGGGAAGCGGGCGAGGGACTCGACGATCGCGGCATCGTCTTGCACCGGATGCACCCTCCCGGCGAACACGCCGGCGTGGGTGAGTTGCACGAACGGCGCCCGTGACACCCGGCGCACGAGCGGCGCCCACAGGGCGGGCGGAAGCGAGGCGGGAAGCGACAGCGCGACCCCACGGACGGTTTCGCTTCCGTCGAGCTGCGGGCCAGAAACGGGCGCCTCGCGCCAGATCGCGGCGAGCTCACCGAGCACCGTCTGGCTCGCTCTCACCGGGTCTCCCGTCAGAATTGGGTCGCCCAGCCGCTCCTGCAGACCGGGATCGGGCAGCACTAGGTCGAGGGTCGTGCCGTCGCCGGTCGAGACGGCTGCGACCGGCAGCAACGTGAAGTCGTTGGGCTGGGCCGCTCGCGCGACAGAATCTGCCTCGGCGAGGATCGTGGTCGCACCCCGAGCGGCGAGCCACGCAATGCTGGCGTCGTCGACAGCTCCCTGCGGTGGGCGAGCCGTCGCGGTCACCGGCGTGTGGCCGAGTTGCTCGGATATGACCGCGTCACCCAGATCCTGCTGGCCGTCGAGATCGGCGGTGAGCCCGCCCGACGCCAGGCTCGGCAGCAACGGCGCGGCGAAGGGCGTGGCGATGACATGCACATCGTCGTCGGCCACCAACTCCCGCAGGGTGGCGAGCAATCCGGCGGCATCGGTGGCCGGGCGCTCACCTTCTGGCACCGGGTCGCCCTGGGCTCGCTCGTACCCGTCGGCCATGCGGCCGAGCTGGTCGATCACCGCCGGCACGACGACCAGGTCGATCGCCACGAGGCCATCATCGGGAGCGACCGCATCACGCAGCGCCTCGACCTGCTGTCGCAGTCCGCCGCGTGGCGCGATGGCTGTCTCGAACGCTGCATCGGCGAGCTGGCCCTGCGGGTTCATGGCGATCGGGGCGTCGAGCTCGACCCACCATGCGAGGTCGATCGGATCGTCCGGGGTCCGCACGATGTGTATCAGTGGGGTGTCGATCCAGGCCACCGGTAGGCCGGCGACCCGCAGCTCGATGCGCGCGGGGTAGACCGACGAATCGATCTCGCTCACCTCGTCGATCTC
>Ga0180121_10001360_pt1 | contig 10392 bp, 7 predicted proteins | sample AntDrymUQ5402106_2_FD_129676 | JGI IMG/M metagenome (GOLD analysis project Ga0180121, IMG submission 129676) | Polar desert sand microbial communities from Dry Valleys, Antarctica - metaG UQ540 (21.06) (version 2) (version 2) | ecosystem: Environmental > Terrestrial > Soil > Desert | place...
CGGCGGCGATCCGGTGACGTGGCGCAGCCTGTTGGCCCTTGGGATTTCGGGCGGTTTGCTACCTTGCCCTTCGGCGCTCGTGGTCTTGCTCTCGGCTATCTCGCTCCACCGCGTTGGCTATGGGCTGCTCTTAATCGTGGCGTTCAGCCTCGGACTTGCGAGCGCGCTGACGGCAATAGGGCTCGTCTTCGTCTATGCAGGGCGTTGGGTAAAGCGCCCGACCGGGAGAGCCAGATGGCTCGTGCCCGTGCTGCCGATCGTGAGCGCCTTCGTCATCGCCTGTGTCGGCGCAGTCATTTGTTATGAGGCGCTCGGGCAATCCGGGATCAGTTTCACCCAACTTGCTCCCAACTCGTTTTCTGCGACGACTTCTGCGTTAGCGTTTGCTTTCGTAATTGGTCTAAAGCACGCGATGGAAGCGGATCACCTGGCGGCGGTCTCAACGATTGTGAGCGAGCACAAGAGTCTCGTCAGCGCGTCGCTCGTCGGTGGGTTATGGGGCATCGGCCATACCATCTCTCTACTAGTTGCAGGGTTCGCCGTTATCCTGTTTCACGTCGAGATAGGTCCACGGATGGAGATGGCGCTGGAATTCGGTGTGGCGCTAATGCTGATAGCTCTCGGCGTTAACACAATTAGAAAACTGCGGCGCGGTAGCCAAATACATTTCCATGCGCACAGTCACGGTGAGCGCGTTCATTTTCATCCTCACGTGCATGATGGCTCACCGGAGGTCGATCCAAACACACATCATGGCTCAATGCTCGGCACGCGTCCGCTGCTGGTCGGCATGATGCACGGGTTGGCCGGCAGCGCAGCGTTAATGCTGCTCGTGCTCTCGACAATCAAATCGCCGATCGTCGGATTGGCCTACATTGTCGTCTTTGGCCTCGGCTCAATCGGCGGCATGATGGCCATGAGCGTGTTGGTCGGACTGCCCCTGCGGTTCACTGCCCGGAGATTCGCGCGCGCCAATCTTATGCTGCGAGGCCTGGCGGGCCTCGCTAGCCTGAGTTTCGGCGTGTTTATGGTTTACGAACTTGGCTTTGTGCAGGAGTTGGTTCGCTGATCCGTCCTTCTTAGCACTGGGAGCGCAGCCATCGCGGGGTCCGAAAAGGGGAGCGCGCTTGGCATGATGTCTTCCTGCAATCGTGTACAGAACCGCGAGTGGTCGCGAGGGGGTGCGTGACTAGTGGTTTGCCGCCGTTCGAGCGCCAACGGCGCGACTGGTTACTTCAGTTTTCGACTTACCGTGCCGCTCAGGATCAGGACTGAGGGTTTTCAGTTAGAAGACTTTTCCGATATTATCCAACCAGTCGCGCCGTTGGCGCTCGAACGGGGCAAGCCACCCTTCCCAACCTGCAAATTACCTTAGACCCTCTTTGGGTATTCACACAGCCTCAACCGCTCCTGGGTTCTGTGCTTGCGTGACATTGCCGCCTATTGAGCAAACTAAACCAGTACCGCAATTCATTTTCCGGGCGTCAATCGAATTAGGCCTGTGGCGTCACGAACCAGGATATCCCCGCCAAGTAGGACAGGCATTGCCCAGGTCGCGGCATCCGCAACGTCGTAACGACGCTCTACCTCAAACGCTTTGGTGGCCCGCCGCGCTATAATCAGGTCCGCGCCATTGGTGAGATAGATGATGTGGCTGGGCGTGAGAAGCACCGAGGCATGATCGCCGTCTCGACCCTCAGTGCTCCAGCGAACTACGCCGGTCTTTGCGTCGAGCGCTACAAATTGACCTTTCCGCTTGGAGGAATGACCATATATCAATCCGTCGCCATACACCGGTGAGCTCATGTACATCGCCACATCCGGGTTCTTCCACGCTTCCGTCGCCTGCCATTTAGCGTTGGCCTGCTGGAGCGTGTAGGCGTGAGTGCCTTGACGCGTACCGGAGACCACGAGATGCGAACCGGTCCACAAGGGTGTCACAATATTTTCGTGCCATTCGTCCGGAAACGGAATTGACCAAAGTTCGCCACCTGTCTTCGGGTCGATACCCACGATCGAGCTTTCAGTCATCGTCACTATCTGTACCTTGCCTGCGACGTCGATAACAACTGGCGAAGCATAGCCGGGTCCTGCGCCTCGCCACTCCCATTTTTGGGCTCCGGTCGCCGGATCGAGCGCCAACATCCGGCCACCATGCACGTCGCTGCCCACCTGAACTACCACCAAACCGCCGCTGGCCAGTGGTGAAGCGGCCGTTCCACAAAAGAGTTTTGATGTGTCAACCGTTTTCGAAAAGTCTTTGGTCCAAAGCTGCACGCCCTTTGCTGTGTCCCAGGCACTTAGCACCCCGGTCACGCCGAGGGTGAAGAGACGATCACCGACCACCAGCGGAGTCGCATTCGGTCCTTTCGCCATGGTGACGGCGTATTGGTTCTTCTGAAAAGGCGCCGCGTATTTCTGCTGCCAGATGACCTCACCTTTAGCTAGATCAATTGAGGTAACGACCTCTTCTGGATCGCGGCGGCCGTGAATGAACACGCGCCCGCTGGACACGATGGGCGATGCGTAGCCTTCTCCGATCTCCACTCGCCAGAGTCGCCGTAGTGATTCCGGCCAAGACGATGGGGCGCTCGTTGCTGGTACAAGGCCATCTCGGCTCGGTCCGCGCCATTGATTCCAATCCTGCGCCGTGGCGGATTGGAAACCCAAGAAGAGCACGGCAGCGATGGCAATGTTTCGCCAGATCATGTGCACTTTGCCCAAGCGAAGCGCTGGGAACGAAGGAATGACGGCGTTTATTGTCTCGATCCACGTTTCCAGGTCACGTTCCAGCCGACATACTTGCCGATTAGTTCGAGTGCTCACTGATGTTTCCTCCCCGGTGGCTCTATGAGACCCGCTTTTTCACGTGCTGCTCTAAGAGTACATTTGTTAACACCGACAGCTTGGTTTTTATGACGACTTCTGTTGGAAGAGCCAAGTGGGGAGGGCCTATTATGAGAATCAATTGCCGACCGGTGGACGATACCATCAAGCCACTGCTCAGTTCGACGTCTTGTACCTTAAGTTCTAGCTTTTGAATAGATGACAATTAAAAGCAGCGGTTGCATTTGGAATGATGTGACTCCAGGTATACCGAACGCCCCATTTGACAGCGATCTGTCTGCTCGGACGGGAAGAAAAATAGTTCTGGAGTGGTATTAAATTGACGATTCAGGGGCTTTCCGGAACGTAGCCCTATTTTCGCGCCGTCGTTTCAGCTAGAATAGCGCCGTTCCCAGGAGTTTAGCTACCTTCCCACGCAGTTCAGGAATGGGCTGCGTTTTTTGCACAAGCGTCCTGAACGGGTACCGCGGGTCAGATGCCAAGTGCCGGGTGGAAGGTCGGGCGTTGGCGGCGGGAGGTTGGGCCGCAACGGGCTCGGCTTAGAGGGTTTTCAGCTCTTACCCGACAACCGGCACCCGACAACCAGCACCTGACTCCGGCATCTGTGCTCGGAACCTGCTGTAGGCGTTGGCGTACTTGAGATTGCATGACTGAAAAGCTAAAGCCAATCCCGAAAAAGAAACGAGAAGAGGCGTTGCCCGAACGCTTGCTTCGTCGCGTGCTCGAGAGCATGGGCGACGTAGTTGATCGAAAGTTTGGCCGCACGGTTGAACCGAAGAGTGGGCTGACCACCTCACAGTTGATTGAACGGATGAAGCGTCTGATCGACGAGCGGGTGCGCGATGAGGGGCGCAAGGGTCGCATTGCTCCGCACAATCTAAAACTCAAAGTCGAATGGGGCACGCATTCCGAAGCGCCGCCGGAAATCTTAAAAGAGTTGGAACATGAGGTTCTCGCAGAGGCTATCGATCATATCAACGATCATCGATACCGCACACTCGCTCCGCTGAAGGTGGAAACAGAAGTAGACATTTTCACCACCGGGGTTTCAGTCGACCCGACTTTTGGCGAGTTCGAGGAGGAGCTCAAAAAAGAGGATGAAGCGAAACGAGCGGTTATCGATCCTCAAATCCCGAAAGGAGTCCCAGCTGCGCCGGATGTGATTATTGCCGCCCGGGTGACGCGGCGCGATGGCACTGTCGAGGTTCCGCTGATCTTCAAACCTGGCGGTAAACGTCTAAATGTTGGTCGCGCGTCCGACAATGACCTGTCGTTGAACGACACCAGCGTCTCCAAAATCCATGCCACCCTGTTGTTGAACTCGGAAGGTACCCTGCTCGTCGCTGATACCGGATCAACCAACGGCACTTACATCAATGGACGTCGTATTACCTACGGAGAGGCGCGGCAAATTGAAGCCGGCGATGTGGTGGGGTTCGGGGATGTGGAAGTGCGTTTCAAGAGAGACTAGAAAGACGAACACCGCCAGGAATAGAAGATCGCCAAATGTCATTCTTGCTACTGCTACAGTCGCCAACCCCAACCGCGGTCGCTCCTCACGTACCCGAGTACATGCCGGCGTTGCTCACGCTGATCTATGTGGGCGGCTTCGCGCTAATCATTCTTCTATTGCTGGTCTCTCTCTTCAGAAATCGCCGGCGCCTGAGGGCCACCGCCGTAGCCGTCCCGGAAGATCTTCCGACCGAGGTCAAAAAGCGTCTCGGCTCGACGTCTACAAATAGAGGTCTGCGAGGTCTGCGCTGGCTCTTTGTAATGTTGGCCCTTGGTCTACTCGGTTTTCACCTCTACTGGGCACACTACGCGCACGAGAAAAACGAGAAGTTTCAGGAATTGTCCTACAAGGACCTGCGCAATCGCCGTCTCTCAGAGTCGACCTTGCGCGGCTGGATGCTCGACCGCAGCGGGAAGCTCGACAGGGCCCTGGCTTTCTACCGCCGCGATTCAAGTGGCAACATCACGCGGCAGTATCCCATGGACAAAGCGATGGCCCACATCTTCGGTTCAGACCGAGGCGATCCGGGTCTGGAGCGCGCGCTTTTCGGCGTTCAGAGTGGAGCGCTGCCTGAGGCGCTACAGGTGGTCAAGGGTGAGACTCTCCAGAACAAAGGCAATACCGATGTGGTTCTAACAATCGATCGAGACCTGCAGCAAGCCGCGGTCGATCAGTTGAAGGGCAAACACGGCGCCGTGGTAGTGCTGAATCCTCAGACGGGCGAACTTTTGGCTTTGTACAGTGAGCCTTCTTATAGTCTTAAGGAAGTCGAAGACGAAACCACGTGGATTCGGCTGGCAGCCAACGAGCGAGATCGGCCGCTCGTCAGCCGGGCGTTGGGCGCTTATTACATTCCTGGTTCGACTTTTAAGACCGTGACGATGACGGCAGCTTTTATTGCCGGTATCCAGAACACGGAATTTGTTTGCAGCGGCGGTGGCTACTATGCGGCCTCAGGCGCAAACGTAATTTATGACGATGCCGGACCAGGCGAGGTACATGGCAGGATCGGGATCGATGTCGCTTACGAGGTTTCGTGTAATCAATATTTCGCGCAGATGGGCGTCAAACTGGGGCCGGAACGATTGAAGCAGGCAGCGCAGCAACTCGGGATTGGAGCTTACGACACCCCCGCAGAAGCCTTGCGTGGCCGGAAGGAACCTGAACTCTGGAACGCCAGCACCGAGGCAGTGAAGCGTGCGCTGGCCCCACGCGAAGCCACAATAGTAACCGGCAAACAAGTCACCAGATATGACCTGGCACTGATCGGATATGGGCAGGGTTATGCTGGTCAGATGACTCCATTTCAAATGGCCCTCGCCGCCGCGACCATCGCCAACATGGAAGGCAAGTTGATGAAGGCGAAGATCGAGTTAAATCGCCAGCCTGAAGTCTTCAAGCAGGTGGTATCGCCGCAAGCGGCGCAAAAAATGCGCGAGATCATGGGCCGCGTAACTGGCGGTTCGAGCGGAACGGCAAGAGGAGTGTTTGCGCCGGTAAGAGCCGCCGGAATCAATACGGGAGGTAAAACGGGAACGGCGCAGAAGGTAGTGCCGGTTTACGATCCCAAGACCGGTGCTCCAAGGACCAGACGTCGAATAGAGAAAGACAACAGAGGCAACATCATTCGCGAATATGAAGAAACCATCATGGATGAACAGAATCCCCGGATCGACGGTTGGTTTCTCTGCATTGCGCCCCTCGAGCGGCCGCAACTGGCTATGGCGGTGATTGTAGAGGGCGGAGGCTATGGTTCACGCTCGGCGGCCCCGATCGCGGCGGCTCTGGTCTTAAAGGCGAAGGAGCTGGGATATTTCAACGTAGCAAACACTCAACGCTCGCAACCGGGAAATCAGCCTCGACAGAGAGGCGTAGCGCCCGGGACTAGACGTTGACTAATAGTGATGGGAGATGCCGAACCCCAGCATACAGCTTTCAGCTCCGGAGAGCGGTGTGCCATATGGCAAGATAGGAGGAGCGAGATGTCGCCCCTACAGGGCGATTTCGCTTTAGATGTCTTTTAGCTATAAACATTGCGTCCCTACGGGACCAGAACGAGAGCTTAACTGACAAGAAATGAAAAACCGCGCATCGTCACATCTCTTGGTGCTTCTGCTAATTGCAGGCTTCGAGATCGCCGGCTACTTCGGCATCTATCGCGCAGCTCTCCTGCGTGGATATGAAACTTCGATCATCGGGGCTGTCCGCGACCTCATGATGTACCTCCCCCTAGTGGTGCTGCTACTCTGGTTGTCGCGCGTTATGAAGTTCGCAGGCAACTGGATCCTTTTCACGGCCGCCATACTTCTCTTCTCTCTGGGTATGTTGGTGCAATACAGGCTTTACAGCGATCCCGAATACAACGCTCGAAACAAGGCAGCAGCCCGTCAGGTAAAGATGGAGGCTTTGCGCACCCGCTATATTCTGGAAAACTACGGTCCAGTCAAGAAACAGATAATGGGGCTGCCACCAACCCCAGCCCAGCCCGTGGATATCGATCAACTGCCCAGGCGCAAGTCGAGTTACACGTTCTGGAATGCCATTACAGCGAGTTACACCTGGATCCCAATCCTTTCCTTTGTCGCGTTTGCCGTGGCGTATTCGTTCTGTGTACGCGATGGGTTCCTTTTGTGGCTGCAACGCAACAGCTTCATCATTGTGTTGCTGACACTTCTGCCTCTGGCCGCTGCGGTCGTCACCTCTGACGCGGGCAAGAGCCTCGGAAATATGACTCCCTGGGAGCCGGCGAAGATTCCTTTCCTCGTGGGCTTCGCGGGAATCCTGACCGCGCGCTACAAAGATCTTGCGGAAACCTATTGGGGCATTCCCCGCGCGCGGGACATCGTGCCCCTGGTCGTGATGGCCATGATTCCTTTCGTGCCTTTCTTTGCCCTCAAGGACTTCGGCCAGATGCTCATCTTCAGTGGCGCCTACACCACTCTCTATCTGGTGGCGGTGCGACGCTGGCCCCAACTCCTGTTGTTTGTGGGCTCGGTGTTTCTGGTGATCAGTATCCTGGTTGTGGGTGCGCTGCCACGAGACATTCAGGAGAAGGTCCCGCTATTGCCGACCATCGCTCGCCCGATTCAGACCGCCCTTCCTTCGCGTATCCAGCAACGATTTCATCTGTGGCTTGACGGTTTCGATCCTCCGTCTCCGGAAGTTTCCTGGTGGAAGAAGGACTATGAGGAAGCCCTCAATCAGAGTCCACAATTGAAAGAGCTTGCCGAACAGAGTCCTGCGATGCAGAGGACAGTGAATGTAGATATCTGGTTTGACAAGCTTGCCTTCCAACCGGCCCAGGCTATCTTCGGAATCGCCTCTGGAAAGACCACAGGCCGTGGCCTGGGTCTTGGCTTTCCCGAAGTTATCCCAATTGCCGACTCGGACTATGTCTATGCCGCCGCGGTCGAAGAGGTGGGTTTGGCAGGCGGGGCAGTGCTAATCCTAACCGTGATTATTTTCGTGGCCGCGGGTGTTCGCACTTCGCTCGATGCACGTGATATGTTTACGAAACTCTGCGCGGCAGGTCTTACGGCGTTTGTCGGCTTTCAGGCACTCGTTAATATCGGGGGCATTTTGCGGGCCCTCCCGATGACCGGGATTACGCTGCCATTTGTGAGTCACGGCGGGTTCAGTTTGATTACGAGCTATGCGATGCTTGGCATGCTTATGGCTTTCTCTCATCGCAATGCAGGCGATAAATTGCTTGTCAGAAGAGCTCCTGCCAGAAGCTCTTCCCCGGTCAACCTGGAGGCGGTCCAATGAGCCAGCCTGAAAAAACCCTCACCGTCGAAGCACAAGCTGTCACGGATCGCGGGTTAAATGAAAGACGTCCGCTTAATGAAGATTCATTTCTGGCCGATAGCGGGCGCTTCATTTTTGCTGTCGCCGATGGCGTGGGTGGTGCAGAGGCCGGAGAAGTCGCCTCGCAGACAGCCATCGAAGTGCTCGATGAAGCTTTCCGTCATCAAGTAGACGGGGACGATGTCGAGGACCTGATGGAGTTGGCCATTCAACGAGCCAATGCCTCAATTCACCAGATGGCCCAGGAACATGCAAAGTTCTCGATGATGGCCACCACGATTGTCGCACTTCATCTGAAAGGGAACATTGCGACCATAGGCCACGTCGGAGACTCGCGCCTTTATCGCCTCACCACGGAGGGCGACCTCGTCCGCGAAACCGAAGATCATTCAGTGGTAGAAGAAGAAGTGCGGGCGGGTCGCATGACCGCCGAACAAGCTGCTCACCATCCCAGCAAGAACGTCATTAGCCGCGCTTTGGGCGCAGAAGACTCAGTCGAAGTCGATTTAAAAACCATCGAGGTCGAGGATGGAACAGGGTTTCTGCTCTGCACGGATGGCATCACCCGTCATATCCCGGACGCTGAATTAAGGCAGTTGCTGGTCACGCACGATAGTTTGCAGGCACTCTGCGATGAGTTGAAGAGCCGCTGTTATGAGCGCGGGGCGGAAGACAATCTTACCGCGGTTGTCGTCCGTTGTGGCCAGCGGATTCCTTCCGACGGGCGCTCGGAAAATCTGGAGCGAACCGTCTCACCTGAGCTGGAAAAGGTAGCGGCAATCAACAGAGTGGCCCAGCCGATTGCGGCGGCAAATATGGACGTTACCGAAGACGCGCTGGTTTCACCTTCCCGAGTCGCTTTTCCCGTCGGCAGCAACACAGAAGGGGAACAGATCAGTACGCCAGAACTAAAATTGAACATTCCCGCCTCCAATACTTCTAAAGGTGGTTTTGCCCGAGCTGTTGCGCGCCTGTTCATGTTCCTTGTTTTTCTCGCTGCAGTTGGCGGCGCTTTCTACGCAGGCAGGCGCTACAAAGGGCCCATACCTTTTCCTAAAGAAGAAAACGACCCGAGCGCCCAGGTATCACCCACGCCATTAGTGGCCGAAGACCCACTTTTGAAGTTCGGGCAAACCCGCCGCGAGATTGATAGAGACCCAAATGCCTGGCTTTCTACTCAGGTGAACGCTGAACTAACGCGTCAGGGCGTTTCCAGTCCACTGGAATCATCGGACCCGGAGTTTCTGTACCTCTATGGCAGGGCGTCGCTGCTTGCGGGAAAGAGCGAAGAGGCTGCCCGGGCTCTTGAACAGGCGATTGTGAAATCAGACATTAACCCCTCTCCTGCAAACTCCACGATACGAAAAGAGGCGACCCTGGCCCTCGCGGCTCTGGCAATAAAATTCGATAAAGAAAAGCCGCGAGCTTTGACACATCTGGAAGAGATGTTGCCGAGGCCCGTCCCTGGTAACTCCCCTTAAACTTGGCACGCACCGGCTTCCCTCGGGCGAGCGCCCCGCTGTGTGCGTTAAGTTTTCTGTAGGGTAAGCTGATTGAAAAGGGGCGGGCGAAGCATCTAAGGAACGCAAATGATCGTTGGGAACGCGGGCTGATGGCGGAACTGAGGGTACAACAAAGCCGGCTCGATGGCCGTTACGATGTACTGGAATGTCTGGGACGGGGCAGCTACGCCGAGATCTACGTCGCCAAGGACAACGCGGCTCCTGAGGGTGCGCCAACCACGGTGGTCATCAAAGCGCTCAACATTTACTTGCAAGAGACGCCCGATGCAGAGTTGGAACAAACGCTGGTGGCAAACTTTCAGAACGAGGCGGTGGCCATCGATCGGGTCAGACATCCGCACATAATCAACCGTCTCGGCCACGGTACCGCGATCGACCTGGCCGGAACAACCTTTCATTACATCGTCTTGGAATACTTGCCCGGCGGCGACATGCTGGCACTTTCTCGCCATCACCCTCTGTCTATCGAGAAGACGCTCTTCTTTCTCGAGCAGGTCTGTTCCGGTCTGGCTCATGCGCACCAGTGTGGAGTGATCCATCGCGACATCAAGCCCCAGAATCTGTTGCTGACCGCCGACAGAGAAATCGTGAAGATTGCAGATTTTGGCGTAGCACGCTTCGAAGCAAATGAAGGCGCGATTACCCGAGTGGGAACAAATATCTACTCAGCTCCTGAACACAATCCTCTGGTGCAGACATCCC
>Ga0180121_10001361_pt1 | contig 10388 bp, 6 predicted proteins | sample AntDrymUQ5402106_2_FD_129676 | JGI IMG/M metagenome (GOLD analysis project Ga0180121, IMG submission 129676) | Polar desert sand microbial communities from Dry Valleys, Antarctica - metaG UQ540 (21.06) (version 2) (version 2) | ecosystem: Environmental > Terrestrial > Soil > Desert | place...
CCTTCTTGATTCACGTCTGTTCGCGTTGGTCGGTGATTTCGCTTCGGCTGCGCGGCGTTCGGCGGACTTCCACTGAGATGAAATCTGTAATCTTCTGACACTGCCGACTCATCGGCCAGGGGCTCGGGTCGAGTCGCTCCATTAGAAACCAGGTCACTGCTAACTTCGGAGCTCTCTGAAGCGCTGTCGAAAGCCACGTAGCCATCCTCATCCGCCAGTTCGAGTTCGTCCGGCCGGTGCTTAAAACATTCCACGGGAGGCGCGAACTGAGACGCCACGCTGACCGTCTGTGATGTGGGACAGTGCAAACCAGCCAACTGCCCGGTCTCGGGATCAATTCTCACAGTATCTATGCCCGCCGGTTTCGGGAACGATACGCCGCCTAAACTTGGTCGGACGGCCAGCGCTTCTTCCATAAAATCAATCCATGCGGGAAACCCCGCCTCGGCGCCCGTAAGACCCAACTGCTGGTTATCGTCAAAGCCCACCCACACGGCGCACACCAGGTTGGGCGTGTAGCCGACGAACCAGCCATCACGCGAAGTACCTGTTTTGCCGGCGATCGCAATGTTCTTGAAACTATCGCTCGCCCGCCGTGCAGTTCCTTTTCTAGTTACGTCGGAGAGCATGTCGGTAATCATGTAAGCAGTGGTTGGTTTTATGACTTGCGCGGCGTGCCGAGTTTCGTTGACCACCGTTTCGCCGCTGTTGTTGTCGACCGTTCGAGCTATAACAATCGGGTGGACCACCTTACCGCCGTTTGCAAAGGCGGCATAGGCCGCAGCTAACTGAAGTGGGGTTGCCTCTGTTGTACCCAGGGCCATCGCCGGATAGGCGTGGGGCCTGGGTAGCCCAAAGCCGGCGGCGGTGCTTGCAATTCTCGAGAGACCGGTTTGCATGGCCAGCTCTATTGTTACCACGTTGAGCGAGCGAACTAGACCGTCGCGCATCATGACATCACGCATGGCGTAAGCACTTCTGAAGTTGGCCGGTGAGTAGGTGGCGTTTCCATACTGGAAAGTCTGCGGAGCATCGCGGTAAGCGGCCAGCGGTGAAATTCCTGCTTCAAGTGCAGCCGCGTAGACGAATGGCTTAAAAACCGAACCTGGTTGTCGCTTCGCGTCAGTGACGCGATTTAATTGGGACTCTTCGTAACTGCGGCCTCCAACCATAGCCAGCACGTGGCCCGAATGGGGATCCAAAGCCACCATCGCTCCTTGCGGCGGCGTCTTACTCCTGGCGGACTTTGCGAGAAGATCCAGCTGGTGACGAAGGGCGTTCTCCGCAGCCGTTTGTAAATCAGGATCGATTGTAGTCTGCACACGCAGAGTCTGTTCGGACTCGGGTTCCGAGCCTCCCTGCGCGTCAGCCATGGCTCGATTGACGGAATCGACATAGTAGGGAGCTAACTCATTGCTGCTGCCCTGGAACGCGGCGACCTTTATCGGTTGGGCACGCGCGGCCCGTTCCGCATCTTCATCAACATGTCCGTCGCGGGCCATCGCGGCGATCACATTGTCGCGGCGCAGCCGGGCCGCTTCGGGATTCCTGTCAGGGGCGTAACGGGCTGGACTCTGAATCATGCCCGCAAGAGTTGCGGCTTCCTCAAGAGAAATTTCACTTAGGGACTTACCGAAGAAAACCCTCGCAGCCTGCGCTACCCCGCGAACTCCAACACCACTCCTTTGACCCAGATACACTTCGTTACAGTAGAGGGCGAATATATCCTGCTTGGATAGCCGCTGCTCTAATGCCACGGCGATGAGAGCCTCATGAAATTTCCTTCGTAAAGTTTTCTCCGGGGTCAGATAGGTATTTTTAACTAGTTGCTGCGTGATCGTTGACCCACCCTGGCGAAACTTCATTGATCCACTAGTGGACCAACTAAGGAAGGCACGGCCGATACCTCGGACATCGATTCCTTTGTGCTCGAAGAATCTGCGATCTTCAATAGCCAGGATGGCCTGTACCAAAACGGGAGGAATATCGCGATAGGTTAGCGTTTCCTGCTGTCCAATCTTATTTGCAGCGTCTTCAGTTAAGAGTTCGGGCTCCAGAGCGTATGACCGAAGGTCGGCGTAGTCATTAGCCGACAAGGAAGCAACGCTGCCTTTATTGTCGAAGTTGACGTTAATCCACTGGTGCTTTTCGCTTCCCTGGCGCGGCAGGATCGTGACGCTGTTTTGATTTACCTTAAAGCTTCCGTTCCAGATGTTGCTTGCTCTTTCCCTCGCGTAGCCGGCTCTCTGCAGTGAGATAGCAAGCTGGTCTTTCGTTAAGCGTGCGCCCTTTTCGACAATTCGCGGCGCTGCGTACAGTCCGGCGTGGCTTCTCAAATAACCTTCGGCTATCTGCTGGTCGATAAGCTGGGCAAAGGTTTTATATGAAGAGTAGGTAAGAGCGGCCAATGCGATGCAAACCACAGTGGCCAGGATCGCTCCGACTTTGCAACACAAGCCAGCCTTCCTTCTAAAACCCGTTTGTCCTTCGCCACGGAAAACGTGTACGCGGCACGCTCTGCGGGCTGGGATTCGGGGTAGGGTAAGTTCGGCTGCCATGGGCGGCTCTAGGGCAATGGACGTACCACGCTTTGAAAACCCGAGGAAGGGCCGAAACACGGGCTACTTTGATGGGAAACGTTGTTAAAAACAGCAAGCCGCCGCCCATCAAGTTTGGAGTAATGGGTAAGTCAGTATTCGGAGTTGCATTGAAACCACGCATTGACGAGAGGGGTACCACCGTATTCATTTAGTCCGGTTCGCGGGGGATGTGCGGGGTGCCATACTGACGCTCGTCCGGAGTTGATAAAGCTCTCATCAGTACCGCCTGCGGTGCAGACCTCCTCGGTCGCCATGCGCTTACACCGCTTCCAGGATTAATGGATGCTTACCTGGGGCGTCGCCCCAGGCAATTTCATTTCGCGCCTTCGGCGCTGATATGGACAGGCGTTTTCGATCCGATCACGCGCAGTGATAAGCTAGGGGCTTTCGTCCCTACAGTTAAACTCAATGGAATTTAGTACCTACTTCAAGGCTTCCTCTTACATCATGATTGCTTGCGCAACGCTGGCGCTGGTTTTGGCTGGCGGGCTCCACTTTGCCCTGGCAGGGCTATATGCGCTTGTGATTGTGGTCGCATGGAAGTTTGAAGGCACACGATGGCAGCTCTCTGAACGGGTCGGGCTGGTGATCGTGCTCCTTTCCGTTCCGCTATTCCTGCTCGACTGGAACTACCAAAAGGCCGTCGGGGAGCCGGTAGGAAGAGTGGGAGTGACCGCCCTTGCCCACTTGATAGTATTTCTCTCGGCGGTGAAGCTACTGCAATTAAAGAAGGATCGCGACTGGGTTTTCCTCTATCTGATTTCTTTCTTCGAGGTTTTGCTTGCCGCGGGCCTGAGCTTCAGTCCGGTTTTCTTAGGCACGCTAACTCTCTACCTGCTCTGCGGCCTTTCTACAATTATCGCCTTTGAGATTCAGAAAGCCAGACGGGTAATCACTGTGACTGAGACCCATTTGCTGGTGCCACCGGACTCACGCATCTTTAAGAATTCAACTGGCCGGCGCGCCAGGGTAAACGTGGAGACCAACCGACTTCCGGTCGTCGCCCTCCTGCTGCTTGTTCTCATCTTTGTATTGGCGTTGCCCTTGTTTCTAATCGCGCCGCGCTCCGGCGCGGCGACGCTTAGTCGCTCCGGCGCCGCACTGTCAAATTTTACCGGGTTCTCAGAAAGCGTGACACTCGGAGAGATTGGTAATCTGAAGAGAGACGATGCCATTGTCATGCACGTCCGGATTGAAGACGCGCAACCAATCCTCGACGTCAGATGGCGTGGTGTGGCCCTGGATGAATTTACGGGTCGTGGTTGGAACAAATCTGCCGAAGTACGCCGCAGCGAAATCACCCAGAACGGGCCTGGTGTTTTCCGGCTTGGGACAACCGCGGCGTTGAATCGCCTTACCACACAGACAGTCTTCCTGGAGCCCATAGAATCACCAGTACTCTTTGCGGCGTCGCGCCCCGTGGCCATTCAGGGAGACTTTCGGAGGCTTCGCGTTGACGGCGAAGGTTCGGCGCAAGTTCACCGGCACCAGCCGGCTCGAACAATGTACACGGCTTTATCGGACATGACGCAGCCCGAGCCGAGCCTGCTTCGACAAGATTCCCAACCCTATCCGGCGACCTACAATCGGTACCGAACGCCGCTTAAAGCGCTCGATCCCAGGATAAGCGCGCGGGTGAATGCTGTCGTGGCAAACGCGCAAGCGCGCAACCGCTACGATATTGCGAAAGCAATCGAAGCGCATCTGCAGCAGGATTACGGATACAGTTTAGAGATGACTGCGGGCGGCGCGGATCCGCTGGCCGATTTTCTCTTTAATGTCAAATCCGGACACTGCGAATATTTTTCCACGGCGATGGCTGTGATGCTAAGGACTCGGGGGATTCCCTCCCGAGTCGTAAATGGCTTCTTGCAGGGCGAATACAATGAAGCCGCAGGCGCATACACAGTCAGACAAAGCGACGCACATTCGTGGGTTGAGGTCTATTTTCCCGAGAGTGGCTCCTGGGTGACTTTCGATCCCACGCCTTCCGCCGGCAAAGAAGTACCCTCACGAACAGGGTTGGCGGCGCAACTGCAAAAGTATGCAGAAGCGTTTGAGTTAGTGTGGTTTCAATATGTAATCGGTTACGACAAGCAGGAACAACGATCGCTGGCGGCTTCGCTTCAGAGCCACCTTTACGACTTTCGCCGTACGCTGGCTCAGTTCGTGGCGGCTCTTCAAAGGACCATTTCTTCGCAGGGGGGAGTTTTCTTTTTCATTGCGCTGATTTTGGGGGGCGTGTTCCTGCTTTTCATCCTGGCCAGGCGTGTGCGACGTTTCGGGTGGCGGCGGGGCTTAAGCATTCAACCTGGGCCGGAGACTCCATCAGGGTCGACAGTGCTTTTTTACGAACGACTGACAGGGTTACTCGCGCGTCGTGGTGTGGAGAGAGATTCCCATCTTACACCGCTGGAGTTTGCCGGGGACCTTGATCTTGAGCCCGCACTCACTATCACCCGCGCGTACAATCGCGTAAGGTTTGGCGGTCAGCAACTTTCCGCAGCGGAAATGCGGGAGATTGAAGGGACCCTCGAACAACTCGAAGGAGAGAGCGAGCAAGCTGGTAGCTTGCGATAAATCCAAACAAAAGGTTATGCAGTGAAAAAAATTGGATTTATAAGTTTGGGCTGTCCCAAAAACCTCGTCGATAGTGAGGTGATGATGGGGCAGCTAAAAGCTAACGGCTACGAGCTAACCGCGGATGCCAGCGATGCCGATACCGTCGTCGTCAATACCTGTGGGTTTATCGACTCGGCCAAGAAAGAATCGATCGACACCATCCTTGAAGCGGTGCGTTGGAAGGCTGACGGGAAGGCAACCCGCCTGGTTGTTGCCGGCTGTTTGGTGGAACGCTATCGCGATGAACTGAAAGCGTCGATACCTGAAGTTGATGCGTTTATTGGAACCAGCCAAATCAACGACATACTGGCAGTTTGTGATCCGACGACTGACACGCGCTCGTTGCCGGTGATAGCCCTTGGCAACCAGAGCGCCACCTATCTTTACGACGAATCGACACCCCGCGTGCTGGCCACGCCAAACCACTATGCCTTCATAAAAGTTGCCGAAGGCTGCGATCGACCTTGTGCGTTCTGCTTCATTCCGCAGATGCGCGGCCATTTTCGCAGCCGGCGCTTCGGCTCCATCGTGGCGGAGGCTCACCAACTGGCCGAGGAAGGCGTGAAGGAATTAATACTCGTCGCTCAGGATTCTTCACGATATGGAGAAGACCTTGATAAGCCGGATGCGTTGGCGCATCTGCTGCGTGAGTTATCGCATACCGAAGGTATCGAGTGGGTGCGTGTCATGTACACCTACCCTACCCACATCAGCGACGGTTTCCTGGACGTTTTGGCTGAAGAGCCGAAGGCGGTGAAGTATCTCGACATGCCTTTGCAACACGCTTCTCAAAATGTTTTGAAACTGATGAAGCGCGGGGGCAACCGTGCTTCGCTGGAAAGATTAATCAAGCGAGTCAGGGACCGCGTGCCCGGGATTGCGGTGCGCACGACATTCATCACCGGCTTCCCTGGAGAAACCGAAGAGGACTTCGAAGAGCTGCTGGCATTTGTTAAGAACGTGGAATTCGATCGCGTCGGTGTGTTTGTATATTCGGATGAAGAAGGCACTCAGGCATACGACCTCGGAAATAAAGTTGATGCGAAGGTGGCCAAACAACGCCGCGCACGTTTGATGAAAGAGCAAAGGCTCATCTCGCGCAGAAAAAATAGAGGTCGCGTGGGCCAAACTGTGCGCGTGCTCTTCGAAGGCGAGTCCAGCGAGAGCGAGCTTCTCTGGCAGGGGCGAATGGAGACGCAGGCGCCCGATATCGATGGGTGCGTTCTTATCAACGATGCGCCGGAAGGCTTCGCACCAGCGCCGGGCGACATCGTCAGCGTTCTGATTACGGAGTCGCAGGAATACGACGTAATTGGACGAATCGTGGCTTAGCAACAGTTCCGACTGTGATGTTTGATGTGCGGATGTCTGTAACGTTCCGACGTTGGAGTCTTAATTTGGCTACACCCTCTATTTTAGGGCGTAGCCCACACCAATGTGTCGGCGTACTTCGGTGGGGCGTAGCCGCCACCGCACATCAGGCGGCATAGCCGAATCGAATCATGACGTGCAGGTTCAACTGTTAGAAGCTGTGCCGTTTCTGAATGACCATCAAAGAATCCAGTGACGCGTTAAATCCACCGGTAGTCGCGGCCGAGGCCGTCGTCCCATTACCGCGAACCACGCGTTCAGCGAAGGATTATCTGGCACTGGGAATCGCAACCTGCGGTGTCGGTTATCTTCCGCTTGCGCCCGGCACCTGGGGCTCTCTGGTTGGAATCGGCGTTTACGTTGTGGTTCGCGGTCTCTCGATGAAACTGTTCTTCTTTGAGGCGGCCCATCACAACTTCAACCTGCTACAAGTTTATTATGGTGTTATCGCCCTGGAGTTGATCGTGGTATCGACGATCACACTGGTGGGGACCTGGGCGGCCTCTCGAACCGAAAAACTGTCTGGCAGAAAGGATCCGGGCAAGGTCGTCGTAGATGAGGTTGCGGGACAGTTCATTGCTCTGATACCGGTGCCATTTATTTTAGACTCCGCATGGTGGCCGGCAATAGTCGCCTTTATTCTTTTCAGGTTTTTTGACATAGTTAAGCCATACCCTGCGCGCAAGCTTGAGTCTCTACCCGGCGGACTCGGGATCATGGCCGACGACGTGGTAGCCGGGGTTTATGCTGCGTTAGGAGTGATGCTAATCGTGACCGCTAATTGGTTCATATAAGGGAGGACGAGCGTGCAGGATCCGAAACAAGTAAAAGCTGAGTCTCAAAAGAGCACCGGCGAACTTTTGGAAGAGCGGCAGTCAGACGCCACAGACGCCGAGACTTTACGAGATATTGAAGAAAACCGGAGAAGTGTAAGCTCCGGAGAGAGCGATCAAAACCGAACACCATCGCCCGATGGCGCTTTCGACGAAAGCAAAGAGACTAAAGAATTCGGACCAATGTGAAGGCAGCGGCCCTCGGCCGAAAAGAGGTTTAAGTTTCGTGTCGTTTCGTGTGATTTCGTGGATCGTATTTTACGTGACGGTGAGGACGATCCACGAAATCACAGGAAACGACACGAAAGAGTTCCTATTCAACCGGCATCAGCGTGATCTGCCAGGCTATGAAGGCGATGAAGGCCAGCATCACGCCCAGGATTACGAGTACCACGGGCTCCATTCCCAAGTACGTTTTCTCGTTGCCTCCCTCCATAATGCCTTGCGGTACATGCAGATCGTCGTTGTCAACGACAATCTCGCCGAAGTGCGGGTCTTCATGAAGTCTATTCGAAACCTGCTCAGCCGTCATTTGTGGTGTGGCGCCACGCCGATCCTGCTCCTCCAGCGGAGCAAGCTGGGCCGCGAGCTGAGCGGTGTCGCCCTTCTTATGTTTTCCTCTGGAGTGAATGTGCAGCCTTTTCCTTAGATCCATTTCACCTTCTTCAAAAAAACGTACAGAGAAATTCCTACCGCGACCATTGAAGTAAGCGCGAACACATAACCGAAGCGCCATTTCAACTCGGGCATGAAGTCGAAATTCATCCCGTAGATTCCGGCGATCAGAGTCACAGACATTAGAATCGTTGAAATTGAAGTGAGCCGCTTCATGATTTTGTTCATGCGGTTGCCGGAAACGGAAAGATAGGCATCCATGGTCGAACTGAGCATGTCGCGCAAGCTGTCTATCGTGTCGGCAACGCGAATGAGATGGTCAAATACGTCCTGAAAATATACGTGCGTTTCGCGAGGGAAGATGGGCTGCTCGCGCCTTAGCATGGTATTGAAAACGTCCCGGAGCGGCGTAATGCTGCGACGCAGGTAAAGCAGTTTCTTCTTGATGGAAAAAATGTCTTCAATCACCTCGGCCCGCCATTCCCCGAAGATCGAGTCCTCCAGACCGTCCATACGTTCGCTGATGATGTCGAGCAATGGGAGATAGTCATCGACGATTCCGTCAATTAACAGATAGGCCAGCAGTCCCGAACCCTGCTCCGCGCGATCCGTCCATTCGTGCCAGAGCCGCGCTGCGGTGGCGATAGCGCGAATGGGGCGGCTGTGGACTGTCACCAGGTAGTTCTTGCCGAGAAAGATATTCAGCTCGCGCAACTCGAGGCGGTCAGTTGGTCCGGCAAGCTCCGCCTCATAGAGCACGATGAAATAGTAACCATCATACTCTTCAACTTTTGGGCGCTGGTGTGCGTTGCGGCAGTCTTCAATTGAGAGGTGATGAAACCCAAACTCTTCGGCAAGGGCCTCAAAATCCTGACTAGTGGGATCACTCACGTCTGCCCAGATGACATTCCCATCCGCCTCGCGCAGTTCGCTGATGTCGGCCGCGAGACAGTTTTCCGTAAACTTCCTGGATTTCGTGTTTAGACAAACTGTGGTGATCACCGGCGACGATCTCCCCTACTCAGAAAAAAGATTCGTTAAATCGTGGCCATCTTATAACTTTTTCCACGGCCCAAAGGAAGAAATAACCGATTCGGACACTCGTGCAATCTGCTGGATTGCTCTGGATTAATTCAGAGTCCAACAGTGTGGTCCAACGAATACGGAGGCGCGACTCGTCGGGTTAGCGACGGGGTCTCGACGTACCGCTGCGGTGTACGAGGTCAAATCTTGATACAAAGCCGCACAAATAAGAGGAGTCCACTCCTTGGAGTGCGCCGGCCAGGCGGCGCTTTGGTCCCACCCAGGGCTGTCACATACTTTGTTTACGAGAATTCTCCTAAACATTGCGGCGGCTGGCCGCCGCACTCCAGGGAGTTGAGGGCCACGCCCTACAGAGAACCAGCCGAAAACTTTTTGGGGTCTTAAGACATCAACGAAGGAAACCGCTATAATCCGCGCAACCTATGGGCATGACAAAAATATTAGTTGCTGATGAGGTGAGCGACGGCGGGCTTCAACCGCTTCGCGACGCCGATTTTGTTGTTGAGAGAAAAACGGGACTGTCTCCCGCTGATCTGGTAACGGCGTTGACTGACTGCCAGGGTTTGGTGGTGAGGAGTGAAACAAAAGTTACGGCTCAGGTTATGGAAGCAGCAACCGATTTAAGAGTGATTGGACGAGCGGGAGTGGGAGTCGACAACATCGATGTTGCCGCAGCGACCGCGCGCGGCATCGTTGTAATGAATGCTCCCGATGGGAACACTATTACCACAGCCGAACACACCATCGCTCTCCTGATCGCACTGGCTCGCAATGTGCCGCAGGCAAACAGCAGTTTGAAGTCAGGGAAATGGGCGCGTAAGAGTTTCATTGGGGTCGAACTGGCCGGCAAGACTCTGGGCATCGTCGGGCTGGGGCGCATTGGAAGGGCAGTTTCGGCAAGGGCCCGAGCGTTTGGGATGAAGGTGGTTTCCTTTGATCCTTTTGTGGCTCCGGAGCAAGCCCGCGATCTGGAGATCGAAGTTGCTCCACTTGACGAGGTGTTCGCCCGAGCGGACTTTCTCACAGTGCATACGCCTTTAACTTCCGAGACTCGCGGCATCGTGGGCCGGGCGGCGTTTGCCAGAATGAAGAGGGGAGTGCGCATTATCAATTGTGCGCGCGGCGGACTGGTCGACGAGAAAGCGCTTTATGAGGCGATACTAGCGGGGGTAGTAGCCGGCGCAGCGCTCGATGTCTTCGAGAAAGAGCCCCCTGCCGCGGACCACCCTCTGCTCGGCCTCGATCAAGTCATTGTCACACCTCATCTGGGCGCTTCGACAACGGAAGCGCAGGAAGGCGTGGC
>Ga0180121_10001362_pt1 | contig 10383 bp, 5 predicted proteins | sample AntDrymUQ5402106_2_FD_129676 | JGI IMG/M metagenome (GOLD analysis project Ga0180121, IMG submission 129676) | Polar desert sand microbial communities from Dry Valleys, Antarctica - metaG UQ540 (21.06) (version 2) (version 2) | ecosystem: Environmental > Terrestrial > Soil > Desert | place...
GGGAATCATGCGCGAGAAAAGTGTCCGTGATAAGGCTCGCGAGCCACCGAGAACAATCGCGATAACCGCTCCCACCGCCCAGGCGTCAGTCGTAGTCTTGAGGAATCCATATACATAAATCACGACCCCACACCACAATATGAGGGAGACCAGAATCGCCCTCTTCGTCGTGATTGCGTAGGCGAGGCGTTCGAAGATCAGGGCGCCAAAGATAGCGACGAACTGAACCATCAAAAATATGCCCAATAGAAATGACTGGTCCGTTTCGAGGCCTCGTGCGATGAATAGCTCCTGGGCCAGCAGAACCGACGACATGCTGATCACTGTTTGAATTCCATCGTTATAGAAGAGATAGCCGACGAGATACCGCAGAGTGTGGCGCAGTCGTCCCAACTCTCTGAACGTTCGGCCCAGTTCAGCGAAACCAACCGTCAGATAAGTCTTTCCGGGTGGCAACGACTTTTCCGCAGCCTGCGATTTCAGCCTTGCGAAGGCTACGAGAGCAAAACCACCCCACCAGATCCCCGCCGCCAGTAGGGAGAGACGCACTGCCATGAACGTGTCCAACCCAAACCGGGTCGCACTATTCACCAGCAGAAAACTCAAACCCAACAACAGACCGCCACCGAGATAGCCATACGCGAATCCGCGGCTCGACACTTTGTCGCGCCGGTCCTCGGTCGTGATGTCGTTGAGAAAGCTGTTATAGAAAACTACCGCCGCCCCAAAACCGAGATTCGCAATTATGAACAGCAGGCCGCCCAGCCAGTAGACTTGCCCGACAACGAAAAACATCAGGCAGGTGGCTGCGACTCCGATATAGCATGAGACGGCCATCATTTTCTTCTTGAGATTTGAGTAATCGGCGACTGAGCCCAGGATGGGCAGCAGAAACACCTGCAGCAAGACGGCAACAGAAACGCAGGTTGGGAAAAAGGACTTTGCCGTTATTGCACCCAGCGGTCCGAGTTCGGCTACCACTCCGTTCTCGCCCACCACGCGTTGAGTTATTTCCGTCAGGTAGGGTCCATAAAGCGCTCCCACAATCACTGTGGAAAAGGCGGAGTTGGCCCAGTCGTACATCTTCCAACCGAAGATCTCGCGGGGATTGTTTTTAAGCTTAGGGGAGGCGTGTGATCTGGCTGGCGGAGCAGGGCGGGAAGTCATCCTGAGGCTGTCGCTTTCTCCGTCAAACTCTCGACGATCGCGGGTGTGATATCAGCGAGACTCTTTATTCGACTGGCGATGCGATCACGGTTCGCGCCCCAGACTATGGTAGGCACTTCATTCAGCGTGTGGTTGCGCAAGGATAGGTCTTCGATGTTTCCATGGTCGCTGGTGAGTATAACTGATGTGCGCGCCAAATCAACACGGGCCAGCAATTGCCGAATGAGCAGGGCCAGGTTTTGCAGAACAGTTCTGGCCGCCTCCATGTCCTGGGCATGTCCGATTTTGTCGGTGATGAAATACTCATAGAGTGTGAAACGGCTTTCGCCCGCGATGGCGGCGAGCACCTCGGCGGCTTCATTTGCCGTTCTCAAAGGTACATCTTCGCCCCGCTCGATAAGCATCCTGTTCGTGAAATCCTGATAAACGGCCCGACCGTTTCGCAAATCATCTATGGTGCGGAATGGCAGCCCCGCCGCCCCCACGGCAGCCGTCGTCGCTGAGACCCAGTGAGGCCGGTCTTCGAAAAAGCGCTTGGTGTAAGCGTTGGCGAAGGTGATTGGGGCAACGCCGGCGTGCTTGAGTTTCAAAAAGAGGGAATGCTCGCGGATGATTTCCAACAAGGCTTTGTTGGGGAAACCCTGTTTGTGATAACCGAGCAGCGCCGGGGCGTTAACGCCGGTAAGAATAGTAGTTTGGCCGGATGCGCTTTGGGGCCGGCCTTCAATCCCGAGACAGGCATCCGTTGCCGCCAGAACTCCATCGAGCGTGACCGGCGCTTCATTCTTGAACAGGGCCAGCGGCGCCGCGTCTTGGAGTCCGTCAAAAGGATTAGAAATCCCACGCGAACCGATGCCTAGACCATCAATAAAAAAGAGAAGAACCGACATGCAGTCGATGAATAGCACCGGCACGCGTTGCGTGCAAGGCTCCCGTAGGTGTCCTTTGTCGACTAAACAATTTCCAATACCGAACCACTGAGCTGCCTCCAGCCATTTTAGTGCGGTGCCTCTAGTTCCACCAGAACCATCAGAATAGCTGGTCTGGTCGGCAACTATTGACATCGATGTAGATCACTGACCCAGTTGAAGGGCCATAACACTCCTACGGTCCCGTACGTAGAGCGTGGATCCGACAAGGGTTGGGACAGTCCAAGCCGTTCCGCCCAAAAGTTCGACCCGCGAGTGAACATTCAGACCGGTAGGCGCAGGACTGGCGAGCCCCAAGGTGCCGTCCTCGTCGAGCACGATGAACTTGGAGCAAGCTCTCGTCTATATCGGATTCGATCAGTAGGGCGGATTTCGTAAGGATCAACTCCGGACCATATCATTTAGCACTTGAAAGGTCTTCTTCATTAGCGTTGGCTTTCGTTAGACAGAAGATAACGTCCGCTTGGCCGCGGAGCCACCGAATTCAAATCGACGCTATTGGACCTTGGGTCCAGACATCAGGGCAGGCGTATTATCTGTTAATGCGAGCACCAGCGAATTTGCAAGATTGGTTTGGCAGCATCGACATCTATTTGTTCGATCAACTCTTAAAGGGTCGGTTTGTGCAGGGGATGCGAGTGTTGGATGCCGGTTGTGGGTCGGGCAGGAATCTTGTTTGTTTCCTCAGGAGCGACTACGAGGTCTTCGGAGTCGATCAATCGGAAGAAGCTATTGCACAGACTCGTCGGCTGGCCTCAGTTCTCGCTCAGCAATCATCAGCGGAGACGTCTGGGCGACTGCCGTCCGATAACTTTCGCGTTGAGCCGGTGGAACGGATGTCGTTTGCCGATGCCAGCTTCGACGTGGTGTTGAGTAGCGCGGTGCTTCACTTTGCCCGCGACGAGGAACAGTGGCGCGCGATGATGAATGAGATGTGGCGCGTACTTAAGCCTGGTGGAATGTTCTTTGCGCGGCTGGCTTCCACGATCGGGATGGAAGACAAGGTCGAGCTCATCGAAGGTAGGCGCTATCACCTGCCTGACGGGAGCGACCGCTTCCTGGTGGATGAGGCGATGTTGATGACGGTGACCGAATCGCTCGGGGGAGAGTTTTTTGAGCCGATCAAGACGGTGGTGGTGCAGAACATGCGGGCGATGACGACCTGGGTTTTAAGGAAATCTGATTCTAACCATTCACGGTTCGAAAGGGCAACCTGTTTCATAACATCAGATTAAGAGAGTCTGTACCCTTCCTGGGGCGTCACCACCCCCACTAGCCTGCCCGGAACTCTTGTCTGATGCCTGTACCAATTTAGTCAAAGGTGTTGAATGCCGGGGGAACTCCCCGTCTCCCCTCTCCCGTTTTCGCGTCTCCCGTCCCCGCCTAGCTTGGTGGGTTACTTTCTTCTGGAGAAGAGTGACGATGCCTTTTGCGGCGGTACCAGATGCCGGCCTTTGTTTCCAAACTTCATCGGCCTGCAAACTGGAACCGTGCCCTGGGCTACTACCAAAGCTAAGATCAGGAATTGTGATCTTGAACGTAGCAGTTCCCAATGAGTCAATTGAACGGAAGACTGGCGCGGGAGAAGGAGTTACGGCCACGGGGGTTTCAAGTCGGCCAAAGTGCTCACACTCCCCGTGCCCATCTTCCCTTCTCCCCGTCTTTGCATCCCCTTCTCCAACCGTTGGCAGCTAGCGGCTTCGCGAATCGAGCAACTCATCCTGATCCGATGTCGGGTTCAACTCGGAAATATCCAGAGGCTCCTCGACGGGCGCGACGCCGGCGAGGCATTCCCGCCGCTGGCGCTCTTCCCACTCTCGATTAAAGTTCTTAATGAATTCTTCCCATTCCCGCCGCCGGGCTTCCCACTCCTCGCGCGTGCGCAGATCGGAAAAGGCGAAGTCTTCGTCCATGTGCGAGCCGTCGAGATGCCAGAAACCTACTTCCATTCCTAATTCCGCGTCGTCGTCCATCATCTGACAAACAGGGCAATCCTCATCGATTACCATGTCATGGCCGCGCAAGGCGATCGGCAACCGTATCCGTTCATTTTCTATAAGGAGCGCCGGAATTCTTCCCCCGTAACCCTCCCGAGGTTGTTCCAGCCACTCTGTTTTGAGTTTTTCGAGTCGCGCGATCTCTAATTCCAGAGCTGGCAACTCGTCTGATCGAAGAACCTCACTCAAGGGACCAGGCGGCACCCTCCTAAGGTCGCTGGTACTAGTCAGCAGGAGATCAGCGTCAGCAACTGTTCCCGTCTCCCCTTCGCCGATCCGACCCCTCTCTTCGTTCGGCGTACTCCAAAGCAGGTGACGAACGAGATCGTAGTAGATGACCCACTCGTGAGTACCGAAGCCGGCGAAACGATATGCGAAAGAATCAGTGGCGAGGCACGGCGGTCCCTCGCCTTGCATACTCCACTGCATCGAACGCGTGTGCAGATCGTAGTCGATGAAGTCCTGCCTGGCGAGTAACACGTCCCTGGGCGACTGGCCGCGTAGGTCATCGCGCGGAGTCATTAGCCAACGCGCGTGGAGTAGGGAGATCTGCTGACGCGGTGTGTCATCTGGATCTGGGTTGTCGGATGCCTGGTTTTCGACTTCGCCAACAGATGTTGAACCCGAGTTGTCAGCGACTAAAGTCTGTCCTCCGAGAGTGTTCGCAACCGTCGACAAGACGCCTGCGGTCCCGGCAAGAGCAGGCTCACCAACGTGAGCGGTTAGAGATCTTTCGACTTCGACGCTGGTATTGCAGTAACTAGCCGCGGCGGTTTGGTGATTCGGCAACCAGCTTTCGCGCACGATGAACTCCAGCAACGGTCGGCCGTACAGAATGGCGCGCGCGTCGAGAGGCGGTGTGGAAAGGCGTTCCAGGCGACGTGGATCTCGCAGTCCGTCGTATTGGTCAATAGAGTCGAGAAACAACCAATCGTCTGGGAGGCGATAGTAGATCAAGGTGTCGGTAGCGCATACGCCATCGTGAAAAGGCACTTCACCCTGAGGTCCTGGTGGGGAGTGGGTCGACTCAGAAGCGACGATGCGCGCGGCGAGATCGATGATAACGATCCCGGCATCCCAGGACTCTTTGTCTATCTCCGGGTCTTTACGAGACCACGCGAATGGACTGATATCACCTGCAGGTTTGTTGTAGCGCGCCAGTGCTGCTTCAAGCTCGGTGATTGTTTCCGGTTCCGCAGACAGTGCTGCGATACACGCGTCCGCCACTGAACCGTGAATTGTTCCACTGATTGTGTGCTGAGCATCTGTGAGGTTGAGTTTGATTTCGCTCATTGTGAGGTCCTCCGTAGGTTAGAGTCGGTTGTTGAATAGTAGTACCGAGTACCGAGTACCGAGTACCGAGTACCGAGTACCGAGTACTGAGTGTTGAGTACCGAGCGTTGAGTCTGAAATGCCGAGTGCCTGGATATCTGAATCGCTCGCGGCCACCGAGCGTCTGCCGCATCCCTGCGAGCGGCTTTGCCGCAACACTTGCGGAAAACCTCGGGCTTTTCTCACCGTTGTAGCCCGAAGTCTCGTAATCGATTTCTTGCTACCGAAGTGAGATAGTACGTAGGAGTGTTTTTCGAGATGCGAAACATGAGGTGCATCCTTTCTCGTGAGGTTTGAAAAGCTGAGAGGTAGGATAATCTTTCCCTTTAGAAAAAGCGAGTCGTAGCCTCGCACGATTTAAACAAAGCGCACGGAAAGCCGGAGGCATTCCCCAAGGGAGGCGGCAAAGCAGCGAACGTCCGGAGATTCGGTGATGTGCCCGAGGCAGTGTTGGAGTTTTAGTCAAAACCAAGCAGCGTGGTGAGGCGGCTCGCCTCACGTGTGAAGCGTGGCGATTGGCAAGCGGCGACAAGTTCCTGATAACTCACTAAGTGCTCGCGAGCCTTAGCGCGTTTGGCGCCAGACTCAGTGTCTTTCTCCTTAGCCTCAGCGCTGTTGCCCGCGGCCGCTGCCTCTTGCGCGGCCACCTCCGTACGTTTCGCGGCAGCCAGGAACACTTCGACGTACAGCGGTCCCAGCCACAAACGGCTCACCCGCGACTCTGTTTCCGATACCAGCTCCAGAGCTTCGGTACACAAGCCTTCTGCTTCTGCGATCTCACCGCGACGAAAACGTACTTCGGCCAAACAGCGGAGAGCTTCGAAACGCGAATAAAGCAGACCAGCACCCGCCGCCTGTCCATTCTCTAACGCGGTCTGCAATGCGTCATCCAATCGTCCCAGTTCCGCTTGCAGAACGGCCAGGTTGCATTTCATCAACGCAGCCACGCGATGTTCTCCTACTGATTCTGCCAAAGCCACCCCTTCAACAAACTCTCGCTCCGCGCGCTGCCGATCACCGAGATGCATGGCGCATAAGGAAACCACCAGATGTGTCCACGCGCGTCGTTCGCGCGAATGAAGCTTCTCAGCAATTTCGCGCTCACGCGCGGCGTATTCAAGTCCAGCTTCGAAATCACCCTTGTGAACCGCGTCTTCACCAAGGAACTCAAAACCGACTGCCTGGGCAAAGGGCACATTATGCTTTGTGCCAAACTCGATCGCCCGGCGGGCCCAGCGGTCGGCGTCGTCGAAGAGTCCGTAGTGCTGATACCCACCAGCGGTGTAGGCATAAACCTGGGAGATCATCGGTGCTGCAAAAGTGCTGATAGTGTCTGCTTCCACCGCGGGCGCGACCAGAGCGGCAGCTTTTCCAAGTAGTTCTATTGCTTTTTTGTGCCGGCCTGCCAGGTGATGAAAGCGTCCTTCTATGGACAGAGCATTCGCAGTCTCGAGCGGATGCGTGGCTGGGTCCAAAACTGTCAGTGCTTCCCGAACGTACTCAACTCCGCGCTGGTCTCCGGTTGCGACCAGGGAACTTGCAGCCTGGCATTGCAAGCGTGCTCGTACCAACGGTTCGGTTGTAAGGGCCATGGCGCGTTCGAAGTGCTCGCCCGCAGGAATCATCTCGCCATGTAACAGATACGATTTGCCCATGGCCTCTTCCATAGCCGATTGCTCATCCATGAGCCCCAGGCTTTCCGCGCAGTCGCGCGCGCGACCATACGCCGCAATCACTTCGTCGAACGCAAACACTCGCTCCGCCTCGGCAGCCGCTTGTTTCGCATAGCTGAGGCCGCGTTCGTAGTCACCTGCCTGGATGTAGTGATGGGCCAGCCGCTCAACGAAGCAGTGCGAAGTCTCGCGATGGCGTTCGAGCCCTTCGGCGGCGTGCCGGTGTAGACGGCGACGACGGATGGGGTTGATCTCTTCATAAAGCACTTCGCGAATCTTATCGTGAGTGAAGGTAAACGAGTCGCCGCTGGTGTTTGTAATCAGCTGCGCTGCCGTGCCCTCATCCAAAGCGTCCAACAGAGCGTCCTCATTGTGATCGGCAGCGGCAGCCATCAGTTCCTCGAAAGTAAAAGTCTTGCCCAGCACGGCAGCCGCACGCAGCACTTCATTGCATTCCTTGCTCACTCGATTCAGGCGATTTCCGATAGCCTCCTTCACGCTCTGCGGGATAAGCAGCTCAGCTACGTCGCAACGCTTCCAACGACCACTCTCGCGCCGCACAGAACCCTGCTCAATGAGCGCTTTCAATACCTCCTCAACGAAGAAAGGGTTGCCCTCGGTTTCGCGATGAACCGCGTCGCCGAAATCCGCACTCACCGTTTCGCCCAGCAACGCTCCCAATTGTGCGGAAGTCTCGGCGCTATCGAAGCGCCGGAGAGGGATGCGGGTGACTAGCCGCTCGCGGTTCCAATCGACTAACGCCTTCGCTAATGGATGTGCGCGATCCAGTTCTGTCTCGCGGTAGGCGCCGACAATCAGCACACGCTGATCACGGAGTTGGCGCAGCAGGTGGCTCAGCAGCCAGAGCGTGCCGCGGTCGGCCCAGTGTAAGTCGTCCGCATAGAAGAGCAGACCCTGACGGCCGGCGAGGGTCGCAAACACCTGCGAGACTGCGTCGAAGAAGAGCAAACGTTCTTCGTGAGGCGCTAACACTGGACGCGCTGGAAACGGACCCAGACGTGTTGCGATTTCGGGAGCCAGCTTGGAGATTTGAATAGCCGCATCGCCTAGTGTTTCCCGCAAAGCGGCGTCATCTTTCTGCTCGCGCGCCCAGCGGCGAAAAGCTTCAACAAAAGGCAGGTACGGCGTGCTCGCCTCATACTCATAACAACCACCGGTGAGCACCACCGATCCCTCGACGGCGGCCTGAATTGTAATCTCTCTCGCCAGACGCGTCTTGCCGGCTCCGGGTTCGCCGCTCAAGAGCACTGCGTGGCCGCGACCATCGCGGGCGCGTCGCCACAACTCACGCGCCTCCGAAAGTTCAGCGGCGCGTCCGACCAAACGACCGCGAGCAAGCGCGTCGAGGATCGCGACGCTCGGAGCGGAGTCTTCGCCAGTAGCGGGGTCCGGAGCGGTCAGCGACTCGCGCAAGGCGGCACCGGCGTCACCCGCAGTCGCGAAGCGCTGTGCGGGATCCTTTGCAAGTAACCGCAGGATTGCAGCGTCAAGCGCGCGTGGCAGATCTGAGCGCAACATACGCGGCGGCACCACGGGAGCGTGGACATGTTGAGAAACAATTGTTAGAGCGTCCTCGCCGGTGAAAGGCAGACGACCCGTAGTCAGTTCGTAAAGCATTACGCCCAGCGCGTAGAGGTCGGCCCGGCCGTCGAGAGGCTGGCCCAAAGCTTGCTCAGGGGCCATGTAGGCCGCTGTGCCTACGATGATGCCGGAGCGAGAGATGCGCGCGCCGTGTCCGGGTAATGCGAGACCGAGATCCGCGAGCTTCACGCTGCCCGAGCTGCCCGCGACGGACAAAAGCACGTTGTCGGGTTTCAAGTCTCGGTGAATGATACTGTTTGAGTGTGCGTGATCGAGTGCGGCGCAAATTTGGCAAGCGATCTCGACGATGCGCGCCAAGTGGACGGGTTTCGCGCGCGACAAGCTCGGACCGTGGATTAGTTCCATCACGAAGAAGGGAATCCCCTGGGCCACGCCAACATCGTGGACAGATACTATATGTGGGTGGTTCAAGGCGGCGGCTGCGCGAGCTTCGCGAATTAGCCGGTCTCGAGCATCAGGAGCAGACGACGATTCCGGCAAGAGTTTGACTGCCACTTCGCGCATCAACTCGAGATCCATCGCGCGATAGACGACACCCATTCCGCCGCGACCGATCTCGCTCTCAAGACGGTATCGCGAACGCAAAACCGCGCCCGGAGCAATAGTGCTCGTACGCAGTTCGTCTAGGGCCAGACGCCGAGTTTCCTGCGACTCGTTGGTCATCTTGGGGGAGGATAGCACGAGGGGGCGGAGGGACAGGGAGATGGGTGGGAGGGGAGGAGGCAGCTGGCAGGAGGAGGTGGTGGTAACCATATACCTTCAGCTGATCCCTGGCACCCGGCACCCGACACCGACACCCCGCCCCCCAGTACCTAAAAGTTAAATGGTTTCTTCAGTATCTTGCCGGTCTTCTTCAGCAAACCGCGAATTCCAGATTCCTTCGCTCAGCAGGTGTCGCTTCCTCCTCCCCAGGTTCTCAACGTTCGATCACCTTCGCGGGCGCTGTCCCTCTGAAGCATGCTCGCTCCAAAATCTCGGGAAAGAGATTTCGCCTCTGCACAGGTACAGAACGATCTGTATCAAAATCGTATTACCCCTGTGCGTCTCAGCCGTTCTAATTCCAGCAGCACTCCAGCAAGGAGCTTAGTTTCTTACTCAGGAAAAGCCTTCAAATACAGCAAAGCTATGCAAAAAAGGCGATCAAATGCGCAGTCCTGCGGCGGAAAGATAGAGACTTCAAGTGGGAAACGCGTTGGCTGAAAGTTGAGAGGAAGTGGTCCGAGCCGTAGTGGTATGGGCGTTGCAGAGTAGCGGGTGGAACCTAAGTGCAGGTAATCGAATGGGTGCACTGAAGCAAAAACGATAGCCGTGAGACGCCAACGTTGAGCTTTTTTGCGCTCGCATAAATAACGTTCTTAAAAACAAGAAGGAGCAAAGCAATGGCAGATTATAACAAGGACGGAGTTACTGACGGCTCAATGGGAGCAGCGCGCGGGAGCGAGAAGCGGATGTTAACGGGTTTATTCAAGGACCGAGACAGCGCGGAGCGTGCCTATCGTGGATTGAGCGATCGAGGTTACAGCAAAGATGACGTCAATTTATTGATGTCGGACGAGACACGCAAAAAACATTTTTCTGATACCGACAATGAGACTGAACTGGGCTCGAAGGCCTGGGAGGGCGCTGGTAAGGGCGCTGCTATCGGCGGCGGTGTTGGCGCGA
>Ga0180121_10001363_pt1 | contig 10382 bp, 12 predicted proteins | sample AntDrymUQ5402106_2_FD_129676 | JGI IMG/M metagenome (GOLD analysis project Ga0180121, IMG submission 129676) | Polar desert sand microbial communities from Dry Valleys, Antarctica - metaG UQ540 (21.06) (version 2) (version 2) | ecosystem: Environmental > Terrestrial > Soil > Desert | place...
ACGACCCGGGCGAGCTGCACGAGCTCTACGAGTTCGACGAGTGAGCGCGCCCGCGGCCCGGCGTACGCCCTGCGGCTCGGCGTACGCCCTGCGGCTCGGCGTACTTCGACTCTCTGGTGGTCGCGGGAGCCGCGGATCCGACGGGTTCACCAACCACCGGAGCGTCAAAGCAGCCGGTAGCCCGCGGCAGTGGTGGCTCGTCGCCCGTGGATAGGGTCATCGGCCATGGGTCTCCTCGACGGCAGGGTCGCGATCGTCACCGGTGCGGGGCGTGGCATCGGGCGGGGTGAGGCACTCGAGCTCGCCCGCGAGGGTGCCCGCGTGGTGGTCAACGAGCTCGACGCGGCAGTCGGCCAGGCGGTTGTCGACGAGATCGCGGCGTCAGGGGGCGAGGCCGTCCTCGACTCCGGGGACTGCTCCGAGGAGGGCACCGCCCGCCAGCTGATCGGCACCGCGCTGGACACCTGGGGGCGCCTCGATGCGCTGGTCAACAACGCCGGCGTCCTGCGCGACAAGACCGTGGCCAAGATGTCGGCTGACGAGTGGGACGCCGTCATCCGCGTGCACCTGCGCGGCCACTTCCTGCCGACCCACTACGCCTGCGCCCACTGGAAGGAGTCCCGCACCCAGGGCCGCATCGTCTGCACCGCCTCCACCTCGGGGCTGCTGGGGAACTTCGGGCAGGCCAACTACGGCGCAGCGAAGGCGGGCATCGCGGCGTTCTCGACGATCGTCGCGATGGAGATGGCGCGGTACGGCGTGCAGTGCAACGCCATCGCCCCCGCTGCCCGGACCCGGATGACCGAGGCCGCCTACGACAGCTTCGAGGACCTCTCGGCCGCGGAGGGGTCGGCTGAGGGCGAGACGTTCGACTTCTGGCACCCGGACAACGTCGCGCCACTCGTCGCCTACCTGTGCAGCGACGCGGCCGGGACCATCAGCGGCAAGGTGTTCGGCGTCCAGGGTGACGCGGTCGAGCTCTACCAGCCGTTCACCTCGGTCGCGGTCATCCAGAACCACGACATGCGCTGGACGCCGGAGGGCATCGCGGCTCGCGCGCACGAGCTCTTCGCCGAGAGCGGCATCTCGACCGAGGTCGAGAACATGATGGGCAAGCTGCGCTTCACGATGACCGAGCGATCAACGCTGTAGGCACGCAGATGAGCGGCTTCGGGCCCGTCTGGACCCTCCAGTGTGTATTGTGTGCGCATGGCGAGAGTGAACATCACCGTCCCGGACGACGTGCTGGACCGGGCCCGCGCAGAGCGCCTGAACGTCTCCCGGGTCGCGGCCGCCGCACTCTCCGAGGAGCTGGACCGTCGGGCCCGGGTCGCGGCGTTGGACGTCTATCTCCGGGAGCTCGAGACCGAGTTGGGCCCGGTTCCTCCGCGCGAGCAGGTCGCCGCCGAGAAGTGGGCGGCGTCCGTGCTGGATGATCACGGCCGGTCCGCTCGCGACGAAACGTCTGGCCGTTCCCGCGCCAGCTCGGAAGCGTCCGCATGACGCTGGTCCTCGACGCGGGTGGTCTCAGCTCCCTGATCGGTCAGCGAGCCCGCCTGCTGGAGCTGCGTCGCCGCGGGTTGTGGCCGCCTCAGGTACCCGCAGTGGTGCTGACCGAAGCGTTGACGGGCGACCACCGACGTGACGTCCACGCCAACCGGCTGCTCCGGACCTGTCAGGTCCGCGAGGTCGACGAGACGCAGGCTCGCGAAGCCGCCCGGTTGCGGACCGCGGCCGGCCGGGCGGGGACCATCTCGGCCGTCGACGCCGTTGTGGCGGCTGTCGCCGGAGCGCAGCACGACGCGGTGGTCATCACCAGCGACCCGAGGGACCTGCGGGCCCTCGCCGAGCACACGGCGCTCCCCGTCTCGGTTGTCGCCGGCTAGTGCCCCAAACCCTTCCCCGGTGATCATGCAGCTGGGGTTGCAACCACAGCTGCATGATCACCGAAGGGGGTTGGGTGCCGGCGGTCAGGACGTGAGGGAGCGCACGACGTCGTACGCCGCGAGGAGCGCGAGCACCAGGCACACACTTGCGCCTACCCACCGGATCGTCGAGAGCCGGACGTGGCGCAGCAGCGTCCGACCGAGCAGCACAGCCAGGGCGGCCACGGTCACCAGTGCGAGCCACGAGCCGGCGAAGACGCTGACCGGGTCCTCGTAGCGGGCCGCGAGCCCGGCCGTCAGCAGCTGGGACAGGTCGCCCCACTCGGCGAGGAACAGGACGCCGAAGCTGGTCGCCACCACCCGCGCGCCGTGGACCTCCGCCGTCGCACGGTCCCGGAACTCCTCCTCCGCGTCGGCGTCGGCGTCGGCGTCGGCAGCACCGCGCCAGAGCACCACCGCACCGATCAGGAAGAGCACCCCGGCGGCCGCCGCGACCACCGCGGACGGCAACAACGAGAGCAACCCGCCGGCCGCGACCGCAACGACGCACTGCACGAGGAAAGCGAGCGAGACACCGACCCAGACCAGCGCCGGCCGGTACCGCGTGGCCAGCACGAGCGAGGCGATGAACGTCTTGTCCGGCAGCTCGACCGGGAAGATCAGGGCGAACGTCGTCGCCGCGACGGGCAGGTCCACTGTGACCGTCAGCCCGTCCCATCGCCACGGACTCCCGGTGCGGCGTCGGCAGGTGCGTCGGCATCGGCGTCAGCATCGACCTCGGCGTCAGCATCGGCCGCGGCGTCGGCAGGTGCGTCGGCGTGAGCGGCAACGACGGCGGCGGCGAGCACTGTCTTCGTCGGCTGGCCGAGTGCCGCCGCGGCTGCCGCCACGTCCTCGTACTCGGGCGACACGTTGACCACCTCGCCGTCGAGCAGCGCGACCTTGACCCGTACGTCGGCACCGTCGACCGTGACGGTGCGCGTCTCGCGGCCCAGCGCCCGCTTCTCGACACCGTGCTCGCGCAGCCCGATCGTCGAGCTCTCCCGGAAGGCGACCCGGCGCACGGCGTCGGCGTGCTGCGCGGACGTGAGCACCGACAGGGTGTGTGCGGGACGGCCCTTCTTCATCAGGATGGGCGTCAGCCACGCGTCGGCTGCACCTGCGGCGAGCAGCGACGCGAGCACGCCGGGCCACAGTCGGGGGTCGAGGTCGTCGACGTTGGCCTCGAGCACCAGCGCCGACGTGACGGCCGCGTCGTCAGTGGGACCGTGCACGTCGCCGGGAGCGAGCCGCTCACCGAGAACGACGCGCAGGACGTTGGGCACCTCCGCCGGGTCCCGACCACCGGCGCCGTAGCCGGTGCGGGTGACCCGCATCGGCGGCAACCCTCCCCACGACGACACCGTCGAGGCGAGCAGGGCCGCACCGGTCGGCGTACACGTCTCCTCGGAGACGTCTCCGGCGTGCACTGGCGCGCCCGCCTCAGCGAGCAGTGCGAGCACGGCAGGTACCGGGACCGGGAGGACGCCGTGCGCCGTCCGCACCGACCCGCTGCCGACGGCGACGGCAGAGCCGACCGCGTCGGCGACGCCGAGCGCATGCAGCGCCGCGCACGAGCCGACGACGTCGGCGAGCGAGTCGAGCGCGCCGACCTCGTGAAAGTGCACGTCCTCCGGGCTGATCCGGTGGGCGACCGCCTCGGCCCGGGCCAGTCGCCCGAACACGTCGAGCGCGCGGGCGCGTACGTCGTCGGCGAGCGTCGCGGACTCGAGCAGCCCGCGGAGGTCCGCCCACGTGCGTGTCGTCGAGCTCGACGACACGTCGACGTCGACCTTCGTCGCCGCGAGGCCCGCCCGGGTCACCTCACGCGCGGAGAGCCGGACGGGCTCGACGCCGAGAGCATCGACCGCGGCCTGCACGACCTCGATGGGCGCTCCCGCGTCGATGAGCGCGCCGAGGACCATGTCCCCGCTGGCACCGGCCCGCGCGTCGAACCAGGCGAACGTGGTCGCGCATCCTTCGCTGGACACTGGACTTGGCGGGCGGTCAGGTGGCGTGGTCGTCACGCCGGCGCCTCGGACCGGGCGCCGGCCCGGCGGGCGACCCGCGCGGCGAAGACGCCCGCGCCGAAGCCGTTGTCGATGTTGCACACCGCGATGCCGGGCGCGCACGAGTTGAGCATCGCGAGCAGGGCCGCGAGCCCGCCGTACGACGTGCCGTAGCCCACCGACGTCGGGACCGCGACCAGGGGCACCCCCGTCAGCCCACCGACGACGCTCGGCAGCGCACCCTCCATGCCGGCGACGACGACGAGGCAGTCGGCCGAGTCGAGGCGTGCCCGCACGGCCATCAACCGGTGGATGCCCGCGACACCGACATCGTCGATCCGCTCGACCTCGGCGCCGAAACCGCGCGCCACGAACGCCGCCTCGGCCGCGACCGGGGCATCGGAGGTCCCCGCGGAGACGACGCAGACCGTCCCTCGCGTCGGTGGCAACGGACCGAGCGCTGCGGCGCGCGCCACCTCGTCGACGTACGCATCGGGGAACGCTGCCCGCACAGCGGCGACGGTCTCTGCCGGCATCCGCGTCGCGATCGCCGGCCGGTCGCCCGGCTGCGTCGAGAGCGCCTGCAGGATCGCGACCGTCTGCTCCGGTGACTTCCCGGCGGCGAAGACGACCTCGGGGTCACCAGTACGCAGGCCACGGTGGGTGTCGACGCGGGCGAAGCCGAGGTCGGCCGTGCCGCTCATCGGCCCGGCCGCGAGCTGCTCGAGCGCGGCGTCGACGCGCACCTCGCCCGTCGCGACGTCGCGCAGCAGCGACTCGAGCTCCGAGCGGTCCATGCTCGGAAGGTTAGTGCCGCTGCTCGCCCGGTGGCGTGCGGTCTGACCGCGGTCGGCCGTCTCTCTCACTCGCTGACGATCACGGTCCGCCTGCCGTACGCGGTCGATTGCGGGGAGGGGCGGCGCTAGGGTGCGGCGCATGCCTGGAGTGCCGCCGGCGCGTTACGCGTACCTGGGACCGGAGGGGACGTTCGCCGAGGCCGCGCTCCGGACCCTCCCGGCCGCAGCCAAGGCCGAGCTGCAGCCCCAGCCGTCGGTGGCCGCCGCGCTCGACGCGGTCCGCCGCGGCGACGCCGACCACGCACTCGTGCCCATCGAGAACTCCGTCGAGGGTTCGGTGTCCACGACGCTTGACGAGCTGGCGTCGGGCGACCCGCTGATGGTGACCCGCGAGGTCGTCCTGCCCGTGTGCTTCGCACTGATGGTGCGTCCTGGCACGGGCCTGCACGCCGTACGCCGGGTGGCGACCCACCCCCATGCCCACGCGCAGTGCCGTCGCTGGCTCGCCACCGTCCTGCCCGAAGCCCTGGTCGTGCCCGCCCTCTCGACGGCCGAGGCGGCCAAGACCCTCGCCGACGGCACCGGCACCTACGACGCGGCGATCGCGGCGCCCATCGCCGCCGAGCGTTACCAGCTCGAGGTGCTCGCCACCGACGTCGAGGACAACCCCGACGCCGTCACCCGTTTCGTGCTGGTCGGCCGACCGGGTCAGCCGCCGCTGCCCAGCGGGCACGACAAGACGACACTCGTCGCGTTCATCTCCGACGACCATGCGGGTGCGCTGCTCGAGGTGCTCACCGAGTTCGCGGTGCGCGGGGTGAACCTGACCCGCATCGAGTCGCGGCCGACGGGTCAGCGCCTGGGCCGCTACTGCTTCTCCATCGACTGCGAGGGTCACGTCGACGACGCCCGGGTCGGCGAGGCGCTGACCGGGCTGCGCCGGGTGTGCCCCGACGTGCGGTTCCTCGGGTCCTACCCGCGCGCCGACGACGGTCCTGTCGCCGAGGAGTCCCGGCGACAGGGCAAGGACCGGGACGCGGTCTACCGCGACGCCTCGGCGTGGCTCGGCCGCATCCGCGACGGCAAGCTCTGAGCCAACCCGAGCGCGACGACACCCGTCGCACCCCCAGCCCGAGGTCCCCAGTGATCATGCAGTTGTGGTTGTCGTGCACAACCACAACTGCATGATCGCCGACAAGGGTTGTCCCTCAGGCGCGGAGGTCCTCGGGTTCGCCGCGCTCCGGGTCGGTCACGCCGGCCCGCACGGCCTCCAGCTGCGCGCCGAACGCGATGCCGAGGAACAGCGCCACCGACGTGAGGTAGGCCCACAGCAGCAGCGCGATGATCCCGGTCAGCGGGCCGTAGGTCGACCCGAACGACCCGCTGGTCTGCACGTAGAGCGAGAGCAGGTAGGTGAAGAACACCCAGAGCGTCAGTGCGACGCCTGCGCCGATCGCGATCCACGACCACCCGGGCTGGTTGCGCCGTGGCGAGCGCTCGATCAGCAACGTGAACGCGCCCAGCGCGAGCAGGATGCCGACCGGGAAGCGCAGCGCGGTCCAGAGCCCGAGCTGGGTGTCGCTCCAGCCGTAGGTGTCGGCAAGCACCCGGCCCGCGACCCCGCCGGCCACGATGACGAGGAAGCCGACCAGGGACAGCAGGCCCGCGGACAGCGCCATCGCGAGCGCCCGGGCGTACTTGCGCAGCGCGGGCCGGTCCCGCTGGATCCCGTAGATGCGGTTCGCGCCCCGCTCGACCTGGCCCATCGCGGTCGTCAGGGCCAACATGGCGACCACCAGGCCCAGGACGAGGGCGAGGCGGCCGCTTGCCTGGCCGCCCTGCCCCTGCTCCAGCGTCTGGCGCACGATCTTGTCGGTGCTCCCCGGGGTGATGCGCAGCAGCACCTCGCGCAGCAGCCGGCCGACGTTGTCCGCCTGCATGGCGCTGGCGAGCCCCACGAACGCGATGCCCAGCGGCACGAGGGCGAGCACCAGCTGCAGGCCCAGCGCGCGCGAGTGGCTGAAGCCGTCGCCGTAGCGGAAGCGGGTGAAGGCGTCCTTGACCAGCTTGCCGCTCCCGTAGTCGCGCAGCGTCGTGCGCGCGTCGTCGGCGGTCAGCTCCGTCGCCTCCATCGTGGTGGTCTGGGGGACCCTGGTCACCGAGCTCATCGCTGTTCCACCTGCACCCTCACCATCTGCACCTTCACCAGCAGGGCCTGCCCCTCGATCACGATGTCCATCGTCCGGCTGTCGTCGATGACGTCCCCGTCGAGCTGTCGCGGCTGGGAGTGGCTCGCCTCGATCAGGACATGCTTCCCGCGGAAGCGCTCCATCTTCCGGTCGGGCACGTCGGCCCGGCGCACGACACGGCTGGCGACCTTCGTCCAGTCCACGACGTTGCGCGGCGCTATGACCACCACGTCGAGGTAGCCGTCGTCCGGGCGCGCGTCGGGCAGCAGCAGGATGCCGCCCTGCAGCTTGCCGACGTTGCCGACCACGACACTGCGGACCCGGCGGTGCATCGGTTCCCCGTCGTCGACGGTGACGGTGACGCGGATGCCGCGGCCGCGCAGGTGCTTGCCCGCCGACACGACGTACGCCGGCCAGCCGACCGCCTTCTTCAGCCCCTCGGGGGCGTCGCGCATGATGGCCGCGTCGAAGCCGATCCCTGCCATGACCGCGAACTTGCGGTCCTCGCACACCCCGACGTCGATCCGGGTGGTGCGCCCCGAGATGCCGATGCGCAGCGCGGCGTCCTCGTCGTTCAGCGGCAGGTCGAGGTTGCGCGCGAGCAGGTTCCCGGTGCCGGCCGGGAGGATCGCCAGCGGGACGTCGCAGCCTGCGAGCGCGGTCACCGCGGCCATGACGGTGCCGTCGCCGCCGCACACGAACACCACGTCGCACCCGTCGTGTAGCGCGCGCTCGCACATGCCGATGCCGGGGTCGTCCTGCGTGGTCTCGAGCCACAGCGGCTCGGCCCAGCCGTTGGCGGCCATGAAGGTCTTCACCCGGGCGGTCATCCCCGGCAGGTCGGGCACCTTGAGGGGGTTGTAGACGATCGCGGCGCGCTTCACGGTGTCGTCGCCCCGGCCGTCACCGGGGACGGCGAAGGGTCCGGGCCACCCTCACCCCGCCGCCAGCCGCGGCGCAGGACGCTGCTCGCGGCGATCGTGACGCAGGTGATGCCGTTGACGTACGCGCCCACGATGTCGGTCGGGTGGTGCATGCCGCGGTACAGGCGGCCGTACGCGACGAGCAGCGGCACCGCGACGAGCACCGTGATGGCGAGGATCTGCACCCACCGCCGCCGTACGTACCACGCGACGAGCAGTGCGCTGGCGAGGAACAGCGCCGTCGCCGCGCCGGTGTGCCCGCTCGGGAAGCTCGACGTCGGGGGCGACTCGTCGAGCTTCTTCACGTCCGGTCGCTGCCGGCTGATGGTGAGGGTGACGAGCAGGAACACCAGCGCCTGCGCGGACACGGCGAGCACCAGGAAGACCGAGAGCGACCACTGCTTCGACGCGAGCCGCAGCGCCACGGCCACGACGACCATCGCACCGATGATGGCCCCGGTGTTGCCGAGACCGGACAGCACGTAGGTGACGTCGTTCATCGTCGGGGTGCGGCCGTCGGCGAGCGCCTGGTTGAGGTCGTCCTCCTCGCGGACGAGGGCGGACCGCTCGAACACCTTGGTGAGCAGCAGCCCGATGCCGACCAGCACGCCGTAGAGGACGGCGAGCAGGACGACGACGCGACCCGCGGTGCGGGCGACCTGGCCGAGCATGGGCGGGAACCTACTCCCTCGACGTCGAGGGGTCGCTCATCGCCGCGGCGGCCTCCGGCTCGACTCCTTCGTCGGCGCCCGACGGGCGGCGGCCCTGCTCACGCCGCCAGATCTCGAAGCCGGCGCTGGTGCCCGCCAGGCAGGCGAGGGCGACCACCCAGCCGGCGAGCACGTCGCTGACGTAGTGGACGCCGAGCGCGATGCGGTCGTAGCCGGTGAGCAGCACGAGCAGACCCCCCACCGCGTACGCCGTGGCCTTGCCCACCCGGCTCAGCACGGGGAGGAACACCAGGACGAGGATCCCGACGCAGAGCATCGAGTTCAGCGCGTGACCGCTGGGGAAGCTGTAGCCGCCCGAGGTGGCGACCGGCTCCGGGAACGACGGCCGGGACCGGTCGACGAGCACCTTGAGGGCCACGCCGAGGACGCCGCCGATCGCCGCCGTGACCACCGCCCACAGGGCCAGCCGCCGCGCACCCCGACGCCACAGCCAGACGGCGACGGCGATGACGACGGCCCGGAAGACCCACGGGTCCAGCGCCACGGCACCGAAGCGGAGCGCGTCCACCAGCGTGGCGTCACCCCTCGCCAGGTCGTTGAGGTCGTTGGCAACCCCACGGTCGAGGCGCTCGAGCGGCTCCCACTCCGAGAGCACGAGCAGCATCAGCAGGGTGAACGGGATCGCGACCACCGCGGCCGCCGCGGCACCGAGCGCGAGCCTGGACCAGAGGCTCCGCTCGGGTTCCGCGCCGAGGGAGCGGTCCGCAGCGGGTCGGTAGAAGGAGCTCAGCACCTCAGCCGCCCAGGCGACCGAGCATCCCGCCCACGCCGCCCCCGCCCTGGCCGCCGCCGGACTGGTCATCGCCTACGAGCCCGCCTGGGCAATCGGCACGGGCCGCACCGCGACGAGCGCCGATGCCGCAGCGATGGCCGACGCGATCCGCGCCTGCCTCATCGCCCTGGGTTGGCCGGATGGGGCCGATGCTGTGCCCATCCTGTACGGCGGTAGCGTGACGTCCGTGAACATCGGCGAGTTCCTGGCCGAGCACGGGATCGACGGGGCCCTCGTGGGCGGTGCCTCGCTCAAACCGGACGAGATGGCGGGCATCGTGGCCCGGGCTGGTATCACCGCGGCGGCGCGCGGCCTGCCCGGGTGATCGGCCGCCGCCCACGCCCCGTCATCCTGGTCATCCTCGACGGGTTCGGGATCGGGCGCGATCCAGCGGGCGACGCCATCGCCGCGGCGCCGATGCCGACCTGGCGCGCGCTCCTGGAACGCTGGCCGCACAGCCGCCTGCGGGCGTCGGAAGATGCTGTCGGTCTGCCGGCCGGCCAGATGGGCAATTCCGAGGTCGGGCACCTCAACCTGGGTGCCGGTCGCCCCGTCCTTCAGGACCTGCCGCGCATCGACGCCGCGATCGCCGACGGAAGCTACGCCGAGCGCCCGGCGTTCCTCGAGGCCTGCCGGCGGGCGCGCGAGGGCCGGGGCACCCTGCATCTGGTCAGTCTCATCGGTCCGGGCGGCGTCCACGCCAATGACCGGCAGCTCGTGGCCCTGGCGGCCCTGGCCGCACGCGAACGGGTCCCGACCGTCGCCATCCACGCGCTGCTCGATGGCCGCGACACAGCGCCGTCGTCGGGCCTGGGCTTCGTGCTGGATCTCGAGGCGCGGCTTGCCGAGGTCCATCCGGGTGCCGTGATCGCCAGTGTCGGTGGCCGCTACTACGCGATGGACCGCGATCAGCGCTGGGAGCGGGTCGAACGCGGCTACGACGCGATCGTGCATGCGGAAGGGGACCACCGCGCGGTATCGGCCACTGCCGCGATCGAGGCCGCCTACGCCCGCGGCGAGACCGACGAGTTCGTGA
>Ga0180121_10001364_pt1 | contig 10380 bp, 6 predicted proteins | sample AntDrymUQ5402106_2_FD_129676 | JGI IMG/M metagenome (GOLD analysis project Ga0180121, IMG submission 129676) | Polar desert sand microbial communities from Dry Valleys, Antarctica - metaG UQ540 (21.06) (version 2) (version 2) | ecosystem: Environmental > Terrestrial > Soil > Desert | place...
GACGATCGTCCGCACCGCCCCAAGCGGTCTTTGCCTGATCCGCGGGCTCGATCGTCAAAACCGCTGGCTCGAGGAGAAACTGCCGGAGGTCGAGTCGAGCTACCGAGACCTCGGCTTCGACCACTACTCAGAGCACCGCGCCGAGATGCCGGAGGAGATCCCGAACGAGCCTGACGCCGTCGCCGACTGGCTGAGGCGCACTGCAGCTCCCGGCGACTCCTTCCAGATGCGCGAGCAGGCGCTCCAGCGGGAGCTCGATCGGGTGAGCGCGGAGCTTGTGGGGACCCGCGAGCTGTTAGACGCGACGAGGCGCGAGCTCGAGTCATTCATCCGCGATCGGGTGCCTACGGTGGCCGAAGAGCCATTGAGCGCCGAGACGACGGGACACCCACCGGCCGCTATCGGCATCCCGCCGCCCGGAAGGACGCATGCGATCGACTACGCCGTCGCAGAGCTCGGGATCGAATCGTTCGTGAGCCTCGAGACCGGGCATTCGTTTGGGCAATACGCGCTGTACACGATCGACAAGCCAACAGTCCGGAGCGGAGTTCTGCTCAACGTGGGAGTTCTCCGTCCACGCGATCAGCTGCTCAACGTGACTGAGCAAGCCGGTGAGCGGCCTGGTCTGCGCGTGCTCGATGGCAGCTTCGGGGGTCCGCGAGCGACGGAACGGATAGGTGATGTCGACGCCGTGCTCGTGTTCGACGCGCTGATGCGGATGGTCGACCCGGACTGGGATGAGGTGTTAGCTCGCTACGCCCCGCTCACCTCCTGTTTCGTGATCGTCAATCCTCAGTGGGAGGGCGAGGATTTAGTCCGCTTGATCGACCTCGGTCGCGAGGGGTATCTGGAAGCAGTACCGCCGTGGCAGCCCCACCTCGAACTATTTGACCGACTCGACGACTGGATATTCGATGAGCAACGGCCCTTTAGGGACGCCCCCAATGTGTGGCAGTGGGGTCTGACTGACGCCGGTCTCGAAGCAAGGATGACTGAGCTCGGATTTGCGCTGGAGCGAAAATGGAGCCTCAACCCGATACCTAAGGCGGAGGGCTTCTTCAACCGGGCTTTCGTATTCAGTCGCACGAATCCCAAGCAACCTCCGAGCGACGAAAACCCAAAGCCTTGAGCGACCCCAGGTGCCTCGGAGTCCTCCTCTGCTTCAACGACGGTGATCTGCTCGAGGAGTCGATCACCTACCTGCTCGAGCAGAACCACGACCTGATTGCTTGGGACCATGGCTCGACCGACGAGACGCCTCGCGTCCTCGAGAAGTTCCGCCCCCACCTTTGCGAGATTCGACGCGTGCCGCGTGATTTCGACTTCTACAAGCTCTACCCGGCAATGTCCCGCCACCTGATCGAGAACCACATCGGCGATTACGACTGGATCTCCTGGCCCGATCAGGACGAGTTTCTGGAGGGCCCCGCTCGCGACCGCCGGTACTTCGATTACATCGCCGAGGCGCACGAGTCCGGGGACGACTGGATTCGATTCAACAACTTCAATTTCTGGTGGACCGACGAGGATGACCCTTCGATCCGCGAGCCGACCCGGCGGATACGCCGTTATGCGCTCTGGCCGGACTGTCCGCCGCGGATCCGTGCCTGGCGCGCTTCCGTGACAAACCTCCGCCACTTCAACCACAACCCCCTCGACGGGACCCCCTTACTGCGGCCGTTCAACTTGCGCCACTACCCGATGCGCTCCGCGAAACAGATGCGCGCTCGCGTCGAGCGCGATCGAGCCGGGCTGCGACGCGGTGACATGAACTTTCATTACGAGAACATGAGGCGGCGGCCCAGTTCTCTCCGGATCCTCGCCGCGGCCCTCCACTACGACGACGGCACCAGCGAGCTCGACCCCGATCCGATCTTCGACTGGCGCTCCGTTTACGGCCGCTCACCCGAGCCGGCCTGATCGGCCTGATCGGTAGCGACGGGGCTGTTCTCGGCGATGAACGGCTCGGAGTTCCACTCCGGCAGGAACTGGCGGCCGTTGATCTTGCGGAAGGTCGCCAACTTGCCGTCGAGCGACACGAAATCGAATCCCTCCTCCTGCCGGAGAAGCCGGTAGAGCTGTGAGACCGAGTAGAGCTGGATGTCGTCGATCAGCAGAGTCGCGCCTGCGGGCATCATCATGTTCATGTAGCAGAAGTCGACGAATACGCTCGGCCAGTTGTGCGAGCCGTCGATCAGAGCGATGTCGAAGCGCTCACCTTCTGCGGCGAGCGGCGGCAGCGCGACCTCGGACCGCTCGCATATGGTGCGGAGTCCCTTCGTCTCGATCCTTCGGTCCTTCGCCTGCGCAGCGATGCGCTCGAACAGCTCTGGGCTCGGCGCGATGCTCGTCAGAGTTCCGAGATCCAGGCAGCAGAACAGCAACGTCGTGGCGCCGGCGCCGGTCTCGATCACTCGCGGGGAGTCGTAGCGATCCAGCTCCAGGATCATCCGCTCGCCGATCTGTTGGTTGAGCCCTCCGACCTGATCCTCCCCACCCCAGTGGTGAAGCCGCGGAAGATCGGCGAGCAGAGCGCGGGCTGTTTTCACGCCGGTCGGCCGGGGGTCCTCAGCGGGCTGCTCCACGGTGCTGCCGTCCGGTGTCATCGGGCGCGGTGGCCGGCCTGCGCAGAGCTCACGCTACGGATGGTCCCATAGATCCGCCTAACCGATCAGCGTCAAGACCCGCGACGAGCGCATCGGGTAGCGGCGAGGTCGCTGTGCTCTCGAAAGGCACTCGCCCCAGGCTTCGGATCGAGATCCTCGCCCAGGAGGCCCTGGAAGAACTCGGGGGGGCGGTCATGGTCGGCGAAGTACGTAGCCAACCGGACGAACGGGTACCGATCCTCGATCATCGAAAGGGCCTCGTCGACGTACTGGGCTTGACGGTCATCCCCGACTGCGGCGCTGGACCATCCGAACTCCGTCACCCAGACCGGAGCAGGCTCTCCGAGCCCCTTTAGGAAGCGGTGAACGCGCTCGACGTCGTCGAAGTTCTTCTCGCCCGGGATGTGGACGTCCGGAGGATGGTCGTCGGTCGTGTACAGATGAACGGCCACCGCGTCCAACGGGGGCTCCGTGCGGGCGAAGCGACGCAGGAACGCCAGGCCCGGAACGTCTCCGTCGGCTGCCAGGATGAGGCTGGCAAGCCCGCCGGTGGAAACCTCCGCGTTCGGATCCACTCGCAGGATCGTTCGCCGCAGCGTTTCGTACAGGCGGCGGTATCCGACGGGGTCGGGTCGCGGGCGCCAGAAGTAAGCCAGGTTCGGCTCGTTCCAGATCTCCCAGCGTCTCACCACGCCCTTGTAGCGCTCGACTGCCTCCGCGAGGAAAACGGAGTACCTGTCGAGCCACTCATCGAAGGCCGCACCCTTTGGGGGCACGTGCAGATACTCCTCGGAGGCGGACTCGGAAACGCCGGTCGCCCACGGCGGCGAGCCAAGGACGACAAACAGCGGCTCGATTTCCGCAGCCCTGAGATCCTCGACGACGCCATCGGGACTGCTCCAGTCGCGCTCTCCTTCCTCGGGCTCGACCTCGCTCCAGAGGAGCGCGTCGCGGACCACCTGCGGGCGTAGCTGCTCGTCGATCGCATCGACGACTTCCCCCCGGCGCTCAGAGCCGTCCTCGTAGGCGAGGGTGGAATGGACCCCGACCGTGAGTCCGGAGCATGCCGGCGGCAACGGCGTCGCCTGCAGCTCACCATCGTCGAGATCCTGGCCAAATAGTCGTACCGCGACGAGCGTGACCGCGCCGAGCCAGAGGAGCGCCGTCAACCAGAGGCCCCGCCCCGAGGGACGACCGCGAGGGGCGCCGGGGCGCCTATTCGCGGGAATCGGCATCACGAGGGACGGAGGCTCTAGACGTACCCAAAACGAATGAGATTCTCGCGTAGTAGCTCGAGACTCTCGTCCCGCCGCCCGCGTTCAGACACGATCCGCTCCCAGTCGGAATGACTTGCTCCGCCGCTGAGATCCCGGGTCGGGTCGCTCAGAGGCGTTCGCCCCCGCTGCTGCTCCTCACAGAACTGGGCGACCTTCGAATGGCATTCCAACCCGAGGAAGTCGCACATCCGTTCAGCCAACAGCAAGTCGTCCGCGACGAGCTCCTCGTAGCGGACCTCCAGCACTGTCCCCGGCGACGCGTTGATCGCAAAGTCGCGAGCGTACGTGACGTGTGAGTTCCACACGTAATGCGCTTCCTCGAATGAGGTCCACGGGTCGCCTCCCGGGTGGCGCATCTGTACGAGCGAGGCAACCACGTCTCTGCCATCACGAATGACGTGTATGAACCGTGCGGATGGGAAGAGGTCCACGACCGTGCCGAGAAGGTCGCCATGGCCGGGCGCCGCGTAGTGAGGGTTCTTGTCACCCCATACCGACGCATGGGACCAGCGCTCCCTGTAGTACCCCCGAAGAAGGACCGCGAGCTCTCGCCTGAGGTACGACTCGAACTCCGGCCTCCCCGCCAGAGCTATCTGCGGATGATCCAGCGATTTGAGGGCGTGGTGGGCCCACGCAAAGACTCTCGTCTCGTTCGTGATGTGCACCAGCGGGTGAGCGTTCAGCATCGCGGTCAGATAAGTCGTCCCCGAGCGCGGGGCGCCCAAGACGAGAACCGGTGGCGTGATCTGTGGCCCCTCCCCGGTGCCCGAAGTGCCTCGAGGCTGATCAGCATTCGTCTTCAAGTCGCCGTGTCGTGATACGGCCGATCGGTCAGCGCGTCGATCTCGAACAGGTCGGGCCCGGTGACGAGGCCGCATTTCAGCATCGTTTCCCCTGCCAACTCTCGAAACGCGGTCCGTTCGCTGGACGTCCAGCTTCCCCACGGCTCGGTCAAGAACCCCGGCGGTTGGTCGACCGGCCTCTCCCGACTGGCGAAGCTCGAGTTGATCCGGTGGGTTCGGAGATAGCGAGCCGGTTCGGGCTCCGGTGGAACCCTGAGGAACTCGAGTGCATCCCTGACCATCCCGTCGGGATCAGTGATCAGGCGCTCGTTGCTCACCGTGAACGATCTGTCCGGGTGACGCTCACAAAATGCGACTGCGGTGCCGGTGAACAGCGCCCACGTACGGCAGGCCGCCTCAAAGTCCCAGGCCCATTCTGGAAGCTGTCCGGCGCTCTTCATGCGGATCGCGACCTCGGGATCACGGAAGGTTCCCTCGAAGTTGATCATCGAATTCACCACGCGGCGCCCGTCTCTGATGACGTGGAGGAAGCGCGCCCGTGGAAACATTCGCGCGAGCGTGTCGGCAACGAGGGTGTTGGCCGGAGTCTGGTCGATCCATCTACCCCCGTTCATGGTCTCGGTGAGCAGGGCGTTCAGCCCCAACCCCACGTGCTCGAGGAATTGATCGAGGGTCACATCGCGATTGCGCAGCCAGGTGCCATCAGGACGGGCGATCGAGGTTTCGAACGCACGTCGTAGGTGCCCGTCCTTGAGCAGGTGGTAATAGATCTCGGACTCGGACTCCGTGCAGAGTGCGCTGTGCTGAGCCAGTGACCAGGCGACGATGCTCGTACCCGATCTCGGCGATCCGATGATGAACACCGGATCCGGGCATATCCGCGGGAACCCGATGGATGGGGGCGGCTTCACGGACCCCTGACCAATCCCGTCCCCGGCGGGGCCCGGGAGAGCGTCTGACGCTTGCTCGGCCATGCCCTTGGCCTGATGAGCGTCGAACGTCCAGCGATAGAGCTCATGCAACTCGCCCAGCTCCTCCTCGCTGAGCCCCCCCTCCGCCTCGTTGCGTCGCTCCAGCGCGCGGACCTGCTCCACCTTCTCCGCGAGCGCCGGGACCATCTCGGGCCAGCGTCGTAGCGCCTCGGCGACACCACAGTAGCGCCGAACCTCGGGGTCGTCGTGCTTTGCGTTGTAAAGCCACATCGCGCGGCCACGCTTGGTGGACCGCCGAGCGAACTCGTCGAACGTGACCGGTCGGACCATGAAGCTCCTGGCAGCGCTCGTGTAAACCACCTTCAGCCCGTGCTTGGCGAGGCGGAAGCCGAGCTCGATGTCCTCCATCGCCGGCAGCTCTTGGTCGAACGAGCCTTGCTCAGCCAGTAGCGATCGCTTGCACGAGGAGCGGCCACCCCAGAAGTAGGTGTAGTCGAGAACCTGCCCATCCTCGATGCTCGGATACGAGAACAGCAGCTGTCCGATCTCGGTCACGTAGTTCATCAGGGGCGTGACCTCGATCTCCGCCGCCCAGGTCGTGTACCCGAGCACGGCTACGTTCACCTCGGGATGCTCGCGGTGCGTTTCGAGGTGTGCCTCCAAGAGCCGCGGATCAGCTAGGTCGTCGTCGTCGAAGAACAGCACCAGGGGCGCACGCGCAGCGAACAACCCGAGACGCTTCGCGGCGGAGATCCCCGAGTTCTCGATCCGGAGGTAGCGGAGCTCGAGATCGTCGGAGAGTCGCTCGCAGACCTCGCCGGTCGAGTCGCTCGATCCGTCGTCCACGACGACGACCTCAAATCGAGGGCGCGAGAGGGTCTGCGCCCTCAGGCTCTGGAGTGAACGCTCCAGCAGCGCCGCACGCTGATGGGTAGGGATCACGACGCTGATCGCCGGCCGAACGCGATTCGCGCCCGTCAACTAGGTACCCCGGTCGCGCTTGCCTTCTCCCGCTCGCCGTCGTCCGCCGCCATCGTCAACTCTCCACTCCGATCACCTCGAGGACCTGAAAGCACTCCTCCAGGGAGAGATGCGGGTGCTGCGCCAGGTACCTGTCACGGTCGGCGTCGGCGTCAGCCCACTTGTAATGGGCGACCGGCTTGCGGATGCTGTGATCGACGGGCACCGCGTCGATGATCCCCTCCGAGCGGCCTCGCTCCCGCAGTAGATGAGCCCAGACGCTGTCGAAGCCCCAGCCCATGGGATTGGTCTCGTCGAAGGGCAGTACGAGGTCGAGGATCTCGCGGCCGAAACTGACGACCGGGCCGATCTCGACGAACTGTGTGCGGCGTGCGACCACGCCACGCTGCTGGGCGACGATCGGATGATCGACATGGGAGTTGAGAGTACGAGCTGGCTGTGCGAGATCGAACCCGAGCCCCGCCTGAACCCCGAGAAAGAGATCGAGGAAGCCCTCAGGGAGGACGACGTCGTCGTCCGTCGTCAGGACGTAGTCGTAGCTCGTCAGGTCCTCTCCGGCCAGCAGGCGGTTGAGCAGCGCGTACTTAGGCGTCGGCTCGGTCACCTTCAACGCCGTTACCGGCTCGATCGCCGAGCTTGCCGGAGCGTCCGGCTGATCTTCACCGAGCGCGGCCCAGACCTGCCGCACCTCGAAGTCGCGGGAGCGAGCCAGCGTCGCGGCGACGTGCTCCGCGGTGTTCGGCTTGCCCGCGAGGTAGACGCCGAGAACCAGGGCTCGCCCAGCCCCGTCGCGGTAGCGAGAGGCGGCCTCGAGGGTGGTCGGCTGCAGCCGATGGATCAGCTCCGGCGTGATCCTCTCGAGCGGCGCGGCGCCCGACGCGGCGGGAGCCGGGGCCGATTCTGCCGCGGTCAGGTCGTAAGCGATCACGTCCTCGTCGCTGCGTACCAGCCGGTAGGTGGCGGCCAGGTACCGATGCAGGTCCTCGTAGAAGGCCAGCCACCAGAACGCGGTCCGGGGCAGCGCGAGGTGCGTGGCGCCTTGCTCACGGAGCTCCTCCAGGTGAGCGATCGCCGACTCGCTGTCGGCCGGGTGATAGCCCGCGTAGCGACCGTCGTCCTCACGGGGAAAGTGCCAGCCGAGGCGCCCTTCCAGCGACAGGAACCCTTCGTCGCCACGCGTCGCGACGAGGACCTTGGCGTCCTCCGGGAGCTCGGACTCGATGGCGTCGCGAACGCGGGCGACGAGGCGTGCGTACTCGGGCACCCTCGCCACGTCGTCGCGAACCGGTCGCGAGCCGCCCTCCGGCCGCTCCACCGCGGGGCGGGCAACCCGCTCCAGCACGATGTCCAGCACGTGGTCGAACCGGCTCTCGACGATCGCCCGGCCGTGCAGCCGCTGGACGTGGCTCCGGCCGCGGCGGGCGAGCCGTCGCCAGGTCAGCGATCGCCGCACCAACCGCTCGACGCCGGCCGCGAACGCGTAGGGGTCGTCGGCGATCACGGCCTCCCGCCCATCCCGGAGGCCCAAGCCCTCGGCGCCTACGCTCGTCATCACGGTGGGAGTCCCCGCCATCAGCGCTTGGATCACCTTCCGCTTGGTTCCGGCGCCGTAGCGCAACGGCACGATCGAGATCCGAGCCGCATTCAGGTACGGGAGCACCGACGGGACCCAGCCGACGGTCTTGACGTGGACAAGCCCATCTGTCAGCTCCGGCATGTGCTCCTCGGCGGCGGTCCCGACGATCGAGATCTCGTGCTCCGCCAACAGAGAGGGATCGAGCAGCGGCACGATCTCCTCACACAGATACGATGCGGCGTCGCGGTTCGGAGCATGGACGAAATTGGCGAGGAAGAGGATCCCTCGCCTGTCGCGCAGGGGCACGGGCGAGCGGGGCAGGTCCTCCGCGTCGGGGACGCTGTAGGCGAGGTCGTCTCGCCCCGTGAAGTCGTTGATCAAGGCCGCCTCCTTCTCGGAGACCGTGAGTACGGCGTCGGCGGCCGCGTAGCAGTTGATCTCCTTGCTCAGCTCCGTCGCCTGGCTCGCGGCGATCTGGCCCGGAGGGCCGGCCGCGGGTCGTAGCTTCTCGCGCATCTCGCGCAGGAAGTGCAGGTCGACCGAATCGACGATCACGCGGGTCGAGGGCGAGACTCGCCTCAGCTCGGGCAGGAACCGCTCCGCGACCTGCCAGAACGCGAGGATCGCCAGACCGAATCGATCCGGATCGCGGATCGAGTCGAGGCTCTCGAGCGGAGCGTGAGTCTCGACCCCCCGAAGCTCGAGCTCGTGCACGTACCGCTCCTTGTCGCTGCGCGGGTGGAGACAACCAAAGGTCACCTCCCAGCCACGATCGAGCAGCATGTCGATCAAGTCCGAGAGTCGCCGAAGGCCGCTCTCCCGATCGGACTCGGGAAGCCAGGGAGCGATGACGAGAGCCCGGCCCCTGCTCATCGGCCCCGCTCCCCGATCGCCACGACGCGCGCCTGCGGCTGGTAGTACACGGGGGCGCCGGACCTGCCGGCGCGGAGAGAGAAGTCGACAAGGGCGTCGCGCGGGGATGCCTGCTGCTCGTCGAACCCGGCCAGGCGCTCGAAGAGGTCGCGCCGCGTCGCGAGCAGTGGCGGCGAGCAGAAGTCCACCCGCCGGACGAAGCAGAACTCTGGTCGATCGGGGTTGGGCTCGCCCTCCCCCAGCCGCTGCCGCGATCCCCCCGGGCCGACCACACCCCCGGCCTCCTCCAGCTGGCCGTAGGGCGAGATGATCCGGGTCCCCACCACGCCCGCCTCCCGTTCCCCGGAGAAGAGAGCGAGGATCGATGGGAGCCAGTCGGGCAGAAGCACGGCGGGGGAGGTGATGAAGATCTGGATCTGTCCGTCGCCGGCCTCGATTCCTGCCGACGCTCGCCGTGCCAGGCTCGCCCCGTCGTCGACCTCGGTCCGGAGCGCCGGGACGGTGGCGGCGGTAGCTCGCGCGCCGAGCGATTCGAGCATCGCCCGATCCCCAACGACGCCGATCCGGCCGGCAAAGCCGTCGCCCCTGGCCTCGATGAGGGCCCCTAGCGTTGCGTCCCAGCCGGGGGCGTCGGAGTCCGGGATCAGCGTCACCCCGACCTCCTTCCCCCAGCCGTCACAATCCTCCCTGAGCCACTCGAGCCGGGCGCGGTCCGGGAACGCCGGATCGACGCTGACCACCGCGCTGGCGCCAACGCGGTGCGCCTCTGCGATCCGCGCCGGATCCGCGGTCGTGACCACGATGTCGACCGTACCGTCGAGATATGGCAGGGTGGGCCCGTCCTCGGGCGGGGTGAACACCGGCAGCTCGGGGAGCCGCTCACCGATGCCGAGCTCGGTTCGCCACTCGAGGATCGAGGGATCCCGGCCCGTGGACATCCGGAAGGAGGCCACGGCTCCCTTCAGGGTCGCAATCGGACCGGCATTGCCGTTGCGGGCATCGGAGAGCTGATAGATCGCGCAGCTCTCGTCCTCGCGCAGGGTCACGTAGCGGTTCTCGAGGTGGCGCCGCAGACCCTCGTAATGGTCGAGCCACCACAGCGTCGACGATGGCAGCAGCAGGTGGTCGGCGCCCTGCGCGCGCAGCGCCTCGAGCTGCGCGATGGCTGCCGTGTCCCCTGCGGGATGGTGGCCCAGATAGCGCCCGTCCGGCGCGAGCGGGAAGTGCCAGGCTCGAGACCCTTTGAACTCGAGTAGCGCGTCGTCGCCCTTCGACGCGACGAGCACAGTCGCACCGGGTGCGATCAGCTCGCGGGCCAGGTCCCGTACCTCC
>Ga0180121_10001365_pt1 | contig 10370 bp, 11 predicted proteins | sample AntDrymUQ5402106_2_FD_129676 | JGI IMG/M metagenome (GOLD analysis project Ga0180121, IMG submission 129676) | Polar desert sand microbial communities from Dry Valleys, Antarctica - metaG UQ540 (21.06) (version 2) (version 2) | ecosystem: Environmental > Terrestrial > Soil > Desert | place...
GAGCATTGCTCATATAAAAATTCTATACTTCAATTGAAGACATTACCGAGGAGCGGAGGAAAACTTCTTGTCGGTGCAGGAGAGGAAAATGCGGGACTTGTTGATATCGGCGATGGACTTGCCGTTGCTTTTAAAATAGAATCTCATAATCATCCCTCGGCTGTCGAACCGTATCAGGGAGCAGCGACTGGAGTCGGTGGAATATTAAGAGATATATTTACAATGGGAGCCAGACCAATTGCTGCTTTAAACTCGCTCAGATTTGGTAAGATTAATTCTTATAAAAAAGGCACAGAGGACACACTCTCAACTTCTCTTCCCATTGAAACTTCTTCAAAGCAAGAAGATAATACAAGATCAAAATTTTTATTTAAGAATGTAGTAAAAGGCATCGGAGATTATGGGAATTGTTTCGGAGTTCCGACAGTGAGCGGGGAAATTTATTTCGAAGAATGTTATCAGGATAACCCATTAGTTAATGCAATGGCCGTGGGAATTGTAAAGCATAATGAAACTGCGACTGCTAAAGCGACTGGAGTTGGCAATCCAGTTTTTATTGTCGGCTCATCGACCGGCAAAGACGGAATTCACGGAGCGACATTTGCATCGGAAGAAATTTCTGAAGAATCCGTATCGAAACGTCCCAATGTTCAGGTTGGAGATCCTTTTACTGAGAAATTATTGCTGGAAGCTACACTTGAAGTAATCAGAGCGGGTGTTGTTGTCGGAATACAGGACATGGGAGCTGCAGGAATTACCTGCTCAACAAGCGAGATGAGCGCAAAAGGAAATTGTGGAATGGAAATTAATCTTGACCTTGTTCCTCTTCGGGATAAAAATATGACTGCGTATGAGATCATGCTTTCAGAGTCACAGGAAAGAATGTTGGTTGTAATTGAAAAAGGTAAAGAGCAAATCGCAAAAGATATTTTTGAGAAGTGGGATTTGAATTGTTTCCAGATTGGAACAGTGATCCAGGAAGACAGAGTTAGAGTTTATTATAAAGGTAAGCTTGAAGCCGACGTTCCGGCGTATGAATTAGTTCTTGGCGGCGGAGCCCCGGTTTATGAAAGAGAAATTAAGAAACCGGAATATTTTAAAGAAAAAAGAAATTTTGATATTAACAAAATAAAAGAACCGGCTGATTACAATCAAGTCCTTTTAAAACTTTTATCATCACCTAATATTACAAATAAAAGCTGGGTTTATGAACAATATGATACGCAGGTAAGAACAAACACAGTTATACTTCCCGGTTGCGATGCATCTGTAATAAGGATCAAAGGAACAAATAAAGCATTGGCGATGAAGATCGACTGCAACGGACGGTACGTATACTTAAATCCATATAAAGGAGGAATGATCGCAGTCTGCGAGAGCGCGAGAAATGTAATTTGCACTGGAGCAAAGCCGCTTGCCATAACTAATTGTTTGAATTTCGGAAATCCCTATAATCCTGAAGTTTTTTACCAATTCACAGAAGCAGTAAGAGGTATCGGCGATGCTTGTAAGGTATTGGAAACTCCTGTCACCGGGGGTAATGTAAGTTTTTATAATCAATCAAAAGATTATGCAGTGTATCCCACGCCAACGATCGGAATGATAGGATTGATCGAAGATTTAAATAAGATAATGAGGAGTTATTTTAAAAAAGATCACGATGTAATTCTCTTATTTGGAATTTGGAATTTCGGATTTGGAAATTCTAAAATTATAAAAAATAAATCCCAAATCGAAAGTTCCAAATTCCAAATCGGCGGGAGTGAGTACCTGAATTCGATTCATAACTTAGTCGAAGGCGATGCTCCGGATATTGATTTGGATTATGAAAAAAAACTTCAGGATCTTGTTTTGAAATTAATTGATGAGTCATTGATAAACTCGGCTCATGATATTTCCGATGGCGGACTTGCTGTTGCGCTGGCTGAATGTTGCATAATGAACCGAGATAATAATATAGGCTGTGAAATTAATCTTGAGTATAAAATAAGAAAAGATTTCCAGTTATTCGGGGAAACACAAAGCACAATTATTATTTCGGCAGACATTAGCAAGTTAAGTCAGATTTTTAGTATTGCAGAAGAGTTTGAAGTTGATGTATTAAAAATCGGCGAGACAAAAGGCAATCGTTTTAAAATAAATTTTGATATTGATTTGTCTCTGAGAGATTTAAACTATGCTTATTTTAATTCGATAAGTAAAATTATGGAAGATTAATGAATCAAAAAGAATTTAAATACGATGGGTTGTATTCAGTCTTTTAGAAAGAGATGGACTAGAATTGAACGAACGCAATTAAGAATAGAGGTATAGTTTTGTGATAGTAATTCCTCTTGATGAAGAAAGAAACGAAATTAGAAAAACTAAAGATAAGAACAAGTCTATTCTTGAAGATTCATACACCAGAAGCTGAGAAATGGCAAGGTATAGAAATGCCTAAGATACTTTTAGAAAAATTTATTTTATTCAATGACCAACGTTGATATCATCATCATCGGCGCAGGTCCAACAGGACTTATGCTCGCCTGCCAGCTTCAACGAAACGGAATAAGTTTTATTATTATCGACAGCAAGGCCGGCACATCTGATCAGTCCCGTGCTTTGGTTGTTTCTTCAAGAAGTCTTGAAATATACAGGCAACTCGCAGAGATCAACAAAGTTAATTCCGAAGGTCAGATCATTAGTTCGTTTAGAATGGTTCCTTCGAAAAATAATTTTATCACAATAAATATTGGCGCTGTAGGTGAGGGCCTCACTGATTTTCCTTTTGTCTTTTCTCTCGAACAAAACAAAAACGAAGAAATTTTATATCAGCATTTAAAAGACAAAGGTAAAGATGTCCAATGGAATACAACTATTAAAGACTTTAAAGACGAAGGTGATGAAGTGTTTGTTAAAGTTAATAAAAATGGTATCGAAGAAACATTTAATTGTAAATATTTAGTCGGATGCGACGGCGCGAAAAGTTTTGTCAGGCATAAACTTAATCTTACTTTTGAAGGAGGAACCTATGAAAATAAATTCTTTCTTGCAGATGCTGATATTGACTGGGATATAAAGGAGAAGGAGCTTGTGGGGTATCTGAGACCGTTTAATCTTGTTGCATTCTTCCCTCTTAAAGGAAAAAATCATTACAGGATTTTAGGAAATCTTCCTGTCAAATTTTATGAGAAGGAAGATATTAAATTTAAAGATATAGAATACTTGATAAGAGATACATATTCAGACAGAATAAGTTTTAATTATATAAATTGGTTTTCAGTTTACAAGCTTCATCACCGGTGTGTTAATAAATTTAAAGAAGGAAATGTTTTTGTTGCCGGAGATGCGGCGCACGTTCACTCGCCTGCCGGAGGACAGGGAATGAATACGGGCTTGCAGGACTCATATAATTTAGCGTGGAAGCTTTCTTATGTTGTCAAAGGAATTGCCGGCAAAGAATTGCTTGAAACTTATAATGAAGAACGTCTTCCTTTTGCTAAGTGGCTTATGAATTTTACCGACAGGGGTTTTGAAATGATGAACAATACCGGTCTTCAATTCAGAATATTCAGAAGATATATAGTTTCGTACTTTGCAAAATTTATTTTTGCAAATAAAAATATAAGAAGAAGGTTTTTTAAAATTATATCCCAGCTTCAGGTTAATTATAAAAAAAGCATTTTATCTTTAAACTTATCAAATCAGAAATTAAAATTTTCTGCCGGTGATCTGATCCCATTTATAAAAGTAAACGGCAAATCTCTAATTGAAACGATCACTCTTCCAAAGTTTTATGTGATGGTTTTCGGATACAAACCTACTGCCCAATTCAATAACTTTATTGAAAAGAATAGAGACCTTCTTGAAATTATAACAATTGATTTAAATGATTATTGCAGAAATTACGGAATCGAAAACAATCTTCTATTAATTATCAGACCTGATCAGTATATCGGATTAATTGCGGATGATCTGAGTGAAAAGATTGTGAGAGATTATTTTAATACCGCCTTTCTAAAACTTATTTAGAGGAAATGATTTTATTTATTTTCTTTTATTTTCTTTATGGTTAGCAATTTACATAGTAAAATATTTTACTTTACTATATTTTAAAAATAAAAGTGAACACAAGCGTTATAAATATTGACCCTGAAACATTAGGAGGCACAGCAGTTTTCCGAGACACACGAGTTCCGATGCAATCACTGTTTGATTATCTTGAAAGTGAAGAGACTCTGAATGAATTTCTTGAAAACTTCCCTACAGTTTCAAAAGAACAGGCAATTGAAGTTTTTAAATTTAGCGGAAAAGTTTGTTATGACTCAAAAAATTTGTATGAAAATACTGATGGATGAAAATCTTCCAAAGAAGTTAAAACTCGATTTTGAAAATTATCAGGAAGTTTTTACTGAACAAGAGGTGAAATGGAATGGTAAAAAGAATGGAGAACTATTAGGTTTAATTACTATTTCAGGATTTGAAGTATTCATTACTATTGATAAAAATTTAAAGTATCAACAAAATCCTGATACTGTTTTCTTATTAAACAATTCAAGTAGTAAACATCAGATATTTCAAAATTATATTCCTCAAATTAATTTGTTCTTACAAAAAAATTTAGATAAGAAATTTTATGAAATAAACTTTTGAATTTGAAAAAGTTCATTGCTTCTATTTTGTTCATTTGCTTCTTTTGTCTGAATGATAACATACTTCCTCAAAATGTTATTCAGAAACAATCGACCGCTCATTTAAACTTAAATTCTTTCTATTCAAAAGATAAATCTGAATCATCTGCTTCGACTCTTCCCATAGCAATCGGTGTAGCATCATTTTTATATTTGCTAAATCCTATTGTACTTTTTGAGAATGATAAGATAGCTTTAGGTTTTACAAAGGAAATTTCGCTTGGATTCGGATATTTCGGCGAGCACAGAGCATCGTTAGAATATTCTTATATTTTTAGGAAGGATCTTAATAGTAATATACGTGTGGGATATAAGTACGATATACTATTAGAAAAAGGAATTAAGCCATCGAACAACTTTCAAGGGACCACTGCTCTCAGTATAGGAGGTGGATACTTTAATAACTTTTCCAGACCCGGATATTTTGCAGAAACTTCTTATGGATATTCTATAAGAAACCATAAAATCTTATTTTACCCGAGTGTAAAATTAAGATATACTTACGTTGTAAAAGGTGCAAACATAATTGATTTCTCATTCGGAATTGTTATTGGTATTGCAAATCCGTTTATTGATTTGAAAATTAGAGACAGAGAAAGAAAGGATACTGAATGACACCTGATCTAACTAAAGCTGAAGACACATCTAAAACGAGTGCATTTAAGTTAAAATTACCTAATTCATTACAGGAATTTTTTCTAAAAGTCTCGGGGTTAACTATGTTCGCTGGAAGGTTTATGAAGGAAATTTTCAAGCCTCCCTACGAAATAAAAGAAACTGCGAGGCAATTTTATGAAATCGGCTACAAATCTTTTTCGCTTATTGCCATTACAGGTTTTATAATCGGTCTGACACTAACTTTACAATCTATTCCAACCTTACAAAAATTCGGCGCGTCTTCTCTTGTGCCTTCAATGGTAGCGTTGGCAGTGATTCTTGAAATAGGCCCTGTCATTACTGCGTTGATATTTGCTGGAAAGATCGGTTCGGGGATTGGAGCGGAATTAGGCTCTATGAAAGTTACTGAACAAATAGACGCAATGGAAGTATCAGGAACGAATCCTTTTAAATATTTGGTCGCGACAAGAATTGTGGCAACTACACTAATGCTGCCTCTTCTTGTTATACTTGCAGATGGAATCGCTTTGCTTGGTGGCTTCCTTGCAATAAACCTGACAGATCAAACGAGTCTGAAATTATTTCTCATGAATTCTTTTACTAATCTCGGTCTGACGGACGTTCTTCCCGCAACGGTAAAAACGTTTTTCTTCGGGTTCAGCATAGGAGTCGTGGGATGCTTTGAAGGATACAATGCAGACAGGGGCACAGAAAGCGTTGGTATTGCGGCAAATACTGCCGTTGTTATATCTTCACTGCTTGTGATACTGATAGACATGGTGATGGTGCAGTTAACTTCAATTATACTTTGAAATTTTGAATATAAATTTATTCATCTACGCTTTATTTTGTCTGGCTTATGGAAACTTCTGAAGAAATTAAAACAGATACGAAGATTTCGGAAATCGAAAACAATTCCGGTCCTATACTGCAGTTAATTAATGTAAAAAAATCTTTCGGAGACTTCGCAGTATTAAAAGATATAAGTTTAGATGTAAAGAAAGGTGAAACGGTAGTACTGCTTGGAAAGTCAGGAACAGGAAAGTCTGTAATTCTGAAATGCATTATCGGACTGGAAACTCAAACCTCGGGAGTTATAAAAGTTTTCGGTACCGAGTTTACAAAACTTAAAGGAGATCAGGAAAATAAGATCAGAAGGAAAATAGGTTTTTTATTTCAGGGAGGCGCCCTGTATGACTCTATGACTGTGAGACAGAATTTAGAATTTCCAGTAGTCAGGCAGCCTGATTATGATAAAGAAGATTTAACTCCGAAAGTAGAAGAAGCACTTGAAAACGTTGGGCTTAAAGAAGCTATTGATAAGGTACCTTCTGAATTATCGGGTGGAATGAAAAAAAGAATCGCTCTTGCAAGGACACTTATGCTAACTCCTGAAATAATCCTGTATGATGAACCAACCACAGGACTGGATCCTGTCACTTCAAATGAAATCAGTCATTTAATCTTGGAGATGCAAACTAAATTTAAAGTGACCTCCCTGATTGTAACTCATGATATGGCCTGCGCACGCTTAGTTGCTGACAGGATTGTTGTGTTGAAAGATGGAAAATTCACAGCAGAAGGAACTTTCGATGAGCTGGCAAAATCAGATGATCCGTTTGTAAAAGGATTTTTTGAGTTTGAATAGTTTATACGTGAGACGAGAGACGTCAAACGTGAGACATGAAAACCAAACTTTGAATGATATCCCCTAAAAAAGTTATCACTGTAAAAAAGAATAAAACAAAAAATTGAATTATGGAAATTAAGAAATCAAAGTATATTAAACTCGGTCTGTTTATCGTCGTCGGACTTGCTTTGTTTGTGGCTGCATTATTTTATATTGGCAGCAAGGAAAATCTGTTTACAAAAACATTTAAAATTTATGCTGTATTTTCAAATGTCAGCGGATTGACGCAGGGAAATTCAGTGCAGTTTGCAGGAATAAACGTTGGAACGGTACAATCTATCGAAATAATTGCAGTGGATAAAGTAAGAGTTAATATGGACCTCGTAAGCGACGTTCAGGAGTTTGTAAAAAAAGATTCTGAAGCTTCCATCAACTCAGATGGATTGGTTGGTAATAAAGTTATTTCCATAACTGCCGGTAATCAGGGAGGTCTTACTGTAGAAGACGGTGATTCCATTCATGCAGTTACGCCAATTTCAATCGGAGATATTGTAAATAATCTCAATGAATCCACAAAAGAAGCTCAGAATATTTCGAAAGATCTTGCAGAGATAATGAATAAAGTTAATCGAGGTGAAGGTACTCTCGGAAAGCTCATAAACAACAGCGATATTTTTGATAATCTTGACTCGCTTATGAATAGCTTTTCGGCTTCAACAGCACACATAAATAATATACTCTTCAAAGCATCAAATACTATTGATATTGTTACTGTCGATATTTTAAAGTTACAAGGAAGTATAGATACAATTACAAGAAACATTTCAGACATTACCATCAAGATGAACTCAAGCCAGAGTTTAGTGGGGACACTTTTGACGGATACTATTTTTGCTAATAACATAAAAGGAGTTTTGAGTAATGCAAATCAGACTACAGCTAATCTCGAATTAGGTTCTTTCAGCTTTTATCAGAATATGGAAGCATTGAAGCATAATTTTTTATTTAAGGGATATTTTGAAGATCTAGGATACTGGGATAAGACAACATTTGAAAAAAATATTGCGACACGTGAAACCAGAATTCTCAATAAAGAAAATGAAATCAATCAACGCGAGTTAAAGCTGCGGGAATTTCAGTTGAAACTTGATAGTTTGAGAAATGCGCTTGAGGGGAAGATAGATACCCTTAAGGTTAAGTAGTCGTTAAATCGTTGATTTGTTGATTCGTTAATTCGTTGATTTGTTAATTCGTTAGGTAGTATAATCGTTAAATTTGTAAGTTGCGGAGTTAATTCTAAAATTTAAATTTTCAAATGTATTTTTGAAATTTCAAATTTCAAATTTTAAACTTTTACTTGCACTAATAGTATGCGCGTTAATTATTTTAAATGGCTGCTCGGGCTCGCATGAATACAGCGAAGAGAACGATGAATCTGAAAATGAAAAAGGAATTCAAATTGTAGAAATTGCAAAAGAAGAACAAAAAAACGAAATGTATTCTACTTCAAATGATTCTACATTTTATTACTGGCTCAACAATCAAATCCATACTTTAGAAAATTTTTCCAAATGCAATATCTTTGCCATGAATGTCCTTTACAAAGCCGGATGCAAATGTCCCGAAGTAAATGTTACTACTTATGATCTAATGGATACAACAATGTTTGGTGACATTTTACCATTGGTAAAAGTCAGCGATGGGAAAAATATTCTCAAAGGAGATCTTTTGGATATTTATAAATCAATGCTCGATTACAAACTCTATTACCATTCCAACGATGAATATTTTCAGCTCAATCTTTTCAGAAACATATTTTATACTTCGGTTATACTTAAAGAATATGAGTGGGCAGCTGAATTCTTAAAAAATTATATGAGCGAACTTTCTCATGTACAGCGGGAAGATATGATCCATTATTCACAGGCAATTTTGAAAGAAAAAATTTTGATAAAGCTCTGGAAGAAATAATTAAAGTAAATCTCAAATTCTTTGTATATAAATTTGATGTGAAGCTCTTGATGCTGAAGATCTATTACGAACAAGGATCTTATGAGAGCGCTATCTCTTTGATAGATACTTTCTCTCATTTTTTATCCAAAAACAAATCTGTGTCGGCGATAGATAAAGAAAGATTTGGAAAATTTCTGAAATTTTTGAGTTTACTAATTAAAATTCAAACCGGATCCGTTTCAATAAAGGATATCAATTTAAAAAAAGAGATAACAGATAGTGTAGTTGTGAATTCTAAAAGGTGGCTTCTTAAGAAGTCCGAAGAACTTCCGGGGGCGGCACCCCCTCGTAAAATAAAATTACTTTAAAAGATTTTTAGAATTAGCTATATTACATACAAAATTTTTTAAAATTATCTAAGTAGGAGAAATTCTAAAATGACAAATGCTGAAATAGAAACAAAAGTGAAGCAAGCAGTAGTTGATAAATTAGGTGTGGAAGAATCCAAAGTTACGACAGATGCATCGTTTATTAATGACCTTGGCGCTGATTCACTTGATACAGTTGAGCTTGTAATGAAGTTCGAAGAAGAGTTTGATATTAAAATTCCTGATGAGGATGCAGAGAAGATACAGAAGGTCGGTGATGCGGTTAAATACATTTCAGAAAAAGTGTCGTCCAAATAAAATTTTAAATTCGATTTATTTTTATAATAGATGAGGAGAAGAGTTGTTGTAACAGGCATAGGTGTTGTCAGTCCGGTGGGTTTAAATGTAAATGATTTCTGGACCAACCTTATTGATGGAAAAAGCGGAATAGATAATATTACATATTTCGATACAAGCACTTTCGATACAAGGTTCGCGGCAGAATTAAAGGGCTTCGATCCTTTGAATTATATGGACCGGAAGCTTGCTCAGCGTGTTGATCCTTTCACACAGTACGCTCTTGCGGCATCTGAAGAGGCCATGATAGATTCGGGCCTGAATCTGGAAAAAGTAAATCTTGAGAAGGCAGGCGTGGTTTATGGTTCGGGTATCGGAGGAATGTGGACATATCATAATCAACAAAATAATCTATACAAACGCGATGGCAATCCGGACAGAGTAAGTCCTTTCTTTATTCCGATGCTCATAGCTGACATCGCAGCCGGAAGAATATCGATGAGATACGGATTAAAGGGACCTAATTACGCTACTATCTCCGCCTGTACGACTTCCGCACATTCAATCGCTGATTCAGTAATGCTTATTGAAAGAGGAGATGCAGATATAATGGTAACCGGAGGCTCTGAAGCTGTAATATGCCCGATGGGAGTTGCAGGATTCAATGCAATGAAAGCATTATCAACAAGGAACGACGCTCCTCAGAAAGCTTCGAGGCCATTTGAAAAGAACAGGGACGGATTTGTAATGGGTGAAGGAGGAGCCACACTTATACTTGAAGAACTTGAAATGGCAAAAGCAAGAAGCGCCAGGATACATGCAGAAATAACAGGA
>Ga0180121_10001366_pt1 | contig 10357 bp, 7 predicted proteins | sample AntDrymUQ5402106_2_FD_129676 | JGI IMG/M metagenome (GOLD analysis project Ga0180121, IMG submission 129676) | Polar desert sand microbial communities from Dry Valleys, Antarctica - metaG UQ540 (21.06) (version 2) (version 2) | ecosystem: Environmental > Terrestrial > Soil > Desert | place...
CATGGACGTCGCCACCCGGATGTCTTTGTCGTGAAGGGCCAGCTTGAAGACCAGCGGCCATTTTCCGTCGGCCAGACGCATGGGCAGGAGATTCTCTGAAGCATTCGATCGCCCGCTGCCCGCATTGGTCACTTCCAGAGCAGTCCGGACATCGATCCCGAACCGCTTGGCCATCAGCAGGCACTCGGCCGTGATCCACACGGTGGCCCCCATGATCGAATTCGTGAGCGCCTTGATCGCGTGACCGGCCCCTACCGGACCGACGTGAATGATCTTTTTTCCGTTGACCCTGAGGATCTCCTCGGCCCTGGCGAATCCCTCTTTCGAACCACCGATCATGATGGTCAGCGTCGCGTTCTCCGCTCCCACCACCGCTCCGGTCACCGGCGCATCGACGAACTCGACTCCTTTGGACGCCAGCCGGCACGCGGTTTCCCTGCTGGCCTCGGGATCTCCGCTCGTGACGTCAATCCACAGAGTTCCGCTGCGGAGGTGATCCCAGAGCTTGCCGACGACTTCGTCGACTTCGCGACTGGTTGGCATCACAGTCAGGATCACGTCGGCAGCAGCACACTCCTCGAGACTGGCCATCTTCGAGCCATGCTCTCGCGCGTGGTTCTCGGCTTTCTGATGGGTTCGGTTCCAGACCAGAAGTTCGTGGTGCTTCGCAAGATGTTTTGCCATCGGGTAGCCCATGGCCCCGAGGCCGATCAAAGCCATTTTCATGGTTTCACTCCTCCTCAAATCATAGCGGCAGGCCGAGGTCTCAGCCATCGGCTTCCAGCGTTCAGCTCGCAACTATCGACTGGAGTGAAGAACCAGCCCGCCCCGGCCTTCTGATAGTCTCCACCGCATGGCCGACTTCGCAACCAGTGTTCGTAACTCTTATCAGTGGGACGCGCCGTCGCTCGACATCGGAAACGCGGTGCTCGACGGGAAACTCTTCACCGATCTCCCTGTGCGCATCCCTCTGGCCATGATGAATCGTCATGGGCTCATCGCAGGCTCGACCGGAACGGGAAAGAGCAGGACTCTGCAACTTCTGGCAGAGGGCCTTTCCAGAAACGGCGTGCCGAGCCTGGTGGCCGATATCAAAGGCGATCTGGCCGGACTTTCCCAGCCCGGAGAAGCATCCCCGAAAATTCTCGAACGGGTAAAGGCCATGGGTCGCGAGTTCAAGCCCGAAGCGTTCCCGACCGAGTTTTACAGCTTGACCGGAGCCCGGGGAACGCAGATTCGCGCCACGGTCACGTCGTTTGGTCCCGTGCTCCTCGGGAAAGTCCTGGAGCTCACCGACACACAGCAGAGCGTTCTGTCCATGGTCTTCAAATACTGTGATGACCACCGGTTGCCGCTTCTCGACTTCAAGGACCTTCGCGATGCTCTCCTTTACCTGAAGGATCACAAGAATGAGCTCGAGCAGTACGGAGGGATGTCCCCGGCCACGGTTGGAGTCCTGGTCCGGAAACTGGTCGAGCTCGAGCAGCAGGGAGCCCAGACCTTCTTCGGCGAGCCCGAGCTGGACATCAACGATCTGATGCGTGTGCAGGACGGCAAGGGTGTCATCAACGTCATCTCGCTGGCTGACGTTCAGGACAAGCCGAGGCTGTACTCGACATTCATGATGTGGCTGCTGGGTCAGTTCTATTTCGGTCTGCCCGAGGCCGGGGATCTCGACAAGCCGAAACTGGTCTTCTTTTTCGATGAGGCGCATCAGCTTTTCGAGGATGCATCCTCGGCGTTGGTTGAGCACATCGAGCAGGTGGCTCGATTGATCCGGTCGAAAGGGATCGGAGTTTTCTTCATCACTCAAACTCCGAAGGACATCGACAACGACGTACTGGCCCAGCTTGGAAACCGTGTCCAGCATGCCGTCCGTGCCTTCACACCGCAGGACGCCAAAGACCTGAAATCGTCAGCCTCCACCTTCCCGCCCAGCAGCTTTTACAAAGTCGAGCAGACGCTGACCAGTCTGGGGATCGGCGAGGCACTGGTCAGTGTCCTCAACCCGAAAGGTATACCCACCGAGGCGGTGCACCTCAGGGTTGCCACGCCGTCCTCGTCGATGGGGACGATCGAGCAGAGTGATTATGATGCGGCTCGCCGCGGGTCGCGCCTCGCTTCCAAATACGCAACGGCAATTGATCGGGAGAGTGCGCACGAGATTCTGTCCGGAAAACTGGCCCGAGCTGCCGAAGTCAGAGCTGACGAGGAAGAGACTCGAGCGCGTCCTGCTCGCGCTACGGGGCGTGCGCGAAAAGAAAAGACGGTGCTGGAAACCGTCATGGGCAGCTCAGTGGGCCGCCAGGCCGCGCGCACCGTGACGCAGCAGGTGATCCGTGGTTTGTTCGGGCTGCTGAAGAGGTGACACGGGTTGACGGTTGACAGTTGACGGTCCGGGGTACGGGATGGCGAGACGAGGACTTGCGCCGTCGACCTGGGAACAGACATTGCCCTCCGCGCTTCAACCTTCAACCGTCAACCGTCAACCGTCAACCGGTCGGGCGGGGGATCGCAGCCCGATGGAGACCCCGGACCCTTCGAATCCGCTGACCCGCTGTCGCGTAATGGCTCACCTCCCGGTCACACCCTCATCACGCACAGCAGGCTTACGAACCGCCCAAGGGTCTCGATCCGGCCGCGAGCAGAGACGAAAAAAGGGGCCTACGCCCCTCTGTCGCGCCCCGCGCATACGGCTGTTCGAGAACTGCACAGAATTTAGTGCAGTCCCTTCGGCGGCCCTGTGACTGAGGTCACACGATTCCTAAGATGATCCGGTGAAGTAGTCGGCGTTGATCTTGGTGTACTTCGTCCACTTTTCGGGAACGAGATCCTCAGGAAAGATCGCTTGAACCGGGCACGCCGGTTCGCACGCGCCGCAATCGATGCAGACAGCAGGGTCGATGTAGAGCATCGTGTCCGCTGCAAAACCAGTTTCGTCTTTTCGAGGATGAATGCAGTCCACCGGACAAACGTCCACGCAAGCGGTGTCTTTCGTTCCGATGCAGGGCTCCGCGATCACGTACGTCATACCTCTCCTCCATGGTGCCCGATCGAATTCACACGACCCTGGCGAATGCAATGCGGTACATTCTACCAGCGCACCGGCGAGAAGAATCCGGACATCGAGGCTGATCAATGACCAACGTCGACAAACAATTGCAGACCGGCGAAGAAATTCTCTACCGGGCCCGTCCATCGAAAGTCGCACTGGTACCGTTCGCTCTGCTGGCCCTGGTGATCGCCATCGTTACAATCGTCCTGAGCACAATTGTCCTGAGCAAGCAGCCCGACCTCCAGCTGCCCGTGCTCTTCATCGGCGGGGCCTTCGTTCTGATCGCGATCGGATTCATTGTTGTGAAATTGATCGTCTTCTCCACGTACGAGTACGTCCTGACCAACCGGCGGGTCATCAAGCAGACCGGGATGCTCGCGAAAAATTCGACCAGCGCTCAGCTGGAGAAGCTCAATAACGTTGAGCACCGCCAGTCAATCTGGGGGCGCATCTTCGGTTACGGTGACGTCGAAATTGATACAGCGAGCGAGACGGGGATGACTCATTTCCGCTCCATCAGCAATCCCATCGAATTCAAGAAAGAGATTCTGAGCGCGACCGAGGCCTATCGCGCCATGCGTTCGGGTCATGCTCCTCAGATCACGGGAGCGGAGAAGATCCGGCAACTCAAAGCGCTTCTCGATGACGGACTGATCTCAAAGGAAGAGTTCGAGGAGAAGCGGAAGAAACTGCTTGCGGAGATGTAGGGGTTTCGGCGCCGATGAAAAAGCCTGTCATCCTGAGCCGCAGCGAAGGATCCTTACCCAACGGTGCGGGATTCATCTACTGCGCTGTGCTGAATCGGACCCGTGGCGGGAACGTCAGCCCCCGGCCGCGCCGAATTCCTCAGCGCTGAACCGTGGCCCGCGCACGGTTGGGTAAGGATCCTTCGCTACCGCTCAGGATGACAGGCCTTGCCTCGCGCTCTCATTACATCCACTTGTCGATCGTTTCGATCACGTAGTCATTGCCCATGAACGAGACCACTTCGCTGACCGAGTGACCGATCAGAGCCTTGGCCACGTCAGACTGATTCGAATAGACGCCATGTTCTGGTGCTGACTCCCACGGCCCGAGGATGGTGACTTCCCTCCGGACGTCCCCGTTGCTCAGGAGGACCTTCGTTCCAATCCTGACCACCGACGTGTCGATCTGGGCCGGGTCCAGCACTCGCACGCGGGAAAGTTCGGTCGACAGTTCCCCTACTCGAGCTGAAAGATACTCGGCACGCGCCCGTGCAGCTTTGTATTCAAAGTTCTCGCGGAGGTCACCCATCTCGCGAGCCTCCTGAAGCGCTTTCGAATTTGCCGGGATCTCTACTTTCTTGAGGTTCTCGAACTCGGCCCGTTTCGCTGTGAGCGACTCGGCGGTCGCATAGAGCGGCTCCACCTGCGGCTCGCGGAGCGATGGATACTTCATGTGCAGAGCATTGGCCAGATTCTCGCGCCGGTACTCCTCGAGACTTCCATACCGCACCAGAGTCTCGGCAAGCTTCCGGGCCTGATCCTCGTTGTCGGTGTGCATGACAATCCGGATCCCGAGGGCGCCTTTGTCGAACAATTCCTTGAGGCGAGGTCTGAGCACGCCGAATTCGTCGGAGGTCAGCGCTTCCAGAATCTGAAACAGAAGAGAGTAGTTCGCTTTGTCCGGAAGAGTCTGCGACTCGTTGATCTTTTTGGTGTACCAGTAGAACGCCTTCGGATGGCGGCGAGGGTTTCGCAGCGTTTCGTCGATCAGCCGATCCTTGATATCGCTCTGACTCTTCTCCAGCTTTTCGAAGATCAAGGTGAGATTTCTGGGGTCGTCCTCCAGGAAGAAACTCTCGCCATACACCTTCTTCCAGTCCGGATGCACCTCAGCAACGGACTTCAGCGCCTTCTCCCGAAGGAGCCGATCCGGAATCTGTCCGATGGTGCGAGCAGCCATCGGTGCCGTCAGCAGTGATGTCGGATCGAACGTGGACTGAAAAGCACCAGGAAGTTTTTCCAGCACTGCGAATGTCTCCCAGGTCAGCGCGGGGTCGACTTTGGCGTTCTTCTCGGCTTCCGCGGCGATTGTGGAGGAGAAGTAATCCGCGAGGTCCTTACTCCGTCCGCTGTGCTTCTTGGCCAGTTCCAGCTTGTCGCGAAGGGAAGCCGAGGCGAATTCCTTTTTGACCTTCTGATCGGCGATATCCGACGAGACACTCCATGAATACGAGGCCTTGGTCCCGCTGCCGGCCACGACGATCTGCGGATGCTTTCGGGCTGAAGTCCACCACGAGCTCCATTTCGCCTCGGGGACGATTCCGATCAGCGCATCCCGGACTTCGCTGACGGTCATGGCCCGGCGGAAACTCTGAAGGATCCGGGCGAAGGTTCCGGCCGGATCCGCCTGGGCGGATTGCTGGGCCCCGGCCGGGTTGTCGATTTTCTCCCGGAGAAGGTGACCCTTGGGGAGTGGAGTCAGAAACTTGAGCGCTGCACCGAGAGGAACCGAAACGCGCTTCTCTTTCTCAAAATCCAGGCGGCAGATGGCCAGATCCGGATTCAGCTCGGTGACCACACCTGCTCCTCGTCCGGCCATGAAGAACGGTTCGCCGACTTCGAACATCAGCCAGTTGTCGACCTTCTCAGCCTTTTCTACGGGATTGCCGGACGGATCGTTGAACTTCACCTGCTGCATGATTTTCTTGAAGCTGGGCCGATCCTTGTAGGCATTGGTAATCGCTTCCTCGAGAGGTCCTCGGAGGTTAGCGGGGTTGCGGGACAGCCGCCCGATTTCGCGGAGGACCTTGACCCTCTCCGGCCAGGCACCCTTCTCCTTCAGCGCATCGGCAAGCAGGCCCAGGAGGGCGTCGGCGCGAGACCGTTCATCGACTTTACGAAGAGATTTGGCGGTTTCGAGGAACTCCTCGACGCGCAACGGGTCCTTCTCGAGCTCGGCCATATAGAGCTCTTCGACCTTCTCGAATTGACCTGCTTGAATGAGGGGGGATGCATCCTGGTTGAACGGCAAGTCGCGGCCTCCGGGGAAAAACGAGCAGTGTATCGGCGAATCCTGATTTGTAAAGAGTGGACGGGGGGAGACAAACGCTCGAGAAAGGTTAATGACATGGAATAGCCCTCACCCCCTTCCCGTTGCCACCGGGACTTTCCAAAGGGGAATGGGTTATGGCCGAGCACCAAGCGAATGAGCTTCTCAGGAAACACAACATAGACGTCAACGACGTGAAGGATCGCAAGACCTCACTTCACCATCTCCGGCACATCGTGCGCTCGGAGAACCTGCCGTTCGACGTGTTTCAGGCGCTGGTCAGGCTGCGGCGGTAATCGCCGCGGCCGACCGGCTGTCGGTGACGGCTGAGGCGTCGGGTTGGGGGTTGGCAGGTCTCCTCCAACCGAGGCTGCGCGCAAGCACGCAACCGCCCCCCGGACCGACAACCGTAAACCGTCAACTCGTTCGCCCCTTCAACTCGGCCAGAATCTTTTCGTGAATCCCGCCGAAAGCCCCTGACGACATCACCACGACCACATCTCCGTCTTTCCCTTCATCGGCCACTGCTCGCGCGATCGAACTGAAGTCTTCGATGTGGTCTGAACTGATTCCGTCCGCCCGGAGTTTCGACACGATCTCGGGCACGGACATCATCTTGTCGAGCCCATACCGGGTGGCGTATCGATCCTTGTGATAGACGGGCCCGATGATCACGCGATCCGCTTCATGGAAGGCGTCGATATAACCGCTCTCGAACTCCTTCCGGCTGGATGAAATCGACTTCGGCTCGAAGATGGCCCAGATCCGGCGGCCCGGGTACTGGTTTCGGGCGCCATTCAGCGTGGTGGCAATGGCTGTTGGGTGATGTGCAAAGTCGTCGATAACCGTCACCCCTCGCTCGATCCCTCGCACCTCCATCCGGCGCTTGATTCCGCGGAACGACTCCAGACCCTTCTGAATCGCGTCGGGATCCACCCCGCGGAAATGAGCGACGGCGATGTTGGCCAGGGCGTTGGCCACATTGTGCCGCCCACCCAGCGTGCTGGTGAAGCGCGCCCATTTCTTCCCCTCCAGCCAGGCCGTGAAACTGGTGCTCTGAGGTGCATAGTCGATGTCTGTGGCGTACAAGTCACTCTTCTGATCGAACCCGAACGTGAACCAGCGCGCTTTCGCGTTCTGCTTCAGGCGCCCCACGTTTGCATCGTCGGCGTTGGCCACGATCAAGGCGCCCTTCGGCACCTGTTCGACCCCTTTTCGGAAAGCGTCGATGATGGCCTCGAGATCCGCGTAGATGTCCGCGTGATCGAACTCGATGTTGTTCAGGATGAGCGAGCTGGCGCCGTAGTGGAGGAACTTCGGTCCCTTGTCGAAAAAGGCTGTGTTGTACTCATCTCCTTCGATGACAAATTCAGGTCCGCCTCCCAGCTTGTAGTTGTGATTGAAATTGACCGGAATCCCTCCTACGACCATGCTCGGATCCCGGCCTGCCGCTTCCAGCATCCAGGCCATCAGCGAGGTCGTGGTGGTTTTGCCATGAGTTCCGGTAACGACCACCGAATGCTTTTCCTTGATGAAGAGCTGAAAGATGGCTTCAGGCATGGAGGTATAAGGCAGATCAAGCTCGAGCACTGCCGCGGCTTCGGGGTTGGTGATTGCGGCGGCATTTCCGATCACGACGAGATCGGGGCGAAACGTCAGGAGATGCTCCTTCGTATACCCCTCGAGCACGGTGATCTTGAGGCGCTCGAGGTAAGTCGACATAGGCGGGTAGACATGCTCGTCCGATCCTCCGACGACATACCCCCGATCTTTGAGCATTCCGGCCAGCGAGGCCATGGCCGTCCCGCAGATACCGATCAGATAGATGCGACCGGGGCTTTCGATGTGTTTCACGTGGGGCATGAATTTCCTCGTTTTTCTGAATTCGTTTCTGCGCTGATTAGCAACTTCCATGCTGCCGGACGACGCGGTCCGGCTGGATCAAATAAAGTGTAAACGGGGGCCCGTACCCCGGTCGACTTCGGGACTTAAGCTGTTAATGATCAGGGCTTTCAGGCTGGGTTTGCCAGGGAATAGGGCTGGACGAAACCGATGTTCGTACCAGCGATCTTATAAACAATTCAATTTGTCTTTTCAAACAGGAGGTTGACTCATGTCGTCGAAGCGCACACCTACGGTCCTGCTCACGCTGGTCCTCATGCTCACTGCAGGGATTTCCGTGATGGCCGCCGAGCCACAGGCCAAATCTGCCGGAACCGAAAAAAAGAGCGAATCAGCTCCCCGCCTTACCGTTGTCGAGCCGCTCAAGGATTTTGGAACCGTTCCCAAGGGCCAGAAGCTCGATTGGTCGTTCCAGATCAAGAACACCGGGAAAGGTGATCTGCAGCTTCTCTCCGTCCAGCCCGCTTGCGGCTGCACTGTCGCGGAGTATGACAAGGTCATCAAGCCCGGTGCCATCGGAAAAGTGACCGCCCACGTCGATACGGCCCAGTTCGCGGGTCCGATCTCAAAAGCTGTCACCATCCAGACCAACGACCCCAACACGCCCACCTCTCAGCTGACCATCACCGCCATGGTCAAGCCGTTTGTGGAAGCAGTTCCAGCCGGTTTCGTCCGTTACAACCTGATTCAGGGAGATGCACAGACTCAGTCGATCACCCTCTACACGGAGGAGACCGAGCCTTGGGAGATCAAGAGCATCGATACTCCCGGCGACTACGTGAAGGCGTCGTTCCGCAAAATCGAAAAGGCCGAAGAGCGAGTCAAAGGCGGTCAGCCCGACCAGAACCAGTACAAAGTCGACATCACCCTGGGCGGACCATCCGCTCCGATCGGACCCCTGGCCGACAAGCTCAGGATCGTATCGAATTCCAAGCATCAGCCCGAGTACCTGATCAGCCTGACCGGTCTGGTCCGCCCGACCTACATGGTCACGCCATCCGTCGTGAACTTCGGCGAAGTTACGCCGAACGACGACTCCGCGCTCCGAAGCGTCCTTCTGAAGAGCAACGTGAAAGATGCGGCGTCGACCTTCCGAGTCACCAGAGTCGAATCGAGCAGTCCGGCCGTGACTGCTTCAGCCGTTCCCATGAAGCGTATTGAGGAGTCGGTCGATCCGACCACCAACGTCAAGAAAGAAACGATGACCGAAGTTCCGGGCGAGTTCGAGATCCGCATCGGCATCGCCAAGTCTGCCAAGGCCGGCGAGATCGACGGAAACGTCAAGATCCACACCAACGACGCCATGAATCCGATCTACACCCTTCCGGTGCGAGGCACGGTGAAGGACGCGACGAAGGCAGCCAACTAGAACCTGGCCCTCAGATCGTAACCAACATCGGCCTCCGGAAACGGAGGCCGAGTTGTTTGAGGCAGCTGTCAGTTTTCAGCCATCAGCTCTCAGATGTTTAAACTGAAACCTCTCGTAAAAGGCGATCTCACGAGCTGAAAGCTGACGGCTGAGAGCTGACAGCTCACGATAGAATGACCAACACGCTTCTGCGAAATACTGTGGTGTAGCTCAACTGGTAGAGCAGCGGATTGTTAATCCGCCGGTTGGAGGTTCGAATCCTCCCGCCACAGCCAATCGTTCTTTCTCCTGCAGCAATCGACACTACCCCGGCGGGTAGGCCACCCCCTACCTGTCTGTGTTTCAACAACCACCCCGACGGGGTTCGTCCTCCAAGAGCACTCTCTTCAGAATGAGTCTCGAAATATCGGAGGACGTCATGAGAACTCTCAGAACAGCATTCTTCATCACAGTCGCAGTTGCGGTTGCGGTGTTCGGTCAGCCAGCCGCTGCCCAAGTGCAGATCCACAATTCGGAAGACATCAAGCTCTACATCAATCTGGCCACGGTCGGCACCCTGCAGACCCTTGATCAGAAAAACGTGTTCAACGCTCAGGGCGTCGAGCAGCCAAACCTGACCAGCGGGATGCAGACCGCTTTCGGGGACCTCGGTTTCACGGGAAAGTTCGGGAAAAACGAGGAGATCGAGATGTATTTCGACCTTTATCTGGCCAGCCGGAACCATCCTTCAACAACCTACGGCAACCAGGGATATCTGGTCATTCACGATATCCCCGAGAACCTGACCGGCTTGAAGAGGGTCCTGCAGCCTCTCTTCAAGCTCGTCGATGTGAAGGCCGGGGCCTTCCTGATCGATTTTGGCGATCATCTCGATCACCGGTCGAATAACGCCATCTCCCAACTGAATCCACTGGTCGGTAACACGGTGATCGATCCGAATCTCGTGGCGGTCGGTGCTGAGGTCATCAGCAAGCCCGGCCGGTTCAACTGGCTTGTGGGCGTGACGAACGGGACGA
>Ga0180121_10001367_pt1 | contig 10355 bp, 10 predicted proteins | sample AntDrymUQ5402106_2_FD_129676 | JGI IMG/M metagenome (GOLD analysis project Ga0180121, IMG submission 129676) | Polar desert sand microbial communities from Dry Valleys, Antarctica - metaG UQ540 (21.06) (version 2) (version 2) | ecosystem: Environmental > Terrestrial > Soil > Desert | place...
GCAAGCAGCGGACCGGGTCACCGCCCGGCTCAAGCAACCCGACGGCACCGTCCGGGAAGTCACCGCAGCCTGGGTGGCCGGATGCGACGGCGCCCGCAGCGCGGTGCGGGAGCTGAACGGCATCGAGTTCCAGGGCGCCCCCTATGAGGACGTGTTCTTCGTCGCCGACGTCCAGATGACCGGCTCGATGGTGCCCAACGAGCTCAACATCTATCTCTGGCGTCGCGGGTTCCACCTGTTCTTCCCGATGCGCGGGACCGACCACTGGCGGCTCGTCGGTATCGTTCCGGAGGCACTGCGCGGGAGAGATAACCTGACGCTCGAGGATGTGACTCCCTCTCTCCTGAAGGAGGCCGGATCGGGGCTGACCTTCCAGGCTTGCAGCTGGTTCTCCACCTACCGCATCCATCACCGCCGGGCCCAGCGCTTCCGAGACCGCCGCTGCTTCCTCCTGGGCGACGCGGCCCACATCCATAGCCCGGTCGGCGCCCAGGGGATGAACACCGGGCTGCAGGACGCCTACAACCTGGGCTGGAAGCTGGGCCTGGTGGTGTCGGGCGGCGCGGACCCTGCCCTGCTCGACTCCTATGAGGCCGAGCGCATCCCGGTCGCCCAGAGGCTGCTGAGCACCACGGACCGCGCATTCGCGTTGGTTGTCTCCAACAGCCGGGTGGCGGGGCTGTTCCGAACCCGGATCGTTCCCCGGATCGTGGCGCTGGCGATGAGGGTGGAACGGATAAGGAGGCTGGCCTTTCTGACGGTCTCGCAGATCGGCATTCACTACCGCGACAGCTCCCTGTCGCAAAACCTGCCGGGCCTGCCGGACGCGGCGCCACGGGCCGGCGATCGTTTCCCCTGGCTCAGGCTCAAGCTCGCCGCGGATGGTTCACCTGAAGATCTCTACGGAAAGCTGGACGACACCCGGTTCACCCTGATCGTGATCGGGCAGCCGGCTCCGTCACGCGGAGCTCCAGGCCTGGGAGATCTGCTGCGCGTTCTCCAGGTCCCGAGCGATCCCTCCAATGACCGGGAGCTCGAGCGGGTGCACATTCCGCGGATCACCTTCTATCTCCTGCGTCCTGATGGTCATGTGGGGTTGGCGGGGGTTCGGTTGGAAACTGAGGCACTCGCACTTTACATCTCCGACTACTTACACCTGGGAATTCCACACCATTGAACCCAGGCGCTCTACAACTGCGCACCACGGAAGCACGGAAGACACGGAAGCCGCACGGAAGAAAGACTCTCGGCGCGTGGAAAAGACGCTGAGCTTGCGCCCGGAACTTCTATGATGGGATTTTGTGGGAGGTCGTGTGGGGCTCATCAGGCACGCCACGAATAAGCTTAGCGATGTGACCATCGGGGCAGCAATTGAGGTACATCGTCATCTGGGTCCGGGTCTACTTGAATCGAGCTACCATGCTTGCCTCTGCCGCGAACTGGAGCTTCGCGGGATCACCTATGACAGCGAAGTCGCCTTACCTGTGCAATACAAAGGAATACAGCTCTCAAAGGGCTACATCATTGATTTGCTGATCGACAATTCGCTGGTTGTAGAGATCAAAGTTGTAGACAAACTCCTGCCGATTCATTCAGCCCAACTCCTGACCTACATGCGCCTTCAAGGCTTGTCATCAGGTCTTTTGATGAACTTCAACGTTCACCTTCTTCCCCATGGCATCAAAAGGATGCTGCTCTGATCCCGCTTTCCGTGCACCCTTCCGTGTCTTCCGTGTTTCCGTGGTGCGCAGTTTATTCCCAGGCCTTCACGGCGAGCGTGACATTGTGTCCGCCGAACCCAAAGGAGTTCGACAGCGCCACGTGCACCTTGCGCTCGACCTTCCGGTTGGGCGCCGAGTCGAGGTCGCACTTGGGGTCGGGATGGAACTGATTGATGGTGGGCGGGATCATCCCGCAGGTTGTCGTCAGCAGGGAGGCCGCGAACTCGAGCGCGCCGGCCGCACCGAGGAGGTGGCCGGTCATGGACTTGGTGGATCCGAACACCAGCTTCCGCGCCTGCTCGCCGAAGACCGCCTTGACCGCCTCGGTCTCCGCGATGTCGCCTTGGGGGGTCGAGGTGCCGTGGGCGTTGATGTAGCCCACGTCCTTGGGATCGATCTTGCCGTCCTCCAGACAGAAACGCATGGCCTGCTGGGCGCCCTCACCGTTCTCCGCCGGTGACGTGATGTGGTACGCATCGGCGCTGGCACCGTAACCGACCACTTCACCCAGGATCTGGGCTCCCCGCCGCTCGGCGTGTTCCAGGCTCTCCAGCACCACCATGGCCCCGCCGTCGCCCAGGACGAAGCCGTCGCGGTCCCGGTCGAACGGCCGGCTGGCCGTCTCCGGCGAGTCATTCCGGGTCGAGAGCGCCTTCATGTTGGCAAAGGCGGCCACGGTGAGACCGGTGATGGCCCCTTCCGCGCCGCCGGTGACCATGGCGTCGGCCACGCCGTTCCGGATCATGTTGAGTGATTCGCCAATGGCGTGAGCCGAGGAGGCGCAGGCCGACACGGTAGCGAAGTTCGGTCCCTTGAGGCCATAACGAATGGAGACCAGACCCGCGGCGATGTCGGGGATGAACATCGGCACAAAGAAGGGGGACACCCGGTCGGGCCCCTTGGTCAGATAGAGGGAACAGTTCTCCTCGTAGGTCTGCATTCCCCCGATGCCGCTGCCGATGACGACCCCGGTGCGTTCGGGTGAGGGAAACCGTCCTTCAAGGCCTGCCTGGGTAACCGCCTGGTGGGCGGCGGCCAGCGCCAGCTGGGCAAAGAGGTCATAGCGCCGAGCCTCCTTGCGGTCGATGTACTGGAGCGGATCGAACCCCTTGACCTCGCAGGCGAACCGCACCCGCTGATTCGAGGCGTCGAACTTCGTGATCGGGGCCGCCCCGGACCGCCCGGCCAGGAGCCCCTGCCAGGTCGATTCGACGTCGGTTCCGACTGGCGTCACCAGCCCGAGGCCGGTGACGACGACACGATGGGCCAAGCTACTTCCCGATCTTCTCGTGGAGGTACGTCATGGCATCGCCGACGGTGCGGAGCTTCTCCGCCTCTTCGTCGGGGATATCGATGTCGAACTCCTTCTCGAACGCCATGACCAGCTCCACGGTATCGAGGCTGTCTGCGCCGAGATCCTCCATGAAGCTGGCATCGTTGGTCAGCTTCTCACGCTCGACGCCGAGCTCTTCGACGATGATATCCTTGACCTTCTCTTCCACGTTAGCCATGTCGTCCTCGATTGAAGATTGCGGGTCCGTCTCAGATCACCATTCCACCGTCAACGACCAGCACCTGGCCGGTAATGTATTCCGCCAGGTCGGAAGCCAGAAACAGCACGGTCCCTGCGACGTCCTCGGGCCGGCCGAGCCGGCCCAGCGCGATCTGCTCTAATAATGTGGCCCGCGCCTCCGTGGGCAAGGCATCGGTCATGTCGGTCTCGATGAATCCCGGCGCGATACAGTTGGCCAGAATATTCCTGCTGGCGTACTCCTTGGCAACCGACTTGGTGAGCCCGATCAGACCCGCCTTGCTTGCCGCGTAATTTGCCTGTCCTTTGTTCCCGATCAAGCCCACGATGCTGGTGATGTTGATGATCCGCCCGGCGCGGCGTTTCATCATGCCCTTGATGGTGGCCCGGATGGTAATGAAGGCCCCCTTCAGGTTGGCATCGAGCACCGCGTCCCAGTCGTCGTCGGTGAGCCGGAGCAGAATGTTGTCCCGGGTGATCCCCGCATTGTTGACCAGGATGTCGATCGGCCCCAGCGCCTTCTCGGCCGCCGCGACCGCAGCCTCGACCTCCGCCACCTTCGCGACGTCGCAGGCCACCGGGGTGGCCCGCTCGCCGAGACTCTCCGCCACCGTACGGGCTCGCTCGAGATCCCGGCCAACCACCGCCACCTTGGCCCCCGCGCCGTACAACGTCCGGGCGATGGCGAGCCCGATTCCCCGGGTGCTGCCGGTGACGAAGGCGGTCTTGCCGGAGAGGTCTAGCTGAGTCATCGGCAACCTAAGTTGTCACCCCGAGAAACCTCTCCACCTCGTCCGCGGTTCCCAGCGTTATCGACTTTGATCCAGGCACAATCCGTTTGAGCAGACCGGACAGCACTGCGCCCGGACCCAGCTCGACGTACGTAGCGCCGGGACAGAGCTCGGCTGCGGCCTGCATGCAGGCCACCCACCGCACGGGGGCGGTGAGCTGATCGGCCAGGAGACGCTTGGCGTCTACACCGGTGCGAACCGCCTCGCCACTCGCGTTTGCGATCACGGGAAAACGCGGGTCGGCAAAGGTGGCGTCGGCCAGGGCCTCCCGAAGCCCGTCGACTGCCGGGGCCATGAGGGGAGAGTGGAAAGCGCCGCTCACGTTCAGCGGAATTACCCGTTTGGCACCACGCGCCTTGCAGCCCTCCCCCGCCCGCCCGACCCCGACGGGATCACCGGAGATCACGGTTTGATCGGGCGAATTGAGATTGGCCGGCACCGCCAGTCCATCGGGGCCCGAGGCTTCATCGCACGCCGCCTGGACCTCCGCGGTGGCCAGGCCGAGCACCGCCGCCATCGTTCCGGGGCGCTGGCGGCCGGTCTCGAGCATGAGCTCGCCCCGGCGGCGCACCAGCCGAGCGGCGTCCACATCGCTCAGCGTTCCGGCGGCGACGTGCGCGCTGTACTCGCCCAGGCTGTGGCCGGTCCCGGCCCCCGGGGAACCGAGCCGATCGCGCACCACCGCGAGCACCGCGGCGGAGTGAGCGAGGATGGCGGGCTGGGCGTTGTGAGTCAGCGTCAGTTCTTCCTCGGGACCTTCCCACATGAGGCGCGACAGCGCCGTGCCCAGGGCTTCGTCGATGGCGGCGAATGTATCTCTGGCCGCCGGGAATCGCTCGGCCAGGTCCTTGCCCATTCCGACCTTTTGTGCCCCCTGCCCGGGACACATCACCACGGTCACCACCGGATGACGGTGCTGCCCCACGTGAACCCCGCGCCAAAGGCTACCAGTAGGAGGAGCGAGCCCGGCTTTACCCGGCCTTCGGTGATGGCCTGATCGAGCGCCAGAGGAATCGATGCCGACGACGTGTTCCCGTAACGGTCGACGTTGACCATGACTTTGCTCATGGGCATGCCGGCGTGCTTGGCGGTGGACTCGATGATCCGGACATTGGCCTGGTGAGGAATCAGGAGATCGATCTCGCCGGCGCTCACCCCGGCGCGCTGAAGTGCCTCATCGCAGGCCTCCGCCATGGCGCGCACCGCCGCCTTGAACACCTCACGACCGGCCATTTTCATGTAATGCGAGCGCTCGCACACCACCCTTTCGCTGATCGGATCGGCGGCCCCACCCCCGGGCCGATAGAGCAGCGGCGCGAGCTTCCCATCCGACTTGAGGAAAGTGGAGAGGATGCCACGGCCGTTCTTGTCGGTCTTCCGGCGAATGATCGCTGCACCCGCCCCATCACCGAACAGAATAGCGGTGGAGCGGTCCTGGAAGTCGGTGATGGTGGACAGCTTCTCGGCGCCGATCACGAGCACGGTCTCGCTCTGCCCCGAGGCAATGAGCCCCTCGGCGATGGTAGTGGCGAACACGAAGCCGGGGCACGCAGCGGAGATGTCGAAGGCGGCGGCATTGTCCGCGCCGAGCAGGGCCTGGAGATCGCACGCGGTGGAGGGGAGCAGGCGATCGGGCGTGGCCGTGCCGAGCACGATGGCGTCGAGATCCTTGGCGGTGAGGCCAGCTCGCTCCAGGGCCTTTTCGCTGGCCTCCTGGCTCAACATGGCCACTGACTGCTCGGGCCGGGCGATGTGGCGCTCCCGGATGCCGGTTCGCTCCACGATCCACTGATCGGATGTATCCAGCGTCCGGGTGAGGTCGGCGTTGGTGAGGACATCGGGCGGCACCGCAACGCCGATGCTGGCCATCTCGGCAAAAGGCCGCTGTATCATGTCTGGCCCGCGGTTTCCCGCAGGGCAAACTCGGCGCCGATGTGCTTGCTGAGATCGGCCTCGACAGACTGCACCGCCACCCGCACGGCGTTCTTGATCGCGTTGGCGGGAGAGGCCCCGTGACAGATAATGGCCACGCCCTTCACCCCGAGGAGCGGAGCACCGCCGTACTCGGAGTAATCCAGGATCCGGAACAGCTCCTTCATCTCGGATCGCTGGAGCATCTCGGGCAGCTGCTTCTTGATCAGCCCGATGAAGAGGCGGGCAACCGATTCGTAGAACTTGAGCACCACGTTGCCCACGAAGCCGTCGCACACCACCACGTCCAGCATGCCGAACTTGTGGTGTCCCGCGACGATGTCGCGACCTTCGATATTGCCGATGTAGTGGAGGCCGGTGCTGCGTTTGAGGAGGCCATGCGCCTCGCGGGTGACCGCGTTGCCCTTCTCCTCCTCTTCGCCCACGTTGAGCAGCGCGACAGTGGGACTAGGCCGCCGCAGCACGTCCCGCATGTACACGCTGCCCAGGTAGGCGAAGTTCACCAGCTCGCGGGCCGAGCAATCGACGTTGGCGCCGCCATCGAGCACGAGCACCGGGTTGGTCAGGGTGGGAAACAGGGTGGCGACGGTGGCGCGTTCGACGCCGTCGTGCAGGCCGAGCAGGAGCGTGGATGCCGCGAGAGTGGCGCCGGTGTTGCCGGCGGAGACGAACGCGTCGGAGCGGCCGGCCTTCTGCAGGCCGATACCGATGACGATGCTTGACTTGCGTTTCTTGCGGACGGCGGCGAGGGGCTTCTCGTCCATCCCGATCACTTCAGCCGCGTCGTGCAGCTCAATGCGGCTGCGATCGGCCTCAGGATGCTTGGCGAGCTCGGCCTCGATGACATCGGGGCGACCCACCAGCTGGACCATGAATTTGCCGGGCACCGAAGTGAGGGCCTGGACCACGCCGGCGATCTCCGCCTGCGGAGCGGTGTCGCCCCCCATAGCGTCCACCGCCACGCGGATCACCCTCAGGCGTCCTCGACCTCAACCTGCTTCTTTCCCCGATAATAGCCGCACGAATCGCACACGCGATGCGAGAGCTTGGGAGAGCCACACCGGGGGCATGCCTGGGGGCGGACGCTGGCCGCGATGTGGTGCCCGCGACGCGAGCGCTTTCGGGCCTTAGAGGTTCGACGCTTCGGAACTGCCATTAGATCCTCGAACAGGTTCGGCGGGCGCGGTACAGCCGCAGGGTCCCGCGTTCAGGTCCGCTCCACAGGTAAGACAGAGGCCGGCGCAATCTTCCCGGCAGAGCAACAGGCGGGCGGGCACCGCCAGAGCCAACTCTTCCCGCGCGACGTCCCGGATATCGATGTGAGACGCGCGCTCCAGCAGCGGATAGAAATCAGGGGCGTCCGCCGCCTCGGGATCGCTGCTGAAGATGGCGGCGGTCACCTCGATGTCCAGACCGGTCCGCACGTCGACAAGGCAGCGGCGGCACTCGCTCTGCATTGCGCCGTGGAACCTGCCCCGCCACAAGAACTCACCCTGGCCCGTCCCCTGAAGCTGCCCGGTTACCGATACCGGACCGATCAGGTTCAAATCCAAACCCTGGAACGCAGGATCGTCGGGCTGAAGCTGTCCCACGGTCTGGACCGGGCCCCGCTGAAGGTCCCGTATGTCTACTCGGAGCATAGCCGCTTAAAGTAGCCGGGACAACAACTTGGGTCAAGGAAGGGGAACGAAAGCGTAAGCGGGGAAGGAACGGCGTGAGCGGGAACATGGGGAGGAGTGACAGCACTCGTTCGTCATCCCGAGCGGAGCGAGGGAATCGTCCAATGAGACGCGCATTTGGGATCTCTGTGCCGACGTAAACCCGCGCGATCCCTCACTTCGTTCGGGATGACAATCACGCCACCTGCCCGCTCACGCGGTTGCCGGTCCCGCTTACGCTGTTTCTTCCCCGCTCACGCCTTCCCCCACAAATGGGCTAACTCGCCTTCAGTAAAGAAGAACGCCACTTCCCGCGCCGCATTCTCCGGGCTGTCCGACGCATGGATGGCGTTCTTGCCCTTGGACTCCGCAAACAGCTTCCGGATGGTGCCGGGGGCCGCTTCGGCGGGGTCGGTGGCACCGATGACGTTCCGCATCTGGGCGACGGCATCATCCCGCTCGAGCGCCATGGGGAGACAGGGCCCGCTGGTCATGAACTCGACCAGCTCGGCGTAGAACGGGCGCCCCGCGTGCACGGCATAGAACGCAGCCGCCTGGGCGCGAGTCAGCCGCACCAGCCGGATCGCGCGGGGGACGAACCCGGCCTTCTGCAGGTGTGCGAGGATGGCGCCGGCCTTACCGCTGGCCACCGCGTCGGGCTTCACAATACCGAGTGTCAGTGTCGCTGCCACAGTTCCTCAGGGGTGAATGGTAAGGCGGTACGGCGGTAAGGCGGTACGGCGGTAGTCGCAGCACGGTTAGACCCGGGCCTGGAGAAGGCTCACCACGTCCACCGGCCGCTTCATGATGGCGATGCCGGCGGCGTCAAACGCGGCCAGTTTCTCCTCGGCCGTACCGGACGAGCCGGAGATGATGGCTCCAGCATGCCCCATCCGGCGTCCCTTCGGAGCAGTCTGTCCCGCGATGAAACCGACCACCGGCTTGGTCACCTTGTCCTTTACGAACGCGGCGGCGTTCTGCTCGTCGGTTCCGCCGATCTCGCCGATGACGACGATGGCGTCGGTACCCGGATCCTCCTGAAATGCGCGGAGGCAGTCGATGAAGTCAGTACCGATGATGGGGTCGCCACCGATTCCGACACAGGTGCTCTGACCGATGCCGTTCTTGGTGAGATGATTCACGACCTCATACGTCAGGGTGCCGCTCCGGGAAACCAGGCCCACCCGTCCTGGAGCGCAAATGTTGCCTGGAATGATCCCGACCTTGCTGGCGCCGGGCGTGATCAGCCCGGGACAGTTCGGGCCGATCAGGCGCGCGCCACGGGACCGGACGAAGGGCATCACCCGGCTCATGTGCATGACGGGAATGCCCTCGGTAATGCACACGACAAGGGGGATCCCGGCGTCAACCGCCTCGAAGATGGCGCCTGCGGCCGACATCGGCGGCACGTAGATGACCGAGCAGTTGGCCTGGGTGGCGCGAACCGCATCGGCCACGGTATTGAAGATGGGCACCTGGCCCTCGAACTTCTGGCCGCCCTTCCCCGGCGTCACCCCCGCCGCCACCGTGGTCCCGTACTCGAGCATGTGGCGGGTATGAAAGGCACCCTCGCGGCCGGTAATCCCCTGGACCACGAGCCGTGTGTTTCGGTCGATGAAAATGCTCACGCGGCCTCCCGGGCCAGGCGCACTACCTGCTCGACCGCCTGGTCCATGTCACTCAATGCCCGCATGCCCACCGCCTCGAGGATCTTGATGGCCTCGGCCTCGTTGGTCCCGGTGAGTCGAATGACTATTGGCACTTTCACTTTGAATTGCCGGGTGGCGGCCACGATGCCATTCGCCACGTCGTCTGTGCGGGTGATCCCGCCGAAGATGTTGAACAGAATCGCCTTCACGTTGGGATCGCTGGTGATGATCTTGAGCGCGCTGATCACCTTCTCCGGATTCGAGCTGCCGCCGATATCCAGAAAGTTGGCCGGCTCCCCCCCGTAGTACTTCACCAGGTCCATCGTTGCCATGGCCAGTCCGGCGCCGTTCACCACGCAACCGACGTTGCCCTCGAGCTTGATAAACGACAGGTTGGCGCGGCGCGCGGCTGCTTCGCTCGGCTCCTCGGCGGTATCGTCCCGCAGGACGCCGAGGTCTGGCCGCCAGAAGAGCTCGTTGTCGTCGATGACGATCTTGGCGTCCAGCGCCAGCACCTGGCCACTCGGGGTGGTCACCAGCGGGTTGATCTCCGCCAGGGAGCAGCCGTTGCCGGTAAAGACGGTATACAGCTGCTCCATGATCCGGGCTGCGGCCTTGACCTGATTGAAGTCGCGGTACAGCGCGAAGGCCAGGGTGAGCGCCTGGTGAGGAAGCAGGCCGTAGGTCGGATCGACCGGCAGGCGCAGGATCTTTTCCGGAGTCTTGGCGGCCACTTCCTCGATGTCGATGCCGCCGGCCGAGCTGACCATGAACACCGGCCGTTGGGTCTCGCGATCCATGATGAGTCCGAGGTAACTCTCACTGGCGATGTCGGCGGCGGGGACCACCAGCACCTTGTGCACTTCCAGTCCCTTGATCTCCATGCCCAGGATCTCGGCCGCATGATCGAGGGCCTCGCTGGGGTTCCGGGCCAGCTTCACCCCACCGGCCTTTCCCCGCCCACCGGAGTGAACCTGCGCCTTGATCACCACCGGACCGCCCAGCCGGCGGGCGATAGACTCCGCCTCGGTCGGAGTAGAGGCGACGTCGCCGTCGAGCATGGCGATGCCGGC
>Ga0180121_10001368_pt1 | contig 10354 bp, 8 predicted proteins | sample AntDrymUQ5402106_2_FD_129676 | JGI IMG/M metagenome (GOLD analysis project Ga0180121, IMG submission 129676) | Polar desert sand microbial communities from Dry Valleys, Antarctica - metaG UQ540 (21.06) (version 2) (version 2) | ecosystem: Environmental > Terrestrial > Soil > Desert | place...
CATCTACATCGCCGACAGCCTTAACAACCGCATACGGAAAGTTACAGCGGAAAACAGCGGCAACTCGATTGACGATGCGCGATTCTTCGTGCGCCAAAACTATCTCGACTTCCTCAGCCGCGAGCCAGACGCCGCGGGACTCCAATTCTGGGCAGACGAGATCACCTCATGCGGCTTCGACCCGCAGTGCGTCGAGATTAAAAGAATCAACGTCAGCGCCGCTTTCTTCCTCTCCATGGAGTTCCAGCAAACGGGCTACCTCGTCTACCGGATGTACAAGGCCGCCTACGGGGACATGCCCGGCACGCCCGTGCCACTGACGCGGCAAGAATTCCTGCCTGACACTCAGCGCGTCGGGCAGGGCGTCGTGGTCGGCGCGCCTGGCTGGGAGCAAGCGTTGGAGAACAACAAGAATACGTTCGCCAGCGAGTTCGTTGCTCGCTCACGCTTCACCACTGCGTTCCCGCAGGGGATGACGGCAGCACAGTTCGTGGACGCGTTGAACGCGAACGCGGGCGGGGCGCTCTCGCCGGGCGAACGCGATCAACTCGTGAGCGAACTGACCTCCGGAGCGAAGACGCGGGCGCAGGTCTTGAGGTCGGTGGCCGAGGACGCTGACCTGGCGCGCAACGAGTTCAATAAAGCGTTCGTGCTGATGCAATACTTTGGTTACCTGCGCCGCAATCCGAACGACGAGCCGGAAATGAACTTTGGCGGATATGACTTCTGGTTGAATAAGCTGAATCAGTTCAACGGCAACTTCGTTGCAGCGGAAATGGTCAAGGCCTTCATTAGCTCTGCTGAGTACAGACAAAGGTTTGGTCAACCGTGATCATAATTCTCTACCAGAGATACCAGAGATTGCCAAAAAACTGGCCAGCGCTCCTCATTGAAAAGCTTGACCCGCCGGAACACCTGGGTAAAGCACCAAGCCCAACGGAAGGAGCCCGCATCGTTGATTGGCGCTGTATCAGACCAAGGTTGGCGGTGCAGCTTGAAATCTTGCCTAGCAGAACGACGTAAATCCGGGTCGCTGCACCCGCGAGAACAGCACGGCTCCCTGCGCATTTCCTAGAGCACGCCAAACATTACTGGACATGTTCTGATTGTCTAATGTATAGATGCACTAGACACTGGGTTGCTTAATGTATATTACGATTGACCAGCGGGACCGGCGGCCGATTTACCGGCAAGTAGTCGACGAAATCAAAGGGCTGATTGCTCGGCGGGAACTTGAGGAGGGGTCTTCTCTGCCACCTGTACGGCAGGTAGCCGCGGATCTGGGTGTTAACCTGAATACGATCGCCTTTGCTTACCGGCAGCTTCAGAATGAAGGTTTCATCAAGGTCAGGCACGGCTCGGGCGCCATCGTGACTTCCAGGGTAGTTAGCGGGAGTACTGAAGAGCAGTTACGCGTCCAATTGCGCACTGCCCTGACGCAGCTCGCCCTGGCCGGATTAAAGCATTCCGAGATAAAGACGATGGTAAACGAGGAGCTCGGTATCTTACCGAGCCCCCAGGGGTAGGAAAGTATAATTAACCAGTTGCCTATCGCGGTGGAACCGGCTGAGTATCTATGCGGCTGCGGGGGCCCACTGGACGCTGCCGTGGTTCGTGCATTCCAGCATCCGGTTCGCGCGTCGGCCGCGGTGAGACGTTCGGAGGCTGCCTAGGAGTGTACCCCGGCGAATTCCCGCCATTCGACGGTGGAGGCGTTGACCCTCCTGATGACCCTGGATATGCAGTCACCGTCCGTCCGCCATAACCCGAGCCGTAGCCGTAAAAGGCGTTAGAGTATGAGCCGCCGTATGGTGACCCCCAAGAGCCCCAGCCAAAGTAATAGGGCAGGAACGTGTAGCATTGAAATCTTGGATTGAATATCCAGACCCCGGAAGAACCGCTTGAAAAACCACGAGACCAACGATCGCTAAAGCTGGCCAGCGCCATATTCAAATCGCGGAATGATATGCGGCGGTTTGCCTTCGCCACTGTTTCTGCGCGCTCTTTGCTCCAGTTTTCTATGGCGTCTTTCTCTTTATCAGCCTTTTCCAGCTTTGCCATCGAGAAGGTATGTCCGCTGAAAATCAATTTTCGCCCGCCTTTAACCTTGATTTGCGAATCAGAGAGCAACACCCGACCCTTCCTAACGATTAGTTCGGTGGCGTCGCCGGGAACAACGTTAACGCGGTAAAGGCCTCGCCGGACAATCGCCATTTTCGTATGGGGCGTCGTGATATTGATCATCAATTCGGTATTCTCGGTGCCGGTGGCCTCCACGATAGCCGTCCCTTTGATCAAGCGCACTTCCAGATTTTCTAGCGAGTTATTAGTCAGCTCGAACTCTGAATTCTCGCCTATACGCAGGTACGCGCCAGGATTCAGCAGCATCTCGACTCTGCCATCTCTCCCGGTCTTAACCATATCTCCGGCTTCAAGGTTGTCCTTGATGGTGAGCTGTTCCCATGCAGTGCTCCCCTGCGGTTGAACTCCAGTTTGTCCACTTACGGCATTGATGCCCCCAGCCTTCGCGGAAACGACAAACCGCTCCCTCTGCGCCTCAGCCGTAACGAAACCCGCGCACACCAATAGCGTTGCAACCAGGAGGTGTAACGAAGTGGAGGCTTTTCTCATGGAAGGTTCTCCTTTTACCGCAGCTAGACTGTGTATCGTGGGGGTTGACCGCATTCGCATTATAGTCCTCTGGGCGCCATTTACAAGCTCTCGCTCGGTTAAGGTTCTGCCTTGGCGAAATAACCGCGTTTCGTGGTTGCGGTAAGATCCTGCCGACCGATCAGCTGGACTCCCACTGAGCGCCATTTCCCATCGCGCAGCGTATTGCTGGGCTTGTAGCCAACGCTGTAAACCATCGACAGATCTCTAATGACATGACCATAAACTAAATCGAGATCTTTCAGCTTGTCTGCACGGTACATCTTCGTACCTGAGGTAACGGCTAGCTGTGCAAGCTGACTGCGAGCCAGAGTATAGGCCTCTCTGGGCAATCGACTCCGTTTTACCGCTTGGGCTTCCGTGTCCAGATAAATAGGGAAAACGATCGTATCTGAGCGGCCTACCCTGTCCAGCAACTCGGCGAATGTCCTGCGCGACCCTTCACCATAAACATCCGGCAACGCATTATCGACCCCGTCGGTCATAACCACGATCGCGCTTCGGCGCGGGGACTTCTGAGAGGAAATCACCGTTGTCATAGTGTAAAGCAACGAATCCCAAAAGTTCGTGCCACCCAGCGGTTTTTGGATGCCCTCAATTGCATCTTTGAGGAGTCCTCGATCCCAGGTTAAGGGAGAAACGATTTCAGGAATGTCAGTGAATGTGACGATCGCAACGCGGTCCATGGGACGCGTAGATTCAACAAATCGCTTGGCCGAGCTGCGAATCAACTTAATCTTGTCTGAACTTGAACCTGACAGGTCCAGCAGTAAGACTAGATCAAAGGGTGCATCTTCGCCGGCAAAAAACACGATCTCCTGCGGCCTTCCGTCCTCGAGCACCAGGAAATCCTTTTGCTGCAAAGCGGAAACGGGATTGTCGGGGTTCAGTCTAATCACGCTGACTCTAAGGTCGACCAGATCCGAATCGACTCGGATCGTTTCTGTGGGTTCCCCGGTTTGAGCAATGCAGGTCTTCGGGTATGAGACAAAAATGGCGAGCACGCTTGCGAGCAGCACGCTAAGCAGTTTCGCGTCGGTGAGAGGGCTATCAGTTTGCATAATAGCCATGTTTTCCGCGCGCGACCGCCGAGGGTCGGTTTAGCGTTACTCGGACTGCGCGCCACTTGCCGTCCCGAGTCTTGTTGGTGGGCCGATATGCCAGACTGTAAACCGTACCCAGGTCGGCCACCACGCGTTCGTAAGCCCCTGCGAGATCCTGTAGGCGCTCCACCTGGTAGAACACTCCGCCGCCGGCTTCAGCCATTTCTTTCATCCGTTCATATCCCATGTCGAACGCTTCAGGCTGCGTATCAAGAGGATTCAGCGCTTCATATTCTGTATTGAGCCACAAGGTGTATAGCACGCCATCAAACTCGCGAACTCGACTAAGCATCTCACCGTAGGGAAGCTTTGAACCATCGCCCTGCACTCCCGGGATACTTCCGTCAAGTCCATCACTCATCATGACAATTGCTGTTCGCCGCGTGTTCTTCCTAGCACCCCACGCGGGCTGCCCGCGTGGGGACCCCGCCGTATTCTTTAGGAGATGGGTAAGTGAAAAGTCTATGGCATCGTAGGCCTTTGTATCTCCTGTTGCTGTGTCAATTGCATTTACCCTTTGACGCAAGACTTCCCGGTCTAACGTGACTGGTGAAATGACCGTCGGATGACCGGCAAACGAAATGATTCCGATGCGATCTGACGGTCGCGCTGCGTTCACGAAACGCAGCGCCGCCGCGCGAATCAATTTCACAACATCACGGGTCGAACCCGAAACATCAATTAGTAGAATCAGATCAAAGGGGGCAGACGCCGATTCAAACTGGATTAAGCGCTGTTCGATTCCGTCCTCAAATAGCCGGAAGTCTGACTGCGTCAAGCCCAGGACCCCGCGGTTGGTATTTCGATCTATGACACTGAGATTTAGAGTGGCAAGTTGCGAGTCAACGCGAATGATGTCCCCGTCGCTTATTTCTTCAGAGTCCGTCGGGTTCGCAGGTGTTCCAGCTCCTTTCGAAATGTTTTCAGAACCCAATAGCCTGGGTGGTCCGGAGACCTCGGCCGTACCATCATTCACCTTGCTCTCCAAAGCGAGTGTGATCTCTCTCTCCGTGGCGATCCTGAGAACATAATCGCCAGTACCTAAGCGTGTCTGTAATAGTTGACCACCACCACTTAAGGGAGCCCCTAGCTCCGACCTGATAGTTCCATTCGTTGTCCTGGCGCTGATATCCACGTTGAGAGGATGTGAAAGCTCTGCGCGTATGTCACCCGAAACCGACTTTAGATTAGCCGACGCCGGTACTCCTCGCATCGAGATTGAACCAGCCCCGGTGACAATCTCGGTGTGGGAACCCTCAGGAAGTGTTACTGTGAGCGCAATGGCCGCCCGAGGGTCAACCGGTGTGCGAATGACAGAGATTACGAGCAGCTTTGCTCTGTTCTCTATGACGATGGGTGACCGTGTAAATTTGGCCCCAGTTCCTTCAATAGAGGCCGATACAGAAACGTACTTTTCCTTCCAGACTTCCGCAGCTACCGGTCCAAACTCATTCTCGATCCGAACTCGGGCAGCAGCGGGCACGTCAATGCGCACTCCGTCATCTAGCACCCCACGCGGGCTGCCCGCGTGGGGACCCCGCACTACGGCTCTACTCGACCCGGCTTCCAAAAACGGCAGGCACGAAACGAGGCCCAGCAAGAAAACTCTGAAGAGCAGCGCTAGTTGAGCTAAGATCATAGACCCAGGCTCTTACGGAACGAAAAGTTTTTCCAATCCGGGAATTCGCACCGGCTGAAGTTTCCCGGTCAATTCAATCTGAGGTGGGCGTCCTGGCGAGAAGATCAGATTGTTTACTTTGTCTGAAACGCGCAGCATTAAGCGCAGCACGTCGATGAAGTTGGGAGGTGGGAGGCCACTCGGCTCAGGACATGGAATGTTTGGTAGAGAGCTCATTTCTAAGGAACTTTTCCATTATTCGCGACGTCAGAGTTATAAGCGTCCGTGACCGAAAAGAAACGTCTGGCGCGAACAAACGCGAAGGTGGCCGCGTACATCAAAGTGGTTGTTGGGGGACTGACGCTTCGCGGAGGCCATCCCAAAAACAAAGAAAGGGAGGCGCTGAAACATGGCAACTCACAGAGACCCTGTTCGATGCTTTGCACCACTTGAAGTGATCGAGCGCCTGCTGGAAATTCGTGCTGAAGCGGGTTACGCTCCCGCCATTTATCTCCTTTCGCCCGATGATTTGGCGGACTATCTCGATGCTTTCGGCTTTGATGTATATGCTTTTTCTGAGGCCGAATCTGAATTTCATTTTGGGGATTACCGAGCTCCCCTGGCACCGGGTGGCGATCATGCCCACTGCTCGCTAAAAACGCACTAGAATTACAAAGAGCTGTTCGAATCGTGAGACAAGATGCGCTTTCTTGTCTCCCGTTTTCGATTTAGGTTAACGCCTTGACTACGAAGAAAGTAATGTCATCGGTCGCGCCCAGGCCGTCCGTCCAGTCGAGTACGTCCTTCTGAACGGCCATTATCAAATCTTTCGCGCGCAAGCGCCTGGCTGCCCTGACCGAGCTAGCAAGTCGGTCGCGCCCAAATTCCTCTCCGCTCGGACTCATTGCTTCAGTCACTCCATCGGTGTACAGCACGAGCAATTCATTCGGCTCAATCGTCAAGTAGTACTCGTGATAACGGGTGTCCCTGAAGATTCCGAGAGGCACTCCGCCCCGCTCCATGAACTGTGCATTACCCTTTGCGTCGAGCAACAGTGGCGGATTATGGCCCGCATTCGTGTAGGACAGCGTCCGATTCGTAGCGTCAAGAATCCCATAGAATGCCGTCACGTACTGGTTGCGCTCAATTGATTCCCACAGCAGGTAGTTCACTTTGGCCATGGAGATATGAGGGGCGTAGCCGATATGTGTGGCTGCACGCAGGCTTGCGCGCAGGAAGGCCATCAACAGGGCTGCCGCCACTCCTTTTCCTGCGACGTCAGCGATAACCAAAGATATCTGGTCGTCATAGATTGGCACCCAGTCGTAATAGTCACCGGAAACTTCCTCGGTCGGGACGTTGTAGGCGCTGATGTCAAACCCTTCCAACTGCGGATCATTTGGCGGCAACAACTCCAACTGAACTTGCCTGGCAACTTCAAGCTGCCCTTCGAGTCGCTTCTTTTCAATTAACTGCTCGTGCAGCATCACCTTTTCGATGATGATCGCGACCTGTGATGCCAGCATCATGAGCACTTCAAGATCGTCGTCTGAGTAGGCATTTAGTTCATCGCTCTCAAGGTCGAAAACACCGATCACTTCATCATTTGAGATGATCGGGGCTACCATTTCCGAGCGAGTTTCTTCTCGGGCGTTAATATAGAGAGGATCGTTGCGAACGTCGGGCGAGATGATTGGCTCTGTCGTCAGCGCCACATGGCCGATAATCCCCTCGCCAAGTTTCAGGTGGAGTCCCGAAAGTTCGTCTATGTCATATCCCCTAACTGCTTCGGCCTCGAACACGCAGGGTTCCTCACCGCGGGCCACAGCCGCCTGATCCACGCACCTCAGGACAAAAATGCCTGCCGCATCGTAGGGGATCAGAGAATCGAGCGTCCCCATAACAAGATTGAGAACTTCTTGCAGATCGAGCGAGCGGCTGATCTTTTTGGTGATGTCGAGAAGCATGCGCAGTTTATCGGTCGTGGTCAGACCTTGCGCAGGCGCCTCTTTTAACTGTTCATGCATACTCGAGAATAGGTTTTTCGGTTGAGAAAATGACACTAGAACTTCAAGAAGTGATTATAAGGGGTTGAGCCTCCGGCATGAAGCCGGGAACATTGCTACTTTACGCACGCGGAACGCTTTGTTCAAGTTGAGCCGATTTGTAGGTGCTCCAGAGATGAGTAACTTTCAGGCGATATTCAATCAGATCACGGCTAACTCGGAAATGCCGGGCTACGTCCGCTGCTGATTTGCCTTCCAGAACCGCTCGTCGCAGAGCTGCAAAAGGTACCAGAGCAGCTGCGCCAATCGCATAAGCAGCTTCTTCATCCAGCTTCCGGTAGTCGCGGGCCAGGGTCTGGCCGCGCTCCTCATCAGCAATTACGGCCAGTCGGTTAGGTTTGTGTCCTAGAAAGACGTGGCAAATCTCCTCCATCAAGGTTGCGTTAGTTCGGGCAGGCCCGTGATTCGGGTTGAGTACTACGATTCTTCGGCCATCGGGCAGAGGTCTCGAGCAGGCTCCGCCAGACCATTCCCCTGATGCCGAACCAAGCAGGAGTTCCCGGCTCTGGCTGCTGAGACCCTTGATTCGCTCAATATCAACCACGAAGAGATTGGCAAAGCGTGCGAGGTCGAAGGGACTTAGAGGGGCATCGCGACGAAGACGAGCAAAATCACGCAGGCCCATAGCTTTCAACTCAAACTTTCGCCACTTTTTGCCTGGAGGTAAATCGGAGTGGACCACGCGAGCAGTATAGCCTGATTCTGATGTTATTACTGAGAAGCTGAATTCAGCGGCGCTTACGTGCAGTTCTTTCCGGCTCCGTTCGGCTGAACTGGGCGTAGGCCACGCGAAAGAGCTCAGATAGTGCGGAAGCAGTTTCCGAAGTAAGGTTGCGATCCGCTCTAAGATGGGCTTCGACGATTTCCGGCGTTGATTCGCGTGGGAAGTAAACTACTGCCTGGGCCTCTTCGCCTTCAGACCGGCTGCCGAGAATTCGCTCCATGGGCACGTCGAGCCAGGTGGTAAGTCTTGCGATGTTGTCAGCGTCAGGTTTGCCAGTGCCGTTCTCAATACGAGACAGGGTCGAAGCCGAGACGCCCGTGGCGTTAGCGACATCTCGCAAACTTGCGCTTAACTGCTCTCGCTTGCGACGAACAGCCCGACCGAGCTCTTCCGTGTTCACGAGCGTCCTATTCGTAGGTCGTTTCATGGGCCTGAAACATAACACACCTTAGTTTTAGACACAAGACTTCGTGCTATGGCTGAAACGCATTCTATAATTTAAGGACTCGAAAAGAGTGAACCAGGACTTTTACAGCCCCGGTTCAGCTTTATGCAACTGAAGTTGAATTCTTCGATTAGTTGGATTATGGCTGGGCACGCCGACGCATCGCGGACATAGCTAAATCACGGGCCCGCGGCAAGACATCTATGGCGCGGGCGACTTGCAGGTCGTCGATGGCTATGAAGACCAGATCAGCTACAACTCGACCATAGGCGGCAGTCACGATGTTGAATCGCAGCTGCAACTCGATGAAGGACCGGTTTGAGTCCAACAGAGGGGCCGACGCCCTCAGTGACGGATCTTTGGCCACAAACTCTTTAAAGGCCTTGAAGAGCAGGTCGGTCATCGGAAAATCCGAAGGCTGGAGGTCGTGACTGAAATCGATTGCCTGCTGAACTGTGTAAGCTTCGAAATCACGGACCCGGCCGTTAACTAACTCCCTGGTAAAAGCAAAGACTGGATTCACCAGACGACGTTGCACCGGGGTGATTGTTCTTGGACTTACACTCTCGTCAGGCGAAATACCGCCTCCGCCGTAGACCGCACGTCCGCTGTCCGTCTTCGTCTCCGGACCAGCCGGCTTTTCAGGCGCGTCCTGACGATCCAGGCGAATCGAACCGCCATGCGTGTAATAATCGTAGAAGCCACCGTTAGAGTAATCCCGCTGAATCAATCGACCCGAAGGAGTAAAGTACTTAGCAGAAGTAAGAGTTAAACCCGCGCCGTACTCCAGCGGAATGATGCTTTGAACCAAGCCTTTCCCAAAGCTGGTTTTTCCCACTATCAGTGCTCGATCGTGATCTTGCATTGCACCGGCCACGATCTCCGAAGCCGATGCAGTATTCTCGTTAATCAGGATGACTAACGGCGTATGATCCGGTGAGCTATTTCTGGATTCGTAGGTGTTGTCTCTGAGACCGTTTCGTCCTTTTTGCGTCAGTATCATCTGACCGCTGGGCAAAAACACTTCCGCGACGTGGATTGCCTGATCCAGAAACCCGCCCGGGTTGTTTCGCAGATCGAGCACCAGCGAGTTCATACCTCTTGAGCGAAGGCCTTCAATAGCTTCCTGAAGCTCATCGGTTGTCGTGTAATTAAACCCTCGAGTCATATCAACGTATCCGACACCGGGTTTGATCATGTAAGCATCGGGAATGGATGGTTGAGGTACTGCATCGCGCGTAATCTCGGCGGTCAGCACGCGCTTATCGGCAGCACGCTCAACAGTAATCTTTACGACCGAACCGCGGGGACCACGAATCTTGTCGCGCACGTCGATGGAGCGCTTGCCCGCCATCTTGACGCCATCAACTTCGAGAATTCGATCGCCAAATCGCAGGCCGGCCCGGTTTGCCGGCGCCTTGTCGAAAGTGGCCGCGATAAAGGTGTCGGTATCGTTGCCGATGGTATAGTTTTGAATCGATGCGCCGATCCCGAAATATTCAGAGCGCTGATCGGTTTTTAGCTCATCAAACTCTTCCCTATCGTAATAATTCGAGTGCGGATCTAGCGAGCGCAGCATCCCGATAATTGATGACTTAAAAACCGAGTTGTAATCGAGCTTCTTCCCCTCGATGTGGTTTTCCCGGATAAGCTCCAGCGCTTCGTCGAAATCTCTTTCGATCAGTGGAACGGCACTACTAGCGTCTACGCGGGTGCCACGTCTGCCCG
>Ga0180121_10001369_pt1 | contig 10354 bp, 13 predicted proteins | sample AntDrymUQ5402106_2_FD_129676 | JGI IMG/M metagenome (GOLD analysis project Ga0180121, IMG submission 129676) | Polar desert sand microbial communities from Dry Valleys, Antarctica - metaG UQ540 (21.06) (version 2) (version 2) | ecosystem: Environmental > Terrestrial > Soil > Desert | place...
AGGACCTCGGACCCCTCGAGCAGATCGAGCGCTCGGTGCAGGAGCGCGCCAAGGACATCTCGCTGGAGATGGTCGGCGCCGGCAAGGAGAAGCTACGGGCGCTGATCGCCGACGAGGTGGGTCGTTGGACCCTTGACCACCGGCGAGGCCTGCACCCCTACGACCTGAGCGAGCCCGACCTGGTCGCCGAGCGGGCCTTCCGAAACCTGGCCGGCTATGGCCCTCTCGAGCCGCTGCTGGAGGACGACGACGTCTGGGAGGTGATGGTCAACGCTCCTGACGCCATCTTCGTGAAGCGCCACCGCGGCACGTCCGGTTACCACGACGAGGTGTTCCACGACGACGACCACGTGCTGCGCACCCTCACCAAGATCCTGGACGACGCATCGGGCTCCCATCGCAAGCTCGACGCCTCCGAGGGCCTCCAGGACGCCCAGCTTGACAACGGTGCCCGCCTCCACATCGTCCACGGCGACATCAGCCGCGGCGGTCACGTCATGGTGAACATCCGAAAGTTCACTGGGGTGGCCTTCCGAGACCTCGACCAGCTGGTGGAGCGCGACATGCTCCCCGGCGCGGCGGCCGCCTTCCTGGCCGGGTGCGTGCGCGCCCGCCAGACGATCGTGGTGGCCGGTGCCCCGGGTTCGGGCAAGACGACGTTGCTGTCGTGCTGCGCCGCGCAGCTCGATCCATCGTTGCGGGTGGTGGTGGCCGAGGAGGTGTTCGAGGCCGACGTGCCGTTGCCCAACGTGGCCAGCATGCAGACCCGCGCCGCCCGCCCGGACCGGCCCGCCGTCGATCTCCGCAAGCTGGTGGCGGGGTTCCTCCGGATGGCGCCCGACGTGGCCATAGTCGGCGAGGTGAGGGACCGAGAGGCCTTGCCCCTGTTGTTGACGCTGTCGTCGGGGGTCAAGGGCTTCACCACCATCCATGCCGGTTCCGCCCGGCAGGCGCTCACCCGGCTGCGCTTCATCTGTCAGCTCTCCGACTCGTCGAGCGAGCTGCCCCTCGGTGCCCTCAACACGCTGGTGAGCGAGAGCATCGATGTCGTGGTGCACTGCACCCGAGGCCCGCACGGTCCGCGCGTCACCGAGATCGTGGCGGTCGAGGACCTCGCTTCGGGACCCGACGCCTCGCAGTTCACGGTCACGCAGCTGTTCGCCCGTCCGAGCGTCGACGACCAGCTCGTGTGGACCGGGAACCTACCCGTGCGCCTCGGACGGGCACTGCACGAGCACGGGATGTCGATCCACGCGCTGCTCGGACGCGAGGCGCGGTCCGACGATGCCATCGGGACCGTGCTCCGATGACGGGGCTGCTGCTCGCGGTCCTGGCGGGAGCCGGCGCCTACCTGCTCTTCACCGAGTTCGTCCTCGGGTGGCGGGGCCTGCGGCTCCCCACCGCGGGCGGAGCCCCTCGACGTCGGTCGCGCCGGCGCGACTGGCTCGTGCAGGCCGGCCTGGCTGACGTCCCCTTGCGCGAGCTCATCGCTGTCATCACGGCGCTGACCCTCCTCGGTGCGTTCTCGGCCCACGCCGTGTTCGGGGGTCCGCTTCCGGCCGTGGCCACCGGAGCCTTTGCGGGCTCGTTCCCACTTGCTTCCTACCGCGTGCGCCGAGCGGCCCGGCGGTCGGCCGCGATGGACGCCTGGCCACGCCTGCTCGAGGAGCTTCGCATCCTCACCTCGTCCCTGGGCCGGTCCATCCCGCAGGCGCTCTTCGAGGTGGGCCGGCGCGCCCCAGAGGAGCTGCGTCCCGCCTTCGTGGCGGCCCAGCGTGAGTGGCTGCTGTCCACCGACTTCACCCGCACCGTCGGGGTGCTCAAGGCCAACCTGGCCGACCCGACGGCCGACGCCGTCTGCGAGACCTTGCTGGTCGCCCATGAGGTGGGCGGCACCGACCTCGATCGCCGCCTCGAGGCCCTCATCGACGACCGCGTCCAGGACGCGCAGGGCCGGAAGGACGCGCGGGCCAAGCAGGCCGGGGCCAGGTTCGCTCGCGGCTTCGTGCTCATCGTCCCCGCCGGCATGGCCCTCGCGGGGATGTCCGTCGGCACAGGGCGGGCCGCCTACCAGACGCCGTCCGGGCAGCTCCTCGTAGTGGTGGCCATCGGGCTGGTCGTCGCCTGCTGGGTGTGGGCGGGCCGTGTCATGGTCCTCCCGGAGGAGGAGCGGGTGTTCGATGCCTAGGTTGCTGGCCGCCTCCTCGTTGCTGCTGCTCGTAGGCGCCACGCTCGTGCTCTCGGAGCTGCGGTGGTTCAGCCGCCAGCCCTTGGTCGACCGGCTCCGTCCCTACAGTCCGGGCGGGCTTGGCCGCAGCGGCTCTGCCGGCGGCGGCCTCTTGTCCGTGACATCGTTCCGCGAGGTCGTGGGACCACTCGCCGGCCAGGTGGGGGAGCGTGTGGCCGCCCTGCTCGGCGTGAGCGAGGAGCTCGGTGTCCGCCTGCTGCGCACCTACTCGCCGATGGACGCCACGGCCTTCCGCGTCCGGCAGCTCGGGTGGGCGGCCGGCGGCCTCGCCGCTGGCGCGCTCCTTGCGGCGGCCTCGCGGCCGCCGCTGGCCATCGCACTGCTGTTCGTGTGCGGGGCGCCGGTGCTCGCCTTCCTCATCGTCGAGCAGCAGCTGGCCGCCAGCTCGGATCGGTGGAAGCGACGGATCTTCCTCGAGTTGCCGGTCCTGAGCGAACAGCTCGGCATGCTGGTCGGCGCCGGCTTCTCGCTCGGCGCCGCCCTCAACCGGCTCGCAGCTCGGGGCACGGGAGCCTGTGCTCAAGACCTGGCCGGCGTGTGCGGGCGGATCCGCCAGGGCCTCACCGAGGACGAGGCGCTCCGAGAGTGGGCGGCGGCGGCCGACGTCGACGCTCTCACCCGGCTGGTGGCCGTCCTGGCCCTGAACCGGGATGCAGGTGACCTCGGGCGGCTCGTCGCCGACGAGGCCCGGGCGATCCGGCGCGAGGTCCAGCGCGAGCTGATCGCGCAGATCGAGCGCCGGGCGCAACAGGTCTGGATCCCGGTGACCGTGGCCACCCTCGTCCCCGGGGCCATCCTGCTCGCCGTGCCCTTCATCGAGGCGCTCCGCCTCTTCTCCACCACCTGATCGCTGCATGGGCAGCGACGCGAAAGGAAGCTCCATGATCGACTCGCTGCGGGGTTGCTACGTTCGGTTCGCCGGCTGGTGGGCGGTGCCACCGGGCCGCGCCCGAGCCGATCGAGGCGAGGGCGTCATCTCGGCGGCCATCGCTGTGCTCATCATGGCGGGGATCGGTGCGCTCATGTGGGTTGGCTTCAAGGCCATCTGGGAGGACACCGAGGACAACACACGGGACAAGGTGACCGAGATCGGCCAATGAGGTGAGCGGAGCGCACACGTCCTCCGACCAGGGTGCGGGCCTGCTCTCCACGGCGGCGGGCGTGGTGGTGTTCCTCGTCTTCCTGCTGTTCGCCGTGCAGCTGCTGTTCGGGCTCTACGCATCGTCGACGGTGACCGCGGTGGCCAACGACGCCGCGGTGCGGGCGGCCAGCGCGGACGCGCCACCGCTCCAGGTGATCGAGACCGACGCGCGGCGGAGCCTCGGTGAGGTGGGGTCGTCGGCGTCGTTCACCTGGGGCGTCGATGACACCGACGCCGATGGCGACGCCGATACGGTCGTGCTCGAGGTGGTGGCCCGGCCGCCACGGTTCATCCCCACCTCGATCGGCGGTGCCATCGGCCTCGACGAGATCCGCCGCATCGTGCGGGTCCGGGGCGAGCGGGTGCAGGGGTGACGACGCAGCGGTGCCGCGGCGACAACGGGCAGGTGGGTGGCATCGAGGCGCTCCCCTTCGGCCTCCTCATCTTCGTGGTGGGATCGTTGCTCATCGCCAACGCCTGGGCGGTGGTCGACGCCAAGTTCGCCACCGACGCCGCGGCGCGGCAGGCGGTCCGCACCTTCGTGGAGGCCGACGACCCTGATGTCGCGACCGCCGACGCGCGCGCCGCCGGGCTGGCGGCCATCGACGCGCACGGACGCGATCCGGGCCGAGCGATCGTGCAACCGGTGGGCGATCCGCAGCTCGTCCGGTGCGAGCGGGCGACCTTCGAGGCGGTGTACGAGGTGCCGGCGCTCTCGCTGCCCCTCATCGGTGGCTACGGCCGCGCCCCCTTTCGCGTCCGCTCCACGCACAGCGAGCTCGTCGATCCGTTCCGGAGTGGGGTGGCGGGCTCGGCCGAGGACTGCCGGTGAACCCCAGGCGGTCCGCCGATCGGGCCAGCGTGCTCATGCTGATGCCTGCTGGGGTGCTGGTGGTCCTCCTGCTCGGCGCCATCGCCTTCGACCTCTCGCTGGTGTTCTCGCGCCAGCGCCAGGCCAGCTCCCTGGCCGTCGACGTGGCAAACGATCTCGCCACCGCCGCCCTCGACGAGGCCGCCTTCCGCGCCGACGGGCGCTTCCGGCTAGCTCCCGATCGCGCCGACGAGCTCGGGCGGTCCCTTGTGGCGACCAGTGACCTGGGGCCGGACGTCCTAGAGGTGGAGGTGAACGTCGTCGGCCCGGACGCCGTGGAGGTGCGGGTGGTGGTGGCGGTGGGCTACGTCTTCGCCAAGGCCATCCCCGGGGCATCCGACGGTACGACCGTGATGGCATCAGCGACGGCGGTGGCTACTCCGGGATGATGTGACCATCCCGTCGCTGAATCGCCGCAGGTCACAGGGCGCTGCGCGACGCCGGAGGAACTTGGTAGGCGACATGATCAGCACGAGGTCGGGACGGCCCGCCGGCACGTCGTCAGGAGCAGGGTGTCACCGTAGCCATGAGGTGGTGCAGCACGATGCCGTGGGCCACCGCCACGTTGAGCGAGCTGGCCGAGCCGGCCATCGGGATGGAGACGGTGACGTCGGCCAGCTCCCGCAGCGCACGCGCCAGACCGGTGCGCTCGGTGCCGAGCAGCAGGACGGCGGGCCGGGACAGCACGACCCCCGGTCGGAGCTCGACGTCACCCGTCTCGTCGGTGGCGTAGACCGTGACCGCCGCTTCGGCCCGCCAACCCGCCACCCAGTCCACGAGCTGCTCGCTGCTCGCCACCGGCACCACCGGCAGGGCGAAGAGCGAGCCGACGCTGGCCCGGATGGTGCGGGGATCGTAGAGGTGGGCGCCGTGCCCGGTGGTGAGCACGGCGGCGGCGCCGAGGCCGTCGGCCGTCCGTAGGATTGTGCCGAGGTTGCCGGGTCGGGCCGGCCGGTCGACCACGACCACGACGCCATCGGCAGGACGGGGCACGGCGGCCAGGTCGGGGAGCGGGATGCGAGCGACGAGGAGCAGCTCGGGCAGCTCCTCCCGGTCGGTCAGGTGGGCGAAGAGGTCGGCCCGCAGCTCGATGGTCTCGGCGTCCGGGAGCGCAGCGACGATGGCCTGTGGCCAGCGTGACCGCGTGACACCCAGGGGCGAGAGCACGGCCCGTACCGGCCAGCCTGACGCGACGCACCGGTCGATCGCCTGCACGCCCTCCACGAGGAACTCGCCTCGCTGCTCGCGCTTGCGGCGGTTGTGGCGCAGCGCTCTCAGGAGCTGGAACGCCGCGCTCTCGGACTCGATCCGGGTCACGCCGGCGGGAAGGGGGACCGGCCATGACTGGCCCGTTCGGCCGCCTCCCGCAGGCCCTCGCGGAAGGCGGGGTGGGCGATGTTGGCGAGAGCGTCGCCGCGCTGGTGGACGGTCTTGCCCTGCAGCTCGGCCGCGCCGTACTCGGTGACGATCACGTCCACCTGGTGGCGCGGCGTGGTGATCACAGCTCCCGCCTGGAACCACGGCACGATGCGCGAGTGCAGCTCGTCGCCGAGCGTGATGGTGGCGGGCAGGCACAGCAGGGAGCGGTCGTCGAGGGCCAGCGCAGGACCGGACACGAAGTCCTCGTGACCACCGATGCCCGAGTACTGCACGGCGTTGATCGTGTCGGCGATCACCTGGCCCTGGATGTCGACCGACATGGCGGCGTTGATCGTCACCATGGCCCGGTTGCGGGCGATGGCCTCGGGGGAGTTCACGAGGACGACCGGCAGGAACGCCACCTCATGGTTCTCGTGGAGCCAGTCGTAGAGCTCGCGGGTGCCGGCCGCGAACGTGGCCACCGACACGCCGTCAAAGATGCCCTTCTGGTTGGTCACCTTGCCCGCCTGGTGGAGGCGCATGAGGCCGGTGGTGAACATCTCCGCGTGCACGCCGTACTCCCCGCCGACGCCCTCGGCCAGCAGGGAGGCGACCATGGAAGGCACCGCGCCGATGCCGGTCTGCAGGGTGGCGCCATCCGGCACGAAGGCGCGCACGTGCTCGGCAATGGCGCGGTCGGTGTCGGTGGGGGGCGGGTCCTCGGTGACGATCGGGGCCTTGTCGCTCTCGATGACGACGTCGATCTCATCGAGGTGCACCGAGTGCACGTAGTCGCCCGCGCCGTAGGTGCGGGGGAAGGCCGGGCTGACCTCCACAACGAGCAGGCGCTCGGGGTCGGCCGAGGCCTGGCGGATCTGGCCGACGCTGGCACCGGCATGGAGCGACAGGCTGACGCGGCCGTCCGCGTCGGGCGGGGCGGCCGCCGTGGTCATGACGCGCGGTGGGTCGGCTTCGAGGATGGGTGTGAAGCGACGGAAGTCAGCCGGTGCGAAACCGATGTTGGCGCCGCTGTCGCGCAGGAGGCGTTCGAGCGGTCCGAAGAACCCGCTCAGGTAGTGGACGTTCGGGTGCGAGAACAGGTCAGTGAGCACGGTGAGGAGGGCGCCGCCGATGCGGAGGTGCTCCCAGTCGGACCGCCGCCCGAGTGCCTCGAGGAACGCCGGTGGCTGCCCTGGCCCGAGGGGCATGCCGATGCTGTCGGTCGGCAGCAGGAGGGCGGCGGCTTCGTCGGCGGTGAGATGCTGGGTCACCGTCCCACCAACCGGGGCGCCAGGGCGGCGACGAGGTCGGCCACCTCCACGGCACATGCGGCGAACACGTCGGCATCACCACCGCCCGGGTCGACCACCTCCTCCCAGTCACCGAGCTCCAGGTCGGCCAGCCCGAGGCTGGCCACGCGCTCGGCGAGGGGGGCGCGGTGGTGGGGGAGGTCGCGTGCGAGGCGGCGCAGGGTGGCCGCGCGGGGTGCGACCTCCGGATGGGTGCGCCGTATCCAGTGCACGTGTTCGGGGGCGAGGGCGATCACGAGGGCAGCATGCCCGAGGTCGGTGCCGGTCGCCTGCCGGCTTCGGTGCTGGGGGGCATCCAGTCACACCGCGTCGAGGGCGGCCTTGGTGCGCCAGCTCATCGGCTGGCCCTCCACCACGAGCGTGCCGGCCGTGGTGACGTGCCAGTCGGGGAGGTGGGCGGCCAGCGCCGCGCCGCCCATCACCGACCGAGCGGCGTTGCCGGTGCAGAGGAACACGACCGGGCCACTCACGGGACCCGCAGTCGGGCTCGGATGGGCCGGTGGTCTGAGCCGACGTCGGGGAGCACCTCGCTGCGAACCACCTCCACGCTCGGCGTCACCAACATGTGGTCGATCTGATGACCGGGTCGGTGGGCCGGCCACGTCTTGCCGCGCACCGCCCGGCGCCACCCGGCCGGCGCCATGGCCGAGATCGTCCAGCCCCACATGTTCATGTCGCCGGTGAGGACGCCAGGCCGGTCGGTGGACGGCAGGGCTCGTCGCAGCGCCCGGGTCTGCCACGGGGATCCGTGCTCGAGGTGGCTGAAGTGGGTGGTCACGAGGGTGAGGTTGGCCCCGTCGACATCGAGCTCGGCCCGCAGCAGCACCCTCGAGCACGGGTCGAAGGGGAGCTGCGGCAGCTCGATGACACGGGTCGTGCGGATGGGTTGGCGCGACAGCAGCGTCAGGCACAAGTGGCCATCACCCGCCCGTCGTGACGGATCGGCCCGGCTCACCATCTTCGGCTCGGGCTCGAGCACCGCACGGACCGTGGCCACCGAGACCACGCCGAAGCCCAGAGCGGCGGCCACCTCGTCGTGCTGGGCCGGTCCAGCGTCGGGCTCCCAGCTCTCCTGCAGCGCGATCACGTCGGCGTCGAACGAGCGGCAGGCCTCCACGAGATCGAAGGCCGGCGAGCCGTGGCGCTTGATGCCGCGTCCCCAGTGCACGTTGAACGACACGACGGTGAGCTCGGGCATGGACGGGTCAGGCCTGCGCCTGGAGGGCGTCGATGCAGGCGGGCAGCTGGGCGAGTGAGTCGAGCACGGGGAAGGCGAGCAGGTCGGGGTCGGAGTCGGCGTGCTCTAGCGCCCAGGTCACCGAGTACGGCACGTGCACAGCTCGAGCGCCGATGGCCAGCACCGGGAGCACGTCGCTGCGCACGGAGTTGCCGACCATCAGAAAGGTGGCGGGGGCGACGCCGTGCCGGTCGAGGATGCGCTGGTAGGTGGCCTCGTCCTTCTCCGACACGATCTCGACGTGCCAGAACAGCTCGGCCAGGCCCGAGCGCGCGACCTTGGTCTCCTGGTGGAGCAGATCACCCTTGGTGATCACCATCACCCGGTAGGTGTCAGTGAGGGCGTCAACGGCCTCCCGCGCCCCGTCGAGCAGGTCGACGGGGTGGTCGATGAGCACCTTGCCCAGGTCGAGCACGGCCTGCAGCTCTCGGCCCGGGATGCGTCCATCGGTCACCTCGATGGCGGTCTCGACCAGCGAGAGGGTGAAGGCCTTCACCCCGTAGCCGAACAACGGCAGGTTGCGCCGCTCGACCTCAAGGAGACGGGCGTCGAGGTCGGCGTCGTCAAGGTCGACATGCGGGCGCACCAGGTTGCGGAAGCGCTCCTGCGTGTCGACGAAGAGGTGCTCGCTGTGCCAGAGGGTGTCGTCACCATCGAGAGCGATGACCTCGATCACCCGTGCCCTCTCTCGGCCACCCACGCGGCAGCCCGGAGTCCGAGCTCCGTCGAGGGAGCCCCGTCGACGAAGGGCCAGATCTCCTCGGAGATGCGGCGCCAGTTGGCGGTGGCATGGAGCTGCCCGAAGATGGCGTAGAGGCCGAGGTTGATGCGCTGGATGATCACGAAGGTGGGAGGCACGTTGGCCGCCTTCATGATCGGGCCGTAGGGGCCGCCGGCGTCGAAGAAGCGGCGCACCGTCTCGGACGCGTACTCGGAGGTGATCGTGTTCACCTCGTCGCGCTGCACGAAGTCGTAGAAGTGCCCGAAGTAGTCCTGCACCTCTTCGTCGCTGAAGGTGTTGTCGGGCTTGAGCATGCCGATGCTCTCGACGAGACGGCGGTACTCCTTGATGTCCTTGTCCACCACCATCGCCTCGAGCATCGCGGCGATGACCTCCACCTCAGGGGTCTCGAACCGCTTCACGAGGCCGAAGTCGAGGAAGGTGACCTGTCCGCCCGGGCGGAACAGGTAGTTGCCGGGATGCGGATCGCCGTTGAAGGCGTGCAGGCGGTAGAGGCTCCCGAAGACGAAGCGATAGATGGCCTCGGCGGCGAGGTCGCGCTCCTGCTGGCTCCAGCGCTCCAGCTCGTCGAAGCGCACGCCGTCGGCCAGCTCGGTGGTGAGCACACGTTCCGCGCTCAGCTCGTCCACCACCGCCGGGATGTGGATGAACGGGTGGCCCTCGTAGTACTCGGCGAAGAGCTGCTGGTTGTCGGCCTCATGTCGATAGTCGAGCTCCTCCAGCAGGCGGGACCGCAGCTCGGCCACCAGCGGTTCGGGCTCGAGGCCAGGGAACATCATCCGCATGGCTGCGAAGAGCAGGCCGGCGTTGTCCAGATCGGCTCTGATGGCGTCGCCTACCCCCGGGTACTGCACCTTCACGGCGACCGCCCGTCCGTCGTGCGTCATGGCCCGGTGCACCTGACCGATCGAGGCGGCCGCGATGGGCTTCGGATCCCAGGTGGCGAAGACCACCCCGGGCGGTCGGCCCAGCTCCTCGCGCACCACCTGGGCGGCCAGCTCGGCGCTCATGGGCGGGGCGTTGGCCTGGAGCTCGGCGAGGGCTTGGCGGACGGGCTCCGGCAGGCCCTGATCGAGGTAGCTGGCCATCTGGCCGAGCTTCATCATGGCGCCCTTCATGTCGCCGAGGGCCTCGGCGATGCTCTCCGCCGTCTGCAGCTCGAAGGCGGCATCGAGCTCCGCCTCCCGCTCGGCCGACGCGAACACCTTTCGGGCCCGGTGCAGGGCGTACTGCCCCCCGGCCTTGGCGCCCATGCCGGCCATGGCCGCGCTGCGGGCGTTGCGGTTCGACGCCGAGATCGGGCCGCCGCTGTCGCGCCCGGCATCGATCCGCCTCCTTGCCTCCTTCACCGCGATGGCGCCCGCCGAGGCGGCGACCACCACCCCGAGCAGCTTGGCGACGGTCCGCGGGCTCACCAAAGGGCCACCTTGGCGTCTCGCAATGGCC
>Ga0180121_10001370_pt1 | contig 10350 bp, 8 predicted proteins | sample AntDrymUQ5402106_2_FD_129676 | JGI IMG/M metagenome (GOLD analysis project Ga0180121, IMG submission 129676) | Polar desert sand microbial communities from Dry Valleys, Antarctica - metaG UQ540 (21.06) (version 2) (version 2) | ecosystem: Environmental > Terrestrial > Soil > Desert | place...
AGTCACGCACGTAGAAGCACTTCCCCGACTGACTGTAGACCGCCGCCACGAACTGATACCCGGTGGTCGCACGATCGGGGACCCAGTGCTCGCGTTGTTCGGTCCCGAGCTGTTCGTGACCTCGTTGACGAAGCTCAATGACGGCTCCGCGGCAGTGAGGTTGTCGGGGAACACACTCGCGTAAGACGCTGTGTCGGTGAACACGATGCGGCCGGTCTCGAGCGCCGTCGCCGCCGTGGCCTTCGCCGCTGAGTCCTGTGCGCGAGACTTCACGCCGGCGAACGTGCTCGTGGCCATCACCAAGATCACGCCGAGGATGCCCACGACCACCATCAGCTCGATGAGCGTGAAGCCGTCTTCGCTTCGCATGTCGGGCAGACGCGCCATCGGATCCCACACCTCGGTCGACGGGAACGGGCGTTCCGCTCCTGACAGGGATATCGGAGTGTGGACCGAGCGGACTTGAGCGGCCGCCGCGATGCGTACGTACCCTATTCGAGGTAATCGCGGAGCTTCTGCGAGCGGCTCGGGTGCCGCAGCTTCGACAGCGTCTTCGACTCGATCTGGCGGATGCGCTCGCGGGTGACGCCGAACTCGCGGCCGACCTCTTCCAGGGTTCGGGGGTGGCCGTCGACCAGGCCGAACCGAAGCTGGATCACTTTCTTCTCGCGCTCGCTCAGCGTGTGGAGCACCGACTCGAGCTGCTCCTGCAGCAAGATGAAGCTCGCGGCGTCGACGGGCACGACGGCGTCTGCGTCCTCGATGAAGTCGCCGAGGTGGGAATCCTCTTCCTCGCCGATCGGCGTCTCGAGCGAGACGGGTTCCTGCGAGACCTTCTGGATCTCGCGAACCTTCTCGGCACTGATGCCCATGACCTTGCCGATCTCGTCGGGCGTCGGCTCACGGCCGAGATCCTGCAAGAGCTGGCGCTGCACGCGCACGAGCTTGTTGATGGTCTCGACCATGTGTACCGGGATGCGGATCGTGCGCGCCTGGTCGGCGATCGCGCGCGTGATCGCCTGGCGGATCCACCACGTGGCGTACGTCGAGAACTTGAATCCCTTGGCGTAGTCGAACTTCTCGACCGCTCGGATCAGCCCGAGGTTGCCTTCCTGGATCAGGTCGAGGAACAGCATGCCGCGCCCGACGTAACGCTTGGCGATCGAGACCACCAGTCGCAGGTTCGCCTCGATCAGCTTGCGCTTGGCAAGCTGCCCGTCGCGCTCGACCCGATGCAGCCAGGCGTTCATCTCTTCGTCGGTCTTCGGGCGATAGGTCTTCGCCATCTTCTCCCGGCCGATGCCCTCGACCTTGCCGAACGCGGTCATCTGGTGATTGCGGACCTCCCACACCTTGATCACGCAGACCTTGAGGTCGTGCGGATCGGCCTTGGGATCTTCCTCATCGCGGAGCTGGGTCTGCAGCGAGGTCGACATCTCGCCGGCTTCGATACGGCGGGCGAGATCGATCTCCTGCGGCGCGTTCAGCAGGGGGACCTTGCCGATCTCCTTCAGGTACATGCGGACCGGATCGTTGGTCGGCGCCTTCAGCAGGTCGACCTCGATGCGCACCTGGGTCGCGGCGTCGGTCTCCTCGCCGGGGACCTCGATCACCTCGATGCCCTCGGCGGTGAGGTGATCGCCGACCTGGGTCAGGAACTCTTCGACCTGCTCGGGTGTGAAGTCGTCGACCGGCACGGCTTCGAGCAGATCCTCGGATGTGACGAAGCCTCGCTCCCGCCCCTTGGCGGTGATTGACTCCTTGACCTCGTCAAGGCTCAGGGGGGGGTCATCGCGGCGAACAGCCAAGGGTCTCCTCGGAGGTAGTCGGATGGGGGTGCGGCTCAGACTTCAGCACGACAACCCAGTGTACGGAACGCTGAACCAGGCGACCCCTTTCAGCCGGGCACCGTGCGGACCGTGACGCTTCAGACTGCGCTGCGGATGCCTTGGCGCAGCCGGCGGAGCTCGCCGTCGATCGCGACCAGCTCGGCGAACAGCTCGTCGTAGCCCTCATCGGTGGTCGGGTTCAGCTTCTGAAGCCGCATCCGGAACGCGTCGCTCCGATGCTTCAGCACCAGCTCCTGCAATCGTGACCACACCGAGACCACATAGTCAGCACCGCCGTCGCCGTCGAGCGGCTCGACCGCGAGCGAGCTGAGCATGGCGCCGAGCTTCTCGTCGTTGCCGCCCGCCACCACCGAGGCGTCGCCGCCGGCGTCGCGCAGGGCCGCGAGCGCCTTGCGAGCGGTGGCGCTTCGGAAATGATCGTCGGTGAGCTGCGAGGCGTACTCGTCGTACGCCTGCCGGTCGCGCACGAGCACCTTCAGCATCTCCCGCTCGACCTTGTCGCGAGCGCTCATGCGCCGCGGGGACTCGACCACGACATCGGCGGGACGCCCACGGCGGCGCGACTCGAGCGCCTGCACCACCGAGAACTCGGTCACCCCGGCGAGGTCGGCCACGAGGTGCGCGTACTCACTGCGGCGCACGGGGTCGGTGAGCACCTCGATGATGGGCATCGCGTCGGCGACCGCCCGGGACTGCCCCTCGACGCTCGACAGGTCGTGGCGACCGATCGTGCGCCGCACCATGTGCTCGACGAGCGGACGTGAGCCCTTCGCCGCCGCCCGCACCCCCTCTGCGCCGTGCTTCGCGACGAAATCGGCCGGATCGAGCCCGTCGGGCATGATCATCACGACCACCTGCACCGAGGGGAATCGCTCCTGGAACTCCGAAGCGCGCTCGGCCGCCCGAGCCCCAGCCTCGTCGGAGTCGAACGCCATCACGGCCCGCTGCGTGAACCGCGAGAGCTGGCGGAAATGGCCCTCCCCCAGTGCCGTGCCGCAGGTCGCCACGGTGTTCTCGATGCCGGCCTGCGCGAACCCGATCACGTCGGTGTACCCCTCGACCACGAAGACCTCGCCGGTCTTCGCGATCGCCGCGCGCGCCCGGTGCAGGTTGTACAGCACCTCGTGCTTTCGGTAGATGGGCGTCTCGGCGGTGTTCAGGTACTTCGCTTGCTCACCGGCCCTGGGGTCGCTCGGCAGCACACGGGCGCCGAACCCGATGCCGTGGCCCTGCAGGTCGTGGATCGGGAACGTCAGCCGCCCTCGGAACCGGTCGCGCACCGTGCCGTCGTCGCCCCGCGTCGCGAGTCCCGCCTCGAGCAGCATCTCGGGGCTCAGGTCACGCGCCTGCGTGAGGCGCCGTAATAGGAAGTCGGCATAGCCCGGGGCGTAGCCGATGCCGAACCCTTCGATCGACTCGGCGGTGATGCCCCGCTCCGCGACGTAGGCTCGGGCCGCCTCGGCCTCACGGCCCTCTGCGAGCATGCGCATATACAGCTCGCCCGCCTGCTCGTTGGCCCGGAACAGCGAACCTCTCCGGGCCGCCGCGTGCCGTGCTTCGGGCGAGTCGCCTTCGTATCGAAGGTGCACGCCGCTCTGCTGGGCCAGCCGCTCGACCGCTTCGACGTAACTCAGGTGCTCGAGCTCGCGGATGAACCGGATCGCGTCGCCCCCCGCGCCGCAGCCGTGGCAGTAGTAGAGCTGCTTCGAGGGCGAGATGCCGAACGACGGCGTCTTCTCCTGGTGGAACGGACAGAGCCCCACCATGCGGTCGGCGCCGGCCTTCTTGAGCGTGAGGTACTGCGATGCGAGCTGCACCAGGTCGGTGCGTTCCTTCACCGCCTGCACATCGTCGTCGCGGATGCGTCCGGCCACCAGGCTCCTTCCCACGCTCCTCGGCCGGGCCTCGAGCCGCGGCCGGGGAAGCCCGCGCTCAGATGTCCCGGTCCAACAGCCAACCCTGGGGAAGGAAGAGCCGCTCGTACGTGCGGATCGCATAGCGATCGGTCATGCCCGAGATGAAATCGGCCACCCGGGTCGGAAGATCGCCCTGCGCCCCATGGTACTCGGGCGGCATCTCGCCGGGATGGTCGAGGAAATGCGAGAACAGGTCCCTGATCAGCTTCGTCGCGCGATCGTGGTCGCCACGCGCGCTCTCGCGCAGGTAGACCTCGCTGAACATGAAGTCGCGCAAGGAGTCGAGCGCCCCGAACACCTCGGGCGACAGACGCACCTCGTCTCGATCGTCGCTCTGGGCAACGAGGTCGGAGACGAGCGTGTCGATGCGGTCGGAATGCGTCGGCCCGAGCACCTTCACGGCGTCGACCGGAAGCTCGTCTTCGTCGAGCACGCCCGCTCGCACCGAGTCGTCGATATCGTGGTTGATGTAGGCGATGCGATCGGCGAACCGCACGAGCTGCGCTTCAAGGGTCGAGGGCATCGGCGTGGACCACGGGTGATGAACGATGCCGTCGCGCACCTCCCACGTGAGGTTCAGCCCGGCCCCGTCGTTCTCGAGGTGCTCGACGATGCGCAACGACTGCTCATTGTGGCGGAACGGGCTGTCGAGGAACGGAGTGAGGGCCTGCTCACCGAGATGCCCGAACGGCGTGTGTCCGAGGTCGTGGCCGAGCGCGATCGCCTCGGTGAGATCCTCGTTGAGTCGAAGCGCCCGGGCGCACGTGCGCGCGATCTGTGAGACGTCGAGCGTATGGGTGAGCCGCACCCGGTAGTGATCGCCCTGGGGCGCGAGGAACACCTGTGTCTTGTGCTTCAACCTCCGGAACGACTTGCAGTGCAGGATGCGATCGCGATCACGCTGGAACACGGTCCGGATGTGGTCAGGCGATTCGTGCCGGTCGCGGCCCTTCGTCTCGGCAGCCCGCACAGCCCGGGGCGACAGCACCTCGCGCTCGAGCTGCTCGGTGCGCTCACGGGGGGTCGGCTCGGGGCTCACTCGCTCATCGTAGCGGCGCCGGCCGACAGCCCTCAGCGTCCTGAGACCCTGTAGTAGAGGTATGCGAGCGTCTCGCGCACGTATCCCGACAGGCGCGTTTCCTCGGTGCGGGCAGCGGAGGTCCAGGTGGCCGACGTGAAGCCTTCGATGCCGAGGTCGGCGGCCATGCGTTGGATGCGCGCGTTGTGCCACGGGTCCGACACGAGGAACGCGCTCGACAGGTCGCGATCGCGCATCGCGCCAGCGGCGGCCCGAAGGCTCGTATACGACGAGCTTCCCACGGGCAGCGCGACCACCGAGCTCGACGGTACCCCCCGGCCGATCAGGTACTCGCGCCCGGCTTCGGCCTCGGTCGTGCGGTCGCCCGGACGGTTGGCGCCGAGCACGAACACCACCCCGGCCCGACCCTGCTCGAAGAGCAGGGCCGCGTGATCGAGGCGCCCCGCGAACACGGGCGATGGTGTCCCGTCGTACTGGGCCGCGCCGAGCACCACGATCGCATCGACCCGATCGAGCTCGCTCGCATCGTCGTGGTGGGCCTCACGCCACACGGTCACGCCGCTGAACACCACGGCGCCGGCCGTGACGAGCGCCACGAGCCCGATGACCGTGACGAACGGGTGCCGGCGGAGGAAGCGCACCAACCCAGGCTACGCCTCCTCCGCCAGCCGGTCGCCGCCCCGGCCCGGTCGCCACCGCGACCGGCCCGGCAGGTCAGACCGGCAGGTCAGACTGGTCGGGCCGATCTGACCTGCTCAGTCCGTGCACACGATCGTCACGGACGCCGTGAACAGCACCTGCTCACCCGCCTCGGCGACCAGCGCCTCGACCTGTTCAGCCGAGTCGCCGACCGCCCCGGCCAGGTACCCGGCTTCCAGCTCCGGAGGCAGGCCCTCGAAGCAGTCGACCGGAGACACCACCAGCGCGAGGCCGAGCGCGTCGCGTAGCCGCTCGGTCAGGGCACTGAGGTCATCGGCCAACGGGGCGACCTCGACCACCGCGAGCCAGCGCTCGCCGGTCGCCGCCGCCGTCGGTGCAGTCGCCGGAGCAGGATCATCGGATCCACCCGCGCCACCCGGCGCGACCGGGTCACCGCAGGCGCCTATCAGCGTCGCCACCATCGTCAGCAGCAACACGATCGTCGTCGTACGCAGCGGCCCACTCACGGCGTGACGATCCAACTGTTCGAGACGTACTCGGGCAGCACCCTGTGGAAGGTCGCCAACGCCGCGGTCGGGTCAGCGTCGACGGGCAGATGCAACAGCGCCCCGTACACACCCGGCTTGATCGCCGACGGCGCGATCGACGAGTCGACCACGTCGACCCGTGAACCGGCGTAGGCAGCCCTGATCGCTTCGGCCACCGTCACCGCCTCACCCTGGGTCGCGAAATCGCCGACGATGACGGCGATCTCTTCGGCCTCAGCGTGGCTCGGGGCGGCAAGCTCCGGCCAATCGCCCCGAGGCGGTACACGGTGACCGCTTCCTGCCCGGCGATCTGGATCGACCACGTCGGGGGGATCGACCATGACCGAACCGCAGCCGATCACACGGAGGCCGTTGCGGCCCTCGACCGCCACGAGCTGGCGGGCGTGCGCCTCATCGGGCACGTTCCACACGAGCCGCGAACCCCGTGAGCCGGCCAGGTATCGCTCTCCGGGCAGCCGGGCCACTCGCCTGGCGACGCCGTGATCGAGCTTCCACAGCTCGAACCGTGGCGCGCGCGTCGCAGATCCGCGGCCGATCACCTTCACGAAGTGCACCGTGCCTCGGTGCACGATCGGGGTCCGCACCGTGACCCACCGGTCGGTTTCCGACGCGAACGACGTGAGCTGCCGCCAGCGATGAGCACCCGGATGGCTCACCCAGAGGTTGCCCAGCCGTTCTCCGTGCGGCACCTCGGCGGTCGGTGGCGCGGACACCACCGCAGCGACCCGGTTCGCCGACAGGAACACCGGCGAGAACACGGTCGCGCCCTTCATCGGAGCCGGCAGCCGCTCGATCGCGCGGGTCTCGGCGTCGAGCACCGCGATGGAGGTACCCGTGGCCCATGCGAGATCGCCGCGAGGCGACCAGGCAGGGTGCGTCACCTCCGCTCGCTCGCGGACCCGTCGCGTGCCCTCGGGAGTCACCACGACCACGTCGTCGTCACCTACGCGGTCGACGACGTACGCGGTGCCGGCTCCTTCCGACACGGCAACGTGCTTGACGATCGAATCGGCGGGCACCCTCGAGGGCTGCACCGACGCGCCCGCCGAGATGGAGACGAGCCGTCGACCCGCCACCGCCCACATGCCCTTCGCCTCCGCCAGCCGGGGAGACCGTCCGCGAGCGAGCGCGGGCACGCTGTCGCATCCGGCGTCCACCGCGGCGGCACTCACCGACGCGACCGGCTGCTCACCGGCCTGGCCGCTGACCAGGCCCGCGACCGCGGAGCTGAGAGCGACGGCGATCACCACAAGTCTCTGCACCATTCGATACCTCCTCGAGAAATGAGCGATCAGTAATTGGTGACGTACTGGAAATGCATGGCGTCGGGGTTGCTCCAGTTGAGCCCCCAGTAGAAGCGGTGCCCCGGATTGGCGCCCCGCCACACGTCGGGGATGTAGGTGCCGTAGTTCACGCCGTCCCATCCCCTGCCGTTCCAATAGTCCTGCCCACGGAAGTTCCGCAGCCAGTTCGTGTCGACGGCAGCGCCCCATGCATGCACGGACCACGACGTCGTGCCGTCGATCAGGCGGCAGTTGTAGCTGCCGATGCCCGGGTACAAAGCGTTGTCTCGATGCGCGGCGTCGATGTGGTTGCGCACGTTGAACCCGATGTTGCGGGCCAGGTACGTGTGGTACTCGACGTACGCGCCACTGCCGTCGCTCGTGTTCGCGTGCGGCCACCAGCTCCGGGCGTTGTTCGACTTGTCGTTGCAGTGCTCGCCGAGCGTGGCGACCAGCTCAGACAGCCCATTCGGCCGGGGCGGCAAGCCCTGCTTCGAATGATCGTGCGTCCACGAGGACATGTGAGTGGCCAGCGCGGCCGACCCCGCGAACAACGAGAGGCCGATCGCTGCGGTGAGGGTAAGGAAGGCGGCCCTGGAACGGACCGTTGGAGCAACCATGCGCACCACCTCCTACTGGGGGGAGGTGGGAGGACGGCCGACGCTACAAGGGCGGCGGCCTCGGCACAGTGACGAGGGTCACATCGGAGGCGAGAACGCCTCCGACCTCACGCCGCGCTCGGATCGATGTTCTGGTTCAGGTGGAAGCGGTTGTCAGGGTCATACGATCGCTTGACCTCGACCAGCCGCCCGTAGTTCGCCCCGTAGTTCGCGCTCACGCGCTGCTGGTCGTCCTCTGCCATGAAATTGATGTAGCCACCTTCCTCCGAATGTGGGGTGATCGCATCGGAGTAGTTGCGCACCCATCGGATGTTCGCCTCGTTGTCAGCGGGGTCGGGCCACATGCCGGCGATCACCGTCGCGAAGCGGGCGTCGCGGTGGCCGAACGCGGTCGCGTCGCTCGCGATGTCGTGGCACGCACCGTCGATGGGGTAGATGTGCACCGTCGAGTTCACGACGGGCACCTTCGGCCCGTGTTCCAGGTGGGCCGCGATCGCGTCGTCGGTCAGCTCCTTCACGAAGTTGGCCTTCCAGTAGTGCTGGAGGCCGGGTGGCACGAGCGCGTCGAAGGCCGCGTTCAGTGCCGGATAGGGCATGGGCCCCACGTGCTCGGCCACCACGGGGGCGACGTCACGCAGGGTCTTCAGCATGGTCTCGCCTTCGTCCAAGGGGCCTGTCCAGCACGAGACGAACGCGAGGAACGTGTCGCCGTGGCGGCCCTCCGGGATGAAGGGCAGCGGCGGGGCGATCTGGAAGGCGGGGAACCCGCCGAAATCGCGTGGCGCGTCGGCGATGAACTCCCGGTACCAGTGCAGAACGTCTCCGGCGTCCTCGAGCTCGAAGAACATCGGACCGCCGTAGATCGTGTCGACCGGATGCAGGGCGAACTCGAACGAGGTGACGATGCCGAAGTTGCCGCCGCCACCACGGATGGCCCAGAACAGGTCGTCGTGCTCCCGTTCGCTCGCGATCAGCGTGCGCCCGTCGGCCGTGACGATGTCGGCGGAGATCAGGTTGTCGCTCGAGAAACCGTGGCCACGGCACAGGTAGCCGATGCCGCCACCCAGCGTGAGACCCCCCACACCGGTGGTGGAGATGATGCCCCCGGTCGTCGCGAGCCCGAACGCGCCCGTAGCGTGGTTGAGGTCGCCCCATGTCGCGCCGCCCTCGGCCCGTGCCGTCATGCTTCCCGGGTCGACGCGCACGCTGCGCATCTGCCCGAGGTCGATGACCACACCGTCGTCGCAGGTGCCGAAACCCGGAACGCTGTGGCCGCCTCCTCGGATCGCCAAGTCGAGATCGTGCTCGCGCGCGAACGTCACGGCCGCCATCACGTCGCCGGCGTCGCGACACCCCACCACGGCGCCCGGCCGCCGATCGATCATGGCATTGTAGGTGGCTCTGGCCTCGTCGTAGCCATCGTCAGACGGCGTCACGATGTCGCCGCGGACCTGCTCCCGCAGCTGCTCGACGTCGAGCATGCCCATGTCCTCCCCCTCGCATCTCGGCGGGCACCGGACGAGCAGGGTTCCCTTGTACTACAGATGGCCGCGCACGTGAACCCCTGAATGGGAAGCGACTACTTCGAGGCGACCACGGCGGTGCCGGCGGCCGCCTGACCGGCCGCCAGGCGGGCCGTCTCGACCCGGAAGGGCGAGCAGCTCACGTAGTCGAGGCCGAGCTCGTGGCAGAAGACCACGCTCGCAGGGTCGCCACCGTGCTCGCCGCAGATGCCCAGGTGCAGCTCGGGGTTCGCAGCTTTGCCCGCCTCGACGGCTATGCGCATCAGGGCGCCGACCCCAGGGCGGTCGATCGTGACGAAGGGGTTGGCCGGCACGAGCTTGCGCTCCTCGTACATGCCGACGAACTTGCCGATGTCGTCGCGGCTGAAGCCGAACGCGGTCTGCGTGAGGTCGTTGGTGCCGAACGAGAAGAACTCGGCCGACTCGGCGATCTCGCCCGCGGTGACCGCCGCCCGGGGGAGCTCGATCATCGTGCCCCACTCGAGGTGGCTGAGCTCGACGCCTTCGCGCTCAAGGATCTCGCTCGCGACCGGCTGGAGCTCGGCGCGCATCTGCTGCAGCTCGGGCGCGGTCGCCACGAGCGGGATCATGATCTCGACCTTCGGGTTACCGCCCGCTTCCCGTACCTCGACCGCGGCTTCCACGATCGCGCGCACCTGCATCGCGTAGAGCCCGGGCTTGACCATGCCGAGGCGCACACCGCGCAGGCCGAGCATCGGGTTCATCTCGTGCAGCTCGTTCACCTTCTGCAGCACGCGTTCCTGCTCCGAGACGTCGTCGCCCTTCGCGTTGCCGAGCGCGACCTCGACCGCGAGCTCCACCTGGTCGGGCAGGAACTCGTGCAGCGGCGGATCGAGCAGCCGCACCGTGACCGGCAGCCCGCTCATGGCCGTGAAGATGCCGACGAAGTC
>Ga0180121_10001371_pt1 | contig 10346 bp, 8 predicted proteins | sample AntDrymUQ5402106_2_FD_129676 | JGI IMG/M metagenome (GOLD analysis project Ga0180121, IMG submission 129676) | Polar desert sand microbial communities from Dry Valleys, Antarctica - metaG UQ540 (21.06) (version 2) (version 2) | ecosystem: Environmental > Terrestrial > Soil > Desert | place...
GCGCGGCACGGATGCGGCGCTCTACCACGTCGGCAACAACCCCGATGCTCACGCTTGGGTCGTCGATGCGCTTCGTCGGCGGCCGGGAGTCGTCGTCCTGCACGACTTCGTCGTCCACCATCTCGTGGCCGGAATGACGATCGGCCGCCGCGACGGCCACGGCTACCTCGACACGATGGAGCGCGAGCACGGCGTCGTCGGGAGACTGCTCGCACACGGCGTCCTCGACAAGCGCATCGCGCCGCTCTGGGAGTCCCGGCCCGAGGAGTTCCCGCTCGCCTGGTTCGTGCTCGAGCACGCGACCGGGCTGATCGTGCACTCGCACACCGTGCAGGGGCTCGTCCGCGCGGCTGGATACGAAGGCCCGGTGTGGGTGGTTCCGCATCCGGCCTGGCCGGTGCCGGCAGTCGAGCCTCGGCGCGTCGCTTCCGGGCCGGTCGTCGGCTGCTTCGGAGTGGTCAATGCGAGCAAGCGAGTCCCGGAGCTCCTGCGCGCGTTCGCCGAGGTGCGAGCCCGCAATCCCGAGGCGGTGCTGCTCCTAGTTGGGCCGACCTCGCCCGGGTTCGATCTCGACCGCAGGCTCCAGCGCCTCGGCCTCGACGACGACGGGCTCGTCCGCGAGGGCTGGGTCGACGAAGGTCGACTATGGGAGCTGATGGCCGGTGTCGACGTCTCCGTGAACCTGCGTCATCCCACGATGGGCGAGACCTCGGGCGTGGCGATCCGCTCGCTCTCGCTCGGGAAGCCCCTCGTCGTCAGCGACGTGGGCTGGTTCTCGGAGCTTCCGGGCGACGCCGCGTTAAAGGTTCCGGTCGATGCCTACGAGGTCGAGACCCTAACGGCGGCACTGGAGCTCCTCGTCTCTCGGGAGGACGTGCGTGCGCAGATGGGAGCAGCCGCCGCCCGGGTGGCGCGGCAGCAGCACGATCTCGGGCGCGTGGCGGAGCTCTATGTCGCCGCGCTCGAGGAAGCCGCCGGAGGAGCCGCAGTTGGCGACGCGGTGCTGCGGGAGGTGAGCCAGGCCGCGGCGGATGTCGGGATCTCCCCGGAGGACGCGGAAGCGGGGGAGATCGCCAGGCGTCTCGCCGAGGTCGAGCTTGGGAGGTAGCGCGGGGTCAGACCCGAGTCTGCTCCGCCGGGTGCCGGCGTGGGCATGGCTGGTCGCGATCGTGGTGGGGTCGTTCGCGGTCCGGGCGTGGCTTGCCCGGGGCATGCTCGGCCCGTTCATCATGGTCGACGAGCTCATCTACTCGGAGCTCGGCCGCAGCCTCGCCGACAGCCGAGAGCTTCTCGTTCGCGATGTTCCGTCCCGCGGGTACGGCTTCGTCTACCCCGCGCTCCTAGCTCCTGTCTATGCGGCGTTCGAGAGCCTGACGGATGCCTATGCGGCGGTGAAGACGCTGAACGCGCTCGTCATGTCTCTGGCCGCGATCCCCGCGTACCTCCTCGCCCGTCGCGTCGTCGGCCAGGGGCTCGCGCTCCTTGCCGCGGTGCTCGCCGTCTCGCTCCCCTCGCTCGTCTACACGGGCTCGGTCATGACGGAGAACGCGTTCTACCCCGTCTTTCTCGTCTGCGCTCTGCTGCTCGCTCTCGTTCTCGAGCAATCGACGACCGCCAGGCAGGTCGCGCTTCTGATCGCGGTCGGCGTTGCGGCCGCGACGCGCGTGCAGGCAGTCGTTCTCGTCCCCGCGCTTCTGACCGCGCCGCTGCTGCTCGCATTGTTCCGTCGCGAGGGCCTGCGGGTGACTCTCCGGCCCTACCGCGTGCTGTACGGCGTGGTGATCGGGGCAGGAGCGACCCTGCTCGTCGCGCAGGTCGCGCGAGGGAGGTCGCTCCCGGAACTCCTCGGCGCGTACAGCGTCGTGGGGGAGTCCGACTACGAGCTGGGCGAGGTGCTTCGGTACGCGCTCTACCACGTCGCCGAGCTCGACCTCTACCTCGGTGTGGTGCCGGTCGCGGCGACCATCGTGCTCGTGGCGCGCTCCCGCTCGCTCGACCGGCCGTTACAGGCGCTGCTCGCGACGGCGCTCGCGGTGACGTTCTGGCTCGTGCTTGTCGTCTCCGCGTTCGCCTCCGTGTTCGCGCAGCGCATCCAGGAGCGCAACCTCTTCGTCGTCGTGCCGCTCTTCCTCATCCTGCTGCTCGCCTGGGTCGACCGGGGTGCACCGAGACCACGGGTCGTTGCCCTCGTGGCCGCCGCGGCCTCTGCCGCTCTCGTCCTGCTCATTCCGTTCGAGCGCTTCATCGACACGTCCGCGCTCTCGGACACGCTGATGCTCCTGCCCTGGTGGTCCGTGCAGGATCACGTGGGTCTCGAGTGGGTCGCGGAGCTCGCCTTCGTGCTCGCGGTCGCGCTCGCGGCGCTGTTCGTGCTGCTTCCGACGCGTTACGCGCTCGCCTTGCCTCTCATCGTTCTCGCGTACTACGCCGCCGTCTTCCACCCGATCTGGGCCGGCGAGCACGGGGTGAAGCAGGCCTCCGCGGGCGCGGTCTTCCAGGGCATTCGCGGAGCTCCGCGCGACTGGATCGACGCTGCGCTGCCTGACGCTGCACGCGCCGCCGTGCTGTGGACGGGAAGAGCAGACCGGTTCACGGTCAACCAGAACGAGTTCTTCAACCGCACGGTCGGCGATATCTTCTATCTGCGCCAGCCGACGCCTGGTGGAGTCGGCGAGACGCTGGTGCGCATCGACCCGCGCGACGGCCTCGTACGCCTTCCGGATGGAGGAGGGTTCGCGACCGAGTACCTGCTCACCGACGGGTCGGTCACCCCGGACGGCGAGGTCGTCGCCCGGGACGATCTCCTGGGAACGACGCTCTGGCGGGTGGGTGGCGCTGTCGTCTCGACGACCTCGATCAGAGGTCTCTACCCGAACGACTCCTGGTCGCGCGAGACGGTGATCTGGAAGCGGCGTCGCTGCCGCGGCGGGGAGCTGATCGTGTCGCTCTCGAGCGATCCTTCACTGTTTGAGTCACCGCAGTCAGTCCATGCGTCCATCGACGGAGACCCAGTCGCTCTTGCCATCGTCAAGCCGAACACCCCGGCCAAGCTTCGCGTACCGCTCCAGTCGAATCGGGAGACGTGCGTCGTGCGTTTTCGAGTGACGCCCACCGCCGTGCCCGCGGAGGTGCTGCCGGGCAGCACCGACCGCCGTGAGCTCGGCACCCACTTCAACGTGTTCGACTATCGGCCCGCATCGTGAGGATCGTTTTCGACGTCTCTCCGCTCTCCCACCCGCCACTCGGGATCGGCAACTACATCCGCGGGTCGCTCGGCGGCCTCGTGGAGGCCGCCGCCGGGGAGCACGAGATCGTGGCGTTCGCGCCGACCAGCTTGCGTGGGCCGGAGGGCATTCGCGCCGCCCTGGCAGGAATCGACGTCGAGCTACGCACCTGGCGGCTGCCGTTCTCGCATGTGCTGCGCACGGGTTGGAGCCTGGCCGGACGTCCGGCCGCAGAGCGGCTCCTCGGCTCCTTCGATGTCCTGCACTTCTCGGACTGGATGTTCCCGCCGCAGCGCGCGGGCGTGCGTGCCACCACGATTCACGACCTCGTACCCTTGCACCATCCCGAGTGGACGACTCCGCGCACCCGCTCGATGCACGGCCGCAAGTACCGAAACGCGGCGAGAACGTGCAATGCCGTCTTCGTGAACTCCCGCTACACCGGCGAGGACGTGATCGCGACCCTCGGCGTTGCGGCGGAGCGGGTGCACGTCGCGCATCCCGCGGCGCGGCCGGAATTCCGCCCGGACGGGCCTGCGGCGGATCTCGGGGCGCCGTACCTGCTCACCGTCGCGACCCTCGAGCCACGGAAGAACCTGCAGACCCTGGTCGAGGCTCATCGACTTCTCGGAGGCGATCTCCTGCTCGCGGTGGCGGGTGGGGAGGGTTGGGGAGCCCAGCCGGAGCTCGATTCGAGTCGGATCCGCCGGCTCGGCTTCGTCTCCGACGACCAGCTCGCGCGTCTCTACCGTGGCGCGGCGGCCGCGGTCTACCCGTCCCGCTTCGAGGGCTTCGGGATCCCCGTGCTCGAGGCCATGGCGTGCGGATGCCCGGCCGTCGTCTCGTCCCACCGTTCGCTCGACGAGGCGAGCGGCGATGCGGCCGTGCGCGCGGATCCGGACGACCCGGCCGTGCTGGCGTCGGCGATCGAACGGGCGCTGGGCGAGCGGGAGCGTCTGGCAGCGCTGGGTCTCGCGCACGTGGCCGCGTTCACATGGCGAAATGCCGGTGAAACCTTCTTGCGCGGCTACGAGGGAGCCGCCCTGCGATGAGGCGCCGCGAAGAGGTCTTGCTCGTGGTGTACCGCCCGGAGCCGAGCTTCCTCATCCTCCTGCGCTCGCCGGAGAGCCACGGTTACTGGCATCTGGTCGCGGGCGGGATCGAGGAGGGCGAGACCCCGGACGCAGCGGCGCTCCGCGAGCTCGGCGAGGAGACGGGGCTGACGCAGCCGGTTCGGTTCGCCCCGATCCCGCTCGAGCTCGGCTACCGAGCAGCGGGCGAACGGGAGCAGTGGGTCACGCTTCACCCGTACTCGGTCGAGGTCGAGACGGAGTGGGAGCCGGTGCTGAACGAGGAGCACGTCGAATACCGCTGGTGCTCTGAGGACGAGGCCGACGAGCTGATCGAGTACCCGGAGCCGGTCGACGCGCTCCGTGTCGTCGCCCGAAAGCTCGAGGACGAAGCGTGAGGGTCGGCGTGGACACGTCCCCGCTCGTGCAGACGCGCGCCGGCACGGCTCGGGTCGTCCGCGGGCTCCTCGGTGCGCTCCACGACCGCCCTGGACTGGAGCTCGAGCTCCTCTCGTTCGGTGGGCCAAGTCGTGTCTCGAGTGTGCTCCGGGATGCGCTCTGGTACCCGGCCGCGCTTTCGCGCCGCGTGCAAGAGCTAGACGTCCTGCACTGCACGACCTTTCGCGGCCCGCTGCGACCGCGCGTCCCGACGGTGCTGACCGTGCACGACCTCGCGATCCTCCGTTACCCGGAGGTGTTCCCGCGCTGGCACCGTCTCTACGGCAAGGCGGGGCTGCGGAGCACGCTTCGGGCGGCGGACGCCATCGTCACGGTCTCCGAGTTCACGAGACGAGAGGTCGTCGCACTCATCGGCATTCCCGAAGAGCGGATTCGCGTCGTTTCGAACGGCGTCGATCCACTCTTCACGCCCGACGGACCTGCGAGGGAAGGGTCGTATGTCCTTGCCGTCGCGACGCTGGAGCCCAGAAAGAATCTCGACGGAGTCGTCGAGGCGGCGCGCCTCGCGGGAATCGAGCTACGGGTTGTCGGCGCCCGGGGCTGGGGCGGGGTCGACGTGCCGGGCTGGGTCGGGGAGGTTCCGGATGCCGAGCTCGCCGACCTCTACCGTGGAGCACGCTGCGTCGTCTATCCGTCTCTGTACGAGGGGTTTGGGCTGCCCGTGCTGGAGGCCATGGCGAGCGGGACTCCCGTGGTGACGTCGCGCGGCACGGCGATGGAGGAGATCGCGGGTGATGCGGCCGTGCTCGTCGACCCGCACGACGTCACCGCGATCGCGGAGGGCATCTCCCAGGCCGAGGCGCGGCGCGTCGAGCTGGTTCCGCTGGGCCTCGCACGTGCGGGCGAGTTCACCTGGGAGCGCGCCGCCGACCGGGTGGAGGCGCTCTGGAAGGAGCTCGCATGAGGCTGGTGGCGATCGACGCCGACGTTCTCGGCCGCGAGCGAACCGGCGACGAGACCTACGTGAGGAACCTGCTCCGCGAGCTCGCACTCCTGGCCCCCGCGGCCGAAATACGTCTCGCAGCACTGACGCGTCGACCCGACCTCGTCCCCGAGGGCGTGGAGCCTGTCGAGGTGCGCGCCCGCTCGCAGATCGTGCGGATGGCCCTGACGCTCCCCCGCATCCTCCGCCGCCTGCGCGCCGACCTCGTGCACACGCAGTACGCGCTTCCGCCTCGGCTGCCGTGTCCCGGAGTCGTCACCGTCCACGACCTTTCATTCGAACGGGATCCCGAGCTCTTCGATCCGAAGGATCGACTGGTGTTTCGGCGCGTCGTACCCCGGGCGGTACGGGGAGCGGCACGCGTCCTCACGGTCTCAGAGCGGACGAAGCGCGATCTCATCGAGCTGTACGGCGTCGCTCCGGATCGGGTCGTAGTCACCCCGAACGGTGTCGACCCGGCGTTCCACCCGTCCTCAAGTGACACAGTGTCACAAAGCCCCTACGTCCTTTCGGTTGGGGCGATCCAGTCGAGGAAGAACCAGCTCGCTGCCCTGGGAGCCGCGACGGCAGTAGGTCTGCCGCTAATAGTCGTCGGGCCTGCGAAAGACGCAGCGCTCGCCGAGGAGCTCCGCATACGCGGAGCACGCCTCGAAGGACACGTCGAGATCGAGCGGCTCGCCGAGCTCTACCGCGGCGCCGCTTGCCTCGTGCAGGCGTCGCGCTTCGAGGGCTTCGGGCTCCCGGTGCTCGAGGCCATGGCTTCGGGAACGCCTGTCGTCGCCGTTCGCGAGCCTGCTCTGCGGGAGGTGGCCGGCTATGCGGCGGTCTTCGTCGACGAGGACGGGCTCGCGGACGGGATCCGGCAAGCGTTGCGGGAGACCGAACGGCTGTCCGCCGCGGGGCTCGAGCGCGCCCGGGCGTTCAGCTGGCGCGCCACTGCAGAGCAGACCCTCGCTGTCTACCGGGAGATACTCGAAGCGTGAAGGTCTCCGCGGTGGTCGTCTCACATGGTCATGGGGCCGAGCTCGAAAGCTCGCTTCCCGTGCTCGTGCCGCAGGTGGAGGAGATGATCGTCATCGCGAACCTGCGCGAATCTGTGGGTTTCGTCCCGGAGGGTGTTCGGGTGGTCGAGAACCTTCGGCCGCTCAGTCTGGCCGCGAACGTGAATCTGGGGATCGCCGCAACCGAGGGCGAGTACGTGCTCACCGCCAACCCGGACGTGATCCCCGAGCCGGACGCGGTCTCCGCGCTCGTCGCCTTCGCCGACGCACATCCGCGGTGCGGAATAGCTGGGCCGCAGATGCGCTGGCCGGACGGGACATGGCAGCCGTCTCGCAGGCGCTTCCCGACGATCCGCGGGACGCTTGTGCGCCGCACTCCACTTCGACGGCTAAGGACGCCATACGAGAAGCAGCGCGACCATTACCACCTCGACGAGCGGCCGACCGAGCCCGTCCAGGCCGACTGGATGCTCGGCGCGTTCCTCCTCATGCGCCGCACGATGCTTGACGAGATCGCCGGCTGGGACGCCGGCTTCCGCCACTACTGCGAGGACATCGACCTCTGCTACCGCGCCCAGGAAACGGGCTGGGAACGCTGGTACGTCCCGGGCTCGGTCGTGACGCACGACTACGCGGCCGTGATCGATCGCAAGTTCCTCTCCCGGCACACGCTCTGGCACGCGCGCGGGATGGCCCGCTTCGTTCGTAAGCACCCGGAGCGACTGCTGGCGCTGTGACCGAAGACCAGTACGCGCGCAAGGCGAAGGAGTGGACGGAGAGCGCCTATGCCGACGCGGCGACGTATCTGTCCCACCGCGCCGATCTCGTCGTCGCGCTCGGGGCAGAGCTCGTCTCCGGTGACGAGGTGCTCGACCTCGCCTGTGGTGACGGTGGACTGGGGGAGCTTCTGATCGCGCGCGGCTTCCGCTACCGCGGCGTCGACTCGACGCCGGAGATGGCCGAGGCCGCAAAGCGGCGGCTTGGCCACGATGCTGCGGTCGAGCTCGGTGATCTCAACGACTACACGCCACCTGCGCCCGTCGCCGCGACGACGGTCTTTCGCGCGATCTACTACGCGAGCGACCGGCGAGCGTTCTTCGACCACGTCGCTGGCTTCACCGAGAAGAAGCTCGTCTTCGACCTGAACCCGCGTCAGTACCGGCTCGACGACGTGCTCGCCGACCTGCGTGCCGCCGGCTTCGAGCGAATCGCGCTGCGCGCGTTCTTCATGCCGCAGACAGTCGCGCTTCCGTCTCCCGCGGCCGCACTCGCGCGAGCGCTAGAGCGCAGCCGCCCGCTTGCGAGGCTGGCCCTCCGGTTTCGCTTCACCTACCTCGTCGCCGCGTCTCGCTAGCCCTCGAAGAGCGGCTGGAACCCCGCAGTGAAAACTGCGCCGAGCTGACGCGTGTCCGAGTGATTCGGATCGATGTCATGGGGAGAGAAGGTCGGAGAGATCTCCACCTCGATCCGCCACGGGCCGTGCGGCGCGGCGAGCCTGAAGCCGGTTGCGGTGCATTGAGTCACCGTCTTGGTCTGCGCCTGGGTGACTCTGGAGATCGCCGGCTGGTTGTCCGGCCCGATCCCGATCGGCCCGATGCGAACCGTCGCCTTGCCGGGAGCCCCGCCCGAGCACCAGGCCACCCGCGAGAGGTTGACGCGTGCGAATCCCGGCCCGTCCCGCGAGACGTCGAAGCGGTTGTACGACGCTTCGGCGACACCGTTTCGGTCGGTGTCCGCGACCCAGCCGTCGCGATCGATGCCGTTCACACCTGACGCGAGCTTCAGCGGCTCCCGGTCGACGTCGTACAGCACGTACGGACCGAGCCGCTTGACGACCGGCGCTTGCAACTCGACGCCGTTCAACGTCAGCGCGTAGTCGGTCTCGGGGGACGGAGTCAGAGTTCAGTCGGCGCTCGCGAGGTCGGGCGTAAGGATCGCGCCGGGGCCGGGTGCGGTTCCGTCGGTGCTCCACACCTTCTTCACCGAGCGGTTGAAGAACTCCGTGAGATAGACGCCCGTCGGGTCGTCGTTCATCTGCTGACCGAGGACGACGACCGAGCCTCCACCGGTCGCGCGGTCGACCCAGTCGTACGGCGCGGGCAGGTTGTCGGCGATCTGCCTCGCGAGACGGCGCTCTCCCTCGGCTGCGTAGACCTCGGCTGTAAGCGTCCAGGCGAAGACGGCGACGGCCGCGGTCGCGGCGACGGCGGTGAAAACCACGGAGCCGCGACGGAGATACCGCAGCGCGACGAGAATGCCGAGGGAGACGAAGCACGCGATCAGCAACGTGCTCTCGATTCGCCCTTCGGGCCAACCCCACTCGCGGTTCAAGAACGCCGGCAGCGACAGCCCGTGCGCCTCGTAGTACGGGTAGTTGTCGAGCCGGAGAGGTACCTCGGTGACGACGTACACGGTGAACACCGTCGCGCCGGCGATCGCCCAGCCGCGCCCGACTCCGCGAACGAATGCGAGCGCGGTCGCGGCGAAGAGGATCGGACAGAGGTAGATCAGGTTCCGCTCGACGACGAGGGTCGAGAACGTGATCGAGATCTGCGCTCCCTTGATCCCGGCGTACGCGACGAACACGACGAGCGCGAAGACGCTCGTGATCACGAACGCACGTGTCTTCGGATCGGTCATCTCGCCTCGCGGTCGCGCGAGTGCCGCGATGCCCGCAAGGAGCGGCAGGACTCCGATGCCGATCGCGAGGGCGCCCGACGCCCAGGCCGCGTGCTCGATGACCCGCTCCGGATAGGCGCCCGTCGTGTCGCGCCAGCTCTTCGAGAGATGCCCGAGGAACGCGGACGCGCCGACCGCGGCTCCGACCCCGAGCGTGACGAGCCCGACCCAGTCCCAGCCGGAGAACGACGAGCGCCAGCGAAGTGCCCGCTCCGACTGCCAGCAGAGCCAGAGCAGGCCGAGCACGAACAACGCGAAGAGGATCGAGAGCTGCGTTCGGGTCAGCATCGCCGCAGCGCAGGCGAGCACCGCCAGGCCTGCGCGGCCCCACGTCGGTTCGACGTAGACGCGGGCGATCAACCAGAGAGCGAGGGTCGCGAGCGGGTATGCCAGCGGCTCCTCGACGAGGATCGGCGAGTACGCAAGCGCCGGCACGATCGTCGCGCCACCGGCGGCGGCCAGCGCGTACCAGGGCGGAACGACCAGACGAGCCAGCGCATACGCCGGAAACACCGTCGCCGTCATGGCCAGGACGAGCAGGAGCTTCGCGGCGGCGTACCCGGTTGCGGCTGAGCCGACCCACCACACCGGGGCGAGGAAGTAGGCGACGAGGGTCGCGAGGCCGTAGGGATCCCCGCGACGTGCGGCTTCGCCGGTCTCCGAGATCGAGCGCGAGAGCCAGGCGAGCTCGATCTCGTCGCTGTAGATCGTGGGAACCGGATGCCGGGACGCCTGCCAGGCGTAGAGCGCGGCGAGCCCGAAGTAGAGGGTCAACAAGGGGATGGCCGCCACCAGGCGTTCGGAGAGGGTCGGACGTTGACTCACGGGAGCGTCGCCTCCACGGCGGCTGGTGTGGTGAACTCGGTGACACGCCGGACGATGCGGCAGGGAACCCCCGCCTCCTCGGACGCGCGCACGACCGCATCGAGCCGTTCGGGCGGCGCATCGGGGATGGTGACCAGCACTTCCA
>Ga0180121_10001372_pt1 | contig 10342 bp, 8 predicted proteins | sample AntDrymUQ5402106_2_FD_129676 | JGI IMG/M metagenome (GOLD analysis project Ga0180121, IMG submission 129676) | Polar desert sand microbial communities from Dry Valleys, Antarctica - metaG UQ540 (21.06) (version 2) (version 2) | ecosystem: Environmental > Terrestrial > Soil > Desert | place...
ATTGCGATTGCGCATGGCCCGTCTCAACGCAACAGAGGGCTCGTCGTCTGCTCGAACACGCGGCGCCACGCGGGCGTCTCGTCGCGCTCACGCTCGACCTGGTCGAGGACGTGCTCGATCCGGCGGGCGGAGATCTCGATTCCGTGGCGCTCGGCGATCGCCCGATAGTGGTCGTAGTCGCGGGCGAGGCGAAGGGTGACCGACTCGAAGCCGTGCTTGGCGATCTGCAGGCGCGCCTTGTAGTCCATGACCGAGGTCGAGAACATCAGCTCGTCGCCGGACTCGGGCTCGATCAGGATGATGTCGACGCCGGGGTACTTGACCTCCCACTCCTCGACCGCGCGATGGAGGCGGTCGTGCGCGATCATCCGCACCGCCTGGTTCGCGAGGGCGACGAATCCCATGTCGGAGATCCGCCGGACGCGACTCCCGAAGATCGTCGGCACCCGCTTGGTGAAGTCGTTGACGAACGGGACGATCGGGTTGACGACGACGATGAACTTAGCCCCCTTTTCGACGGCGATGTCGATGTTCGTCGTCGAGCGAATGCCTCCGTCCATCATCTCGCGACCCTTGATCTCGACCGGTTCGTAGACGAGCGGCAACGCCGAGGAGGCGGCGACGGCTCGCGAGATCGGCACGTCGGACCACTCGCCGTCGCCGAGGATGATCCGCTCCGTCGTGTCGATCTCGGTCGCCGGCAGGTAGAGCTCCCGGTCGAGCATGCGGAAGTCGTCGGTTCGATCGGGGTCGGCGAGCATCTCGGCGACGTACTCCTCGATCCCCCCGCCGGTGTAGAGGCCCTTGGGCAGGCCCGCGGCGAGGCCGGTGGCGACGTCCATGACCGAGGTCTCGGCGAGCGCGCGAGCGAGGCCGCGGCTGACGCCGACGAGCCGGAGCGGCAGGCGCACCGCCGCGTCGGCGAAGCCGCGATAGTTCGGACGCAAGAGCATCCCCAGGTCCATGTCGCGCAGCGGCGAGGGCAGGTGCTTGTTCAGCACCCTCATCATCTCCTCGGGAGTGACGCCGTTGGCGACGGCGCTGCCGACGAACGCCCCTGCACTGGTTCCGACGTAGACGTCGAAGTCGTTGACCGTGCGGTTGACGGCGAGCAGGTCGAAGGCACGGAGGGCGCCGATCTCGTAGACCGCGCCCGTGAACCCGCCGCCCCCGAGGACGAGGGCGGTCTTGGAACGGCGTCGACGGCGATTGCCCGACTTCCGGCGTTTCGCCTGATCGAGCTTGACAACCTCGCTCATCAGCGATTCGGTTATATCAGGCCGATAGCCGGCCAAAGCGGTGCACGCCGCTGCACTCGTTCCGGTTCCAAGCCGCTCGCAGGCACAACTCGATGGTGCGACCGCATCTAGACTCGCGGGGTGCTGCGCTTTAGAGGCGGACACCTGGTCGCGGCGGCGACGCTCGCAGCGATGCTCGCGGCGGCCTCCCCGGCGGTCGGCTCGAACGCTCCGCCCTCCTTCGACGCCGCCCGTTCCGCCGGTCCCGATCTTCCGCTCAGCTCAGCTCCCGGGCTCGGGCGGGAGATGGGGCGCCGGCCGATCAGCGCCGGTCGCCTCGCGCGCCGCCTCGGCGAGCTCGCCTCTCGGGCGCCCGGGGCGAGCGGCTACTACGTCTACGACCTCGGCGCGAAGCGCAAGCCGGTGCTCTTCGATCGTGGCGAGAAGGATCGCCGCAAGCTCGCCTCCAACGAGAAGCTCTTCACGACCGCCACGGCGCTGCACGAGCTCGGCGCCGAGTCCCGGATCGAAACCAGGGTGAAGGTGGACGGCGAGGTCGGCAAGTCCGGGCGTCTCAAGGGCGACCTCTACCTCGTCGGCGCCGGCGATCCCTCCTTCGGCCCGGCCGGCACCGATGACCTGGCCAAGGACGTGCGCCGCGCCGGGATCGAGAAGGTCAGCGGGGTCGTCTACGGCGACGACAGCGTCTTCGACCGCCGCCGCGGGGTGCCCGACTCCGGCTACGGGCCGAGCGAGTACATCGCCCCCCTCAGCGGCCTCGTTTATGCCGGCTCGACGTATGCGGAAGACCCGGCGATCGCTGCCGCCAAGGCGTTCCGCGAGGAGCTCCGCCGGGAGGGGATCGCGATCGACGGCAAGGTCAAGGTGGGGGTCCTTCCCGGATCGCTGCGTGCCGAGCCGGAGATCGGCTCCTACGAGTCAGAGAAGATCGCTGCCCTCGCCGCCGCCACGAACAGGCCCTCGAACAACTTCTACGCGGAGATGCTCCTCAAGCGCCTCGTTGCGAGGCCCGGGAAGGTTGGCACGACGCGCGCCGGCGTCAAGGTCGTGGAGCGCTACGCGCGGTCGCTGGGCTCGAAGGTCGACGCCCGCGACGGCTCCGGCCTGACCGACGGCAACAAGAGCTCACCGCGTGACGTGGTCGGCCTCCTGACCGGCGTGAGGCGGGGGGACGAGGTCGGCGACCCGCTTTTCGACTCACTCGCGATCGCCGGCAAGGAGGGCACCCTCGCCGACCGCATGGAGGGCACCCCCGCCGCCGGCAAGTGCCGCGGCAAGACGGGCACGATCGACGGCGTCTCCAACCTCTCGGGCTATTGCAAGTCGGGCGGCGACGTGGTCGCCTTCTCGATCCTGATGAACGGGGTCAGCGACTACGAGGGGGCGCGGGCGATCCAGGACGACATGGTCGTGCAGATCGCCAAGTACCGGCGATAGGACCGCTTTCGCCCGGCTGCGCGAACCCCTACTGATTGGCCACTGAATCGGCGCATCGCGCGCGCCAAGTTAGGTGGCTCTTCCTGGCACCGTGGACCGATGGCAGGTGAACCCGGTATCTCGGCGGTAGGATCGCCGCAAGATCGGGTTCGGGCGATCGACATCGAGATCGCCGCAATCGCAGCTCGCCAGCACGGCGTCATCACCGCATTCACCGTGGTGTCTACGCGGTGGGCCACGGGAGGCTGAGCCGCCACGGCTGGCTGTCGCCGCGACATCGGATCACCTGAGGCAGCGCCTCAGCTCACGAGCTCCCGCAGCCCCGCTTCGTCGAGGATCTGCGTCCCGATCTCCTCGGCCTTGGCGAGCTTCGTCCCTGGGGTCTCGCCCGCGACCACGTAATCAGTGTTCTTCGAGACCGACCCCGTCACCTTGCCCCCGGCGCGCTTGATCAGCTTCGTCGCCTGCTCGCGGCTCAGGTCGGGGAGGGTGCCGGTGAGCACGAAGGTCTTGCCGTCGAGCGGGCCCTCGGCCCCGCGGCGCTCGGCCGCGTCGACCTCCATCCGCAGGCCGTGGCCACGGAGCCTTTCGATCAGGTCGCGGGTTCGCTCGTCGCTCAGCTGCTCGACGATCTGCTCGGCGAGGATCGGCCCGACGCCGTCGACGCCCCGAATCGCCTCCTCGTCCGCCTCGACGATCGCCTCGATCGAGCCGAAATGGTCGGCCAGCGACTCGGCGGTGACGCCACCGACGCCGGCGAGCCCGAGCGCGAACAGGACCCGCGCGAAGGGCACGGCTCGAGAGCCGTCTATGGAGGCGATCAGGTTGCGGGCGGAGACCTCGCCGAAGCCGTCGAGCTCCATCAGCCGCTCGGGCGTCAGCTCGTAGATACCCGCCGCATCGTCGATCAGGCCGTCGGCGAGGAAGCGGTACGCCTGCTTCTCGCCGAAGCCGTCGATGTCCATCGCGCCGCGGTGGACGAAGTGTTTGACGTGCTGGAAGACCTGCCCGGGACAACCCGTTCGGTTGGGGCAGATCGTCCACACTCCTTCGGGCTTGACCGTCGGGGTACCGCAGATCGGGCACTCCTTCGGCGGCTTCGCCTTCCGCAGCCGCTTGCCCTTACGCCGCTGGATCAGCGGCGCGACGACCTGCGGGATCACGTCGCCGGCGCGGGTGATGATCACCTCGTCGCCCTCGCGGACGTCCTTGCGAGCCAGGTCCTCCTCGTTGTGGAGGGTGGCGGTCTGGACTGTGACACCGCTGACGTGAACGGGCTCGAGCATCGCGAACGGCACGAGATGTCCTGTCCGGCCGACGTTCCAGACGATCTTTTTCAGCTTCGTCGTCGCCGTCATCGGTGGGAACTTCCAGGCGATCGCCCAGCGCGGTTCGCGCCCGACCGCGCCGAGGTCGCGCCAGAGCGCGCGGTCATCGATCTTGACGACCGCGCCGTCGATCTCGTAGTCGAGTCCCTCGCGGCGCTCCTCCCACCACTGACAGCGAGCGACGACCTCCGCTCCCGTCTCATGGGTGGCGATGTCGTCGTTGACCCGGAAGCCACGCTCGCGCAGCCAATCGATCTCGGCGCTGTGCGTGGCGTGATCGACCCCGCGCCGGTAGCCGATCCCGTAACACCAGATCTGCAGCGGGCGCTCCTCGGCGAGCTTCGGGTCCTGCTGGCGGATCGTGCCCGCGGCGGCGTTGCGCGGGTTGGCGAAGGTGGACAGCCCACGCTCGGCGCGGTCGGTGTTGAGCCGCTCGAATCCCGATCGGGGGAAGTAGACCTCGCCGCGAACCTCGATCAGCTCGGGCGCATCGGGGATTCGCAGCGGGACCGAGCGGATCGTCCGCAGGTTGTGACTGACGTCCTCGCCGACGCGCCCGTCCCCGCGAGTCGTGCCGCGGACGAAGACCCCGCCTTCGTAGGTCAGCGAGATCGCGAGCCCGTCGATCTTGGGCTCGGTGACGTAGTCGATCTGGTCCGCGGTGATGTCATAGCGCTTGAGCAGGTTGCGGATCCGCGCCTCCCACGCCTCCATCTCCGCGGCGCTGCGCGCGTTGGCGAGCGACAGCATCGCCTCGCGGTGCGAGTATTGCTCGAACCCCTCGACGGGCTCGCCGCCGACCCGCTGGGTCGGCGAGTCCGGCGTCCGCAGCTCCGGGTGGTCGGCCTCGATGCGGCGCAGTTCGTCGAGCAGCGCGTCGTAGTCGTCGTCGCCGATCAGCGAATCGTCGAGGACGTAGTAGGCATGGTCGTAGCGGGCGATGTCGCTCCGCAGGTCGGCGGCGCGAGCCTCCACCTTCGACCCCTCCTCACCGGTTTGGGTCACGCCCGGACCGACTCCAGGACCCGCTCCAGCGCCTCCTCCAATCGGAGCTCGCGAACCCCGTCGAAGCCCCCGTGGTCGGTCAGGTCGAAGTGGATCGGGGTGATCGCGACCAGCCCGCGGGCGATCGCGGCCAGATCGGTCCCCTCCTCGTCCTCGAACCCGGGCTCGTAGCCGTAGATCCGGTAGCGCTTGCGACCGTCGACGTCCTCCTCGACCTGCTGGAGCTCGTCGTTGTAGAGCCGCTTGCCGAGGCGGGTCACGTCGACTCCGTTGGGCGCCTCGCCCGGGCAGTTGACGTTCAGGAGCGTCCCCTCGGGTAACCCGTCGGCGGCGATCGTCGCGGCCAGGGCCGCGGCGAGGGGGGCCGAGACCGAGAAGTCGAACTCGCGGCCGAGCCGGAAGTCCATCTCGCGGGCGATCGACTGCTGTGAGACCGCGATCGCGGGGATGCCGAGCACGATCCCCTCGAGCGCCGCCGCCACCGTCCCGGAGTAGGTGACGTCGTCGCCGAGGTTGGAGCCGTGGTTGATTCCGGAGACGATCAGGTCGGGGCGCTCGCCCACCAGCCCGAGATCGGCGAAGCGGACGCAGTCGACCGGTGTTCCGTCGACCGCGTAGCCGACCGTGCCGTCGTCGAAGCCGACCTCCTCGACCCAGAGCGGGACGCGGGTGGTGATCGAGCGCGCCGTCGCGCTCTTGTTCGTGTCGGGCGCGATCACGTGCAGCTCGATCCCGTCGATCTCGAGCAGCGCGCGGCGCAGGGCCTGGAGGCCCAGAGCGCCGATCCCGTCGTCGTTGGTCAGCAGAACTCGCATCGAGGTCGATTCTATGAACCCGCCGCGATGGCTCGGGCGAGCGCAGCCACCGGCACTGGATTAGGGCTACCTAACCAAACCGGCTCGATTTGTATTAGGGTGCCCTAACTCAAAGTCGCCGTCCGAAAGGAACACGCCGCAAGATGAAACCCGCCCACTCCGCACGCCTGCTTCTCCCGCTTGCCCTGCTCGGCTCACTCGTAGCCGGTTGCGGCGGCGATGACGGGTCCGATCCCGTCGCCCAAGCGGACTCGGGCGAGTCGGTCCTGACGCTTTACTCGGGCCGTGAACCCGAACTGATCGATCCCGCGATCGAGGATTACGAGAAGCAATCGGGCGTCGAGGTCGAGATCCGCTCGGGCGACAGCGCACCGCTGGCGGCGACGCTCCTCGAGGAGGGCGACGCCTCGCCCGCCGACGTATTCCTCGCGCAGGACGCGGGATCCCTCGGCGCCGTCGAGGCGGAGGGGTTGCTCGCGCCGCTGCCACCCGAGATCCTCGAGGAGGTGCCGGCCCGCTTCCGCTCCGACGGCGGCGGCTGGGTCGGAATCACGGGACGCGCCCGGGTGATCGCCTACGGACCCGACGTCGACGAGGCGGACGTCCCCGACTCCCCGCTCGATCTCGTCGATCCTGAGTGGGAGGGCCGGGTCGGCTGGGCGCCGTCGAACGCCTCCCTGCAGGCCTACGTGACCGCCCTGCGCACGATTGAGGGAGAGGACGTAGCGCGGGAGTGGCTCGAGGGAATGGTCGCGAACGGCGCCCAGGCGTATGAGAGCAACACCCCGGTCCGCGACGCGATCGCCGCGGGCGAGGTGGACCTCGGCCTGATCAACCATTACTACGTCGCCCAGGCCATCGCCGAGGAGGGGGCCGACTATCCGGTGGCGGTCAAGTTCCCGCCCGATGATCTCGGCTCGCTGATCAACGTCGCCGGTGCGGGCGTGATCGCCAGCTCCGACGATCCGGGGGGCGCCCAGGACCTGATCGAGTTCCTGCTCGCCGAGGACGCGCAGACCTACTTCGCAGACAGCTCGAAGGAGTACCCCCTTGCCGCGGGGGTGGAGCCGGACGAGGCCCTCGTGCCGCTCGATCAGATTCCGGCGCCGGACGTCGACCTCGGCGACACCACCGATCTGGAGGGGACGCTGGAGCTGATGCGCGAGACCGGAGCCCTATAGCCAACTCAGCGACAGGGGTCGGCTTCGCGAGCCCCGCGCGGCGACGGGCACCGCTCCCGCTCCTCGGGCTGGGGGTGCTGGCCGGCGCCGCCGCAGCTCTGCCCGGGATCTACCTGCTTGTCCTCGTCGCCGGCGATGCCGGCGGCGCGATCTCGACCGTGGCAACGGCGAGAACGCTCGGGCTGGCAGCGCAGACGCTTGCCCTGACGCTTGCGGTCAGCGCGACGGCCGTGGCGATCGGGCTTCCCCTGGCCTGGCTGACCACCCGCACCGACCTGCCCGGGCGGCGGCTCTGGACCACGCTGACGACGCTGCCGCTGGTGATCCCAAGCTACATCGGCGCTTACCTGCTGATCTCCGCCGTCGGACCGTTCGGCTTGCTGCGTGACGTGCTCGACGCCGAGCAGCTGCCCTCGATCTACGGCTTCGCCGGAGCCTGGCTGGCGCTCAGCCTGTTCACGTATCCGCTCGTGCTCCTTTCAACGCGCGCGGCCCTTCTCCGCCTCGATCCTCAGCTCGAGGACGCTGCTCGGTCGATGGGACGTACCCCGCGTCAGACGTTTACCTCCGTCGTGATGCCACAGCTCGTCCCGGCGCTCGCGACCGGAGCGTTGCTCGTCGCCCTCTACGTCGTCAGCGACTTCGGGGCGGTCTCGATCATGCGCTTCGATTCCCTGACGAGCGACATCTACATCACTTACCAATCCAGCTTCGATCGCTCGTCGGCGGCCTCGCTTGGGCTCCTGCTGGCGGTGATCACGCTGGCGTTGCTCGCCGGGCAGAGCTGGGTGCGCGGCTCGCTCCGTTTCGATCGCGCCGGCCCTGGCTCGATTCGCCCGGCTGCACCCATCCCGCTCGGCCGCTGGCGCGGTCCTGCTCTCGCATTCTGCGCCTCGGTGACCACGGTGGCGTTGATCCTGCCGCTCGGGGTCCTCATCTACTGGGCCAGCCTGGGCCTCGGCGGCGAAGGCCTGGCGGTGACCGAGCTGGCCACGAACGGCTCCAATTCGCTGCTCGCCGCCGCTGCAGCCGCGGCTGCAGCGGCCGTCCTCGCGGTCGTGATCGCGATCCTCGCCGTACGCTTTCGGGGACGGATGACGGTGACGCTCGAGCGGATCAGCTTCCTGGGCTACGCGCTGCCCGGCGTCGTCGTCGCCCTGTCGCTGGTCTTCTTCGGCATCCGGATCGCACCGCCGCTCTACCAGACGCTCGCGATGCTGGTGTTCGCCCTGACGATCCACTACCTCCCCCTCGCCGTCGGATCGGTCGGCTCGTCGCTGCTCCAGGTCCCGCCGCGCATCGAGGAGGCGGCACGGGGACTCGGGCGGGGACCGCTCGAGGTCTTTCGGACGATCACGACGCCGCTCGTTGCCGGCGGGATCTTCGCCGGCATGGCCCTTGTCTTCCTGCATGCGCTCAAGGAGCTGCCGGCGACGCTGCTTCTGGCGCCGATCGGCTTCGAGACGCTCGCGACCGACATCTGGCGTCAGACGAGCCGTGGCTTCTTCGAGGCCGCGGCGATCCCGACGATCCTGCTGCTCGTCGTGGCAGCTCCGCCCCTCTACGTGCTCGCGGGCAGGGGCACGCCTCCCTCGTCATGAGCTCTCGCGGCGCACAGCCCGCTCGCCGGAGCCCGGAGGGATCTCGCGCGGTCTCCGTTGTCGGCCTCGCGAAGAGCTTCGACGGTGGGATCGCCGTCGACGCGGTCGACCTCGAGATCGCGGCCGGCGAGATCGTCGCCCTGCTTGGACCCAGCGGCTGTGGGAAGACGACGACGTTGCGGATGCTGGCCGGCCTCGAGAATCCCGACGAGGGGACGATCTGCGTCGGCGGAGAGCTTCTCAACGGACCCGCGACGTTCGTCCCTCCCGAGCGGCGAAGGATCGGCATGGTGTTCCAGGACTACGCCCTCTTCCCCCACCTGGACGTCGCCGCAAATGTGGGCTACGCGCTGGGCCGCCGGCCCGACCGCGGACGGGTCGATCAGGTCTTGGAGCTCGTCGGCCTCTCCTCCCATCGCGAGCGATCCGTGCATCAGCTCTCCGGCGGGGAGCAGCAGCGCGTCGCCCTCGCCCGCGCGCTCGCTCCCGATCCCGAGCTCGTTCTCCTCGATGAGCCCTTCTCGAACCTCGACGCGGCGCTGCGAGAGCGTTTACGGAGGGAGGTCCGGGCGATCCTCTCGACCGCCGGGATGACCGCGGTCTTCGTCACCCACGACCAGGAGGAGGCGCTGAGCATCGCCGATCGCGTCGCCGTCATGCGCGCCGGTCGGATCGAGCAGGTCGGCACCCCCGAGCAGGTGTACCTGCAACCCGCATCCCACTGGGCAGCGGCGTTCCTCGGTGAGATCGACGTACTTCCCGGCCTTGCCCGCGGTGGCGCCGTCAGCTGCGAGCTGGGCAGCGTCCCGACCGCCGGGGCCACCGCCGGCGAGGTCGACGTGCTGATCCGCCCCGAATCGGTGGCGATCGGCATCAGTGGCCCAGCCGACGCGCTCAAGGCGAAGGTCGAGGCCAGGACCTTCTACGGACACGACCAGATCCTGCACCTGCGCCTGCCGTCAGGAAGGGTCGTGCGTTCCCGCCGGCTGAGCTTTCCCGCCTGTCATCCCGGCGACCGTGTGACCGTCTGGATCGACGGGCCCGCGAACGTCCTTCCGCGGGATAGCTGCCGCAGCGAGGCGACCGGGCCTCGGTGATCAGCGGCGAGCCGAGGACTATGGTTTCGTCGAGCACTCGATACGCCATCCATCACGGAGGTCAGCCAGCGATGAGCCACGACGAGCACTCCCACGACGACGCCCACGCCCACGAGCACTCCCACGACGGCGAGACCCACACCCACGCCCACGACGAGCACAGCCACGACCACGTCGAGCACGAGCACGAGCACAGCCACGACGGCGAGACGCACTCCCACCCTCACGTCCACCAGGAGGGCCTGGAGGAGGAGCACGAGCACAGCCACTAGACGACTGCGACGGATCCTCCACTTCGCATCCGACGACGGCCGGTGCGTCAAGGAAATAGCTCCCGATGGGGCCGATCCGGCCCCCGGGGAGGGGTCGAGTGCTCCGAGCGACGGGCGAGCGAGCGAGTCGGGCTCAGAGAAAGCTGCCGCCGGGCGGGACGACCCAGAGCCGGTCGGCCCGCGAGCGGAGGCTGTCGCGATCGAGTTCGGCGACGCTCGCCGCTCCCTCCCGCGCCATGAGCTCCGCCAGGCCCTTCCACACCGAGGCGACCGAGGCGACCCTCTGCGTCGGCCCGAACCCGGCCGCGCCACGCAGCTCCTCCGCCCGCGCCTCGACCTCGGCGAGG
>Ga0180121_10001373_pt1 | contig 10341 bp, 14 predicted proteins | sample AntDrymUQ5402106_2_FD_129676 | JGI IMG/M metagenome (GOLD analysis project Ga0180121, IMG submission 129676) | Polar desert sand microbial communities from Dry Valleys, Antarctica - metaG UQ540 (21.06) (version 2) (version 2) | ecosystem: Environmental > Terrestrial > Soil > Desert | place...
AGGACGAGCTCGTCCTCGGGCTGAAGCGGGCGGTGCTGGCCGCCCGCATCTTTCCGGTCCTGTGCGCTTCCGCGATCGCCAATGCCGGGATGCAGCCCCTGCTCGACGCCCTGGTGGCGTACGTCCCGTCTCCCGCCGAGCGGCCCGTCCGCGCCCTCGACGTGCGAACGGCCGCGGAGATCGCGGTGGAGCCCGGCGCCTCGGGCCCGACATCCGCCTTCATCTGGAAGACCGTGGCGGATCCCTTTGCAGGACGGATCACCATGTTCCGGGTCGTAACCGGAGCTCTCAAGGCCGACTCGACGGTACAGAACGTGGCGAGGAACACGACCGAGCGGCTCGGTCACCTCGTGCTCCTGCAGGGCAAGACCCAGACGGCGGTTCAGGAAATCAAGGCGGGCGATCTCGGGGCCGTTGCCAAGCTGAAGGACAGCCAGACGAACGACCTGCTTGCGGACAGGGAACTTCCCTTCACCCTCCCTCCGATCGCGTTCCCGGAACCAGTCCTTTCGTATGCGATCGAGCCCAAAAGCCGGGGCGACGAAGAGAAGATCAGCACCGCGCTGCATCGGTTGCAGGAGGAGGATCCGACCGTCAGCTATACGCGTGACGCACAGACGAAGGAGCTTCTGATCGCCGGGCAGGGACAATCGCACATCGAGGTGACTGTCGCGAAGCTCAAACGACGGTTCGGCGTCGAGGTCCTGTTGAAGCTGCCCAGGATTCCATATCGGGAGACCATCACGGCCTCGGTCGAGGCCCACGGGCGCCACAAGAAGCAGACGGGCGGCCACGGGCAGTTCGGCGACTGCAAGGTGAAGTTCGAGCCACTGACACGGGGCAGCGATTTCCAGTTCGCGAACGAAATCTTCGGAGGATCCATCCCCCGCCAGTTCGTTCCCGCGATCGAAAAGGGCATCCAGGACGCACGGCTCCGCGGGTTCCTTGCCGGGTATCCGATGGTCGACTTCCGCGCGACAGTGTTCGACGGATCGTTCCACGCCGTGGACTCCAACGAGCTGTCGTTCAAGATGGCGGGGTCGCTGGCGTTCAAGGATGGCATGTCGCGCGCGCGGCCGACGCTGCTGGAGCCGGTGATGGACGTGGAGGTCTACGCGCCGAGTGACTATGCGGGAGACCTGATGGGTGATCTGAACAGCCGGCGGGGGCGCATCGGAGGTATGGACACTCGCGGGCTCGCCACCATCATCCGAGCGAAAGTGCCGATGGCGGAGATGCTGACGTACGAACAGCACCTGACCTCGGCGACGGGAGGGCGCGGATCCTACCACATGGCGTTTTCGCACTACGAGGAGGTGCCGTCCCACCTCCACGCGAAAATCATTGCAGCCTCACACCCGGCCCGGGGACACGAAACGGCGGAGGAAGTCTGATCGGCCAAGGCCGATCAGACTCGGGATTCGGGGCTCGGGATTCGGGATCCCGGAACACTCTTACGCGCCGCCGGACTTGCGGGGCGCTCTCGGGGCGGACGCCTTGCCCTTGGTCGTGGCGCGCCCGCTCTTGTCGCTCTTCAATTGCCGCGCCGGTTTCGCCTTGTTCTCGGTCGGCTCGTCCGCGCCTTCGTCGCCTTCGGCTTTCTTCCCGCGCAGGCGCTCGGCCGCCGCGCGCAGCCGTCCGCCCACCCCCTTCGGCTTCGCCTTCGCCGTGGACGCGGCCTTCTCGGCTTCCGCGTTGGGATTGAACTCGCTTCCCACGAGCTCGATCTGCGCCACCTCCGCGCTGTCGCCGCGCCGGAAGCCTATCCGCAGGATTCGCGTGTACCCGCCGGGCCGGGCTTCGAAGCGCGGCGCAATCGTGTCGAACAGCTTGCCGACCACGTCTCGATCCTGGATGTCGCGAAGGACCATTCTGCGGGCATGCAGCGATTGGCCATTCGCGTCCCCTGCCGCGATCCCGCGCTTGGCGAGCGTGATGATCCGCTCGACGAACGGCCGTAGTTCCTTCGCCTTGGGCACGGTCGTTTCGATGCGCTCGTGGAGGATGAGCGCGGCGGCCTGGTTGCGCAGCATGGCGATGCGGTGCTCCGTAACCCGCCCGAGCTTTCGGTGACTGACTCTGTGACGCATGGTGTCCTGATCCTGACTTCGTTGAGTCGAGTAGCTCTCAGCCGTCAGCTCTCAGCTGACGATCGAACCGTCAGGGTCTCTCGCTGATAGCTGATGGCTGACAACTGATTCGGCTGCTAGTCCTGGGCGTGTGCCGCCGGCTGGTCCAGCCGCATCCCGAGGCTCAGGCCCATGCCGGAGAGAATCTCCTTGATCTCGTTCAGCGACTTGCGGCCGAAGTTCTTCGTCTTGAGCATCTCCCCTTCGCTCTTCTGCACGAGCTCGCGGATCGTCCGGATATTCGCGTTCTTGAGGCAGTTGTAGGATCGCACCGACAACTCCAGCTCCTCGACGCTCTTGTCGAGATTTTCGTTCAGCGCCGCCCGCGGCGTATCGGCAAGGGCGTCGGCCTGCAGGTCTCCCACATCTTCGAGGTTGATGAAGATGTTCAGGTGGTCGCGAATCAGCTTCGCCGAGAGCGACACCGCGTCGCGCGGCGTGACGGACCCGTTGGTCCACACGTCAACCGTGAGCTTGTCGTAATCGGTCGTCTGGCCGAGGCGCGCGGCCTCGACGAGGTAGTTGACCTTCTTCACGGGCGAGTGGACGGAGTCGATCGGAATCCATCCGATGCCCAGATCCTCGTCGAAGTTCTTGTCGGCCGACACGTACCCGCGGCCGCGCTTCACACGCATCTCCATGTTTAGCTTGCCGCCGTCGGACACGGTTGCGATGTGCGCATCCGGCTCGAGGATCTCGACGTCGCCATCCGTCTCGATGTCGCTCGCCTTGACGACGCCCGGGCGAGCGATGCGCAGATACAGCGTCTTGGTGGCATCCACGTGCATCTTGAGCGGAACCTGCTTGAGATTCAGGATGATGTCGGTCGCATCCTCGGTGACGCCGGGAATCGGCGAGAACTCATGCAGCACGCCGTTGATCTTGACCGCCGTGACGGCCGCCCCTTCGATGGACGACAGCAGGACGCGCCGCAGCGCGTTGCCGACGGTCGTGCCGAATCCGCGCTCGAACGGCTGCGCGTAGAACCGGCCGAACCTGTCCGTGAGCGTCTCGCGCTCGAACTCGAGCCGCTTGGGCCGCTGAAAACCTTTCCAGAGCATCTCTCTATATCCTTTCAATCGGGCTCCCGAACCTGGAAGCCGCGCCAGACCTGCCGATACGTCCCCCGCCTCCCACCGCAGGTCTGGAATGGCTGCGGGCGGGGGACTGCGCGAGAGCTTTCATCTGTGGGCTGTCAGCCATCAGCTCACTGATGCCTGCTGAAAGCTGACAGCTGACGACTACTTGCTATACAGTTCGACGATCAGCTGTTCCTGCACCGGCAGGTTGATCTGTTCGCGGGTCGGCAGCGACGCCACGCGGCCGCTCAACTGGCCGGCATCGAACAACAGCCATTCGGGGATGCCGCGTCCCTTCACCTCTTCCATCGCATGCACGATAGCGGTGTTCTGGGCGCTCGACCCGCGAACCGACACCACGTCGCCCGCCTTGAGCGAATATGACGGCACGTCGACCTTGCGGCCATTCACCAGGAAATGTCCATGGCGGACGAGCTGCCGGGCCTGCGCCCGCGAGGTCGCCAGGCCGAGCCGGTAGATCACGTTGTCGAAGCGGCGCTCCAGCAGTTGGAGGAGGGTCTCACCCGTGATGCCGCGCGTGCGGTCCGCCATCTCGAAGTAGCGCCGGAACTGGTTCTCCAGCACCCCGTAGATGCGCTTGACCTTCTGCTTCTCGCGCAGCTGCAGGCCATAGCCTACGAGCTTCGCCTTGCGGAGCTTGCCGTGCTGCCCTGGCGGAAGATTGCGTTTTTCGATCGCGCACTTCTCCGTGTAGCAGCGCTCCCCTTTCAGGAAGAGCTTCATGCCTTCGCGCCGGCAGAGCCGGCAGACGGGACCGATGTAACGGGCCATTCTTCTTTGATCCTTGTCGTTATCAGCTATCAGCTATCAGCTATCAGCTGTCAGTTCCCGGCGGCCCGGCGGTGAGGGCTGACGGCTGTGAGCTGACGGCTAGTCCGTCAGTTCCTACACTCGTCTCCGCTTCGCAGGGCGGCACCCGTTGTGCGGAATCGGGGTGACGTCGCGGATCGACTTCACGTCGATGCCGATGGTCTGCAGGGCGCGGATGGCCGACTCGCGTCCGGCGCCTGGCCCCTTGACGCGAACCTCGACGCTGCGCATGCCGAACGCCTTGGCGGCATTGCCCGCCGCAATGGCGGCCTGCGTCGCTGCAAACGGCGTCCCCTTCCGGGATCCCTTGAACCCGATCCCGCCGGCGCTCGACCAGGCGACCACGGCCCCTTCGGGATCCGTAATCGTGATGATCGTGTTGTTGAAGGAGGCCTGGATGTGCGCAAAGCCGTGATGCACGATCCGCTTTTCCCCGCGCTTCTTGAAAGCCTTCTTCTTGACAGGCCGCCCCGCGGTCTTCTTCCCGCCTTCAGGAGGCGCCGACGCGTCGATTGTTTCGATCTTGGCCATATCTGTAGCTCTCAGCTCTCAGCTTTCAGTCATCAGCGCGCCAACAGCACACAGCCTCGGCTGAGAGCTGACGGCTGACAGCTGATAGCTAAACGGTTTTCTTCTTCGCCACGGCGCCCTTGCGGGGGCCCTTGCGCGTGCGCGCGTTCGTCTTCGTCCGCTGCCCACGCACCGGCAGGTTGCGCCGGTGCCGCAGCCCTCGGTAGCTGCCAATCTCCATCAGGCGCTTGATGTTCATGGAGATCTCTTTGCGCAGATCCCCCTCGACGCGCCCCTGCTCCTCGATCACCCGGCTGATCTTCCGCACGTCTTCCTCGGAGAGATCCTTGATGCGGATGTCCGGACCCACGCCCGCCGCGGTCAGAATGTCGACCGAGCGTTTCCGCCCGATGCCGTAGATGTAAGTGAGCCCGATCTCGATGCGCTTGGTTCGCGGGAGATCGACGCCAGCGATACGTGCCATTCTTTTGATCCTTGTCGCTATCAGCTATCCGCTATCAGCTGCCAGCATCAGCCGTCACCCACCAGCGCTGAATACTGAGAGCTGAAAGCTGAGAGCTGAACTATCCCTGTCTCTGCTTGTGCTTCTGGTTCGCGCAGATCACCCGCACCACCCCCTGGCGGCGGACGATCTTGCACTTGTCACAAATCTTCTTCACCGACGCTCGGACCTTCATAACGTTCCTCTTCCCTTGTCGCTCATCGCGACCGGACGACCGCGACAATCCGGCCGCGCGTCAGATCCCGCGGCGAGAGCTCCATGCGCACACGGTCGCCGATGAGCACCCGGATGAAATTCCGTCCGGCCCCTCCGGGCGTGTGGGCGACGACCTGCCGCTGGCGCTCGATGCCCACGCGATACAACCCGTGAGGCAGCGCCTCGAGCACCGTGCCTTCGACGGTGATCGCGCCGCCCTGGCCGGTCTCCGTCACTCGTCCTACCCGGCGGGTGTCGGCACGACGTGCCTCGTCAACACGAGCGGGCCGCTCTTCGTTACCGCCACCGTGTGCTCGAAGTGCGCCGACAGGCTGCCGTCCTTCGTCACCGCGGTCCAGCCGTCCGCCAGCACCTTGACCGCGGGCCGCCCCGCATTGACCATCGGTTCAATCGCAAGCGTCATGCCTTCCGCGAGTCGCGGGCCGCGCCCCGGCTCGCCGTAGTTCGCAATCTGCGGTTCCTCGTGCAGCGCCGATCCGATCCCGTGCCCGACGAACTCGCGCACGACCGACAGCCCGTGCGCCTCCACGTGCTGCTGAATCGCATGGCCGATATCGGAGATGCGGCCGCCGATCCTGACCTCCGCGATCCCCTTCTCCAGCGACTCCTGCGTGACCCGCAGGAGCGTCGACGCCTCGTCCGACACCCGGCCGACCGCCACGGTAATCGCCGAGTCGCCATAGAAGCCGTTGAGCTTCACCCCCATGTCGAGAGAGATGATGTCCCCTTCGATCAGCGCCCTGGGCGACGGAATCCCGTGAACGACCTGCTCGTTCACCGATGCGCAGAGCGTGCAGGGATACCCGCGATACCCCTTGAACGCAGCTTCTGCGCCGCCGGCACGGACCAGCCGTTCGGCCTCACGATCGAGGTCGAGCGTCGTCACGCCGGGCGCCACCATCGTGGCGAGCTCGGCAAGCACGTCGGCGACGAGCGCGTTCGCAGCGCGCATCCGGTCGATCTCAGCCGGCGACTTGCAGACGATCACCGCATGGCTCCCGGCGTGTGCGTCGCCAGCGCTCGATCCAGCGCCGCATCGATGGCCCCGGTCACGACGTCGGGCGGCTGGTTACCGTCGATCGCCGTGAAAGACGTGTGACCCGTGTAGTACTCAACGAGCGGCCGGGTCTGGCGAAGGTAAATCTTCAGCCGCTCCCTGACGATCTCGACTCCGTCGTCCACGCGCGTCACGAGCGAGCCCCCGCACTTCCCGCACGCCGTCGTCCACTCGGGGGAGGCGTTCGCTCCGCATTTGCTGCAGATGCGCCGCGTGGCGAGCCGCCGCACCAGCACGTCCTCCGGCACCACGATGTCGAGCACCACCAGTGGCCCGCGCCCATCCACCATGCGATCGAGCCCCGTCGCCTGCACGACGGTGCGCGGAAAGCCGTCCAGGACGAACCCGACGCGCGCGTCTTCCTGATTGAGGCGGCTCTGCACGATCGCAATCATGATGTCGTCGCCGACGAGGTTGCCTGCCTCCATCGTCACCTTCGCCGCGACACCGACCGGCGTCCCCGCCTGCGCCGCCTCGCGGAGGATGTCCCCCGTCGAAATCTTCGGCAGCTTCCGGGTGCGCGACAGCCGCTCCGCCTGCGTACCCTTGCCGGCCCCCGGGGGGCCGAGCAGGACGACGTTCAGGGGGCAGGCGCCGTGCGGTACCGCCACTTACTGGCCTCGCCGCCCGCGGATGCGTGTCTTCTTCATGAATCCATCGTAGTGGCGCATGATGAGCTGCGACTCGATCTGCTGGACCGTGTCCATCGCCACTCCGACAATGATCAGCAGCGACGTGCCGCCGAAGAAGAAACTCACCCCCATGCCCTCGGTGATGAAGCTCGGGAGCGCGCCATCGAGCCGTTCGCCGATGAACGGAATGGGCGCGACCTTGAACCCGCTGATCAGAAACGTCGGGAGAATCGCGACCATGGCCAGGTAGATGGCGCCGACCAGCGTGATGCGGGTCAGGATGGTATCGATGTACTCGGCCGTGCGCTTGCCGGGCCGGATGCCCGGAATAAAGCCTCCGTACTTCCGCATGTTCTCCGCGACATCGTCCGGATTGAAGATGATGGCGGTGTAGAAGTAACAGAAGAAGATGATACCGACGACGTAGAGCAGGTCGTGCATCGGCATGCCGGGCGCGATCTGTTCGAGCGGGGCCCGCAGCCAGCTGAAGCGGCTACCCTCGGCAATCACCGGGGCGAACGTCGCCGGAAACGCCAGAATCGACGAGGCGAAGATGACGGGGATGACGCCGCCCGTATTCACCTTCAACGGGATATGCGTGCTCGATCCACCGTACATCCGCCGACCGACGACCCGCTTCGCATACTGCACGGTGACGCGACGATGGCCGCGCTCCACGAAGACAATCGCGGCGATCACCGCGAGCATGAGGATCACCAGCGCCACGAGGCGGATGAGCCCCATCTGGCCCGTCTTCAGCTGCTCGAGGGTGGTGAACACCGCCGATGGCAGGCCGACGACGATGCCCGCGAAGATGATGAGGGACATGCCGTTGCCGATCCCGCGCTCGGTGATTTGCTCCCCGAGCCACATCACGAAGATGGATCCGGTCGTCAGGGTCAGGACCGTCAGCAGCCGGAATCCCCAGCCCGGGTCGTAGACCAGCGGGAGCCCGCCGGCGATGCCGGTGTTCCGCTCCAGGAAGTAGGCGATGCCGAGCGCCTGCACCACGCTCAGGACGATCGTGCCGTATCGCGTGTACTGCGTAATCTTGCGGCGGCCAAGCTCCCCTTCCTTCGAGATCCGCTCGAGGTACGGCCAGACGACCGTCAGCAGCTGCAGGATGATGGACGCGCTGATATACGGCATGATGCCGAGCGCGAAGATGGTCATCTGCGAGAGGTTCTGGCCCGAGAACATGTCGTAGAGGCCGAACATCGTGTTCTTCGCCTGGTCGACCAGCACCGCGAGCGCCTCGGGATTGATTCCGGGGGTCGGGATGTGGCCACCGACGCGGTACACGGCAAGCAGCCCGAGCGTGAACAGCACACGCTTCCGGAGATCCGCGACCGCAAAGACGTTCTTCAGGCTTTCGAGCATGACACCCTTATCAGATCGGCTCGCGCCGTCTTACGCCAGCACCTCTGCCTTGCCGCCGGCCGCGGCGATCTTGTCAGCCGCCGTGCCGCTGAACTTATGCGCGTGAACCGTGAGCGCCTTCGAAATGTCGCCGCGTCCCAGCACCTTGACGCGCCCCGCGCGCCCGACGAGCCGGCGCTCGCGGAGCAGCTCGACGGTCACGTCGGCGCCGGCCTCGAACCGCGCTTCGAGCGTGTCGAGATTCACGACCTCGTATTCCTCGCGGAAGATATTGTGAAAGCCGCGCTTCGGCACCCGGCGGTGCAGCGGCATCTGGCCGCCCTCGAAGCCGCGTTTGTGCGTGAATCCCGAGCGTGACTTGGCGCCCTTGTGCCCACGACCTGCCTGCACGCCCGTGCCGGAACCCTGGCCGCGGCCGACGCGCTTCTTCGAATGCTTCGCTCCCTTGGGGGGCTTGAGATCTGAAAGATCCATGTTCTTGACCCTACTCCTGGACCGTCACGAGGTGGCGGACCTTGAGAATCATGCCGCGCGTCTCCGGCGTATCAACGAGCTCCACCGAGTGGCCGATCCGGCGAAGCCCCATCCCCTGGACGGTCGCCGCCTGCGTCCGGTTGAACCCGATCGGACTCTTCACCAGCGTGATCCTCACCTTGCGGCGATCGTCAGTTCCGGTGGTCTGCGCGCCCTGGGCGCGTGACGTCTTCTTCGCCATGGTTACCGGGTCGCCGCGGCGAGATCGCCGGGCTGCTCTTCCTTGCCGCGGAGCTTGCGCACCGCGCCAGGATCGCGAAGGCCCATCAGGCCGGTGAAGGTCGCTCGCACGACGTTGTGCGAATTGGCCGACCCCAGCGACTTGGTGAGGACGTTCTGGATGCCGCACGCTTCGACAACCGCGCGCACCGCGCCTCCGGCGATGATGCCCGTCCCGTCCGGCGCCGGCTTGAGCAGCACCTGCCCCGCGCCGAACCGCCCGAGCACCGGGTGCGGCACCGTCGTCCCGGCCAGCGGGACGCGAATGAGCGACTTCTTCGCCGCCTCGATTCCCTTCTTGATGGCCGAAGGGACTTCCTTCGCCTTGCCGACGCCGAAGCCGACGACGCCCTGGCCGTCGCCGACGACAACGAGCGCGCTGAAGCTCAGGTTCTTGCCGCCCTTGACGACCTTCGTGACGCGGCTGATATTGACGACCGTGTCTTTCAGGTCGAGCTGCGACGCGTCAATCTTTTCTCGTGTCTCAATCATGATTCTGTGGCTTTCAGCTTTCAGCTTTCAGCTCTCAGGTCCCAGTTTTCAGCTTCTGATGGCTGACAGCTGACAGCTGATCGCTCTAGAATTCGAGCCCCGCTTCGCGCGCCGCTTCGGCCACCGCGCGGATGCGTCCGTGATAGAGGAACCCACCGCGATCGAACACGACGCGTTTGATGCCCTTTTCGAGGAGCCGCTCCGCGATGGTCTTGCCGAGCGCCTTCGCACCCGCCACGTTGCCGCCCTTGACCGTCCCCTCGAACGCGCCCTTCAGAGCGGGCTCCGTGCTCGCCGCCGCCGCGAGCGTCGTCCCGGTCATGTCGTCAATGACCTGCGCGTAGATGTGAGAGACGCTCCGGAACACGCGCAGTCGGGGCCGCTCCGTCGTTCCGGAGATCCGCTTCCGCTGCCGCAGCGCAATGCGCCTGCGCCGATCCTTGGTGGTGTTGATCTTCATATCTCAGCCTTCAGCTCTCAGCCCGCAGCTCTCAGCCCGCAGCTCCAGTCCCTGGCTCCGGGAACTGATAGCTGACTGACTGATGGCTGCCAGCTGATTCTTACTTCGCCCCCGTCTTGCCGGCCTTCTTCTTCAGCACTTCCCCCGTGTAGCGGACGCCCTTCTGCTTGTACGGGTCGGGCTTGCGCAGGCGGCGGATGTTCGCCGCCACCTGGCCGACGGCCTGCCGATCGATGCCCGTTACGGTGATGTGCGTCTGCTTGTCAATCGCCACATCGA
>Ga0180121_10001374_pt1 | contig 10335 bp, 9 predicted proteins | sample AntDrymUQ5402106_2_FD_129676 | JGI IMG/M metagenome (GOLD analysis project Ga0180121, IMG submission 129676) | Polar desert sand microbial communities from Dry Valleys, Antarctica - metaG UQ540 (21.06) (version 2) (version 2) | ecosystem: Environmental > Terrestrial > Soil > Desert | place...
ATCGATGAAACTGGTGGCGGCGATACCGCTCGTTTCAGTGCTGGCAACGTGCGCAGTGGCTTATGCGTACAACCGCCGGCGCGTTCCCGAAGTCAGGCTCGGTCTCCGTGCGGCGTCGGCCCGGGAGGCGGCAAGCATGATCCGGCCGAGCGCGTTATTCGGCCTGATCGTGGTGGCGGTTGCGTTTGGCCAGCAGATTCCCCTCCTTCTGATCAGTCATTCCATCGGCATCGTGGCCGTAGCAGTCTTCGCAACCTCCCGGACACTCACGGGACTGATCCGCCAGGTCGTATCTCTGCTCGGCAACGCTACCTGGACTGATCTCACGCGGTTGGAATCAAGGGGGGACACCGAGCGTCTGAGCTCGGCGATGCGCATTCTGGTTGCGACGAGCATGATTGCCGTCATAGCGCTCGCCGGAGCGTTGTGGTTCGACGTTCCTGCGGTCATCCACTACTGGACGCGGGGCAGAATTGAGCCGGACCCTGGTTTGCTTCGGCTGATGCTTCTCCAGGTCGTGGTGCAGACACTGTGGATGTCCGCATCCAATATCCCCGCCGCGACCAACCGTCACAGGTCGTTGTCCATGTCGTACATGGTGTCCAACGTGGCCGGTGTCGCGTTGTCGGCGCTGCTGTTGCCCAGGTTCGGCCTGAACGCAATTCCAATCTCCTTCATTGCTGCGGAAATCGTAGCATGCGTTCATTTCGTGCTTCGGGATGCGTGTAAGATTGTGGGAATGGACTACCCGGCTTTCCTCGTGAAGACAGTCAGCGGATCGGCAATAATGTCCGTGGCAGTGTGGGCGGCAGCGCTGGCGATTCAGTCCACGATTCCGGGCGGCGCAGCCGCCAGGCTCACTGCCTCAATGGTGTTCGTTCCCCTCGTCGCCGTTGGGGTAGCGTGGATTTTCCTCTTTACCGCAGAGGATCGCCAGCGCCTTCTCGGCTGGGCGAAACGCATCGCACCGCGCGAGGGTGTGGCATGAAGCCGCTGGTCAGTCTTTGCATCGCCACCTACTTCAGGCCCCTGCTGTTCCCCGAAAGTCTGGCCAGTATGCTCGCTCAGACGTACGAGCCCCTCGAGATCATCGTCCTGGTCGACGGCGCGTGTCCAGAATCGATACGCGTACTCGAGGGTTGCCAGGATCCGCGGCTGCAATGGTTCGTGACAGAGCGCGCGTTAGGGATGGTTCCGGCGTGGAACGCCGTCTGTACCCGGGCTCGCGGAAAGTATCTCCTCTACTGTGCCGACGACGATGTGCTGTTGCCTCGCGCGGTGGAGGAACAGGTTGGCCTGCTCGAGGACAACCCTTCGGTGCTATTCTGCCACGCCGATTGGGAGTACGTCGACGACGACGGCAATCACCTTTCCAATTCCATCTCTCCGCGCGGCCGCTACATCGAGCACGGCTCCTCGGCATGGGCGCGCTTCCTGGCTGTAACCGGCGCCTGCATGCAAACAACGGTAATAAGGCGCGAAGCTTTCACCGAAGTTGGCGGCTGGGATGAAGAGGCGGGGCTCCCGGGAGACAACGGGCTTTACCTGAGGCTGCTTGTCCGCGGCGATGTTGGACACGTGCCGGTGATCACTTGCAAATACAGGGTCCGGATGAGAAATCCCGACAACTGGGAGCGCAACTTTCGCACACTTCGCGATAACTACGCGCTTGGTGTCCGGCATCTCGCTACTCCTCCGCCCGGCGCCATCGGCGAGCTCACGAAAACCCGGCGCCGCTTTTTCAACCGATTGGCAATGGATGGAGTCACTCTGCGGGACACAGCGCCATCGGCAGGCGAGCGGCACAGCCTGCTGCAGTGGCTCGAACAACACGTCTGGCCTCAGACAATGTTTGGTCGTCTCTGCGAAGGTGCCAGCCGGGCGGGTGCTTCCAGACTGCTCGGAATGCTCGTCTCCGCTCACGCGCGCGGGCGTCAGCGAGCGAAGAACGCACTGGTCTCCCTCAGGAGGGTAGCCGAACCCTTGTTGGGCTAAACGCCAGGTATATATTCATCGCGTAGGCGAGAAAAGCCCCCATGTCGAGGATTTATGAACACTGTTCGTCCGGTGAAAATCGGTAAGAAGACTGTCGGACCAGGCAACCCCACCTACGTAATCGCCGAAATCGGGATCAATCACAACGGATCCCTCGACACTGCGAAGAAACTCATCGACGTTGCGATCGACACCGGCTGTGACGCCGTAAAATTCCAGAAGCGCGATGTCGATGTGGTCTACAGCAAGGATGAGCTGGCGCGCCCCCGGGAGAATCCGTTCGGTGCCACCAATGGTGATCTGAAGCGGGGTCTCGAGTTCGGGGAGAAGGATTACGCCGAGATAGATCGCTACTGCAAGGCGAAGGGGATCGACTGGTTTGCGTCGTGCTGGGATGAAGGGTCGGTGGATCTCATCGCCCGTCTTGATCCGGTTTGCTTCAAGATTGCGTCCGCCTCTCTGACGGACGACTCCCTGTTGCGCTACCACAGGAAATTCAATAAGCCTCTGATCGTGTCGACTGGCATGAGCGATCTCGACATGATCGCCCACGCCGTCGAAGTTCTCGGCAGCGAGGATCTGGTTCTCCTGCACTGCACTTCCACTTACCCATCGGATCCGAAGGAGCTCAACCTGCGCGCGATCAAGGCGCTGGCCGATCGCTTTTCGGTGCCGGTCGGATATTCCGGACATGAAGTTGGTCTGCAAACTACGGTTGCCGCGGTGGCGCTCGGCGCCTGCGCGATCGAGCGGCACATCACGCTCGATCGAAGCATGTGGGGCAGTGACCAATCTTCCTCGGTCGAGCCGCAGGGCTGGCAACGGATGGTTCGCGATGTCCGTACCGTGGAAACAGCGCTGGGCGATGGCGTGGTAAGAATCTATGATTCGGAGCGCCCCATTATTGAAAAGCTCCGCCGTGTGTCGTGACTGCGGGGGAGATAGTCGCGATCATTCCCGCTCGCGGGGGCTCTAAGAGAGTTCCCGGGAAAAACCTCAGAGATTTTCGAGGGCTTCCTCTTATTGCGCACTCGATTCAGGATGCGCTGCTCTCGAAACAGGTAACGCGCACAGTCGTATCGACCGACGACGACGCCATCGGCTCGGTTTCGCTGGAGTACGGTGCCGAAGTTGTGCGGCGGCCTGCGTCGCTGGCCTCGGATACCGCAACGTCGGAGTCGGCACTTCTGCACGCGCTCGATGAGCTGAAGGCGAAAGACGGCTACGAGCCCGAGCTCGTTGTTTTCCTTCAGTGCACTTCGCCGGGTCGCGATCCCGAAGACATAGACGGCGCGGTTGCTGTCCTGCGCGACTCTGGCGCTGACTCCGTTCTCTCTGTCTGCCGCTTCGACAAATACATCTGGGTCAGGGGAGAAACGTCGGCGGAACCGCTGAACTACGATTACCGCCGGCGTTGGCGGGACCAGGACTTTCCGCCACAGTACATGGAAAACGGATCGATCTATGTCTCTTCCCTGCGCGTGCTACGGGCCGAGGAAAATCGGCTGGGCGGAAAGATCGCGCTTTTCGAGATGCCGAAAGAAAAGAGCTTCCAGATCGATCACGAAGAGGACCTGATGGCGGGCGCGGTTTGACGGCAGCCAGGGAATCGATGTTTTCGCTCCAGGGCCGGACCGCCGTACTTACCGGATCAACCGGCTTTTTCGGCCGCGCCTTCGCAAACACTCTTCTAAGGGCCGGCGCGAAGGTCCTGCTATTCGGCAGGAGCGACTCGACGAGGGCGATGCGGGAATCGCTCGCTGCCGCCTACGGGCCGGAGCGGGTCGCGGAGTACGTGGTGGACTGCGCGGACGAACCAGCGTTCCGCGACTCCCTAGGTGCAGCGGTTGCATCCCATCCGCGCATCGATGTCCTTGTCAACAACGCTTTTGAGTTCAGCCGCGCGACGGGCTTCAACGATCCCAGTGGCCGGCTCGACGCCATCTCGAAGGAACAGTGGATGCGCGGCCTCGAGTCGGGCATCGTCTGGCAGGCCTCAGCGATCCAGGCCCTCGCTCCAGCAATGCGCGCCGCGGGCGGCTCGATAATCAACATCAGCTCGATGTATGCGATCGTGGCGCCCGACCCGAAGCTCTATGAGGGCAAACAGGCCCTCAATCCCCCAGTGTACGGAGCGGCAAAAGCGGGTCTCCTCGCGCTGACCCGGTACGTAGCATCCTTCTATGGGGCGAGTGGAATCAGGTGCAACGCGCTCCTGCCCGGACCCTTTCCGAACACGGATACCTCTGCGTTCAACGCACCTCCGGACGAGGCGTTTCTCTCCGTGCTCGCGGGCAAGACCGTGCTGGGTCGTGTTGGCAGGGTGGAGGAGCTGGAAGGGCCACTCCTGTTCCTCGCATCGGATGCTTCGCGCTATGTAACGGGACACGGTCTCGTCGTGGATGGCGGATGGACAATCCGATAACTCTCGAAGGATTCACCGTCCTCCTCGATATCGACGGGGTGCTCACTGATGGAACCATTCTCGTCGACGACGAGGGCAGGGAACACAAACGAATATCGTTCGATGACATCGACGCGATATTCAGATTGAAGCGCGCGGGAGCGCGCGTCGGCTTCATCACTGGTGAGCGCGGCGGCTTTTGTGATTATGTGGAGCGACGTTTCAATCCGGACATCATGATAGCTGGATGCAAGGACAAGCTCTCCGCGTACGAGGGCCTGCTCGCCGAGGGCAAGCTGGCGGCCGATAAGGTCTGCTTCGTCGGCGACTCGCTGCACGACGCTCCGCTCCTCCGGGCGATCGAGCAATCCTTCGTACCCGGTGACGTCCCGGCGGATGTACGCGCGAGTGCCCGTTACGTGCTCGACGGTAATCGGGGACGCGGCGCCATCCGCGCACTCGCCCGTCACTTGCTCGGCGAAGAGGATGCGAAGAAGACATCGGACGGACGAGAAGGCCGCGGTTGACCGAGCTCGGGATAATGCAGGGGAGGCTTCTCCCACGCATCGACGGGCGAATCCAGGCCTTTCCGCGGACCGATTGGCTGCTGGAATTCCCCATCGCCGCCGACCTCGGCTTCGACCTCATCGAGTTCATCTTCGAGGGGCCGCGCATAGAGGATCACCCCTTCTGGAGCGCGGCCGGAATCGCACAGGTGAGGGAGGTCACTCGCGCGACCGGAGTGGAAGTTCGCTCGGTGTGCGCGGACTTTTTCATGGAACACCCATTGTTTCGCGGCACTGCCGCGGAGAGGCGCAGTTCGCTCGACGTTCTCCTGAGACTGATAACGGCTGCAGGAGAGGTTGGCGCGCGGTGCGTGGAGATTCCCTGTGTAGACCAGTCATCGTTAAAATCCGATGAGGACGAACAGGCACTGCTCGGTGCGCTCGGTGCCGCTCTCGAAGTGGCGAAGCCGGCCGGGGTTACCATTTTGCTGGAGACTGACTTGCCCCCTGAGAGATTTCGGCGGCTCCTCGAGGGCGCCGGCGACCCAATGGTCGGCGCGAACTTCGATTCGGGAAACAGCGCTTCGCTCGGATACGATCCTGACGAGGAAATCAAAGCCATCGGGCAATTCATCCAGAACGTCCACATCAAGGACAGAATTCTTGGCGGCACTACGGTCCCGCTGGGGACAGGCGCCGTAAACTTCGATCGAGTGTTTGGCGCGCTCGCTGACGCTGGATATGGTGGGGCCCTCGTAATTCAGGGCGCACGCGGGACTGACGACGTGGAGGCAGCGAGGGACTACCTGAGCCTGACTCGCGCGCTCAGCGAAAAGTATCTGGACCGGACCTGATGGATCTTGGCCTGAGCGGTCGCTGCGTAGTCGTCACCGGATCCAGCCGCGGAATCGGGTTCGAGATCGCCCGGGAGTTTCTGAGGGAAGGCGCGCGAGTGACGATCACGGGAAGGGACGAGGTCCGGCTGCAGGCAGCGGCGGCCGCTCTCGCGCCGCATGGGAACCCCGTTGCGCTCACGGCGGATTTCGCGGCTGGCGAGCAGGAAGTCCGCCGTGTGCTCATAAGTGCGAAGGAGCGCATGGGCGGACTGGACATAATCGTCGCAAATGTCGGATCGGGTACGGGAAAGCGGGGTCTCGATGCAGACGAAAAGGAGTGGCAACGTGTTCTGGAGGGGAATCTCCTCTCGGCCGTACTAGCTACCCGCGAGGCGGTTTCACTCATGCCCGGGAATGGTGGGGCAGTGGTGTTGATATCTTCGATTGCGGGGATCGAAGCCCTTTCAACTCCGCTAGCCTATGCCACGGCGAAGGCAGGAATAATCGCTCTCGGGAAAACGCTTTCCCGGGAACTGGGTCCGCGCGGAATTCGGGTCAACGTTGTTTCGCCGGGCAACGTGCTGCATCCGGGAGGCTCGTGGGAAAAGAGGCGTGCCGCCGATCCGGGTGGTGTGGACTCATACATCAAGGCCGAAGTACCACTTGGGCGCTTCGGAACGCCGCTGGATATTGCCTCAGCGGTGGTGTTCCTGGCCTCAGATAAAGCTGCCGGTTTCGTAACCGGCACAAACCTGGTGGTGGACGGGGGCCAGACCCGTGCAATCTGAGAATCCCCGGTCAATCACTCGCGCACTCGATCTCACCGGGAAGGTTGCTCTCATCACCGGTGGAGGTGGACTTCTCGGCCCCCGTCATGGCGAAGCGATCGCGGAAATGGGCGGGATCGCGGTGCTCGGCGATGTCGATCTCAAGCGCGCGCAGCGAGCCGCCGAGGAAATCGGGAAGGCGTACGGCGTCAGGACGGGCGCCGTCCGTCTGGATGTGACAGATCAGCGTGACCTCGTCGGCGTGGTGGACGCTGTCGAGCGGGACTACGGCGCGATTGACATCCTCATCAATAACGCGGCGAACGATCCGAAGGTAGGTGCGACAGCGGGGCAGGAGTTCAGCCGCGTCGAGAACTTCTCGCTTTCTGCGTGGGAGAACGATATCGCCGTCGGGCTCACCGGCGCGTTCATATGCTGTCAGGTGATCGGATCGAGGATGGCAGCTCGCAACGGTGGTGTTGTTCTCAATATCTCTTCAGACCTCGGAATCGTCGCACCGGACCAGCGATTGTATGCGAAGGTTGGGCTTTCACGCGATCAGCAGCCCGTGAAGCCGGTTACCTACTCTGTCGTCAAGCACGGGATCATCGGCCTGACCAAATACCTTGCTACGTATTGGGCCGACCAGAATGTAAGAGTGAATGCGCTTGCGCCTGGCGGCGTCATGGCAGCTCAGTCGGAGGAATTTCTCGACCGGGTCCACAGCCGGATTCCTCTCGGACGACTCGCACGGCCAGACGAGTACAAGGCTGCGGTGGCTTTCCTGTGTTCGGACGCATCATCCTACATGACTGGAGCTGTACTCGTTGCGGATGGTGGCAGGTCGGTCTGGTAAGCCAATGAAGATTGCCTTGATCGTCGACAACCCGCTCCGCGACCTTCCCGGTCTCGTTCTAGTGGGAGCTCACCTGGTAAACGCGGGGGCGACTGTTTACCTCGTGCCCATGAATCTTCAGCAGTGGGAGGTTTTCACTCTTGCGCCCGACTACGTCCTCGTCAACTACTGCCGGAAGAACAACCAGGCCTTGATCGAACGAATGCAGGCGGCCGGTATCCGGGTCGGCGTCCTCGATACGGAAGGGGGAGTGCTCGTGAGCCTGGAATCGTACGGCCAGACTCTCGCTACCAGTGCCAAGGTGCGCGCTTCAATAACGTCGTTCATGACCTGGGGGCCGCTTCTTGGAGATTATGCCGTTCAATCAGGGTGGTTCACTCCTGACCAGGTGACCGTCACTGGATGTCCACGCCTCGATTTCTACAACGAGTCGTGGCGTGACGCGGCCCTCGATCTCAACGACATACCGGGAGATCCCAGCCTGCCTCTCGTCATGTTCAACAGTAATTTCTCGCTCTCGAATCCGCAATTCTACACTCCGAAGGAAGAGCGAACGCAGCTCATTCGACAGTTCGGATTTTCTGCCGCCGAAATCGATGAATGGCAGGAGGCAAACGAAAGCGCGATGGAGGGCCTGACTTCACTCGCTAACGCGCTGGCCGAAAGATTTCCTCAGGTGCGGTTTGTGTTTCGCCCCCACCCGTTCGAGAATCTGAAACCGTATGAGAAGCTGCTTGGCCCGATGCAGAACCTCCAGCTCATCAGGGAGGGCACCGTCGATGGCTGGGTTCTGCGGTCGGCCGCTGTCATTCAGCGGGGTTGCTCCACGGCAATCGAAGCGGCGATGGCCGGCAGCGTTGCCGTATCGCCCTCCTGGCTGCCGACACGGGAGGTGGAAGCCGTGAATGCGGTGAGTTACTCGTGTGACACGACCGAGGAAGTGGCGCGGCTCCTCGAGCAGGTTCTCTCCGGTACGTTCACGGCTTCACAATCCAAGCGCCAGGCACTGGCGAAAGTGGTCAGCGACTGGTTCAGCTCCGTCGATGGGAAGGCGGCCGAGCGAGTTGCCCTCACGATTCTTGCCGGTATGCCCAACAAACGGGATGATTCACTTGCAATGCGATGCGCGCGCGCGCTTTACGGCCTCGATGCCGGTATTCGCCAGAAAGTTGTCGGCACCATCCGGCGAGCTTTCCGAATTCGAGCCGATTACTCGTTCCGGCCGTGGGACAATAAGCGGAGCGACTGGGAAGGAAGTCCCAAGGCGTTCGGAAAAACGTATGTGGAGCGTATTGCCAATGCGGTCGTCAGTGCTTCCGCCTCTACTGCTGGTGCTGGCCTGCGGCAGATCAGTGTTGTCCCCGCGGCGCAGGCCAGTACCGGCAGGTTGCGCTATCCTCTGCGATCAGTGACGCTTTTGCCGCAATAGCTGCCCACGAGGAACTCGGTGCGAAATAACAAACCGCCCGACAGAACCCGCCGCTACAGCGTGGGTGACTCTCTGTTCCGGACGAGAAAGGCGAGTTGGTCGCGGAGCGGTTTCCCCCTGAACGCGATTCCCCTCAGCCAAAGCGTAAAGGCGACGAAAAGCACGAGCTTGACAGCGGTGGCCTGCCAGCTCGCTGCGCCCAGCGTGGAATCGGCTCCAAGGCCACCCAGAGTTACCGCGAGCGCCCCGGCAAGGAGTCCGGCGATCCGCGGCCATTCGAATGGAATGAAATAGGCCCGTCGCGCGATCCCGGCCTTTACAGCTGCGACCGTCGCAACCGAGAGCAGTGTCCCAAAGGCAGCGCCCATGATGCCGAATGGAGGAACGAGAACAAGATACGCAATCAAGGCGATGACTGCATGGAGGACAGTCGTGAAGGACGAGGCTGCTGTCCGCTTCCCCATCATGATCCCCACCCACGCGAGCAAGTCGAGGACGAGCGCGAGGTTTCCGAAGACGAGCACTGCCACCAGCGGTATCACCACCAGATACTCGGCCCTCGCGAAGGCAACGAGCAGTATCCCTGAGAACAAAACGGTGGCAACGGCAAACCACGCCCCGGCGGCTATCACCACGGTGCCCAGTCGCGCCGTGCGATCCCTTCCATCGGGCCGTTCCGTGTTGATGCGGATGGTAAATGGAAACCATGCGGTCTTGAACGAGGTAACCATCACGGTTCGCACACCGAGATCTGCGATTCGCGCTGCGATACTGTAGAATCCGAGCTGTCGAAGCGGTACGAACTTGTCGAGAATCAGTCGGTCCAATCCCGATGTTACGGCTTCCACGATCGCGCCGGGGACAAGCGGCAGGGAAAAACCCAGTGCTCCGCGCAGGCGCTGCATACGCGGGACGAATCTTACCCTGCTCATCATCAGGTAAACCGCGATCGCGGAGCTGAGGATCGTGCTGGCCAGACTGCCATGCAGCACTCCCAGTGCGCCCTCACGCCTAATCGCGACGAAATAGCCGCTCAGGAGGAGGCCGCTTATCGCTGTGGCGTAAGACCACCGTACGAAAACTCCCGCTTCCTCCCGGGCGCGCAACAGTGCGAGCGGAACCTGATTCACGGTGCCGAAAAAAGCCGTCCACAAGACTACACGGATGAAAGGATCGAATGGCACGCTGGAGAGCAGCCAGCTAAACAGGGGTGCGCCCCAGAGGTGAAGTGCTGCGGTCAAAGCGGCGGCGAAAGCAATAACTGCGACCCACAGTGTCGCGACTGCCGCTTCCGCGTCGTCCTCCTTTCGCCACTCCCAATAAAGTCGTGTTACTGCGGCATGCGACCCGAGGCTCAGGACGGCAACCAGAATCGACGACGCAACGCCAGCCAGAGCCGTGATCCCGAAGTCCGCCGGAGTCAGGAGGTGGAGATAGAGCGGGAGGAGAAGTAACGACGTGGCCTGCTGGAGAAGCGTCCCGGTCGTATATACCGCCGACTGGCGAAGCAACTGCCGATACAACCCCTTGACGGAGAGATCA
>Ga0180121_10001375_pt1 | contig 10335 bp, 5 predicted proteins | sample AntDrymUQ5402106_2_FD_129676 | JGI IMG/M metagenome (GOLD analysis project Ga0180121, IMG submission 129676) | Polar desert sand microbial communities from Dry Valleys, Antarctica - metaG UQ540 (21.06) (version 2) (version 2) | ecosystem: Environmental > Terrestrial > Soil > Desert | place...
GCCCTTCTGGCCGGACGAGGGGATCACGAAAGGCGATCTGCTCTCGTACTACCGCGCGGTCGCGCCGGCGGTCGTGCCGCACTTGAAGGACCGGCCGTTCACGATGAAGCGCTACCCCGACGGCGCCTACGGCAAATTCTTTTTCCAGAAGGACGCTCCGAAGCACATGCCCGAGTGGATCAAGACCGTGGAGATCATGGTCTCGACGCGGGAGAAGCCGCGCCAGCGACGCAAGATCGCCGCACCGCTCGTGAACGACGAGCTGGCGCTCCTGTGGATGGTGAACATGGGCTGCATAGACCTGAACACCTGGTACTCGCGGGTGGACAAGCCCAGCCGTCCCGACTGGGTGCTGTTCGACCTCGATCCCTCCGACGACGTCGGGTTCAAAGAGACGGTGGAGGTCGCGCTGCTCGTGAAGCAGGCACTGGAGACCGTCGAGCTCGAGAGCGTGGTCAAGACCAGCGGCTCCGACGGCATTCACGTGCTCGTACCGATCGCCCGCCGGCACACCTACGACGAGACGCGCGAGTTCTCCGAGATGGTGGCGTCGGCGCTGGCGAGGACGCACCGCGGTCTCGTGACGACCGAGTGGTCGAAGCGCAAGCGGCGCGGCGTTCTGATCGACTCGAATCAGAACGGGGAAGGCAAGACGATCGCCTCGGTCTACTCCCCGCGACCGCGGGAGGGTGCCCCGGTCTCGACGCCGCTGCGGTGGGACGAGGTGAACGAGAAGCTCGACCCCCGGGAGTTCACAATGGACGTCGTGCTGGGACGGGTTGAGAAGCACGGCGATCTCTTCGAGCCCGTGCTGCACGGGAAGCAGTCGCTGACCGCCGCGCTCAAGGCGGTGCGGCGCTCACGGGCGTGAGGGCGCTCGTCCTTCTCGTTGCGCTGGCCGCCTGCGCCTCGGGTGGGAAGGCGGGCGCGCGAAGGCCGAGTTCCTCGAGGCTGCGTGCGGATCCGGGATCCACCGCCCCGGGGTCTACCTGGTCGACCCGGCGACGTACGAGAAGACCTACGTCAGCGGGCCGCGGAAGCCCTAGACGGCCAGCAGAACCTGAACCAAAGGCTAGTAGGCACCTTCGCGCCGTAGTGGGATCGTGAACCACTGTCCGGGCCGCGTGGTTAGGGAGAATTCTCCTCAAGGCGGCTAGCCACGGGTCCGGGCAACTCGTCAACTGACGGCTCTTCGCTCCCTTGACCTCAATGCTGCCCTGTCCCCGCCCAAACCGCGTTCCCGGCCGGAGCCTGGCCGGTTTCGCACTCGCCGTGCTCGGCGTCTTCGCACTCTTCATGCCGCTGACTGCAGGCGCCGACTCCGACTCCGACGCAGTGATCGCCCCGGCCCTTCTCCAGGCGGCCCGGGCGACGCCGGAGGCGACTTTCGACATCATCGTCCAGGGCGAAGAGGGCGGCCGCACGGTGGCTGCGAAGATCAATGGCGTCCTCGGCGACTCCTTGCAGATCGAGGGCCTTGGCGAACCACCCGCGCCTGCCGTCGAGCGCCACTTCGTGACGGTTCCCGGGATCGCCACGACCTTGACAGGCGAGCAGATCGTCGCTCTCGCGTCGAGCGGGGAGCCGCTCGTCATCACGCTCGACAGCCCCCTGACCGCAGCCGACGCACCGGTCGCGACGGAGGCTCCGACGATTCTCGGAACGGCCCGGCAGGGCGAGCTACTGACGGCCTCCGAAGGCGCGTGGACAGGCTCTCCGCCCCTCACGTACTCGTACCGGTGGCAGCGCTGCGATCTCCCCGGCGACGTGTGCGCCGACATCGCGGGCGCCACCGGCGCAGGCCATACCCTCGTCTCAGCCGACGTGGGCTGGGCCGTCCGGGTCGTTGTCACCGCGAGCGGAAGCGAGAGCTCCGGCTCGGCAAGCTCCGCGCCGACCCCGGTCATCGCCGCCGCGACGCCTCCCGCAAGCCCGGTTCCGGCCGCCCCGGCGATCAGTGAGAAGCCGATCGTCTCGGGAGAGGTCGAGACGGGCAGGCCCCTGACCGCCACGCCCGGCGTCTGGGCCGGCAGCGGGACACTCTCCTACTCCTACCAGTGGCAGCGCTGCCGCGGGCGGTTTCGTAGTACCGCGATGCGAGTCCCCTCGCCAGTCGGCTACTGGCGTCTGGGCGAGCTCGATGGTCAAGCGGCCGCCGACGCGAGCGGCCACGGCCTGAATGGGGCCTACGCAGGTGGCGTCTCGTACGGCGTCCCCGGCGTGACGGAAGACGGGGACACCGCCGTGTCGATGAACGATGCGACGGCGTCGATCGTCGTTCCAGCAGTCCAGAGCGGCACGTTTTCGTCGGGTTTCTCGCTCGAAGCGTGGGTGAAGCTCGCGGCCGCCCAGCGTGACCGGGGAGTGATCGCCAGCGGCCGCTTCGAGGATGGAGGCGGCTTCCGGCTCTGGCTCGACGAGGACGGGAACTACGGCCTCGCCGCCGGCGGCGGGACACCGATCCGTCTACGGACGAGCGCGACGCCGATGGTCGGGGAGTGGGAGCATCTCGTCGGCACCTGGGACGGCGCGAGGCTCCGGCTCTACCGGAACGGCGTCGAGCTCGGCGTGGAGGAGTTTTCGGGACCGTTGGCTCGCCCGACTGCCGATCTCATCGTCGGCAACTACCCCGGCGCGAGCGAGTCTCTGAGTGGCACGGTCGATGAGGTCGCCGTCTACGACCAGGCGCTGCCGGCCCACAGAGTGCAGAGCCACTACTTGGGCTGCGACGACATCTCCGGAGCCAACAACAAGGTTCAGTGGGTGAACGCGAAGTCGATCGGGTCGAGGCTTCGGGCCGTCGTCACGGCCTCAAGCTCCGCAGGGTCGAGCGCGGCTGCCTCGGACCTGACGGCGGTCGTCTATGCAAGGCCGCCCGTAGGGCTCTCGCCGCCTGCGATCGTGGGCACGGCCGAGGAGGGTCAAACGTTGACGGCGGCGGTCGGCGTCTGGGACGGCACGCCACCGTTCAGCTACACGTACCAGTGGCAGCGCTGCGAGGCGGGCGGAGCGGAATGCCATGATGTCCCCGGCGCGACCGGCTCCCGCCACACGATTGGCCCCGGCGCCGCCGGCACGACAATCCGGCTCAGCGTCACCGCCAGGAACCTCGGCGGCCGGAGTTCGGCCTCATCGAGCCCGACGCACGCGGTCGGCGGGATCCCCGAGCCGCTTGCGGCGTTCAGGCAGCACTGGCCCTACGTGACGGGGATCGCGTCCCTCCAGGCGGACGCGCAGGGACGGGCAGCACCGCCGACGATCGCGATCGTCGACTCCGGGATCGACGCTTCCCGGGCGGACTTCGGCGGGCGCGTGATCGAAGAGGTGACGCTGACGGAGCGGACCCCGAACTCCCCCGGCGACGGAAACGGGCACGGGACAGCCGTGGCGAGCATGGCGGCCGGTGGCGCGGAGGGGTATACGGGGGCCGCTCCCGACGCGCGGCTCGTCTCCATCGACGTTCTCGACGATGACGGGATCGCCAATACGAGCGATGTCATCGCGGCAGCGGACTGGATCTACGCCCACAAGGAGCGTTTGAACATCCGGGTCGCCAACTTCTCGCTACACGGCACGACCCTCGCGAGTCTCGCCTCGGATCCGCTGGACAAAGCGGTCGAGAGGCTGTGGCTCAGCGGGATTGTTGTCGTCGCCGCCGCGGGAAACTACGCCGTGGGCGGCGAGGAGAGTGCCGTCCCGTTCGCGCCGGCGAACGACCCGTTCGTGCTCACCGTCGGCGCCATCGACACCGGCGGCTCCTTCACGCAGCGCGACGACGTCGCTGCGCCATGGTCGGCGTGGGGGTACACCCGCGACGGCTTCGCCAAGCCTGAACTCGGCGCTCCGGGCCGCTATATAGCGGCGGCGGTCTCGCCCGGCGCCAAGCTGGCCAGAGAGCGGCCCGAGCGTACGGTCGAGCCCGGCTACCTCCAGCTCTCCGGAACATCGCTGGCGGCGCCGATCGTCGCGGGCAGCGCCGCAATCGTGGCTGGGAAGCATCCCGACTGGACGCCGGATCAGGTCAAGGGCGCCCTCATGCTGACCGCGGAGCCGTTGCCGCGGGCGACCTGGCGATCCTCGGGTGTCGGAGCGGTGAACGCTGCCAGGGCGGCGGCTGTCGTCGACCCGCCGAACCCCAACCTCGCCCTCCGCGAGTTCCTTGTGCCCGATCCGGATGGGGGCTCGGTTCAGGTCTTCGACGCGGCAGCATGGACACGGGTCGTCGAAAGCGACCCCGCCTGGGCGAGCGTTGCCTGGGGCTCCGTCGCGTGGGGCTCGTCGGCCTGGTCGAGCGTCGCGTGGGGCTCGGTGGCGTGGGGCTCGGTCGCGTGGGGCTCGGTGGCGTGGGGCTCCGTGGCCTGGGGCTCAGTCGCGTGGGGGAGCGATGCCAAGAACGATGTGCGGGCCGACGGCGGCTACCGGATCCGCCGGAACTGACAGAGCCGGCGCCTCAGCGGTAGGAGAGGCCGGCCGTGGAGAGGCTCGTAGCGCTCCCCGCGGCCGGCCTCAAAGGCGAGCCCTGTCTGAGAGTTGCGGCCACTCCCAGCGCAGGGCTCACGATCGGCGGTCGGCGTGCCGGAGACGGCGGCTGTCCGAAGCAGGCCAGCCGCCATAGTCGCCGGTTGAGCGCCGCCGTGGGGGAGAAATCCTCTGGTCTCACGCCTCGGCCCCGAGCTTCGCGCGCCAGAACTCGTCCGAAGGGGCGTGCTTGAACTCGTCCTCCAAGATCGAGCGCGGCGTCTCACCCGTCTTGACGGCGAGGCCGCCGACCAGACGCCTCAGCGCCGTCAGCGTGGCGGCGATCGCCTCGCTATCCGGGCCGAGCGACGACGAAGCCGCCGACTGCACGGATGCGTTCCGGGGGGCACATTTGAGCTCGTGTTCCATAGAGCGATGATCGCCGTGAGCGTCCACCGGTAGGTAAGCGGCGGGTAATTGCGCTAGAAGAGACGTGAGAACTCCCATGGACTACCGGATCCTTGGCCCGCTCGAGGTCCGCCGAGATGACATCCTGCTTCCGCTTCGCGGCGCTCGACAGCGGGAGTTGCTGGCGGTCCTGCTGCTGCACCCGAACGAGATCGTCTCCACCGATCGGCTGATCGACGAGCTCTGGGAGGGGGATCCGCCGCCCACGGCGGCGAAGATCATCCAGAACGGGGTCTCGCAACTCCGCAAGCTCCTGGAGCCCGATCGCGGCGACGGATCGGAGCCGATCCTCGTGACGCGGAGTCCCGGCTACGTCCTCCGCGTCCAGCCCGGCGAGCTCGATGCAGAGCGGTTCGAGCGCCTCGTGCGCGAGTCAAGGGGCCAGCTCGCCGCACGCGCCGCCACGGACGCGGCCGACCATCTTCGGGAGGCGCTTGCCCTCTGGCGTGGACCGGCGCTTGCCGATCTCGCCGACACTCGGTTTGCTCGCGCCGAGTCGGCGAGGCTCGAGGAGCTTCGGTCGGCGGCGACGGAGGACCGGATCGAGGCCGACCTGCTGGCCGGCCACGGCGCGGATCTCGTGGCCGAGCTGGAGGCGCTCGTGGCGCAGCATCCGCTGCGGGAGCGGCTTCGCGCCCAGCTCATGCTCTCGCTCTACCGGTCGGGGCGGCAGGCGGATGCCCTCCGCGTCTATCAGGAGACGCGGGAGGTCCTGGTCGAGGAACTCGGCCTCGAGCCGAGTCCCGCGTTGCAGCGTCTGGAGAAGGCCGTCCTCGTCCAGGACTCCGCACTCGAGCCGGGAGCCGACGAGCCGCGAGCGGGCGAGGAACCGGCGGAGGTTGCTCCGCCTGCGCCTGAGACGCGAAAGAGGGTGTCGGTGGTGGTCGCCGACGTGCTCAGCGTCGGCGGGTCCCATGATCCGGAAGCGCTGCGCCGGCCGATGGCTCGAGCGATCGAAACCGTGACCGCGGTGCTCGAGCGGCACGGTGCGAGCGCTGAGGCGTCGCCTGCCGGGGGCGTGATCGGCATCTTCGGCGTGCCCACCGTGCACGAGGACGATGCCCTCCGGTCCGTGCGCGCGGCGCTCGAAGCCCAGGCGGCGCTCGGGGAGCTGGCTCCGGAGCTCGATCGCGACTGGGGCATTGCGGTCGCCCTCCGCTCGGGCGTCAACACGGGTGAGGTGGTTGCCGGGAACGCGGACGTGCCCGGGCTCATCGCCGGCGACGCCGTGGCCACCGCCGCTCGTCTCCAGCAGGCGGCCGAACCGGGCGAGATCCTGCTTGACGAAGTGACCGACCGGCTTCTTCGCGGCGCGGTGCGCACCGAACGCGTCGAACCAGCCGCGCTCGGGGGCACCGTGCCGGGAGCGGCGTGGCGGTTGCTCGAGCTCATGGACGGCGCCCCCGAGAATGTGCACCGCCCCGAGACCCCGCTGGTCGGCCGCCGTGAGGAGCTCGCGCGTCTCGGGCAGGCCTTCGAGCGCGCAACGCAGGAGCGGTCCGCGCAGCTGGTCACCGTTATCGGCCCGCCGGGAATCGGCAAGTCCAGGCTGGCGAGAGCGTTCGTCGCTTCGATCGGCGACCGCGCGCTCGTCCTGCGCGGGCGCTGTCCCGCGTACGGCGAGGGGATCGCCTTCCGGCCGCTGCGCGAGATTGTCGCGGAGCTGGCCGGCGACGATTCCCAGGCTGCGCTCCTGCGCGTGCTCGCCGACGAGCAGGAGGTCGCCACGATCGTCGACCGTATCCTCGGCGCGGCCGGGCTCGCCGGCAGCGCGAGCTCGAACGAGGAGACGTTCTGGGCGGCGAGGAAGCTCCTCGAGGCTCTCGCCCGCGACCATCCACTCGTCGTCGTGTTCGACGATGTCCACTGGGCCGAACCGGCGTTCCTCGACCTGGTCGAGCACGTGAGCGAGTGGTCGAGCGAAGCCCCCCTCCTCGTGCTCTGCCTCAGTCGGCCCGAGCTGCTCGACGCTCGGCCCCGCTGGGCCGGTGGGCGCGTAAACGTGGGCTCGGTCGTGCTCGAGCCGCTCTCGGAGCCGGAGAGCGACGAGCTGATGATGCAGCTCGGCGACGGCGAGGGCTTCTCGGAGCAGACCCGCGCGCGGATCGCGCAGGCCGCTGAGGGCAACCCGTTGTTTCTCGAGCAGATGTTGGCGATGGTCGCCGAGAGCGGGCACGAGGACGGCGAGGTTCCGATCCCGCCGACGATTCACGCGCTGCTCGCGGCCCGGCTCGAGCGCCTCGACGCGGACGAGCGCCTCGTCCTCCAGCGGGCCTCCGTGATCGGAAGGGAGTTCCAGCGCGCGGCTGTGCTCGACCTCTCTCCTGCCGAGGAGCGGGCGGCCGCCGGTGCGGCGATCGAAAAGCTCGTGCGCCGAGAGCTCCTGCGCCCGGTTCGCGACGAGGTCTTCCGCCTCCAGCACCTGCTGCTCCTCGAGGTCGCCTACGACTCGCTGCCGAAGCTGGCGCGGTCCGCACTGCACGAGCGTTTCGCGAACTGGTGCGAGCGAGCGAGCGGCGAGGGAGAGGAGCTGGAGGAGATCGTCGGCTACCACCTGGAGCGGGCGCACGACTACCGCGCCGAGCTAGGCCCGCCAGACGCGGAGGGCCGGGCGCTCGCGAGGCGCGCGGCGACCAGGCTCGGCGCAGCCGGCCGGCGGGCCTACGCGAGAGGCGATCTCCAAGCAGCCGCCGGCTTGCTGTCGCGCGCGGCCGACCTGCTCCCGGCCGGCGCGGCCGGGCGCGCCGAGCTGCTCGCCGATCTCGGCGAAGCATTCCGGGAGACCGGTGACTTCGAGCGTGCGGAGGCCGCTCTCGCCGAGGTGATCGAGAGCGCGTCTGCGGCGGAGGACCGGGTGCTCGAGGGGCGCGCGCTCGTCATCCGTCTGCGCCTGCGGCTCCTGACCGACCCCGAGATGACGGAGGAGGTCGTCCGGGAGACGGAGCGCCTCGTGGAGACGTTCGAGGAGGCGGGCGACGAGCGTCTGCTCGCCAAGGCCTGGGAGCTTCTCGCTTGGGCTCCGTGGTTCCGCTGCCGGGCCGCCGCGACCAACGAGGCGCTGCTCCGGGCGATCGACTACGCCAGGCGTGCCGGCGACTCCCGAACCGAGGCCCAGAGCCTCAACCTGTCCGTCGGCGCCGCGTTCTTCGGCCCGATGCCGGTCCCGGAAGCGATTGTCGTGTGCGAGGAGATTCTCGCCCAGCCCGGCCAACAGCGACGGATCATGGCTTCGGCGCTCCGCGCGCTCGCCGGCTTGAAGGCGATGGCGGGCGAGATCGCCGAGGCGCGAGACCTCGTCGGCGAGAACAAGGCTCTGCTCGAGGAACTTGGTCTAACGGTGACGGCGGCGTCGGCGGCCGAGACGTACGGGATCGTCGAGATGCTCGCCGGCGATCCGGCCGCCGCCGAGCGAGAGTTCGGCTGGGGCTACGCCGTCCTCGAGGAGATCGGCGAGACCTCGAGTTTCCCCGATCTGGCCGCCAAGCTGGCGGACGCCCTCTATGCCCAGGGCCACCTCGAGCGGGCTTTCGAGCTCAGCGGGGTGAGCGAGCGCGCGACCGCGCCCGACGATCTCTCGGCGGGGGTGCAGTGGCGAGCCGTCCGGGCGAAGCTTCTGGCGCGGAAGGGGGAGCTGCGGCAGGCGGAGACGCTCGCCCGCGAGGCCGTCGCACTGGCCGAGGAGACGGACTTCCTCGTCTTGCACGGCGACGCATGCATGGACCTCGCCGAGGTGCTGCGGATCATGAATCGGTCGGACGAGGCCGAGGCCGCCGTCGAGCAGGCGCTCGGGCTCTACGAACAGAAGCGGAACGTCGTCTCGGCCGGGCGGGCGGGCGTATGGCTGGCAGAGGCGTCGCGGCGGAGCTGACCGCCGCACGATCATTGGGAGGTGCCGACTGTTTCTCCTTAGCGGCTGAGCCGCTCCAGAGGGTCTAGACCGCCACGGCCTCGGGCGCGCGTTCCGCCGAGAGGATTCGGCCGAGCGTCGCGACGCAGCGCCGGTCGAGCTTGGTGCCGGCCTCTTCGCGAAGGATCTCCATCGCGTCTTCGTGTGAGAACGCGGCGCGGTAGACTCGGTTCGAGATCAGCGCGTCGTAGACGTCGCACACGGCGAGAATTCGGGCCTCGAGCGACATTGCCGGGCCGACGAGACCGCGCGGATAGCCCGACCCGTCGAGCCGCTCGTGATGGTCTAGGACGAGCCGTCCAACGGACTCGGAGTAACCGAGATCGCCGAGCATTCGGTGACCGACCTCTGGGTGCCGCTTGATCACGGCGAACTCCTCGTCGCTCAGCTTTGTGGGCTTTCTCAGGATCGAGTCGGGCACGGAGAGCTTGCCGATGTCGTGGATCAGGCCGCCGGTTGCGAGCTCGCGCTACCGAGCCGGGGAGAGGCCGAGCTCCTCACCGACCTGCACGGCTCGGAGGGCAACGCGCCGGCTGTGCTCCTCGGTGTACTCGTCCTTCTCCGCGAGCGAGATCGTGAGCGCGCGGACGTGCGACCCGAGGAAGGCCTCCTCGGAGCGGACGAGCTCGACGGTGGAGAGATCGCCCGCGAGCGGCCTGGACTGAGCCGCACGGCGAAGATCGAGCGCCACAGGAAGACCGACCATGACAATCCCGATCAGCTCGAAAGCGTGGCCCAGCCACCAACCGAGGTCCGTGTAGTTCATGAGCATCGCGGGAGGGATCGCAGCGGCGAGCCAGGCGATTCCGACGACGACGAGCAGGTCGGCGTGGCGATGGGTGAGCAAAAATGTGCGGAACGCCCGGAAGGCGAGCATCGCGTAGAAGGCGAGCCCGACCCCGAGCAGGGCGATGGCCGCGGCGCTGCGCGGTTCCGGCACGTCGGGGACAAACGACGGAGCCGCGAAAGCGGTCACGCCCATCGCGGCGATGATTGCGAGCATCGAGCCCTGGAGGACGAGCAGCGTGCGAACGCCCTCGGGTCGGCGGAAATGCGGAACGGCCGCAAGAGCCAGGATTGCGCCGCCGATCGGCAGAGTCGCGCCGCCGGTGAACGAAACGACGCCGTTCTCGCCGATCAGGAAATAGGGCGTGGCGATCCCGTGGAGCGAGAGCAGGGCAGCCATGACCGAGAACGCCGTCCCGAGCAGGACGGTCCGGCCGTCGCGGCGCCTCGCGCCGATGACCGTCAGCGCGACGGCGGCGAAGGCGGCCGCGAAGGCAGTCAGGCCGACGCCGTAGAAATGAACGCCGCCACCGAAGGCGACCTTGTCACCGCTGAAGAAATGGCCCGCAGCCGTGGGAAAGGCCGCGAGCGCGCCGCCCACGACGAGAATCGGGGCGAGCTTGTCGCTTGTACTGCGCCGCATCAGTACTCAGATGATCGGAAGGTAGGAGCCCCTAAAGCGTCCCCCGAATGGGTGACCGCAGTTCAGCCGGTGA
>Ga0180121_10001376_pt1 | contig 10323 bp, 10 predicted proteins | sample AntDrymUQ5402106_2_FD_129676 | JGI IMG/M metagenome (GOLD analysis project Ga0180121, IMG submission 129676) | Polar desert sand microbial communities from Dry Valleys, Antarctica - metaG UQ540 (21.06) (version 2) (version 2) | ecosystem: Environmental > Terrestrial > Soil > Desert | place...
CGGAGTCACAAGCCGGGCGAGGTGGTGGACATCCTGGTTCGTCGAGGCGCAAGGGTGACCACGCTCCAGGCAACGCTTGGGATTCGGGGAGGCTAGCGATGCCTGTGCTGGACGGCGCCAGGGTGGTAGCGGCATTGCGAGGGGCGTTTGCTCGCAGTGTGACGCGCGAAGAGATGCTCCGCACCGCGGCGGAAAAGATCAGGGCGTCCGGCGCTCCCTACACCTCGGTCTACCTCTACATGCTGCACGGCAACGAGCTGGTGTTGGAGGCCTATGCGGGACGGGAAACCGAGCATACCCGCATACCGGTTGGCACCGGGGTCTGCGGAACCGCGGTGGCCAGCGGCCTCGATCAGAACGTGCCGGACGTCAGCGCGGTGGGGAACTATCTCGCGTGTAACACCTGGACCCGCTCCGAGCTGGTGGTGCTCATTCGCCGGGGCACCATGATATTAGGCCAGATTGACATCGACAGCGACGTGGCCGACCCGTTTACCCCGGAGGAAGAAGCCGCCGTAAAACAGGTGGCTGACGCGTTGGCGGTGCTGCTGTAGATCCTAGCTCCATAATTACTGCTTTGCCACGGATGAACACAGATCAACAGCACGGATCGCTCCGCCGCGGCATGCAGCTCCCTTCTCAGCAACAGCTCAAACGGTGGGCTGTGGAATAAAAGCCCCTGAACCTGAAGCTGGTGCAGGGAGCGCGTCGGCCCGAAAGGAGCGATCCGTGCTGTTGATCTGTGTTCATCCGTGCAACGCTTTTGCCGAGCTACTCGCAGAAGCGCTTATGCGCCGGCATCGTGGTTAGTACCAGCACCCGCGAGGTACGCGGCGTCAGCATCTTCGAGCGCCGCATAGGCACAGGTCCACCGGCCGTCGTCCTTCACGGCGGTCCCGGCGCCCATCACGACTACCTCCTTCCGGGCTTCGACGCGCTCGCCCGGAGACGCGAGCTGATCTACTACGATCAGCGTGGGGGTGGTCGGTCCGCCGTGTCGCGCGAAACGCCGGTCGGCTGGAAAGAGCAGGTGGCGGATCTGGAGGCGCTCCGGCGCGGGTGGGGACTGGAGCGGCTGACCCTGGCCGGCTACTCATGGGGCGGACTGCTGGCCCTGCTTTATGCCATAGATTTTCCGGATCGGGTCGCGAACCTGGCGCTCATCTCACCCGCTCCTGCCTGGCGCGAAGCGCGGGTGGAATTCGAGCAACGTTTCGCCGAGCGGAACCTCGCGCCCGAGCTACAGCGAGAGCGAGCCGCCCTGCGCGAGAGTGGACTGCGCGAGCGCGATCCCGAGGCATACGCCCGGAAGCTGTTCGAGCTTTCGGTGGCCCCGTACTTCTCCGACCGGACCCGCGCTCACGATCTGACGCCATTCCGGGTGACCGGCCGCACCCAGCAGGAAGTCTGGTCCAGCCTGGGTGACTTCGATCTGCGCCCGGCCCTCGCCCGCCTGTCCATTTCAGCGCTGGTCTTGCACGGCGAGGACGATCCTATCCCGCCGGCCACCGCCCACGCAGTCGCCGACCTGCTCGGCGCGGAATTCCATCTCCTGCCGAATTGCGGACACGTTCCATATGTCGAGGCATTCGATGAATTCGTGAGGCTACTGGATGGCTTTCTCCCTGCGGTCCGTTAGTCATTGCGAGGGCGCGCAGCGCCCGAAGCAATCCGGTCGTGAGGAGCCGCTGGATCGCCACGCGGCCTACGGCCGCTCGCGATGACTGTGGCTAGATTTCCCTGATGCGCCCCACCCCCTTTCAGCTCGTCTTCGGCCCCTCAGCGCAGGAAGTCTTCCCGAGCATCAAGCAGGCGCTGGCGGATGCCGGGCACGACCCCCGCGACCGCGACCGCTTCTTGATGCTGCGAGATGTGGTGACGCTGGTGCGGGAGCTGCGTCCCGATGAGGGGCTGGGGGAAGGGATCGATCAGCTGGCGGCCCTGGTCCACCAGGCGTACCTCCACTGGGAGGCTGGGGAGCGGGTGATCGAGGTAACCCCGGAGCATCTGGCAGCTCTGCTCCAGGGCAGCCGCGAGGCCGAGAACAACGCAGAGAGCCCTTCTGCCCTCTACGCGCAGCTCCCGCAGCACCGGATCTGGGCCGAAGTCATTCCCGGGCATCCCCCTGAGCCTCTGGATGGCTGCTTCGTTCATCCAACTATGGACGAGTCGGCCCTCAGGGTACTCGGCGTCTTTGGCATGCATCCCGAGCGCGAAGGGTTCAGCGTAGTAGAAGCGACGGGACCGCGGCCGTTGACCCCGATGCGTGCCGACGGGACCGAGTTGTTCTCTCCGACCCTGACCGGTGGAAAGGCGGCCGGCCTCTTCTCCATCGCCGGCGAGGAAGAGCTGCTCGAGCTGGGCTGGCGAACGAGCGCTCTGGCGGCAATGCCGCCGGCGGGGGCGAGCGAATGGAGAGTGTAAAGGACTACATGGACAAGAAGGCGGTCGCGCAGGTGTTGGAACAGATCGCTGCCTTCCTCGAGCTGAAGAGTGAAAACCCGTTCCGGATCCGGGCCTTTCGTACCGCCGCGCGCGCGCTGGTAGGCTTTCCAGGTGACCTTCGGCGATCGCTGGAAGACGGCAGCCTGGCGGCGACCAAGGGGATCGGGCCGGCCACGCTCCAGATCGTCAACGAGCTGGCCCAGACCGGTCACGCAACCATGCTGGAACAGCTACGGGAGCAGATTCCTTCCGGCTTGGTGGAGATGCTGGAGATCTCCGGTCTCGGCGTGGCTAAAATCCGCCAGATTCACGCGATACTGGGCATCGACTCCCTGCCCGAGCTGGAGGCGGCGGCTCACGACGGTCGCCTGGCCAAGCTGCCGCGATTCGGGCCCCGGACCTCGGAGAACATCCTCAAGTCTATCGCGTTCCTTCGACAGGCCAGCTCCTTCAGGCTCATGCATCATGCCGCTGACGAGGCCGAAGGACTCCGTGCCGCCTTGGAGCGACTGCCCGGGGTCAAGAGCGCGGTGATCGCCGGGGACGTGCGCCGGCGCTCCGAGGTAGTCAAGGACCTCATCATCGTCCTGGTGGCCGAAACCACCCCGGCGGATCTGTTCAAGCGACTGAGCCAGCTGCCCGGGGTCCAGGAATACGCCGGCCAGGACGAACGGCGGCTCACCCTGCGCTTCGCCGGAGGTACCAGCGCCCAGATCGTGGCCACCACGCCGGTCAATGCTGGAACGGTTCTGGTGCAGGCCACAGGCAGCGAGGGACATCTGAAGGGGCTGGCCGAGCATGCCCGCGCAGCGGGCTTTGGCCTGAATGGCGCGGCGCTCTGGCGGGGCAGCGAGTTCGTTGCCACCCCCGACGAAGCCACGTTCTATGAGGCGCTGGGATTGAGCTTCATTCCGCCGGAATTGCGGGAGGGAATGGGTGAGGTGGCGGCGGCCCGCAGGCAGGAGCTGCCCCAGCTACTCGACCGAAGTGAGCTCAAGGGCTTTCTGCATTGCCACACCAGCTACTCCGATGGCTCGAACACCGTGGAACAGCTGGCCCTGGCCTGCCAGGCGGCGGGATATGAGTATCTCGGGGTAACCGACCACAGCCAGGCTGCTGCTTATGCTGGCGGACTCAGCCCCGACGATCTGGCCCGCCAGGCCGAAGAGATCGATGAGGTCAACGGGCGGCTCAGCGGATTTCGGGTATTGAAGGGGATCGAAGCCGACATCCTTCAGGATGGGCGTGTCGACTACGAGGATCGCGTTCTGGAAGGGCTCGACTTCGTCATCGCCTCCATCCACAGCCGGTTCAACATGGGGCCCAGGGAAATGACTGCCAGGATGCTGGCGGCCATGGATAACCCGTATCTCACGATCATCGGTCACCCCACCGGACGACTCCTGCTCTCGCGAGATCCCTACCCGATCGATCTCGATGCCGTGATCGAAAAGGCCGCGGCATCCGGCGTGGCCCTGGAGATCAACGCCGACCCTCACCGGCTCGATCTGGATTGGCGGCTGGCTCGCAAAGCGCGGGACGCCGGCGTCGTAATCTCAATCGGTGCCGACGCACACAGCGTGGCGGGACTCGGGTACGTGGATTACGGCGTAGGCATGGCGCGAAAGGCATGGCTCGGCCGGGAGCACGTGCTGAATGCCAGGCCGGCTGAGGCGTTCGTCGGGTTTGCGAAGAGGAGAAGGGGATGAAGACGGGCGGAAAGGCGGTAAGGCGGAAAGGCGGAAAGGCGGTAGGGAATGAGGGCGGGCCCGCGGCAAAGGTCTCAAGGGGCCGCCGCCTTACCGCCCGCCCGTCCGCCTCTGAGATTATTTCCCTGCTCAAGAGCACCTACCCCGACGCCCGGTGCGCTCTGGTACACCGGAACGCCTACGAGCTGCTCTGCGCGACGATCCTCTCGGCCCAGTGCACCGACGCCAGGGTCAACATGGTCACGCCGGCGCTCTTTGCACGCTACCCGACGCCCTTCGAGCTGGCCAGGGCCGAGCCGGCCGACGTCGAGGAGATCATCAGATCCGCCGGGTTCTTCAGGAACAAGACCAAGAGCCTTATCGGCATGGCCCAGGCCGTGGTGGCGGATCATGGCGGCGAGATCCCTCGCACGATGGAGGAGCTCAGGACCCTCCCCGGAGTGGGGCGCAAGACCGCCAACGTGGTGCTCAGCAATGCATATGACACAAACGAGGGGGTGACGGTCGATACCCATGTCACCCGCCTTAGCGGCCTGCTCGGCCTCAGCCGCGGCACCGATCCGGTCAAGATCGAGGAGGAGCTGATGCAACTTTACCCGAGGGAGGACTGGGGTATCCTGTCTCACCTTCTCATCTTCCACGGCCGGCAAATCTGCATCGCCCGCCGGCCCAGGTGCGGTGACTGCGTGCTCGCCCGGCTCTGTCCTTCATCTCTGGTTCGACCTCTTCCAGGAACTATTTAATGCGGCTCCAGTCTCTCTTCCTGTTCTGCCTTGCCTCCGCTTCGGCGGCGAAGGTCCAGGCCCAGGCCGCGCCCAGCCAGGCGACCCGCGTCGCTGGTGCGGTGGATTCGAACAGCGTTCGCGCTCATCTCGAGTTCCTCGCCGATGACGCGCTGGAGGGCCGGAGACCGGGAACCCGAGGAGGAGAGATCGCGGCCCGGTACATCGCAGCCGAATTCCAGCGGATGGGTTTGAAGCCCGCGGGCGACAGTGGGACCTACTATCACCGGGTGCCGATCATCACGCTCACGCCGCATCCGGCGGTCAAGGTTGTCGGGCCGACCGCCGTTCCAGTCACCTTTCGGAACGACTACGTCCTCTGGTCAATGCGCAACGATACCACGATGGCCGCCAAGGGCGACCTCGTGTTCGTGGGGTACGGGATCGTTAGCCCGGAGAACGATTGGAACGACTACGAAGGGGCGGATGTCAAGAACAAGATCGTCGTCGCGCTGGTCAACGACCCCGGGCTCCAGGACTCGACCATCTTCCGTGGTGCCATCCTGACGTACTACGGCCGTTGGACCTACAAGATCGAAGAAGCTCGACGGCAGGGCGCCGCCGGCATCCTGCTGGTGCACACCACCGAAAGCGCCACCTATCCATGGACAACGGTACAGTCCAGCTGGACCGGACCGCAGGTCCGGATCGAAGAGCCGCCGGGCTCTCTTCTGGTGGCGGGATGGCTGACCCAGGACGCGGCCGGCCGGGTGTTCAAGGCTGGGGGTCAGGATCTTTCGAATCTCACAGACCGCGCCGCTCGTCGTGGCTTTCGTGCGGTCCCGCTCGGCCTGAGCCTGGAGACCACCGTTCAGAGCGAGATCGAACGATCCACCACCAATAATGTGTTGGCTCGCTATCCCGGGCACGGGGCCAGGTCCGGCGAGGCTGTTATGGTCGGCGGCCACTACGACCACTTCGGCATCGCCTCAGCGGTTGATGGCGACTCGATCTACAACGGTGCGGAAGACAACGCTTCCGGCACGGCCGCAGTGCTAACCGCAGCGGAGGCGTTCACCAGAAGCGGCGTACGAACCGGCCGCTCGATCGTCTTCGCCGCGTTCACCGCCGAGGAGTCCGGCTTGCTTGGGTCCCAGGCCTTCGTGGCAAAGCCGACGATCCCGCTCAACCGGATCGCCGCCATTCTCAATCTGGACGTCATGAATCTCTACGGTAGAACCCGCGATGTGTCGGCGCTGGGCCTCGACCAGTCGTCGCTCGGCGCGGTATTCCAGACGGCCGCGGCCGCCGAAGGGCTCAAGGTCAGTGTCAACCAGGACGCTCTACTAAAAGGCTCCTATTTCCGGTCCGACCACTTCCCCTTCGCCCGGGTCGGGGTGCCAGGAACGTCGATCCAGAATGGGGAGGCTTACATTGGTCAGCCGGCCGACTACGCTGAGACGATGAAGAACGAGTACGTGGCCAAGCGGTACCACCAGCCCAGTGATGAGGTGCTTCCGTCGTTCACCTATGGTGGTGTGGTGCAACAGCTTCGGGTCATCGTGCGTACAGCGGTGACAGTAGCCAACGCCCCGGCCCAGCCCTCATGGAACAGGACCTCCGAGTTCCGGGAGGCGGGGGAGGCAAGGCGGAAAGGGCGGTAGGTGAGGAGGCGGTAGGTAGGGAGGCGGTAAGAAAGGGGCGGAAGGTACAATGGCGGAGAGAGGTGCCGACCGCCGCTGTATCTACCGCCTCTTCATCTACCGCCGCTTCTCCTACCGCCTGCGTACCTTCCGCCTTCTTCCGCCCGCTACTATCTTTGCCGCCGCTCGACCTGCCCACCGTCCCCCCTGGAGCGATTCTGGAACTTCCGTCGGCGCACCGGATCCCGCTCACCTGGCTGCTGGAAAACGGCGGCGCCTCCCTCCGATACCGAACGTATCGTGAGTTGGCTCCCGAGGGTTACGCGGCCCCGGAGCTGATCGAGGCAGCCCACCAGGCAGTCACCGAGTCCAAGCCGGCCCTGGCGGTCGTCAAGAAGCAGAAGGACACCGGGGTCTGGGGCGGGAACCTCCTCGGCCTGGCCATTTCGGCGGCGCATGGGGTCAAGGACGTCGGTACAATCCCTCAATATCGACGGCTCCTCCAATTGGAGTGGCCCCGGACAGGGCGGCCCTTCAAGCTGGCGGACAGGGTTCTCTTCCGACTTCTCTCCCGGGACGAAGATCCGTCGCTCCTCTTCGAGTTCCAGAAAGCGGTCAAGGCCGATCCCGAGGCGGAGGCGTGGGCTCGTGGAATCATGCGCGAGGCGGCCTCAGCGGCCTTGGCCGAGGCCGGCCATGCCGAAGACCCCCGGCTCCGGGGGGCCGGACATAAGATCGCCAGTGCCATTTCCCAGTTCCTCCGCAGCCCTCTGGCCGAGAAGCCGTTCCTCAAATCCGGCAAGCAGATCGTACTGCACCCGGAGGCTCACCCCCCCAGCTGGTATTCTGTCGCGATGCTGGCGTCGATGCCGAATCTGCAAAGGGAACGAGCCGGGTTTACCGAGAGGTTGGGACACTATCTGGCCCAGCCCGCGCCGAAAAAGGCCTTCGTGATTCAGGTGGGGAAGAAGACGGTAAGGCCGCAGCATCTGATCCTGGGTGATCCCATTGAGGCGGACAGCAAGGGTGTGCCGAAAGACATCCCCTTGGCTCTACACTACATAGAGCTATTAGCCCGGATGGGAGCCCTGGAGTGGGCACCGGTGGCCACCAAGGTGCTGGCCCGCCTCCTCAAGGACCTGGACGACGATGGAATTTGGCGTCCCAAGAACCTTCGCTCGCAGCCGAAGGCAGGCAACAAGATCACCCATCACTACTACCCTCTGCATCTGGACGCCAAGACAACCGAAGGCCGGGAAGTGGATATCACCTTCCGCCTGGCATTGATTGGCAAATCGCTGGGTTGGACCCCCTCGTATAGTTGATCGTCGTCTTGCGGCTGGTGGGGTAGTTTGTCATACTACTACCAATGCCGCGAATTGATCTCACCAGATTCGGCTTCACCCCGACCGAGACCCTCATATACGAGGTTCTCCTTACCAGCGGCCCCGGGACCGGCTATGCCATCGCACGCGCCGCTGGACTCGCTCGAGCCAATGCTTACAGCGCTCTGGAAGGGCTAGTGGCCAAGGGGGCTGCCCGGGTCGAGGGCGGCCGTCCCCGTCACTATCGCCCGGAGCCGCCCACCACTCTCATAGCCCGGATCGCGAATGAGAACGGACTGGCGCTGGAACGTCTGAGCGCCGATCTGGACACGATCGCAGTTCCAGACACCCCCACCGTGGTCGAGATCGAGACCGGCCGAGCGGTGCTTCAGCTCATCACGCATGACGTGGCCAGGGCTAGCCGGTCAGTGGCGCTGGCCGCACCGCCGGACGCGTTCCCGCTCCTGGCTCCGGCTTTGCGCCGGCCGGTTTCCTCGGGCCTGCCGGTCGAGCTTTACTCCACCGCGCCGGTCGACCTGGGGTTCCACCCGGTCGAGATCATTCCAGAGGGACACTCCTGGCCGGGGATGCCCATCATTTCGGTCGTCGACGATCGGAGTGCCATTCTGGGATCCCGTCAAGGCAGCGAAGTACGGGGTCACTGGAGTACGGCCCCGGCCCTGGTTGCGGCGGCCCGTTTCACTCTCCAACGCCTTCGTGTACCGCCATGAGCGATCCGATCGATCGGGCGTTCCATGAGCTGCAACGCGAGTATCTGAGTACCATGCCCGCGCGACTGGACGAGCTGCGTGCGGATGTCGCAGAATTCCGGGACGGACACCGAACCGCCGTGGACTCACTCAAGACCCGGCTTCACCGCCTGGCGGGATCGGGCGGATCATACGGGTTCCTCGAGGTCAGCTCAATTGCGAGGGAGGCGGAGCACTGGCTGGCTCGCAACCCGCCACCGGGTGAGTCCGATCAGCTCGGCGCGATCGTGGACCGCCTAACGAGAGCAATCGGCATCGCCGAAGCCGAGATAGCCGACCCCGGCGCCGCCCTGACCGCCGGCCCGACACCACGGGCACTGGTCCTGATGCGGCCCACTCCGGTTCGAGATCGAATTGCCCAGGAGCTCCGGGACGCGGGCTATGAAGTCCGCTACGGAACTCGGCAGGACGACCCCACCTCGACTCCGCACGCCGATTTTCCCCATTTGGTCGTGATCGGGGGGGAAGCCGGTGAAGGGGATCCTTCGGCCATAGCCTCCGCCTGGACCCGCGACCCTGCCCGGCGCCCGGGAGCCGTCGTCCTGGTGGAGACGCTTCGAGCAGTGGATCGGCTCCGAGCCATAGCCGCCGGCGTGGATGCCGTGTTTCCGGCTGAACAGGTGGAGCAAAGGCTTCAGCGCTACGCTCGTACGTTCGCCCGGATCGGCCCCCCGCCATCGAGCGTGTTGTTGGTGGACCCCGAGGGATCCCCGCCGTCGGAAATTGCGCGCCACCTGGAAGAGGCCAGCATCAAGGTCATCCGCTGCCAGGCGGGGCAGAATCTGCTGGATTGGCTGGAGCGGGAGCGCACCGACCTGCTACTCCTGAACACCCGCGTGACCGAGCCGGATGCGTTCACCCTTACCCGGCTGGTGCGGCAGGATGCCCGCTACAGTCTGCTACCCGTCATTGTTCTCGGAACCGAGAGCGGTCCTGACCGCATTGCGGCGCTCCGCGCTGGGGCCGATGATTTCCTCCTCACCGACTCCGATCCGGACCTTCAGGTCCAGACCGTGATCGCCCGGGCGGCCCGGGGGCGTCGGGTGCGGGAGATGGTTCATCGCGACGGTCTCACCGGCCTGCTGAATCAGGCTACACTGGTGTCCGAGCTGGAGTATGCGGTGGAGCACAGCCGGCGCCACGGGGAGCCGCTGGCCTTCGTGTTGTTCGAGCTGGAGAACTTCCGCGGAGTTGGCGACCGACTGGGACCCCGCATTGGCAATGAGATTCTGCTCCACATCGCGGCTGTGTTTCGATCGAACGTCCGGGCCAGTGATGTCATCGGCCGCTACGGCGGTGACGCGTTCGGCATGCTGCTCCGGGGTGCCAGCGCCACGGGGATCACGGTCCTGACGGAGAAGCTGCACCGGCTGCTGGCAGAACAGCCGGCGCAAACCACCGGAGGGGTGGTCGAGATGCTCCCCGTGAGCGTGGGTGCGGCCGTGTTCCCCCGCGATGGGATGTCGGCCGCCGAGCTGATCCACGCGGCGGGTCGAGCGTTGAGGAAGGCGGGACAGCGGGACAGCGGGTCGGCGGGTCAGCGGGACAGCGGGACAGCGGGACAGTAAGCAGAAGACCCTCCAAGACAGTCACTGTCCTGGGGGGGGCTTTTCTTGCCGTTCAAACTGACCCGCTGACCCGCTGTCCCGCTGACCCGCTGCCCCGCTGACCCGCTGACCCGCCGACTAGTGCCTGAACCCACTCGACAG
>Ga0180121_10001377_pt1 | contig 10322 bp, 6 predicted proteins | sample AntDrymUQ5402106_2_FD_129676 | JGI IMG/M metagenome (GOLD analysis project Ga0180121, IMG submission 129676) | Polar desert sand microbial communities from Dry Valleys, Antarctica - metaG UQ540 (21.06) (version 2) (version 2) | ecosystem: Environmental > Terrestrial > Soil > Desert | place...
GCCGCTGGTCTCGTTTTTAAAATCAATGGAAAAAGGGGGGCGGCAGGTGACCGGTGCTTCATTACTGAAATTTGCTTTGACCCCTGAAACGATCCGTATATACCTGAATCGGGTGACACTTACTTCGCAGCCGACTGTATTCTTAACGGATAAACTAACATTATAGAATCCGTTTGCAGTATAAGTATGAGAAGGATTTCTGTCAGTTGATGTTTTCCCGTCTCCGAAATTCCATTGCCAGCTCACGATTCCACCAGCCGCAGTTGTGGAGGCATCAGTGAATTGAATCACTGATGGAACACATCCATTAATAGCACTGGAAGTGAAATCAGGAACGGGTGGTGGAAGAATGGTGATGTAGTTAGTCTTTTCCATTCTATCTGTTCCGTCCGCATTTCTTACCACCAATTTAACAGTATAGATCCCCGGAGCATTATAAACTACAGAAGGATTTTGTAAGGTGGAGAGTTGGTTGTTGCCGAAATCCCAGTTCCAGAATTTTGGATTTCCGGTAGAAAGATCCTTAAAAATGATCCCCAACGGGGCGCAACCCCTGATCATATTTGCAGAAAAATCGGCTACCGGGGCTTGTCCGGAAAGGGAGCCATGCAGCATGAGCAGCAATGCAAAAAACAGGTATGGTCTCCTGGTTAACAGATTAAACGTTTTATAGGTCTGCGGATACCACCTGTATTGGGTAAGTACAGTAGGTATTGTGAAATGAATAATCAAAGAAACGGCTTATTTTTCTAATTTACCTGATCAATACTACATTCCCCTTAAATTTTAATACCACCTTATTTTCGCAAATGACCTCCACACTATATACGTAAACATCCTGTGTGGCAGGTTTCGAACGATGCATTCCATTCCAGCCTTTTGACGGATCATTGGGCTGCATATTAGAGCCTTCAAAGATCATTTCCCCCCACCTGTTGAAGACCCGGAAGAGTTTTATAGAGTAGACTCCCTTACCCCGTGGGTAGAAAATGTCATTATTGCCATCCTGGTTTGGCGAAAAAGTGTTGGGAAGGAACAGGTTACTGTTATTACAGAATACAGAAATAGTAACTTGGTCCTTCACCAGACAGCCACCCTGATTCACCACTTCTATAGAATACGTAGTATTTTCCTTTGGAGTGGCTACAGGGGTTGGACAATTTGCACAGCTCAGACCGGTAGGAGGTATCCATTGTATTCGCCAGACATCATCCGATATCAGGGGTTGTAAGGGCAACGAACTCCCCACTGCCATACTTTGATCCGGACCTGCTTCTACTTTGGGATACTGATAGACCTTAACAGGAATATATCCGGTATCTGAAAAGCATTGATGGCGATCTGTACCAATCACCCTGTAAATCATGGACGACAAGGGTTTCGCAAGCGGAGAGGAAATCTGAGTATTGTTCAAACCGGTCGCAGGACTCCATTTGTATTCATCTGCTCCTGATGCAAACAGCGGTATGGATTCGCCCACACATAAGGTATCAGCTGCTGAAACTCCCATTTTAAAGGGCTGTTGAACGCCTATGATAATAGAATCTTTTAATAAACAGCCATATTGATTTTTACCGGTTACAACATACTCTGTTTGCAGTGTTGGAGCCGCCTTTGGAGTCGCGCAATCACTACAGGAAAGGTTCTCCGCAGGAGTCCATTGATATTTGATCGCCCCTGTTGCTTGTAATTCTGTGGAGTTTCCCAGGCAAATGACCTTATTCATTCCAGCCTGGGTGGCTGGAAGGGGATAGGCCTCCACCATTTTGAAAGAGGTATCGGCACAACCAAATGAATTGGCGGAGATCATTGTCACCCGATATTTACCTGCCTGGTTATAGGTGACAGGATTCGGAAATTGATTAGCAGAAGTTTGATTATTACCAAAATCCCATCGCCATTTCAGGCTGGAAGTATCTTTTTTGATTACCAATCCTTCCATCAAAAGAAGGGCGGGTGTACAGGCTGCAGTATCCCCCCTGATATCTGTTACCGGGGTTTGGGAAATTATTACGGGCACCTGAGACACTATCGTATCGGTGCAACCGGTTATAGTAGTTATTATGAGTTTTACAGGGTAAATGCCCGGCATTTTATAACTATAGAGAGGGGAGTGGTGGGTAGAGGAATTACCATCACCGAAATTCCATTTGTAGGAATCTATAAGGTCATTGGATTCAGATTTATTGGAGAAACTGATCACCCCGGAATCACAAACACTTTTTTGAGGCGAAATAAAATTCGCATCCACGCCATAAATGTGAATGGTATCAGGACTTTGTATCGGCACTTGGCATCCCTGAGGATCCACCAGGATCATTTTCGGTACGAAAGCTCCTCTGCGGCTATAGTTGTGCATGATTTTCGCGTCGGCGGTTTCATCAAGCGTGCCGTCATTAAAATCCCAAATAAAACTTGCATCGTCTTTGGTAATGCCAGTGAACCGGATATCTGTAGGTTCGCAGCCTCCGGGTTTATCATAACTAAATGTTCCTTTTGGTCCGCGAACAGTGATCATCCGATTCATCGTATCTGAACATCCTCCAAAAGTTCTCACTATTAATCTTGCAGTATAAATTCCCGGATAAGAATAAAAATGAAATGGATTTACAAGGCTTGATCTTGTACCGTCACCGAAGTCCCATTCCCACTTGTTATAATGAGTAGAATTGTTTGTAAAATTTACCACCAGGGGTGGGCAGGTCGCTACCGAATCACTCATCTTAAAGGAGGCGTTCGGATTGCGGATACGGATGTATGCAGGTCTTGAAAGAGAATCAACGCAACCATAGAGATCTGTTACTTTCAGGGAGATGTTATAGTCGCCTTCCTGATCCAAAATAATTGCAGGATTCGGAACCGAAACATTGGTACCATTTGAAACGATCCACTGAAATGACAGGGACCTGCCTTGGGATTGGTTTTTGATTTGAATGCTTTTACCAGTGCAGGATAAAGTATCGGGAGAATAAAAAACGGCTTTAGGTTGAGAAATCAAAACTAAGGCTGTACGGATACTGGTATGGCTGCAGCCCGTTTCATCAGTAACTGTAAGGGAAACTGCATGATTCCCACCGATCTGGTACAAATGCTGGAAAGGTGGTGCTGTGAGGGTTTCCTTTTTCCCATCCCCATAGTCCCAGGTCCATTGTTTAATACCTTTCAAATCATCCGAAAAAGAATAATCTTCAAACTGAATGATTGTGTTGGTGCATACCGGTTTTCCTGATGCAGTAAAATTTGCAGTCGGACCATTTACCTTCATATAAAACGGTCTGACAATACTGTCCATGCAACCATATATATCGGTAGTCACAAGGGAAACAGTAAATTGTCCTGTTTGCGTATAGATATGACCGGTAGAAGCACTGCCATTTTCGATTATCCCATCTCCGAAATCCCATTTGTAATTAATAATATTCGATGATGCGACTGCATCAAACCGGGCAGAAGTTCCTTTACAAACAGTAGAATCTGATGCAGTGAAAGTTGCTTTTTCCGCTATAACCTGCACCTGCTTTGTGAAGGTATGTTCGCAGGTATCATTGGTCACCGTTAATGATACTTCATAACTCCCGCCGGATTGATAAATATGCAATGGACTTTTTTCCGTTGATTCCCTTCCATCACCAAATTTCCACAACCATCCGGTAGCCCCGATAGACCGGTCATTGAACCACCGGGTACCCGGTGATGTACAGGAAGATGAATCTGTAAATTTTGCAATCGGTGGATTAATATAAATATACCTGGGAATTTGAATCGAATCAAAGCAACCGCTGTTCCAGGCAATTAAGGTAACGTCAAAAAATCCTGTATCCGAATATTTATGAACCGGATTTCGTTCTTCTGAAATACCGCCATCACCAAATTTCCACAGCCATCGGTCTGAAGGGGCACCGGCACTTTTATCAAAAAATTGTATTGGCTGAAATGCACATCCAAACTTTGGATTAGCAGTAAATCCTGAAAGTGGGCTTTTCCCTACCCTGATCGCCTGCGGAACAACTAAGGAATCAATGCAGCCACTGATTGTAGCGTACAATAATTTTATTTCGTAAGTACCTGGTACGTCATAAATTTTTGAGGGCTTTGGCTCTGATGATATACTGCCGTCTCCAAAATGCCATTCATATCGGATCAATGAGTCTGGTGATTCTACACTAATCTCCGGAGTAAAATGCAGGGGAACACACCCTTCCTGCCGTAGATTGATTATTGAAACGATTGGCGGAAGGACCCTGATGTATTTCTTTTTTTCAATTGTTTCCTGGCATCCGCCTGAATTTCGTACAATCATGGTAACATCAAATTCGCCCTGTTTTTTATAAGCGTGAACCGGAGATTCGGATTGAGAGCTATCGCCATCACCGAAGTACCAGGTTACCTGAACATTACCAGGCAGATTTGAAATGAATTGCGTGCTGAAAGGTGGTTTACAGCTAATCGTATTGGTTGCATGAAAGGATGCAACAGGTTTAGGCAAAACGGTAATCGTTTGTTGTTTGGAATCCTGACAGGTTCCCACACCTGTTATTAGCTTTACCGTGTATGTACCCGGAACTGAGTAAAGTTTAACAGGATGAACGTCAGTGGAGAAAGTATTGTCACCAAATTCCCATTGTGCAGATACGGGTGTCGGCACAGATTCATTCACAAAAGTTACAGGTGTTCCTGAACACACCAGATCAGGAAGCGTAAATGCTGCTTTTACATTTCCAATAATTACAGGATTGGCACTCGTTATGGAATCGGTGCAGCCGGTAGCATTTTTTGTTATCAGCATCACTGTAAAACTTCCCTCCGAATTGTACACATGTAATGGGTTGATGTCAGTGGAAGAAGTTCCGTCACCGAATAACCATTTGAATGTAAGGGGACCAGTCCCTATAGAAGTGTTTGTGAACTGGATCGGGCTTGGAGGTTTGCAATTGTTGGATAAGCCTGCAACAAAATCAGCTTGTACTCCCTGGCTCAGTTTTATATAATTCGACCGGGTTAAGGTTCGAATACATCCATTACTATTATGAACACGCAGGGATACGTTAAATGAACCTCCAAATTCATAAATATGTTGCGGATGCTGCCCTGTTGCTGAGGAACCGTCGCCAAAATCCCATTCCCATTTGGTGATCACTCCATCTCCGGGATTGCTAAGATCATTGAAATAAACAGTCTTGGGAAAACAACCGGAAGTTTCAGAAGCGGAAAAACCGACAACAGGAGAAGCATATACGGTAATATATTTTACTTTAATGACAGAATCAACTTCATTTCCTTTCTTGATTAACTGCTTGACAGAATAGGTACCGGGATTGAAATAAGTGGTAGCAGGGTTTTGCAAAAAAGATATCGTTCCATTGCCAAGTTCCCATCTCCAGGAAGTAGGATTGCCTGCAGATTCATCAGTAAACTTTACTACCAGGGGAGCACATCCGGAAATAGTATTGGATGAAAAGGCAGCTTTGACCTGAGTATATGCGGAAGTCACACCGGTGGTGATTATGATTAGCAGTAATAGACAGGGGTGCGTCCATAGCTTCATACAAAACCCGGGAATAACTGTTGAGGTATACCTGCGGAAAGTTAGAATTTTTCATGGGTATATTAAAATAAACACCCGGGATATAAGGTTAATGAAGCCGGGGAAGGCTTTGAAGATATATAGGAAATGAATTAATAGGTCTACTCTGATTTATTTAAGTGTGAATTCCTGGTTTAATGGGAGGTATAATCAAATTGCACTCTTTTTGGAAACCTTGTTAGAGGTACCTGAATACTTCCGCTTTTATGATTACCCCATTTGAATCTTCAGTCAAATCAGTAAAAATAACACCGTCCCCACCGACGGTTTTTGCTTTTTTTATCATTTCGTCTTTGACTTTGTCAACCCAAAGGGTGAGCTCAGACATTCTGCCGATGATTTTATAAGGTTTTTTCACCAGTTTCGTATCATAAAAGATTTCAATACTCGGTGATGGAGTGTATGTTTCACCTAAGTATTCAATAGTTGAACAGGAAAAAATGGTCAAAGAAAAAAGTAAAATAATGAGAGGTGTAAAAATTTTATATTTCATACGATACAATTTTCAGGTGAATGTTTTGTAAAACAAGGGGAGATGATTGAAATAAGAAGTTACAACCCATGAAGAGGGAAATGAGTTAACCGGGTTATAATTCGTACAATTTTAACACCGATCGATTCTACAGAATGATTGTAATAACCCGCCTGAAATGAACGGAGAAAGAAGTGGTGATTGAAAGGACACTAAACTTTCTTTTTCAGGTATAATATGTTTTTACCTGTGGAAGTAATCCTTTCAGACTTAACATAATCCAGGGAGCTGTCAATGATTTTCCAGGTTCCATTTAATTTCAATAAAGGGTCAGATGCACCGGGAAAATCAGAAGTGATTATTTGTGTTGCGTAATCTCCTGTCCAGGTACCGGTCGTATTCACTGCATTTTTTGTTCCGATCACTGTGCCGTTTTCGAGAAATTGAAATTCATATCCGGTGAAATCAGCTGTTATATTTGAATTGTTTTCAGAATAAAAATCCACCAGCCACAATCCATTCGTAATAACCTGTATAAGCAGGTCTTTTTGTTTGTTTTCGACGGATCTTTTGCAAGATGCTATTGTCATCATGGAAAAGACTGCAGCAAAAAATATCATTCTTTTCATCTTTCTGGTTTTAGTTCATCGATATTATAGATCACACCATATTTTTCAATCAGATACCTTATAAAGTGCTGTACATTAAGCCCCTCACCGGTAATTCGCCCGCAAAGTTCATCACTCGTAAATATACGCCCGTGACTATGTACTTGATTTCTAAGCCATTGCAATAAAGAAAAAGTTTGGCGTTGCCGGAGATTCTCTTCTAATAACGGAATTTCGTGGGTAGCTGTTGTATAGAATTGTGAAGCATAAAAGCTTCCAAGACTGTAAGTTGCGAAATAACCAAAGCTTCCATGGCTCCAGTGGACATCCTGAAGGCAGCCATTCTTATCGTCCGGAACTATTACACCGAGGTCTTTGGCGTAAGCTTCATTCCAGAAACCAGGAATATCTGAAGTGGTGAGGTTATTTTCAAGCAATTGTTTTTCCAGTTCATATCGGATCATCACATGAAAATGATAAGTGAGTTCATCTGCTTCAGTTCTTATTAAGGAAGGTTGCACTTTATTGATAGCCTTGTAAAGTTCCTCCGCAGAAATATTTTTTAGTTGGTCAGGAAAGTAGGAATGAAACAATGGGATCCAGCTTTCACAGAAAACAGCGCTTCTGCCTACATGATTTTCCCAAAGTCGTGATTGTGATTCGTGAATGGTATAAGAAATGGCTTCTCCCAATGGCAATCCGTATTCTTCAGCAGGTAATCCCTGTTCATAAAATGCGTGACCAAGTTCATGGATGCAGCTCCACGTCATGCTTGTAAGGTCGGTTTCATTTATGCGGGTTGTAATGCGAACGTCATTCGAATTGAAACTGACGCTGAAGGGGTGCTCTGAAATATCTTGTCTTCCGGCATCGAAATCATATCCTGCCTGCTTCAGCAGTTCCATTCCAAAAGCCCATTGTTTCTCTTTGGGGAAATGTTGGTAAAGAAAATGATCGTCTACCTGTGTCTTTTTTTGTATTGATTCAAGAATTTTTTTTAATGGTTGTCTGACTGTGTTAAACACTTCATCAACTTTTTTCACTGTAGAACCTTTATCATGTTCGCCAAGGAGCGCATCGTATCGGTGTTCTTTATACCCCAGCAGATCGGCTTCCTGCTTTTTCATTTCAATCAAAATAGAAAGATCAGGTGCAAAAACCCTGAAATCATTTGCTTTTCGCGCTTCGATCCAGCTGTGAAAACTTTTATTGACTACCTCTGCCATTTTCCTTACAAACTGAGAATTGTATTTATGCTGCTTTGTATAGTCTTCATGACTTAATTGTACATTCTTTTTTTGTTTAGCTGTAAGATTAGTTCGTTGGAGTAATTCAGTAATCAGATCCCCTGTATATTGTTCGGTAAAAAGCTGGTGAGCTGTTTCAGACAGCGTGGCGATCTGCCTCCCCCGGGAGGTGGCACCTTTTGGCGGCATATAAGTTTCCTGGTCCCATTGCATCAATGCTCCCGCATATCGGATGTCAGCCACTTTCTGCATCCTGGAAACATATTCTTCGTATAAAGATTTTGTATCTTTTGAAATCATGCTTCAATGTACGTTGAGGATGTACGATCAATGTACGATGTAGGATTGATCTACGATGCAGTATCAATGTAAAATGTACAACTTTCAACATACACCTTTCCGCTATTTCGGAAATCCCGGGTCAGCTTTTATTTCTGCTATCTGTTGCGTATGACGGTTGGAATGTGCTGCAACAGCAAGTGCGATCTGGTAAGCGTCCATCGCTCCCAGAGGGGAAATAGAAACATGATTGCGGAGGTCTGTTTTTGTTTTCTTCATGAATCTGATCAATTTATCCCGATTCATTTTAAAGCTGTTCAGCGCATCTGTTGCAGTAGCCTCCATAGATTTTTCCGGACGGAATGTTTCAGGTGCCTGGAATTTGTTGGTTCTGTCAGTCATCATTTTGATCAACTGGTCGTCGGTCGCCTTAATTTCACTTTTCTTTTCAGGATTGGGAGCCTGTTTTACCGCCGCGTCCAACATCGCCCGGAGATTTACTTCGGCAAGCGCTATATGTTGCAAACATTCTTTCACCGACCATTTTTCCGGAGATGCCTTGTAGTTGAACTGGACTTCTGATAAGCCGGAAACAGTTTTTTCCAGGTCATTTTTTGTATCATCAAGATAACTGACTACGAATTTTTTTTCTTTTTTTGTAAGATTCCCAGTAATGACAAAACTGAATAAAAAAAGCAATGGGAGAAATGATAAATACTTTTTCATATAATGATTTTAGAAGTGAAGAAATAAACAACGGACTTGCAAAGTCAAAACTATTTTTATTGAATAAGTACTAGTTTTTCTTTTAATGAATAGAAATGATTCCCGATGAAATTGGTTTGATCCCCGAAATATAATTCATGTTGATTTAATAAAAACAATTCTGTACGATCAAACCTATTTGAACTTCCCTTTTATCTTTTCAATAATGCCGGATTTACTTTTGGCTTTTTTTTCTCCGCCTATTAAAAAGCCATACGGTTTCAGAGGATCTACATGATCGCAGATGATCTTTACCATTCCCAGCAACGGTATTGCCAGCACTAGTCCCGCTATTCCCCAAACCAATTCTCCTGCTACCAGTACCAGGATAGTGAACAAAGGATTGATATTTACTTCTGCTCCTACTACAAGAGGTTCCAGAATATAAGTCTGCAGAAACTGAACTACCAGATAGGTGATGATGATGCCAATGATCATTCCACTACTTCCGCCCTGGGAAGCAGCCATCAGAATAGTAAGGGACGTACCTGTAAGATTTCCGACGAAAGGTATAATCTCGAGGAGTCCGCACAGAATGGCGAAAAAAATCGCATGCTTTACGCCCACTATGCTGAATCCAATGCCATACATGATCCATAAACAGACGATCATCAGTCCTAAACCCGACAAATATTGTTGTACAACTTTACTGCTGCCTTCGATCATAATTCTTGCCTCTGGTTTTTCATCACCTTTCATCTGCATCATCACAAACTTTTTAAGATGACTTCTGAAAAATAGAAGGAGGAAAATGTACACAAGGATCAAAATAAAGTCAACCAGTATACCCATAACTGCCGATAAAATGGATGTTACCATTTTGCCAGCTCCGCCACCTCCGGATTGTTGTTGTTTCATTATTTTTTTCTGCTGATCCTGTGAAATACCAAGTGTATTACTTACATATTCCCTGGCTTGTATGGCAAAACCGGAAATCTTTTGTTTGATATTTCCAAAGTCTTCAGAAAAAGTAGAGATCTGCCAGGATAGAAGCCAGATAATTCCGGTTAGCAGAAATAAAATCAATAGGATCGATATCAATGCAGCCATCCCTCTGCCAAGCCCTTTTTTCTCAAACCACCTGCTTAACGGTAATAGTAGCATGGCTAGCACGGTAGCGAAAGCAACCGGAATCAAAAATTCACGGGTGAAGTGTAAACCGCTGATCAGCCCAAAAAGAAACAAAATAATAAAAACCCACCTGGTGAGGTTAAAGGAATGCATATTAGAATTTGGTTGTAAAAATGCAGTTTTTGTAATCATTCGGAAATAAATCCTACAACATCTGCAATTCCGCTAAGCGATTAATTGGACAAATAGGTATTACCGAATATAATCGTCATAATACATTAGCTACCCGTTCAAAC